>Ga0208825_1000272_pt1 | contig 52952 bp, 50 predicted proteins | sample AD_UKC113_MetaG_FD_184450 | JGI IMG/M metagenome (GOLD analysis project Ga0208825, IMG submission 184450) | Active sludge microbial communities of municipal wastewater-treating anaerobic digesters from Hong Kong - AD_UKC113_MetaG (SPAdes)... | ecosystem: Engineered > Bioreactor > Anaerobic >... | reverse complement strand
GCAACTATATCTGGAGGTGCTACATTGACTTATAATACATTTACAGGATTAATAGGCGTTGCTTCATCGTCTATGAGATATAAAGAAGATATACAACCATTTACACCATCTTATTCATATAATGTATTACTCCTCGAACCTGTAACATTTAAATATAAAGAAAGTAAAATACCTTCATTTGGGTTGATAGCAGAACAAGTGTCTGAATATTATCCAGAAATTGCACCTACAGACCATGATAACTTACCATATACAGTAAATTATGAATTGCTTTCAATTCTTTTACTCGATAAGATAAAAATATTAGAAAATAAAAAACGAGAACGTGGTATCAAATTACAAAATCTGTTACAACGAATCAGTTTACTTGAAAATTAATTTTTAATTACTATAATGCAATTAAAAATTTTAGAGACACGCCCATTGTTTAGTTGAACCTATACAATAATATCCTTTTTCGCAATTTGTTGGAGGGTCTCCGATACAATTATGAACATCTAGATTCCCTTTATATCCACCTCGAATAGGTACACCTCTAAATTCTGGGGTGAGAACATCAGTTTTAGTAAAATAGTCGGCAAATATTTCTTCATAGTCTTTAACATCCATTTATTATATAATATATAATTTTTCATTTAACTGTTCCTGGTGAACCTCGTTTTTTATAATCGATAGGTATTACATCAAAATTTCTTGCATCTTGCAGGCATGCATTATATACTTTTTCAGGTTTCAAAAAAGCTTTACACTCTTTTAAAAAGGTTTCAATCTCTTTGAAATTTGGATGACCACTATACCACGTTTCTGATTCAATTTCTTTAATTACATTTTCAATACATTCTTGTTCTTGAAATAAATTTTTAACTGTATCCATTTGAACACAAGTAAAATCATATTTCACTTCATTCTTCACTATATTTTCAAATGTACCATATTTTTGCAAATATTTAAATACACGTGCTGGTCCAACATTTTTAGCTCGTTGATTATAATCACAACCACTCATGATACATAATTCAGTAAATTGTTCTTTAGTTAAATTCAAACTAGACAATAGTTTTTCATATTCAATAAGTGTACAACTATTTGTAGTTGTATTTATTTTATTTAAAAATAATGGTGTACCGTAAGCTAATACATCTGTATCTTCAGTTAAAACTGCTGTTACAATATTTTTAACAACAAGCCATGCGCACAGAGCTTCTGCTTCTGTCGGTGCTTGAATACTTTGAATACACATTACTTTTAATAGGTCATGTACTAATTGAATATCTTTATAAGTTACCCTAACATTTTGATTCTTCATTTTAGAAACCTTATCTTTAACTAAATTAATATCAAATTTAGGATATTGTTTCATTTGTTGAACGAGTAAAAAATCATTTCTTTTTGCAAGATTTATAATTGTCTTGTCATAAAATTCTTGAAGTTCATCACTAATAATTCCATTCTTATTATATTCTTCAATACGAGTTGAAAGAGATTCGCACTTGTTATTTCGCTCCTCTCTCATCAATCTTCTATTCTTTTGTTCTTCTAATTTTTCTTGCGGAGCTTCTCCATCAAATACAACTATAGGATGTATTTGATTTTCTCGAAGTGTTGTGAATAATTGAATAACTCCTGATATCCAATCTTCACCATATACTACTTTATATTTATACATAAATAAAGATATATCTACAGCTACTCTTTTTTTAGCATATGTATTTAAAGTTACTATCGAAAACGCATCTAACGCATTCTTTTTTAAAAAAGGTATTAAACCATTGATTCCCATTGATAATTTATTTCAAAATTGTTATATCTCTTTTCATTTTTTTTCAAATAAATAATTTGTAATTTTGAAAAATTTGTAAATTAATCAATTTACAAATTTAACAGCCAACAATCCAATTTTTATCTGGATGCATATTTTTAAATTCTTCCAATTGTTTTAATTCCTCTTCTGTTTCAGCTACAATACGGACCCATAAATTTGGTCCTAAAGAATAACAATGTGTACCAGGTAATGGCCATAAACCACAATTAACATTAATTTGTGGATAATATTTTTTAAAATATTGCATTTCTTGATATTCTTTATTCCAACCTAACATATTGCCCATTTTATTTCATTTTTTTAAAACTTTAAATCATAGAATGATAAGCTAATTGTAAATCCATTTATTCTTCTAGATTTTTTATTATATCATTTAATACCCATGAATCCAAATGTATTAAAAGTGATTGTTTTATGGGACCATATATACCCATTCCTTTCAAATCTCTATTTCTGAGGTGATTATATGCCATATGATCGGCGAGATTCATTTTATTTTAAAAATGAAAATAAAAATTCCTATATAAATTTTTTAAATATCAAAATGAATGTTATTATACAACAGTACAATCATTTATGTTTGATGCAAACTTTAGAATTGGAGGCAAGAGTATGTTTTACAACCAATTCTAAAAAATTGATATCAAATATAAATGTATTCATGTTTAAAAATATTCTCGAAGAATTAAAAGTTGAATATCCTTTATACGTTTCATATGACCAAACAGTAATGTGTTATGAAAATGATGTAAGAATTATTCATAATAAAGGTGGTTCAACAAAATACCAAAAAAAGACTAAACTTATTAATCATGTATTAGATACAACGTCAAAATATTTAAAGATTAAATGGTCTTTAAATATTGAAGAAGAATTAAAACCATGTTATTACAGTACTAAACCTACTTATATTAGAAAGAAAAAGGTTCATGTATTTGATATTCTTCCAGATTGGCAATTATATTGTATAGAAGCAGTTGCTTCTTCTTCAGAAGGTTCTGATAAAAAAACATATGAAATTGAAATTGAAAAGGTTACAAATGAACCACTCCAAATTGAAAATTTACATCAAATACAATTTTATATACAAAAATTATTTTCAAATCGATATGAAAATCATATTATTCATAATTACAATTCCATGTTTGATTCAACTAAACATATCTATCATTATGCATATTGGCCTATTTTAAAACCTATCAATTTGAAATTTGAAATGTGGAAACAAATGAAAGATTACAATTTTCTTTTAAAACACGATGGTGAACGTTATTTACTTTTAGTTTATCAAAATAATATTTATATGATTAATGAAACTACTGTAAAACGAATTAATGACAAGTGTAAAATTCCTGATGGTACATTATTAGATGCTGAACTCGTTGGAGATACTTTTTATGTATTTGATATATTATTTTATAATGGTAAAGATGTTAGAGGAAAATATTTGCCTGAACGTTATTCTATACTTGATTCACTAATACTTCCTCAAAAATATAAAATATCAATTTTATATACATCTTTTAATGATTTAACTAAATTTATTCTTCCTCTTAAAGAAGGAATTGATGGAATTATTTTTATACCTAAAAATCAACCTTATAAGAATAATTGTACATATAAATATAAACCTGCTTACCTATTAACTATAGATTTTTTAATTCAAAAAAAACAATTATATATGGAAACTGCAAGTGGTTTAGAATTATTCCGTGGGACTAAAAATAATCCATATGATGTAGATACACCATTTCAATGTAAATTTGAATATGAAGAAGGAGATGTAGTTGAATTTACTTTTGATAAAGATAATCAAAAGTTTATAGGTCTTCGTAAACGAGGTGATAAATTGAAACCCAATTTTATTAAAGTAGCTTTGGATGTATGGTATGATATTTTCAATGAAATTGATATTATTTCTTTTATACAAAATATTTCTATATAATAAATAATGGCTAAATCACCACGCAAGTCTTCTCCACGTAAGTCTTCACCACGTAAGTCTCCACGTAAATCACCCGCTCGTTCTCCGGGTAAGGTGAAATTTTTTGACCTTGTTTTGAAAAAACCTTTTTACACTTCCAATTACGAAACTGTTGTCAAGAAAACTAATAGCAAGAATGGTAAACGCAAGGTTACTTATTTAGTTACTGATAACCCTACTAAATCTCAAAGTGGTAAATCTTTCAAAAACTGGAAGATTTTAAGTAACGAAAAAGCTTAAATAAAAACATTTTAATAAGAATATATAAATCTTATTAAAATTTTATTTATCAAATTTATTTACAAGATTGAAATTGAGTTGTGACGCAAAAATACACCAACCTAAAAGTGGTGCTAAACATATACTAGCTACTTGGTCTACAGCAAATGTTGTCATCATTTGTGTTAAAATGACAATAATATATGCAACTAATATCCATAACGCCATTTGCCATTTCTTTTCACAACCAGCTACATGAATGTAATAAATATTTAACAAAGTTGCTAAAATACTTAGACTTACTGCTGCTTTTTTCATTTGCCCACCTTTACCATATTTTAATACACGGTATAACGAATAAGCATTGAGAATATATAAAAGTGGCCATACTATACCAAATACGAATTTAGGTGGTTGAGCTGGTTGAGTATAAATTGGTCTATTCATTGGACATTTCTTACCATACATATATGGAAGAAAAATGGTTAAAAACGGAAGAATATAGAGTAAATACATTTTTATTATTGGAATTTTAAAAAGATTTATAATAAATGGTATCACAACAATCAACTACAATACCTTTAGATTTTACTCATTTAAAACCGAAAATCAGGTCGTGGAATAAACAAGGATGTTATACACATCCTGTTGAAGATGATGAAAGTATAACCAACTATATTTTAAATGATAAAGAAAATTTTTCAAAGTTTAATTACATTCTTCAGCATTCAGGTTTAGCAAAAAAATATTTTGAAAAAAATGGTTATACTCTTGCAGTTGTGCCAGATAAATTTATGAAAGATGTATGTACAATGAAATTAAGTAAATTTGACGCATTTTATATTATCCAAAAACATACTATAAATAATGCTATTCGTCCATGTGATATAGGCTCAGATACATTATGGATTCAAAATAATTTTAAAGAATTTATCAATCTATCTCAACGTTATTGGAATAGTTCTAAAATTATAGGACATAAAAAATGTAGTAACGGATACATTTTTCTTGTGGATAGTCTCGTTAGTCAATAAAATTAATTATATATGAAAAAATGAAATATATAATTATATTATATCAAATCTTTTAATGTCGTACAAGATTAAATTAAAAGATTTAACTGTTGAAGAGCGTCAAAAAATCATGAAAGATTTGACATTTGAATTAGTTTCAAGTGGAGGTGGAAGTGGAATTGAAATTAAAAAAAGTGTATATGCATATACTGTTGATAAAGAAGATTGTACCGTCATTCTACCATTTTATTATGTCAAGAATGTGTTACAATCTACTACAATCCCAATTCCTTCATTTCAAATAAATACAAATTTTCCAAAATTTCAAGGTTCCCTTTTTAAAGAACAAGTAACATCTAGGAATGAATGTATTAACCAATTAAATAAGGATAAAAGTTGTATTCTAAGTCTACCCGTAGGTTGTGGTAAATGTTTGCATCCTGATACAAAATTAATTTTATTTGATGGTACTGTTAAAGTTGCTAAAGAAATTGAAATAAATAATGTATTACTTGGCGATGATGGTGGTCCAAGAATTGTAAAATCTACTGTAAGAGGTAAAGATACATTATATACAATATATAACGATGATTATGATGTAAATTATACAGTAAATTCAGAACACATTCTAACATTATACAATACTTCAACCAAACAAATTGAAGATGTTTGTATAAAGGATGTTATACCAAATATAAAATTATACAAAGGAATCAGAACAGCTATTTCTAATTTAGGAGGTCAAACACTTGAACAACGATATAAAGAATTTAATACATATTTTTTAACTACCAGTGTATATACAACACCTGATACATTATTAAAAAATAGATTAGTATTTATCGGTAGAAGTATTGGTTTTACCATAACCACAAAGAATATAAATGATGTATGGTATATAAATAAAGGTAAGGTAAAAATTAGAGACACGTATCCCATATTTATACGATATCACAGTATTGGTATATATAATGGATTTGAATTATCTGGTAATGGAAGATTTTTACTTGACGATTTTACAGTAACACATAATACAGCAACATCTATTAATATAACAAGTAAGGTACAGTTACCTACTTTAGTTATTTTAAATAGATTAGTATTGATGGAACAATGGAAATCAAGTATAAATAAATTTTGTCCTAGTGCTACAATTTATACTATACAACCAAAGATAAAAGAAATACCTCATGGTTATGATTTCTATCTTATCAATGCGATTAATGTAGAAAAATATAAACGTGAAATGTATTCATTTATAGGTTTTTGTGTAGTAGATGAATGTCATATGATTATGTCTGAAGTATTGTCAAAATGTATGATGAAACTCGAACCCAAATATTTATTAGGATTATCTGCGACTCCTTATAGAATGGACGGATTAAATGATATGATTGATTCATATTTTGGTCCAACTCGTATCACTCAAAAAATTGAAAGAAAACACCTCGTTTATAAAATAAATACTGGTTTAACAATTGAATTTGGATATAATCGTTTTGGAAAAATGGATTGGAATTCGCTTATAAATGCTCAATCTGTTTGTAAAGAGCGAAATGAAATGATTATGGATATAGTAAAGAAACATCCAGAACGTTATTTCTTGCTTTTAACTAAACGTATTGAACAAGGTAAAATTTTATCTGAAATGCTAAATATGGCTGGTATTGAACATGATTGTTTGTTTGGGGTTGAAAAATATATAGAAAGTGATAAACATGTATTAATTGGTACAACTGGTAAATGTGGTGTAGGTTTTGATGCACCAAAATTGAATACACTTGTGTTGTGTAATGATATGGTAAATTATTATATACAAATGTTGGGTCGAGTTATGCGACAAAAAGATGCTGATGCATGGGTATTTGATTTAGTTGATGAAAATTCAATATTGAAAAAACATTATTACGAAAGATGTAAAGTGTATAAAGAACATGGAGGTATATTTGGAAAATATGAATAATTTCATCTTTTAATTCTTTTTCAATCAAGAATTAAAAGATTTTTCATCATTTTAAAAAAACAATGTTAAAGAAATGTGAAACAAGTAATTGAAAAGTTGTATAAAAACTTTTACACAACTTTAAAAAACTTTTTGATTTTCATAAAGTGTTTTACTTTTAGGGAAATCAAAAAGTTTTTTATTCTAAAATCTTCAAATGTAATTTTCATCTTGCTATTCTTTCTTTTTTAAAAATACAATGTTAAGGAAAATAGTAATATTGTATTTTGATTAGTAGTTGAAAAGAATTTTAAATTCCTGAAAAAATACTTTTAGTTTTTGAAAGTTTTTTGAGAAAAAATATAAAAAAATTTTCATCATTCTAAATTTTTATTTTTTACGAAAAGTAATTTTCAAATTGCTAAATTATCATTTTGAAAATCTTTTATTCATCTTTTTTAAAATACAACGTTAAAGAAAACTGAATATTGTATTTTGATTGGTAGTTGAAAAGACGAAAGAATTTTAAATTTCTGAAAAAAACTTTTATGTTTTTGAAAGTTTTTTCAGAAAAAAGATTAGAAAAATTGTTTCGATTCAATATTTTTATTTTTACTCAAAAGTAATTTTCATCCTGTAAATCTTAAATATAATGTTAAAGAAACTTTAATTAAAATTTAATTACAAATTTATAAAAAATCAAAGAGGTAATCAAACCGATGGTAATTATATTATTAGATATATATTCCAAGGTATAAAAGTAATTTGACCATAAATTTTCAATTTTGTCAAACAAGTCAAATTTAGTAGATATAATATTGTCATTATAAATTTCATATGCGATATTTAATTCATCACCTATAGTTGCATAATTGTCCCAATAATTTAAAATTTCAAATGTAGTGGAACAATTTTTTAAAAGTAATATTTTAGATTCTAAAAAATGTTCATCCCAATCATTAGATAATACAATAACTTTTGTATCATTAATATATTTATCAATTATAGGTTGAATACTCAGAGCATTATTTTTAAATATAATATTACTTCCATTAATAACTATGATATAATTATAATGTGGTAAATATTTTGTACAGATAGCGAGTCTGTTTTCATTATCAATACATTTTTCTATGATAAAATCGTAATTATTTGTATTGGCATATTGCATGTTGATATGTAATGCATATAACTGTTTATTATCATAAGGTGTTAGCATAACTATAGCTATTTTCGGTTGCATTTATTTTAAATTTATTAAAATTTGTACATTTTGAATATGAAGACACAATCTATTAAATTTTTTATATTGCTCACTATCTAAACGAAGTTGAAATGTATTTAATTCTGGTAAAAATTCTAAATTTGGATTATAACTAATATCAATAAGGAAAAAATGGACTAATGATAAATTATTTGGTACTATTCTAAGTAAATTATGACTTATGTTTAATTCTTCTAACCATACTATATGATGAATATCTCTAGGTATTTCAACAAGTTTATTGTGTGAAACATTTAAACTAGTCAATTTAATCAAATTTGTTATCGATTCTGGTAAAACAGATATATTATTATTACTTATATCTAAATGAACAAGTTTTAAAAAGTTTGATAAATGTGGTAGATTTTTTATATTGTTATTATCCAAATTTAAATTTTGTAAACTCAAAGGATTAGATGGTGTTTGTATAAATCGAATTTTATTATGAGATACGTCTAATGTAACTAGTTTTTCCATATCACCGAATGAAATGTCAATAATATTATTATACGAAGCAAATAAATTTTCCATATTTTTACAATAAGGTAAAAACAATAACTTGTTATAATTAATGGAAAGATATGTCATGTTCATATTTGATATATTTGGAAAATAAAAAAGATTGTTGTGATTCAAAGATAAAATTTTTAATTGTTGTAATTTAGAAATTTCAGAAGATATACACGAAATTTTATTGAAATTGAGTTCAAATGTTTTTAAATTTGTTAGTTTTGATATATCATGTCCAATATAACAAATAAAATTGTGATTCATCTTTAATACAGATAAAGTTTCGATATTATATATACTTTGTGGTATAGATTCAAAAAAATTATAATCTAAACTTAATTTGACTAAATTCATAGATTGAAAAGATTTTGGTAAATCCTTTAAATAATTATTAGACAAATCAAGTATATTTATTTTAGATAATAGACCGAATGATTCAGGCAATGAAGTAATGTGGTTATTATTTATTACGAGATATTTGACATTTATATGACCTATATATTTTGTAATTTTATTAATTTGATTATAACTTAGATTCAAAAGATATACATTTTTTAAATATTTGATTGAATTGGGTATATTTGTTATATAATTATGTGAAACATCTAAAGTAGTTAAATTATTTGTTTTTTTAAATTTAATGTTTTTGATTAAATTGTTTCTTAAATATAATGTTGTTATATTAGATGTTGGAAAAACTTTGATAAAATTGTTATTACAAGATAATTCTTGTAATGTATATTTAAATTTGGGTAATTTTTTAATAAAATTGTTATTCAAATTTAAAGTTGAAAGAGTTTTAATTTTTCCAAGAGATTTAGGTAAAATATATAATTCATTATCATCTAAAAATAAATTTTCTAATCCAGGAAGTAAACCAATATTTTCTGGTAATATTTTTAATCTATTATTAGATACATCTAAATATTTTAAATGAGTTGCTAAATGTATATTATCTGGTAAAGATTCAAGTAAATTATTACGAGCATTTAATATAATTAATTTAGGTAACTGAAAACATTCTTCTGGTAATACAGTAATTTTATTGTCATTGATAAATAAGTGACGAAGATTATAAAGTTGTGATATACTAGATGGTATAGATGTTAATAAACTATTTGTTACAACTAATCTAGTTAAATTATTTAATCCTCCAATAGTATCCGGTAATTTATAAATTTTATTGTTTATACAATTCAATTGGGTTAAATCTTGGAGTAAATGAATATTTTCAGGCAATGTTTTAATTTTTGTATCGAGAATATATAAAGTTGTAATTATATTTTGCGAGTAGATTATCATTTCAATAGGAATAAATTTTATAAAACTTTTACATATTAGAATATTATTATACAAAGGACCAACTGCTCGTAATAATTTTGCAAAATATAAAAAGGATTTTAATTTTTCACGATTGACGTATATTTTTAAATTTCTAACTATACAATTTGTATACTGACAATTTCCATATTTATAGTTTTGTATGAAATCTATATACAAATTAATTGGTGTCTTTTTAGCAGCAAGGTAATATAAGTTGGACATTTATTCAAATTTAAAAAATAACAAATAGTTATTAAATTAATGGAAAATCAAAAAGTTTTTTCGGCAATTAAATCGTTTGTAATTGAGATTAAAAACAATTACGGTAATGAATACAAACCATTGGCTTTATATGGTCGTTTAATTGAAAAAACTGAAGTGTCGAACGAGGTACCCGTTCAGAAGCATATCAGTACTTTTAGAAAGTTTGTCATCAATAATAGAGATGGTATTTTGAATAAAGATGAGTCACTTTTCAAGGTTCAAAAAGTAAAGTATAATGATAATGTATATTTCAATATAGCTCATGTATTAAAGATGGCTGATAATGAATCTAAAACAGGTATGTGGGAACACCTCCTAGTTTTATCAGCACTATTAGACAAGAATTCAGATGCTAAAAATCAATTAATGTTATCTCGAACACAATCCCAGCAACAACAACCTAATGTCTTGATGCCTATGATGAGTATGTTGACAAATATGTTGATGGGTGATATGATGAATGGAGGAAGTGGGAGTGGAGGAAGTGAAAATCCTTTAGGTGGTTTAGCTTCTTTATTAGGAGGTGTTGGAGAAGGTAGTGGAGGAGGTACACCAGATTTAGGAAAGATTTTATCAACTTTGATGAATTCAGACATGTTGACAAAATTGACTTCAACCTTTTCAAATAGTTTATCAGATGGTAAATTGGATTTAAATATGCTTTTACAATCTCTCGGAGAAGTATCTGAAGATATGAATTTAGGGATAAACGTGCCAAAAGATGCATCTGAATTGAAAAATGGTGTAGATGATGTACTTAAGATGTTTGGAAGTGTAGGTATTTCTGAAGAACAGATGAATGATATGGTAGAAAAGATTTCGTCGACACTTGATTCTGCTAGTGCTGAAGTTCCATCAGAAACAAGTGATATCACTGATGAATCTAACGTTGAAGTTCCATTAGAATCAGGTGATATCACTGAAGAATCTGGTAGTTCAACAGTTGAACCAAGTGTTGTTGTTTCGACAACACCACTTCTCGTAGATAATACAAATGTTGAAATCAAGTCTGGTGCACAAGTCTGTTACCTAGATGGTCATTGTGAATAAATTATTTATCCATTTGTGATTTAAAAAAATGAATAAATAATTTAAGAATTTATAAAAATTATGGATAATAATTTTCAGATATTGAACGAATTGAAAAAATTTCTTATTGAAAATGTAAACAATGGTGTTGATAAAACAGAATGTCAACATGAAGAAGTTGTTACTGAATTATCGGTAAAAGTCTGTACAAAATGTGGATATGAAATTGATAAAGAATTGAATTATGATAAAGAATGGCGATATTATCAGAGTAAAGAAAAACTTCAAGGATATGCTACACGATGTCACGTTAGAAAAAATAATGTAAAAACTATTCATAAAGATTTGGAGAATTTAGGTTTTAATAATAAAATTATTAACACTGCTAATGAATTGTATCAAAAAGTAACTCAAGGTAAAATTTACAGAGGAAATAGTAGAAAAAGTATTATTTTTGCATGTGTTTTTAGCGCTTTTAAAATTCATGGTAACCCTCAAACATGTGAAAATCTAATTCGTATTTTTAATCTTAAAAGAAAATTAGGGTTAAAGGGATTAAAATATATTCATCTCAATATCGAAAAGGATACCCAAATTCAAAATATTCGTATCACTCCATATCATATTATATCAGAAATGATGCAAAAGTTTATTCCTTCTGACCCCAAGCAAGTTGAAGAAGTACATGCAATTTATGAATATATTAAAGATAAAAGCAGTGTATTAAATAGAAGTCGACCAAATAGTACAGCTGCTGGAATTATATTTTACTATATACTTAAAAATAAAAAATCCATCACATTGAAACAATTTTCAAATGAAGTTGAATTATCTGAACTAACTATCAAGAAAATTGTCAAAGAAATTGATACAATTTATAATACCAAATTGATTAAATAATTATCAAATCTATTGATTATGATTTGATAATTAATAATAATATATAAACTCTTCTATCATTTCTTCATCACCTCCACTTGTTTCTTCGCTTATACTTGTATCTTCTACACTTTCTTCTACACTTTCTTCGACCGTTTCTTCATTTGCAACACTATCATCTGTGACTGTGTTTTCATTTTCTTCACTTTCTTCATTTTCTTCAACTGGAGGAGGAGGAGGTTTAGTTTTTTTCACTTTAGCTTTTGTTTTTACAGCGGCTTTAGTTTTTTTAACAGCCACTTTTGCTTTTACAGCTTTTGCTTTTACAGCTTTTCCCTTTGGTTTTTCAACAGATTTGGCTTTTGGTTTTACAACAGATTTGGCTTTTGGTTTTACAACAGATTTGGCTTTTATAGCTCTGAATTGTGGAATTTGAGAGGTTTGAGTTTGGTTTTTTTCTAATGTAGTACTATCACTTAAAAACCATATAGATAATACTACAATAATTGATACAACAATTATCAATATATACATTTATTATATATTTGTAAAATATTCAGTATCGTTCATTAAACTGTTGATATCGGTGATACCCATTTCACTCAATAAACTGTTTATATCTACATCACTTCCCATTCCATTCATATCACCTCCCATATCGCTCCCTAAACCCCCCAATCCTCCCAATCCTCCCAATCCTCCCATATCACCTCCTCCCATATCGCCACCTCCCATACCACCTCCACCACCTCCCATACCACCACCTCCCATACCACCTCCACCACCTCCCATACCACCTCCACCACCTCCTCTTCCACCGTGACCTCTTCCACCTCCACCCATACCTCCACCCATACCTCCACCCATACCTCCACCCATATCCATACCACCCATAGCACTCATATCCATACCTCCCATAGCACCGCTCATATCCATACCGCTCATAGCACCACCCATACTACCACTCATATCCATACTACCTGGTATAGATGGTATAGCTCCGCCACTCATAGCTCCCATTAAACTACTCATATCTCCCATTACACTTGGTATAGCTGGTACATTTGGTACACCAGCACCTTGAGCTGGTCCTTTACCAACACCTGTATAACCAGTTGGACCAACCCATTTACCCATCGATGCGTCATATTTAGCTCCACCGCTTTCGACGAGAGCGCTGAAACGAGATGTTCTTGGAACATTACCATCTGGATACATGCGATTTAAATTTCGTATATCTTGATTAGATGCTATATTTGTACCACCTCCTAATATTGAATTTAAACTTCCACTACCACCAGTACCAGTACCAGTACCAGTACCAGTACCAGTACCGCTATAACCTGATGAATTTACCCATTTACCACTGATTGTATCATATATGGCACCACCTTGGTTTACCATACTACTATATTTAGAAGAAGTAGGTACATTACCATCTGGATACATACGATTCAAATTTCGAATATCTTGATTACTAGCACCACCTATACTTCCACTACCTCCACCAGTAGCATTGTAGCCAGATGCATTTATCCATTTGCCACTAGATTTATCATAAAAAGCACCACCTTGGTTTACCATACTACTATATTTAGAAGAACTAGGTACATTACCATCAGGGTACATACGATTCAAATTTCGAATATCTTGATTACTAGCACCGCCAATTGAACCTCTACCATCATTTATATAATTTAATAACGAGTTTGAACTACTACCTCCACCAGTAGCATTGTAACCAGATGCATTGGTCCATGTACCACTAGATTTATCATAAAAAGCACCACCTTGGTTTACCATACTACTATATTTAGAAGAACTAGGTACATTGCCATCAGGGTACATACGATTCAAATTTCGAATATCTTGATTACTAGCACCTCCAATTGAACCTTTACTTCCACCATTAACACTTCCTGTTAATATATTTGAACCACTACCTTTACTTCCATCACTACTAGTTTTAATATTTACATTACCATTTTTATCAAAAGTCAATGTACCAATTTTGTCAGGTCTATTTTTAACCATTGATGGTGCATTTGCTTTATTTCCTCCAATTTTTTGAAGTATATTAGTTGGAGCAGCACCTTTATTTCCTCCACTACCTTTACTGCCACTAGTATTAATACTCCATTTACCCTTATTAAAAGTTAATGTACCAATTTGTAAAGGTTTATTTTTAACCATTGATGGTGCATTTGCTTTATTTCCCCCACTTTTTTGAAATATATTTGAAGGGACTGCACCTTTATTTCCTCTATTGCCACCACCTGCAGCAAAATTTACACTACTACCACCACCTGCAGCAGCTTTACCACCACCTGCAGCAACTTTACCACCACCTGCAGCAGCTTTACCACTACCACCTTTAGCAGCTCTAAATTGAACAGTTCCTTGTGTTTTATCTCCTCCCATATACCATAAAAATAGTACAACAAATAAAGTTACAAATACAATAGGTATAAACGTATACATTTATTAAGTATATTAAAAAAAAACTACACTACTAATCTATATGCGATGGTATTTTTTCTGGTAATTTTTAATAAATCACCTTGTTTGAAATTATAATATTTGCATATAGGGTCGGTTTCAAAAATATGTGGTAAATTATGTTTTTCTTTAACGATGAATTTAAATTCATCAGTTTTATCAGTCAATTTTTCATGTTTTGGAACTAAATAATGTTTTGAAACATTATACATGAATGATTTTTCATTAAAAAATTCAATATTGTATAATAATTTAATATCATTAATATTTTGAGTGTTGATAGTAATGTTACCATTATATATTACTATTACATGTTCAATATTTTGTTCCAACATTAATCTAGTCAAATCTTTGATATAATTGATATTGATTTTAATATCTTGTGTAAAAATGATATAACATTGATCTGTAATAATTTCCAATTCTTTTTCATCTAAAATATTATATCCCCGATCAACACACATTTCTTTGATATTTTTAATTATAGTTGGATGAATAGTCATATCTAATTTACTAAATTAAAAATATCTATACAAGTAAATTCATTTTGAAATTTAAATTATCGCGCAAATATTTTAAAGTATTTATATCACGAGAATAATATGCTTTCTGTAATACGTTGTAATCATTTATTTCTTCAAACATGGCATCTCTATAACGATAATACAATAAATGTAAATTTGCCATTAAATTATCAAGAGGTTTAATATTGTCATATTCTAAAAATTCATCTATAACTGAAATGATATATTTATAATATTTGTATTGACGATTATCAATTTGTTTTTTCAACATTTATATGTATAATCAATAATAAAATCTTTAAATAATAAATGAATCCATGTGGTTATTATTATGGTAATGGTTATTCTAATTGTAATACAGGAGATATCATAATACCTCCTGTTGTGATTGTCCCTCCAATAAATCAAAATACATGTCCAACTACAACAACTTCTTGTTCATCAGACTGTGGTATGAATTGTTGTGGTTGGGGAGGTATGGGTGGAATGTGTCCTATGATGGGTGGCATGTTTCCAATGAGTACGTATCCAATGACAATGCCTATGACTCCTATGATGGGTGGTATGAATCCTATGATGGGTGGTATGAATCCTATGATGGGTGGTATGAATCCTATGATGGGTGGTATGAATCCTATGATGAGTGGCGGTATGAATCCTACTACTGGTGGTATGGGATATTTCATGTAGGAGTTTGAGTGATTAGTATTATACAAATATGTAAAAAATGAAATAATGAAATACATACTATTTCAAATTATAAAATATATGAATTATTTTATAATAGATACAGAAACAACAGGTTTACCTGATTATAAAAATAATATATGGCCTAAAGCTATTTCTATTGCACTTATTCATGGTGTTATAATCAACGGTAGTAATGGTAGTGAAATGGAAATTTATTTAGAAAAGGAATGGTATATAAAAGATTGGATTGATGAAATGAGTGAAGAAACTGAAAAATTTTTAGGTATTACAAAAACTTTTTTAAAACGTAATAGTCAACCTTTTGAACAAGTTAAGAATGAAATTTTGAATTATATTGACAAATATCCTATAAAAACTTTTGTAGCTCATAATTCAGAATTTGATATGCAAGTACTTAAAACATGTGGTTTAGATTTATCTACTTTTAATTGGTTTTGTACAATGAAATTTGGTCTTAGATTTTATGACAAGTTTCCTAAATTAAAAGAACTTGCAACCCTTTTTCAAATACCATTCGACGAATCTTCGCTTCATACAGCTTTATATGATGCTCAAATTTGTAGCTATATTTTGTATTGCTTGAAAACTAAAACATTAAATATCTATGTTAAAGAATACAAAATATTATCACTGAGAAATCGTGATGTAATTATTTCCGTCTAGATTGAAATTCAAATAAACCCATAATACCTACAAGTATGACTAATGCTATAATTAAACTTAATAAAACATTTTTAGAAATGGTACTTACATTAATATTGGCGTCAGAAATATCAAAATCATCTTCTACAAAATCATCTTCTACAAAATTATCTTCTACAAAATCATCTTCTACATAATCATCTTCTTCTACATAATTATCAAGGGCATTTAATTCATCCTCCTCATCTATTTCATCATCATCTAATTCTTCATAGTCATCTTCTACATAGTCATTGAGTTCTTCCATATCATCTTCTTCGAAATCTAATTCGTCAAAATCATTTTCATCAAAATCGTTTTCAAGATAACGTTCGGAAGGCATGGGTCCCAACGCTTTACATTTGCTAGAATCAGATGTAAAACCTTCTAATTTGCATATAGATGTTTTACCTTTACCATCACAACAAAATTTTTGAAATTCTTTATTTTCATTCAAAACTGCTTTAAAAGCTTTGTCTCCAAAAAATGTAAATTCTATATTCCATTGATTATCAATGTCATCTGTAGTTGCTACAATATTATCTCCACGTTCAACCATAAAAACTGTGTCATTATTTGTTGTTAATATACGTAATTTACATTTAAGATGATTTGTACCACCTACATTTGTAAAAGCAAATACTGTTCCAGAATTTTTATTACCAAATATTTGTTTACTGGGACTAGCATTTAAATACCAACCTCCCACGATAGATTGAATTAAATAACCATTTTTATCTGCATTTAGTTTAAAAATATAATTATCTTTTTTATCTTCACCAATTTGTTGTTTAATAACTTTTGGAGCAGTTGGGTCACTGGTATTTAATGTAACCGCATTTTTATAATCAGAAGAAGTAAATAAAATAACTTGACATCCATCTAAAAGACCTGTAGAATTAATAGTATTATCAGATTGGTTTAAATTTGATAAATTTAAATTGGTATAAATTCCTAAACGATTTTTACTCATTTTATTAAAAAAAATAAATAAAATTTTATATATAAATAAATATAATGGCTGTCGCAAAACGTTCATCACCAAAGCGAGGTGGTAAAAAATCTAAATCTAAGTCCCGTGGTCGTCGTTCTCCAGCTAAGGTAAAGGCTGTCCTTCTTCGCGTTTCTAAAGCTCCCAAGCGTTCTAAGAAGTCCAAGTCTAAGTCACCAAAGCGTCGCTCAGCTAAGCGTTCAGCTAAGCGCCACTCTCCCCGCAAGGGAACCAAGAAGACTTTCTTCAGCTGGTTCTAAATAATTTAATTGTATATAGTATTTATATCAATTTTTATATAAATACTTAAAGAAATATGTTAATCTTTTAATATGAAAAAATATATAGGAATTGCAAATCAAGAATACAAATCGTTAAGTTTAGAAATGACAAATTTTTTAAAATGTAAATCGGATGATAAATTAAATTATGTTGATATTGTTATTTCGATTTGTAAATATGTAGAAAAAAATGATTTGGAAAATCCAGATAATTTTAGAGAAATCCAATTAGATGATAAATTAAAAACATTGTTCAAATATGATAGCATTGAACCATTTTATTATACCATGATTCGAAAACATATTCAACATCATTTTAATTTATAATTGTAAATTTACATTTTTAAAAAATGAATCAAAAAATTCATATTTAAAAAGAATATACAAATATAAAATATGAATTTTTACGGTTGTTTTTATCATTATTATGATGCTCAAAGAAGAACATCTCAAAAAGAAGTTCCAGTATCTCAAGATGATGTAGTATCATCTCAAGAAGAAGTAGTTCCACAAGAAACCAATTCCTTATTAAGTAAGGTAGAGTCTTTTGTAGATTTTGAAACAAAAAAAGAACTTGTTGAAGATATTGTCGATCACAGTGTTGATATGATTGAAGATATCAATGATATCAAGGAAAAATATGCTGATTATCAAAAAACTCATAATGAAAGAGATGTTGTTGAAATGGAAAAAGATGCCCAAAAAGTTGTTCAAGATGCAAAAGTTATATACGATGATGGTAAAAAATTAAATTGGTTTAATTGGATTCTAGGAGAATAATTAAATCCAATATTCATTCATATAAGGAAATTGTGAACGAAGTTGTATTATAGCATCTCTATTTTCAAAATTATTACCTGTAAAATCTGCTACTTGTAATCCTTGAATATTTGTTATTGTAGAAGGTAAAATAGATAAATTATTAGATTTCAAATTTAAAATAGATAGATTAATTAGATTACCAATACTGTCTGGAATAGAAGTTAATTTATTATCCCCTGCATTTAAAATATTGAAAAATCCATTGGGACCAAATTCACACAATTCTATCAAATTATTATGATTAACTTCTAATCGTGTTAATAAAGGAAGTTGTCCTAGATTTACTGGGAGTGAAAATAATTGATTATTATTGATCCACAATTCGCGTAAATTTTGTAATTTTTCAATCGATGATGGCAATTGAGTAAGTTGATTAAAAGATAAATCCAATTTAACAACTGCCCAAGTTTCATCAAATAAATTATCTGACAATTCTGTCAAATCTAAACGAGATAAATTAATACTAGTTTGTTCTTTATAATTTTCAGGAAGGTATTGCATTTTAAATATTATCTACAAATATTTAAAATGGATTTATTATTGTGTGAGAAATGATTTGAATTTTTTCTTAAATTGTTGTTTTTGTGTTTTTTGTATAGTTTTTGATTGTATTGGTATTGGTCCACTCGTCGTTTTATTAATACTACCACTATAAAGTATAGGAATATCATATGGATGATAACTATATACAAGTACAGATATATTCTTATTTGTAGTATAAGGAACATATTGTATATTTACCATGGGTTTATCAGATTTACTACTACAAAATTTTTTGAGTGTCATATTTTTAACAACATTCATCAAGTAATCAATTTGTTTTTTAGCATCTTCCATAATAAAATTGCTAAAATCTTTTGGATTTAAATTTAATTTCTTATATTCTTCACTTTGTACCGCAGCATCTAAACTGTTATATCTAGTTCCCACAGGAGATATAAATACATGTTGTAAAGAACGTATATCATCACTTGAAGCATATTCAGTTGTCCATCCAAGATGTTGGAAATATCTTTGATATACACTTCTTTGTTTTTCATAATCAATATCTAAAAGATATTTTTCGACTTTGGTAAATATATTATTAATTTCACTTCCAGATAAATATCTTAAATCTATAAGTGTTTCACTCGTAACATTTAGAGTATAAAAACCATCACATGCAACAACTATATGCAATAGTAAACCAGTATAAAATGTATTTTTTAAAGTAAAAAATATATCTGCCATACTTGGCCAAGCAAACGTAGTTTTAAATAAATTTGTTCCAATAACTGGGTGAGTATGAAAATTATATATACCAACTGGTGGCATAACAGCTAATTGTTCTTCAGTTCCTTGAGATATCTTCTTTTCGGTATTAGTTAATTTACGATATTCAATATGAAAAGTATTATGTTTATCTGTTGGTTTAGGTGGATTGGATGTATATAAAAATGTACCACCAACTTCATATCCTAAATGTCCATATTTTGTAAAAATATTATGTACAAGATTTGGGTCAATACATGTATACAATGGCGTTGTTTTAGTATAAGCACATTTCCATGCCAAGTCAATCAAATCATTGTTATAAAATTGTGAAAAAATTGTCGGTTTACCAGAGTACTCTTTGACAATTTGAACAAAACCATTTTTATATTCAATACCTAAAGGTGTTTTAGTATTAAATGAAGTGTAATATATAAATCCAAGTTGAGAATACAATTTAATCAAACTTTTAAAAGCAATTTCATTTAAAGTAGAATCAATTCCTATCCAAACATATTTATAAAAATTTTGTAAACTATTTAAAACTTCGACCAACATTTGAGATGCATAACCTTTTTTCCTTGATAAAAATGATGTACACAATGAATAAATTTCATAATGAATACCATTTTTAGGTAAAAGTAAAACCGCAGAAGTGCATATAGTGTCATTTTCAATACCCACGACACCATAATTATGAACACCAGATTTATTTGTAATCATATCACTAAATTTACATTGTCCTTGAAGTTGTTTAAATTTTTCAAGACAATTTATATCATGATTATATATTGGAATTTGCAAAGATGGATTGGATAATACAAGTGGAAAGATGATGACTTTCATTTATTTAATAATTAGTATATTTCCATAATTGATAAAAACATGGTATCTTGAATATCTTGTATTTTACCACAAGTTTTAATACAAATTGTCATATCTGTTTCTTCTGTAACTGTATAAATGTGATGAACTGTTTCACAATTGGATATTTTCATCACTTCCTTTTTACAATAAGGTATAATATATACATTAGATTTACAAAATTGTTGACGAGTAAAACATAATTCTAATTGAATGGAATTACCTTCTAATGAATCTGCATCGTGAATACACTTTTCATTTGTAAAATTGGTAATTTGTAAACCACATTCAATTTTATATACTCCATATTTTTTGGGAAATTTTATAATATTATTCTGAACAGTAAAACCATTATTTGCAATATGATACCATGGAATAGTTTTGTATTCTATTTTATCATCCGTGTATTGATATTGTTTGTCAATTTTAGCATATAAAAAACTTCGTGGATATTTATATATTGGTGGGCCTTTATCACCTATTACTCCAGAAGGTCCGATAGGACCTGTACAACCTCTTATACCAATTTTACCCATACATCCCTTAGGACCATTATCACCAATATCACCAATTGGTCCAACTATATTTGAACCTGTAGGTCCAGTTTTCCCAATATCTCCAATTGGTCCCTTATAACCTTTAAGACCATGTAAACTAGGTCCTGTAGGACCAGTTTTACCAATAATACCATTATTGTTATTGTAAAAATATAATTCACCTATATGTTGGTCATTAAGATATACATCTCCATATTCATTCATATAAAAATTCAATTGTTTCTTTGGTTGTATTTTTAACAATACCATTTGTTAAAAATACAAATTGCACCTTTAAATATTTAATAAAACATTTAAATACTATATCGTTTACCACCTTTTACAGTAAATGTGAATGCAATAATATCAGATATACCGTGAAGTTCTTCAATATTCTTACAAGCTTGAATTTGCAAATCTGTTAATAATCTATTTGAACGAAATCGTGTTTGAGAATCTAATAACATGTCAGAATCATTGGAACAATTACTACTAAATTTTACCTTGGTTAAAGTAAATTTACCATCATCTAACAATTTTTTTATTTTCTCTGACTGTGTTTCATTTATTGGTTCAGTATAAGAAAATGTTATACCAGCTTCAGGACTTATCTTTGATTCCATTCTTGATGCTGTATTTACCGTATTGCCAAAATAATCCTTTAACTTTGAATTTTGTATATTTTGAATTTCACAGTCCATTTGACCATAACAAATACCGATACGAAGTGGGAGAGGTTCTTGTTGTACAATTTCTATACCACATTTAATAGCATTATAGAGAGAACACGATGTAGTAGAATTTTTAAAAAACAACATAAACGCATCGCCTATAGTTTTGACAATAAAACCATCATTTTGTTTAGATAATTTGTTAATCAAATTAAAGTGATTGGATAACATTCTTTTCATATTTTTAGAATCTTTTCGCCATAAATTAGAAGAACCAACTATATCTGTAAATAAAATTGTACCATACATATTGATTTATTTAAAGAAATAATAATTTTCCAAGCTTTTAGCCATTCATTTTATTAATAATTGATAATAATAAAATGAACACTGGATATTATAATGAAATAAATAATTGTAGTCAATATTATCAAATTTTTGGGGATAAATGTAAATGCAATACCGGTCCAACAGGATATCCCGGATTAGTAACAAATATAACAGATATCAGAGGACATGAATTACTTCGTGGTACTATAGATAATAATAATAACATGGTCGCATTATTTTCTGATTATAGTACAGGTCAAGTAGGTTGTTGTAAAGATTATATAAATATTTTTAACAAAAGAACTCATTATCCTGTCACAACAGGTAATATAGATAATGATGGTATTTTAACAGTTCAATATATCAATGGTTCAACTGGTCAAGTTGGTTGTTATTGTATAAGTGGTTATACTGGAGTAAAGGGTAATACAGGTTCTTTTGGATTATTAAAATATTCTAATAAAATTGGTATCGTATCTGGAGTTATCGACAATGGTGTACTTACTTTTGGAACTACCAATTTCGGTACAGGTAGTATAGGTTGTAATTGTCCAACTGGTGCTACTGGAGTAACTGGTGATAATGGAAGTTTTGAATTAATAACAGATACATTTTATTCTCATATTCTTTCCGGACAAGTTATTGGCAATATTGCCAATATATATTTCCAAGATGGATATTTATATCAAGTAGGTTGTGATTGTCAAACTGGTGCTACTGGTTCTACTGGTGCACCAAATACATTTCCAAATACTATTGGTCCAGATGATAATTTAATACAATATGGTATTATAAATACTGATAATATACTTGTTATTACATATAATGATGGAACAACTGGACAAATTGGTTATGCAAATTATACTGGTATAATGGGAAATACTGGACCTACAGGTATGACAGGTTTAACTGGTCGTCCTGGTATAATTGGACCAAAAGGTATAAGTACAACTGGGTATACTGGAAAAACTGGACAAACTGGTTGGAAAGGACGAGTTGGTGTAACAGGCATATCTGGAGTTAGTGGGACAACTGGTGTTGAAGGTGCTCAAGGCCCAACTGGAGTAACTGGGGAACAAGGTGATAAAGGCGATACTGGCTCAACTGGTGCAACTGGTGCAACTGGTTCAATAGGTTCTACAGGTATACTTGTAACAGGGCCAGATAGTGATACAACTGGTTCAACTGGGTGGGATGGTGCAACTGGTTCAACTGGACAAAGAGGTATTATAGGTATAACAGGTATTACTGGAATAGATATAACTGGTCCAACCGGGTGGACTGGTCCAACTGGATGGACTGGACCAACTGGTGTAGGTGGTTATACAGGCAAACATGGTAAAAGTGGGGCGACTGGGTCAACTGGTGTTACTGGTTTTACAGGAGTAACTGGAAAAACTGGTAAAACTGGATGGACTGGTGCTACCGGTAATACCGGTGTTACAGGACCAACTGGAAATACTGGTTGGACTGGTAAAACAGGTCCACGTGGTTTAGGTATTACTGGGCCAAGTGGTATAACAGGTATAACTGGACCAACAGGTATTTTTGGTACTACTGGAATATTTGTACCACAAATACCATTAAACACAAATTACAATACTGTAGTAAATGCGTTGAGACAACCTTATAGTTATTATCCAGTACATTTTGGTAATAATATAAATTCTTCTTCATTCCCTACATCCATTATGTTTGGTAAAAGTATGGGTAATGTTGTACAAAATGATGCTACTGTTGCTATAGGTAATTGTGTGCAACAATCTAATAATGGACCAAATACAATTGCAATTGGTTATTATGCAGGTCAATCTAATCAAGCAACTGGTTCAATTGCTATCGGAATTCAAAGTGGAAATAATTTAGGTGTGAACAGTATTTCTATTTTATCTCAACATGTTACTTCACATTCTAGTATTAATATAGGTCATAGCAATGGAAATACTCAAGATATAAATTCTGTTCATATAGGTAATCAACCTCAATATATTGGTAAATATTCTACAAGTATTGGTACAAATAATTTAGATGTGAATGCCTATAGTGTCAATTTAGGAACCAATAATAGTTATTCGGCAACTGGGGGTATCATTATTGGTAATACATCGGTATTTAGTAATTATAGTATTAATATTGGTAGCAATGCTGGATTAACTGGACAACAATCATATTCAATTTCTATAGGTGCTGATTCAGGCAATTTAAATCAAGGTACGGGTAGCATTGCAATTGGTTCATCTGGCAATGATACTTTAGGAAATAAAGCTATTGCTATAGGTGCTTCAGCCGGAGGAAATTTACCTGGTGATGGTTCGATTTGTATTGGTGATAGTGCTGGAAATACTTCTTGTGGTATCAATTCCATTGCTATTGGTGACGCAGCAGGAGTATCTAGTCTTACTGATAATTCTATAGCTATAGGTAAAAACTCTTCTCCTACACATACCAATACTATAGTTATAAATGCTACAGATACGACAGTTCCATCATTTTACACTAATTCTACTTATATAAATCCAATGAATAATTTGGGTACAAGTGTACCTGCTAATAATTACAGAGTATATTATAATCCAACTACTCGTGAATTATGTTATGTAAGAATTATTGGTTTTGTAAGTTAATTTTATATAAATAAAATGGATACTACAACAATGGCAATTATAGCAGTAATTGTAATAATATTTTTAATAGCATTGGCAGTATTTTTATACTTTGTATTTTCTGGTAAATTAAAATCTGGTACAACAACATCAGATACTGATACTACAACACCAGGTACTACAACTCCAGGTACTAGTACAATCAAACCAGGTACTGGTACTACAACTCCAGGTACTAGTACAATCAAACCAGGTACTGGTACTACAACTCCAGGTACTGGTACAATCAAACCAGGTACTGGTACTACAACTCCAGGTACTGGTACAATCAAACCAGGTACTGGTACTACTAAACTTGTGACAAGTATACCTAAACCAATAAAACCATTAATACCTATAGGCACAATTGGTCCAAACCCAGTATTAGATGATAAAACAAAACAAATAATTGCACCGGGACCAATGTTTTTATATTAAATAAATGGAAACAAGTACTATGGTATTTATTGGTTTTGGTATTGTCGCAGTTATTGGTTTAGGAGTATTTTTATATTTCATGTTTAAATCCAAAACTAAAACACCAGATACTACAACTTTAGGTAGTACACTAGGTACTACATTGTCAGATACTACAACACCAGGTACAATGACACCTGGTACAATGACACCTGGTACTACAACTCCAGGTATAACATCGCCATACATAGCAGTTGACCCTATATTTCCACCATCAAGTCACTATGAAAATATTGTCGATGATTTGAATAAATTAAATCCAACAAAACCTACTGATAATGGTGAAGTAACAATTGATAATGTTTCAGTGCTTTTAAAAACACAAAATGTATTACCTCATACGGATAATATGACAATTCAAACATTATTTAATATGGGAAATATTATGTATGATGATACAACTAATAAATATGTAATAGCACCAGCTAATTATCATCCACCTTCATATGGTAAACCTACTTTATCACATATTATTGATGTATTGAATACACAACCAATAAAAGTAAATAATGATACACTATATTATACAGCTATACCATTAACTGAAGTTGCTATAATAGTTCCAGGTGTTACGAATAAAACTTTGCAAAATTTGTTTAATGTAAGATTTAAATTAGAAGATGGTATGTTTGTTTTAATCTAAAAATTTTTATATTTTAACGTTTAAAAACGTTTAAAAAAATATAAAAATAAATTATGATATGGATTAATTTAATTTTTTTTGAAAATTTATGGTTTGCATTATATTCACTTTACTTATTAACTCAAACAAGAAATTATAATGAAATTTCCACTGAATTGAATAAATTATACAATACAACATGGGCTACAACTATATTTACTCGATATATTTATCTCTACATTATTCATATCCTTGTCAATCAATATCTTCCAGATTGTATCATATACAGTTATATTATCCACCTTCCTCCATTGTATAATATTTATGTTGAACCAGTATTACGAACTGGAATTATTCATATTTATAAATTGCTTTCAACTTTGCTAAAGATTATATTTATTTTATTATTTTGCATCACTATTAGAATTCATCCAGAAACATCTTCTATTGAACCTAATAATTTATATATGAATCTTTCAAATATATACAATTCAGATTTATATGATTGTATATTTCACTGTATATCTATTATAATTATAACTTTAACACGCGAATATAATTATACCAATTATAAAATTTTAAAATACATGTATTATTATCAATATCGTTATAATTTTACCATTACCACTGACGTAGAATCATTCAACTATTTCAATCAAATTATTACTCTTGGTTATTATCAACATGTCATTTCTACGCCTACTTTTGCTTATAATCTTATTAGGTTATTTCCTTTAACATTGAATTATATCATATTTGTATTATATCTTTATAATATATTAAATTGTACCAATATAATATTAGATATGTATACAAATAATTGGGTTTTGAAGTGGTTATTTAATTTTGGTATATTATTATATATAGATAGAAAAGAGGAGAGGTATATACATCATATACGTTTTATACTAGGTTTGATATATAATAATGGGATACTTTGGTGGTTATTAATCAATTCAGAGACTATATCATTTTTACGCATCTTGTTTAATAAATATACATGTATTTACTATAAATCAATTGACGTTGATAGTGAATTAGATGTAGATGAAGATTTTTGGAATTAAATATAAATTTTGTAATTTATAAAATGGTTAAACGTGTGAGTAAATCTCCTAAACAACTTTTTAAAAAGAACAAGTGAAAAAATTAATCATTAAATAAAAAATTTATAAATGACAATTTATAAATTTAACCATCATCCTTCTTTTTCTTCATTACTTTAAAGATTATAAATGCAAAAATACAAAAACCTATGACACCAAATATACCACCACCTATCCAGGGCCAATTAAGACCTGCATTTGTCTGTTTGACTTCAGTAGAAGAAGTAGCATCCATCTGAGTGCTATCAAAATTTGTAATTAAATTATTTGCAATGTTTTTGGTAATCATTTGCGATAAGAAATATGTGGTATTATCTTGATTAAAATTACAATTGGCTCCTCGAACAATATTTTCATTTATGAAATTGATTTCTTGTGTCCCCTTTACATCAGTTTGTAGACTATTATCAATTGTAGTTGTCAACGCTGTATTTATCCCATTAAAAACTTTTTGTTCAATACTTGAATCACTCCAATTACCATTAGCTTGAAGAAAATTTATACCAGTATTTTCTTGTTGTATTTGAGTTGCAACTGATGCTTTTAATTGGTCCATAATTTGATTTGACATTTCCTTTTTATCTTCATTTGATGAGTGCATTAGAACAGAAAAATTTGTATTAATTTTATTATTGACATTAAAATCACCAGAACAATCAAATATCGCGCCTTTACCTACAATAATATTCGTAACTTGAGATGAATTCACGTTATTTATATTTTTAGTCATATATGATGTCAATACATTATTCACTATATTTGTCGTTTTCTCCAATACAACACTTTGAGATGTTTTAGAAACATTTGCACCCATTTTTATTTATTTATTTACTGTAAATAAATATGAATTATATTTCAGATGTCATGTATTTTTCAGATTTATCAGATAGACCAAAAGATATTTTAGATATTATTAAGAATTTTCAACCTCTTACTAATCCTAACGGACAAGGAGATTTTTTAGATGGTTCTATTGTTGAATTTATTATACCAGGTCCTGGTAAACCTGAACCACCTAAACAAATTGTATATAATCCTAATGGTGGATTGTATGGAGCTGGCAATCTAATTATGCAAAAATATGATATGACTTTTCCAACTAGTGGTAAATTTTTATTAGAATGGGTTGGACAATATAATGGTTATTATCTATGGCCAATGAATGGTGATAAAACTATTCAATTATTTATGGAATTCGACCATGGAACTATCAATGGAAGTTATAATGGTCAAAATTTAAAAGGTGGTGTCGAATTAACTGACAGAGTATATAAAATTACAAATTTAAATGTAAATGGTGGTGATGGTTATTTAGGTATTAATTTATCTGTATTTTCTACTAAAAATAATAATAATTTTACTATCGGTATTGATAAAGACGGTACTGTTAAAGGAGGTAGTGGTTTAACACCAGCCAATATTTGGGTTAAATTTATAACTCTAGGAACTAAAGCATGGCAATTATTAATTCAAAATAATGTCGGTGTTTCTTCACGTTGTTGTTTTCCGAATGCTGATATATCTGGTTATACTAATTTGAATACAGCATGTAATAATTCTGGTTATACACCTGGTTCTGCAAATTGTAATGGAGTTATTCCTAAAGCATGTAGCAGTTTTATCGATAAAGGTTACGAAGACGAACAATGTCAATCATGGTGCACATCAAATCCTAAAGAATGTTACAATAGTATTAAAAGTTGGTGTAACGACCCTAATAAGAAAAATTTAAGTAAACCTATTTGCAGTTGTTTTGACGATGGTAAATTTGATTTGTATAAAAAAGATTTTACTAAAAATTGTAAAGCACCATGTAAAATTTCAGATTTTAGAGCAGGATGTTTTTATCCACCTTGTTTACAAAGTGGTATGTATAAAGTTGCCAATCAAGGTGACGAATGTCCACCAAATACAAATATCTATCAATCATGTATTAATAAAGCATTGGCACAGAGCGGGGGACAAATTTCGGCTGAAAATATTATTCTACAATGTAATTTAAATGCTGGTGAAGCTGATACAAGTGATCCAAATGTTATAGATGGTGGTGGTAATGGTGGTGGTAATGGTGGTGGTAATGGTGGTGGTAATGGTGGTGGTAATGGTGGTGGTAATGGTGGTGGTAATGGTGGTGGTACAGGTACTGGAACTATCGCACCACCACCTTTAGACCAGCCTCCTCCAGCTCAAGATAATAGTATATCATCTTTTTGGGATAAATATAAAATATACATAATTGTAGGTATAGTTGTGCTAGTATTACTTATTATTGTTGCAATTTTTGTCGCAATGAAATAAATGTAAATTGGGAATTGTAATTTTAAAATAATATCATTTTAAAATTACCAAATAAATATGCAAGACAGATTTGAATCATATTATAATGAAATGGTACTACAACAAAATACAATAGAAGATAGTAAAGGATGGAATTGTTATACTGATATTGCCAACGCAAATAATCCAGAATTTATTGAAAATTTAGCACTTGGTAATTGGGTAGAACAACCTAATTTTAGAACAGATGAAATGGAATGGGTTCCATCATATCGTGCAGTAGGTATTAAAAGAGTATATTATAAACCTGGTTCCGAAATTAAAATACAAGTTACTGGTACTGATACATTTAAAAAAGCTGTTCAAGATGTATTAACAACTCATGCACAACCATATATCAATCTTAAATTCACATTTGTAGATTCTGGTGGTAATGTTACCATAGATAACAATTATAAAGGTGGAGGAGTCACAATGTGTTTGGGTTGTCAGAACCCTGAAATTCATGTTAGTAGTGCGGACCGTGGCCTGGTCCTGCACGAATTTGGACACGCGATTGGTATGCATCACGAAATGAAAAACCCAAATATTAAAATTACATGGATAGAAAGTGTGCTTACACAAATGTTTGGCGACCCAAACTTTGTAAAATCACAAATTACAACACCTATCGATGCAGCCTCAGTTAATGCGACCGCTTTTGATAAAAATTCAGTCATGATTTATCCACTTCCCGCTAAAACCAATCAAGAAGGTATTACAATGCAAGGTGCTAGCAACTATACGGATTTGGATAGACAATGGTTAACTTTAACTTATGGTCAGCCTCAAAAACCTTTGGATAAAACACCTACACCCCCCCCACAACCAGGTACTCAACCACCTAAACCTATTACTCAACCACCTAAACCTATTACTCAACCACCTAAACCTATTACTCAACCACCTAAACCTATTACTCAACCACCTAAACCAGGTACTACTACAAAACCAGGTACTACTACAAAACCAGGTACTACTACAAAACCAGGTACTACAACTCCAGGTACTATAACTCCAGGTACTACAACTCCAGGTACTACAACTCCAGGTACTACAACTCCAGGTACTACAACTCCAGGTACTACACAACCACCTGTTCAAATAAATGTATCTCAATCTTGGTTAGATGGTATCATATTATTATTCATTTCTATATTTGCTGGTGGAAATTGAAGTATCCATTTTTCTAAATCACTATAAGATAACCAATAATCAACACCAGAAATATCTTTTGCAAATGATTTAAATCTGGTAATATATTCTTCATTGTCATCATTTTGTAAAAATATTTTACCAGATTTTTCCTCGATTTGTCCTCCTACAAATATAACTATAGAATGATAACCATATTTTTTATAAATTTGATACAACTTTCTTGGGATACAATCAATCTTTTCTGATGCTGTTCCTGTACATGTATAAGTACGTGATTTTATCTCTACTATGTATTTTTTATCTCCTATTTCTATATACCCATCTGGTCTTACATTTTCTTTAAATGGACATTTTTGTAAAGATATATTATATTCCGCAAATAATCTGCTAACAGCCATTTCACCCAATTTTCCTATATTAAAACAATCTTTATCTCGTTTAGAATCAAAGTTGACGGCATGTGAATATTGAGATAAAAATTTCTTTTCATCTTCTACACTTGAAAATTTAGATTGTCCACTCAAATATTTAATATATTGTTTCCAACAATTTGAACCTTTTGTATAAGAAATAATTTCATTAGATGAATTTCTCCCAATACTTTTAGTTACATTTATGACTCGATGATTTAATTTGTATTTTAAACTTTGTTTCAAAGTAAAATCGCAATAAGCATTGCTACAAACAATATGTAGATTTTTATTAGTTTGAAGTGTATCTATAATTTTATATAATTGAACATGGTCATTTTCAGTAAATGATGAATTAGTATATTGGGTAAATTTGGATTCATCACAGATATAGTATGGTGGGTCTAAATAAATTAAACTATTTTTATACTCTTTCGATACTTGATTTAAAATTTTATCATAGGGTTTACAATAAAAGGAACTATCAACTGAATTAAAATATTGACTTACATTTTCTATATTTTCATAGTCTAAATTTAACGATGGGTATTTACCAAATGGAACATTAAATTTCCCACTACTATTTTCTCTATACAATCCATTGAAACACAATTTGTTCAAAATGATGAACAATTTTGCAATTTCTATATTTTTTTCGTCATCTACTTGGAATTCTTCCCAATGATTATATTTAATTTTATTATATTCATCTCTCTTGGAATTATAAAAAAGTGCTTTATCATCAATTGTATTATACTCCTTTTCCACTCTTTTTAATTGTTCTTTTAACTTTGTATTATTATATTTAATAGTGGTATATATACAAATAAGATTAGGATTGATATCATTTACTATAAATTGTTTAGGTTTAAATGAAAGTAACACAGAACCTCCTCCAATAAATGGTTCTATATAACATTTAGAATCTGAAAAAGGTAAATATTCTGATAAAGTTTTTAAACAATTGCTTTTACCTCCTGCCCATTTTATAACTGGTTTCAATATTTTACTCATATATAATTTTATTAATTTATTCGCTTTAATTTCATTTTTATTGCAAATTTTTCAAAAATGAAATTGAATTACTTACTTCTTCTATTTTTTATAGACAAAATGAAGACACTCATAATAACAATTTTTGCATTAATTTCAATGACTTTTGCAAAATCATTACCTTCTCCTCAAATACCTAAAGTATGGTATTATTATAATAGAGAAGGTATATCTATTTGTTCTGAGCCCATTGATTATTATCCATGTACAAGTGAAATACATATTGTAGGTAGCAAATATTATTATCCATATTATATATGGTATACATTTCAAAAAAATGGTACTAAATTAAATTACGAGATATGGTTTAATTTTAATAATACAGAATCAATTTTATTAGCCAATGAAAAATGTGATGGTAATTCATATGTAAAACCAATCAATTCAACTATATTTGAAAAAATGGATACAAATTTTAATTTAACTTTTAATCATTATTGTGATTACCAAAACAATCTTGTTGATTTTACAATACAACAAGAAACTTTTGTACAACATAAATTACAGAGTAATTTTACATTGATAGCATTTTCAAATTGGAAACCAAAAGAATTTAATGCAACACATTATAATACATATTTTCCAATTATGGAAATTCATAAAACTCCTCCATCGATTTATGATGTTTGTAAATACTGTAATATAAATAAATGAACGTTTATATTATTGTAATAATATTTATAATTTTATTTGTGACACTATTTTGGACTACTACATCAAAAACACCATACCAATTTGCAGCCAAAGGACCACAATATGCAGGTGTTCAAAAAGCACTTAAAAATATTAAAAAAAAATAATAAACCAACAACTCAATATCAACAAAATTTAGTAAAACAAGGTTATATATACAAAAAAAATGGAAAGTGGGTTTCTAATAAAGATCCAAGCGGTCCAAATGCAGGAGCACCCGCTGTTCAAAATTATAAACCACAACAACAACCACAACAACCACAACAACCACAACAACCACAACAACCACAAGATAATGTTTTTATGAAAAATCCAGATCCATCATTTCTAAAAAATCCAAATCCATCTCCACAACAACAAGTAACTGTCGGAGGTTATACAACTAATGCAAATTTTCAATGGACTAAAAGTGGATTAACAGTATCTAGTGATGGCACAAAAATCACATCATCTATTAATCCAAAAACACCAGATGGTTCTAAAAAAAATTCTACTGCGAGAAATAGAAATGAAATTGCATTAAAAGCTAGATTGAATAAACTTCAAAACATTTCTTTTAATTTTTCAGCTAGTGGCGAAGATAAAATTAAACAAAATAGTACAGGAATATTTTTCCAATTTAAACCTCAAGGAGAGGGTGGTAGTAACGGTCTTAGATTTGGTATACGAGATGGTAAATTAGCTTTAGGTTTACCATATAAAACTCCTAAAATTATAAAAGACAAAAATGGTAAAGAAATAGATATGACTGGTGACAAAAAATTTGATATTAAAATAAATGGCAGTAAAAGTACTTTGTTTGTAGATGGTAAAGAAGTAACTACATTTGATAATCCACGACCTGATAAAGAAATTAATGTTAAGTTTGGTTTAGAAGCAGTTCCTGGGACTCTTAATGGTACATATTCTGCAACTTATAATAATATATCAATTAAATAAAACATATCAATTATAAGTTTGTCGAATAAATCATTGAAAAAATCGTTTATCCATAATTTGCATACATAAATGAAGCACATCTATATAACATTCGTATTCTACACATAATATAAATATCTTGTTTAGATTATTTATATTAGTTTTGTCATCTGTTATATAATTAACAAGTTCTTCATGAGAATCTTTTATCAATTTATCATGTTTACATTTGAGAAAATTAAATGTTTGTTTTGTTTTCCACAATACCTTTATAGCATATGGAGGTACTTTAAATGTTAAACATATAGAAGGATGTGCCTTTAATAATAAGGAATCTAATGTTGGTATAGATGTGGTTTCTATGTACTTTGTATACGTTTTATGAATTCTTTCATTATCGTGATAATTATTATATAATAATACTATATTTTTCCCTGTTTTGCAAATACTATTTAAAGAATGTTTCTGAATCCAGAAATCATTATTTTTTTTAGTAACAAGTAATGGTATCAATCTATTAATAATAATATTTAAACATTCAACATCTTCTACTTCAATTTTAAATTCTATAAAAATAATTTCATTGGGATGTGTTAAAGCAAATAAACTAAATTGACGTAATATGTCATTTAAATTTGTTTTATCACAATACCATTTTGAATTTTTATATTGATTCACCTTTATATGAAAATATCTGATACCATTGAATAACTGGGAAGTTATATTTGAATGCTGTACACGTTTATTATCACTTAATGAATTAGAATATGTATGGGAATTCATAGTTCCTGGAATACACAAGTATATTAAAGGTAATTGTCTCAAAAGGGGTGATAAATTGGCCATCCAATGTTCACTGGATATATTTTTATTACTAGATATGTGCCCAATTTCAAATATTGTATCATTTTTTTTCATTTATTTTAAAGCTGTCAAACTTATTAATTATTTAATAAATGGTTAAAGATGATTGCAAATCCCCGAATATATGGGTTTCTGGCACTGTTAACCCTTATACAAAAGGCTATTGCACAACTGTTAAAGAAGTTCTAAATGTTGAAAAATATAAATGTAATCACCCTAATGTATGGGTTCCGGGTACAAAACAACCTTTTAAAAAAGGTTTTTGTGCTGTTCCAAATTTAAAAACTAAAACACCTGTCAAAACTGTATCACCTAAAAAATCACCAATCAAAACTCCATCACCTAAAAAGACACCTATAAAAATTTCATCTCCTAAAAAAATACCAAAGAAAACTCCAACTCTAGAAGAAGTTATGGAAATATTAAAGCCGCAATTAAATTATACGAGTAAAACACCTCAATCAACAAATGATGCAATTGATTTTGCTATTTCTAAAGAACAAAAAAATCAAGTTGAAAAATGTATAATCAATAAAAATTGTGATGGAAAATTGGCAGTTAGTATCAATTTATTTGACAACATGTTTAAATATATACCCAAATTGACTAAACCTATTACAGTGTATAAAAATTTTAAAGAAAAAATTGAACAAAATTTTTCAACCATATTATACACTTTAATGCATCCCACAAAACCTCATTCAAATGGTAAATACCAAATACATGTAAATGTACCAGTTGGTTCCAAGATAATACCTTATAAAAATAAAATTATTTTTCCAAGAGAAAGTTTATTTGATTTTATCAACTATGATGAAACGAATAAAGTTTCACATTTCAATTTAAGACTTCCTCAAAATTTACCTGTTCAAAATATACCAGTATCTCCACTTCAACCACAACTTGAATTTATGAATAATTTAAACAAGGATGAAATTGAAGCTGTTCAATTTGTAAGAGACGAATCTAATAAACATTTACTGAAAAAAATAATTATTCAAGGTGAAATACCGGGTGATAGTATTGCTAAATATTTGAATACAATTGATACATTATTTACAAAAATACCTAAATTGACAACTGATTTTTTTGCATATAAAAAACACAATAAATCTGAAAAAGTAGGTACAAATTTAAAAGTAAGTACATACAATTCATTAGACTTGAATATAAAAGATAAATATACTAAAAATTGGCATTTTATAGTTAAAGTACCAAAAGGTACACAAGTATTACCTTATATAACTCCAAAAGGAAAACAAATATTTATTCTTCCAAGAGGTAGTCAATTTATTGTAACTAGTGTTAATAATAATAATAATAAAATAGAAGCCAATTTAGTTATTGATAAACAACCTATATATACAACTGATACAAAGAGTGGAGACGGAGATAAAAATATACCTCTTAAACCTTTTAATGAAGTAGATTTTGTAAGTCAAATAAATTATATAACTGGTATTCAACAAGCATTTAAAAATTCTCTTCAAATGATTACAAAAACAAAATATAATTATATGATAGAAAATGATACAATGGGTACTAAAGGTTCATATGACGAACAACTTGATGTAAATTATGTAGACAAAATATTTATAAGTATACCTGCTACTAAACACGAATTAGATACAATGTTTTATCACCACGATTTAGATGGACCATCAAAATTTAAAACTTTTGCAAAATCATATAGAATAGCTGAAATACCAAAAATTTCAAGTCTTCCTTCTAAACATTATTATAAAGTTATAATACCTAAAGGCTCTAAAGTTATTGTAAATAAAACTAATCATACGGTTATGTTTCCTCGTGATAGTAATTTTAAAATGATTTCACCAAAAGTATATGAATATATAATACCTTCTCAACTTCCAACATGGAAAATTACAAAAGAACAACAACCACCTCAAAAAACACAACCACCTCAAAAAACATCACATAAAGAACATCACCCTAAAAGTGCAACATATATTGATATGGATTATACAAAATTACTTCAACCACAAATTGATTTTATGAAAAATTTGGATGTTAAAACGATTCAAGCTCTTAAATTTTATACAGGAAATGGTTATACAACAATTAATAGTACGTTAAATAAAGGTAGTGAACCATCTCCAAAAGTTGCAGAATATATAAATTCAATAGATGAATTGTATAAAAAAGTTCCACCTACTACTAAAACATTTATTGTATATCGTGGTATTAAACTCAACAAGAAGATTGAAAAAGACTTTACTAATAAAGCATATGTATCAACTTCTTCTAATAAAAATGTATCTCTAAATTTTGGTGGGAACAAATTATACAAGTGTTGTTTCTTTGAAATTTCTATTCCTAAAGGTTCTCATATTTTACCTGTAATGCCTCTATCTAGCCACTCACATGAAATGGAAATTTTATTACCTAGAGAATCTGAATTTCATATTATTAAACATTCATTTACACCAAAAGAAAATACCGTTATAACAAAATATGTTGAAAAACTTGGAAATATTAAACCTTTTGATGTTCCTAAACCACAATCTAAAAAAACTACAACTACTACAGGTCAAACAGGACAAAAAACTTGTCCACCAAATACAAAAGCAAATCCAGAAAAATATATATGCAATCCAGCAACTGGAAAATGGGTTCTGAAAACTGGTGATATTGGTAAAAAAATATTAAAAAATATGTAATAATCAAAATATGATGAATAAAAGATTTTCAAAATGATAATTTAGCAATTTGAAAATTACTTTTCATGAAAAATAAAAATTTAGAATGATGAAAAATTTTTTTATATTTTTTCTCAAAAAAACTTTCAAAAACTAAAAGTTTTTCAGGATTTTAAATTCTTTTCAACTACCAATCAAAATACAAAATTTCAGTTTTCTTTAACATTGTATTTTACAAAAGAAGAAATACAAGATGAAAATTACATTTGAAGATTTTAAGAATAAAAAATGAATTGAAAAACCAGATTAAAATTGCAAATACCTTAGGTATTTATAATTTTAATCTGGTTTCATTCCCATAAAAGTAAAACACTTTATAAAAATCGAAAAGTATTTTAAAGTTTAAAGTTTTTTCTTTCGAGAATTTATAAGTTTCTTTTATCTTTTCAACTACCAATCAAAATACAATATTATCAAATTTTTTAACATTGTATTTTTACAAGATAATAATAATGATATTTTTCTATGTATAATTAAAAGAATAACTAGAATAAAAAATGAATTTTATAAAAAATCAAGTAAATGCAATTGTAGATTTCGTTCCCTTTGTAACAAGTATGTCATTTTTAATATTATTAAGAAATATATTCCCAAAATTATATGAATATATTGAAACAAATCATGCCAATCAATTAGTTAAAACTGAAGGTAATTTTAAAACTATAGTGCCAAACAAATTTTTACAAAACACTACATCTAATTGTAATGTTATAAAATCTGCTTGGGACAGTTTTATGTTAACAGTAAAATGTCCAGCAATAGTTGGGTTAGACATAAGAAAAATGGATTTACCTATTGTGAATCCTAAAAAAATGTATGAAGAAATACAATTGAGTGATGTTACATCAGAACCAAGAAAATACTATATACTTAATTTTGGTTCATCTAGCTGACCCCCGTATATTATGTCATTAAATGATATATCAATAATGGCAGATAGATATTTAGATTATATTCAATTTATTCACATTTATATTGATGAAGCTCACCCGAAAGATGGTTGGTATATAGGTGATGAAAATGTTATCTATAATCACACATCAATCGAGGAACGTTGTGAAGCTTCGAAACATATTTCAGAAAAGATGAATCACGTATATGTTGATACCATGAATAATAAACTGAAAAAATTCTTTGGAGTACAATATGAAAGATTATACATTATTCAAGATAATAAAATTGTATTTCAAGGAGGACAAGGACCAATGAATTATTCTCTTTCTGATATAGAAGAATTTCTATTAAATACCGTATAATAATGTGTAACACTAATTTTAGATACCCATGACGTTTGTATATATAATTGTACAATATAGTACAAATTATACTCACCGAACTTTCGTCTAATAGTGTACAAATTATTTTAATACAAAAACCAAGTGTATTAAAATAAATGTTTAAAATTGATAATAAAGGTTCGTGTGATATTACGAATTTACAGTGTAGTTTATGTTGTGGTAATGGAGGTGGAGTTAGTGGAAGTGGAATATACCATGGTACAGGTTTTTTTGGACCTGGTTTTTCTAATGCTGGTACAAATATACCGGATACAATGTCTGTAAATAATGCTATATCATTATTGCGACAACCAAATACATACTATCCTACTCAATTTGGTTTAGGAATTAATTCTATCAGTACACACGAAACAGCGATTGTTATAGGAGAACATAATGGTGAAACAATGAACAATGCTCGAGGTACAATATCTGTAGGAAATTATGCTGGACAAGAAAATCAACTTGATTATTCTGTTGCAATTGGAGATGGTGCCGGTCAAACTAAACAATATGATTACTGTATAGCAATTGGTCCTGGTTCTGGAAATTTAGTACAAGGAACTGGTACATTATTTTTTGGAAATGGTGGAGGAAATGTTGCAATTGGTGTAGAATCTGGTGTAGAATGTCAAGGTGCTGGTTCAGTTGCTATAGGACCAGTAGCTGGCGCGGGTTTACAAGGTATTGCATCAGTAGCAGCTGGTTTTGGTGCAGGTATGGATAATCAAGGTGATGGTTCAATAGCAATAGGTTTTTTCTCTGGTTCAACTTTTCAAGGTGAAGCAGCAATTTCTATAGGTGTTTTTGCTGGTTCAACTTCTCAAGGAACTGGTTCTATTGCTATAGGAAGCGATGCAGGTTCAAATTCTCAAGGAGTAAATTCTATTGCTATAGGAAATAATGCTGGTTCGACATCCCAAGGAGAAAATTGTATAGCTATAGGTTTAAATAGTGGTGAAAATTTTCAAGGTAACGAATCAATTGCTATAGGAGATGGTGCAGGATTTTCATCACAAGGTGAAAGATGTGTAGCTATAGGAAATGGTGCTGGTGTATCTACTCAAGGTGCTACAGCAGTCGCCATTGGATTTTCAGCTGGTGAGATAGAACAAGGTACTGGTGCAATTGCTATAGGTAGTTTGGCTGGTTCATCATATCAAGGAGCTAATTCTATAGCAATAGGGACAAATACTGCAAGTGTTTCTCAAGATGCAAACTCTATTGTTATTAATGCAACTGGAAATATTGTAGGTAGTACTGGCACATCAACATGTATAATTACTCCAATGCGTAATGATATGGGTTCAAGTTCAACACATATGTTTTACAATTCTATTACTGGAGAATTGACTTATGGTTCAGAAGCTCCTTCATCTATGCGATTTAAAAAAGATATTATAGATATGACGAGTAAGTATACAGATGCAGTATTTAGATTACGACCAGTTGAATTTAAATACAAGTCTAATGATAAAATTGGTATTGGTTTTATAGCAGAAGAGATGAATGATATTATTCCTGAAATTGTTATAAAAAATGTTAATACCGATGAAATTGAATCTATAGATTATCAATATCTTGTCGCTCCACTTGTAAAAATTATACAACAACAGCAAGATGAATTAAATAAAATAAAATCTCATTTAGGCATTTAAATGAGATTCTGGAGAATTTTTAGATTTCATATATAATCTAAGTTGTTTAAATTTATTTGTATCATCGCCATCTAATTTAAAAGCACCGCTTTTAATAGCGTCATCAAATTCTTTCATTTGTGCTTCAAATTTAGCTTTAAAGTTGATTTTATCCATTTATTTAATTTGTCAATTTTAAAAATGTTTAAAATTGATAACAAAGTTCATGAAGAAATTCTATCTAAATTGTAAGTAGTAATTTTAAAACATTTTATGCCATGTTTTAAAATTGTCTGAGATTTGTCTAAAATTGAATTTTACAACAGACCTGACGCGATGGCATATAATGTTTTGGAAATTTCAATGTGTTTTATGCCATGTTGGATGTCAGAGGGGTGGCATACTTTCTCATATAGTAGGGCATGTTTCGTTATACTCAAATCCTGGTTAAAATGTGGCGGAAACTGAAATACAGTCTTCTTAAGTTATAAACATTTAAAGATATGTAGAATCTATATAAATGAAATATTTATCATCATTTATGAAAGTATTGGGTATTCAATCAGAAGATTATCCACAATACGTCAGAGAAAAAGATGGTTACATTAATGTAGGAAAATTGTGCACACTATATGGTAAAAGATTTCCAAACTGGTTAGAAAATAGTCGAACAAAAAAATTTTTAAAAGATTTGAAATTGTTATTTAAAAACCGTGGAATAACAACTCCTTTGTATACAAATATACGAAAAGAAAATATACAAGGAACATACGCTCATCCATTAGTTGCTATAAATGTTATACAGTGGATTTCACCTAAATTTGAAATCAGTATAGCAACTTTGGTATATGAATTATTTTTAACTAGTGAACAAATTGATATCCAAAATGATACAATTGAGCAATTAGATTATGAACGTATATCTCAAATAAAACATGAAAATTCTTTGGATTTTAAACATAAATTTCATGCTGGAAATTGTTTTTACATTGTATATGATATTGATTGTAAATATGAAATGTATAAATTTGGTCAAACTAATAATTTTGCAAAAAGATTATCTGCACTTAGAAATACTTCGCCACGAATGATAGTAAAACGTTTAATTTATATGGAAAATCATATAGAATTTGAAAATTATATTAAAAAATTTTTTAAAGAAAATGGTTATTTAAAATTTATAAATCGTGAATATGTAGATATTCCTTATAAACAATTAAATCAAATTATAGATTTGTTAATATCTGAATTAAAATACAATATATATGAAATAGATACAAAAATATTGGATTGTGTTAATAAAAAATATTTAGATTGTGTATCAACTAAGAATATTGATAAAATTTTTAATTTTATTGAAGAATCATCAATTATAAATGAACAACAAATAGTTGAAAAATTACAAATTATTGACGATCAATTTAAAAAATTTTCAGAGGAAAAAATACAAAAATTTGAAAAAAATGATAATATAATTCAAACAATTCAAGTTAAACGTGTTACAATTATGGATAACATTATTATACAAGATTTCGAACACGATTATCCTTTAAAACGACGTATTCGAAAGTCAGATTTTGATTATATTGTCGAACAAATTGATACAAAATATACTCGTGATACTCACAAATGGTTTATTCTTCAATTTATTTTTCATACTTGCTATTATACAGGAGTAGCACCTAGAAGATTGATTACTATGACTCGTGATGAAATAGTTGATTATATAAATGGCAAATCAATCAGAATAGGTGATACATATAATTTATTTACCAATGACTTTATCAAAAGTAAATTTACATTTTTATTACCCTATATTGATAATTTATTACCAGGTGGCATGGTTAACCAATATGGTGGTAAATTAACTTATCGCCAATTATGTAAATGGACTAGAACATATTTTGAAAAACTTGAACAAAAAAATTTCGGAAAAATTTTAACCAAAGATGATGGTTATCGTTTATATGATTTCAAAACTGTATTATTATACAGATTATATAATTCAGGTATGGCTATATCTGATATTTCTACATTCTTGCATCATAAAAATATTTGTACAACTCAAAATCATTTAAAAGACCACAAATTTCTATATGATGAAACTTTTCAATTATCTACTGAATAAATTTATATAGCACTTTTCTATATAAATTTAAATTTCTTATATAAATTACACAAGTTACACGAGTTTGATTTTAATAGAGTGATGTTGATTCAATTCTAAAATATCAATATCATCATATGTCATATAATGATTTGGTACAGTCCATGTTATAAAATAAGAATTATTAAAAGAATTGACAAGTACTCGTGTACCATCATCAGATTGTTTATAAAATTTAATACCAGGTGGAATAGGTATTTCGTTCAATTCATTTGTAAAATATACCCGAGAAATATAACAATCCATTCGTTCAACATATACGTAAAGACTACTACTACTCTCATTCAAACTTTCACTAATATCTATATTTAAAATATTTTTGCCGCTATAAAAATCTTCCATTTAAAATTTAACTTTAAATCTTTAAAATTTATATAAAATGTTATATAGACGTAAAGACTAATTTACTTTTTAATTTGTTTTAGAACTATTATACCAAATAGTAATATAGATATAACCACTATTACAATTATCACATTTAAATTTTGATTTGTTATACTTAAATTTTGATTTGTTATATTCAAATTTTGTTCTTTATTTGTAGCAAGTGTTGTACCAAGTGTTGGAGGTTGTGTCGTACCAAGCGTTGGAGATTGTGTCGTACCAAGCGTTGGAGATTGTGTTGTTTTACCTGGTGGTTTTGGTCGTGTTGTTTTACCTGGTGGTTTTGGTTGTGTTGTTTTACCTGGTGGTTTTGGTTGTGTTGTTTTACCTGGAGGTTGCGGTGATTGTGGTGGTTGTTGGGTACCTCCACCAGGTCCTTTACCATATACTTTATTCAACCATTCTATATCTGTCGGTGAGTATGTATCCATTACATTTTTACTATTTGAAGTATAATTCATAACTGAATAAATATCTTGAGATTCACTACATGTACTACCTTTTCCACATCTTTCTCGTTCCCATTCATGCCACAGGCCAAGACAATGTCCAAATTCGTGTAATAAAACATATTTAGGCCAGTCGAATTTTTGTGTGCTATTTATATCACCTTTTGTCATAGTAGTAATTGATAAATCAATAGTTTGTGTTTGTATATTTCCTGTTTTACCAACAGCAGCCATACCTAGTATACCACTAGGCATCGTTTTGACATTGATGATTACATCACCACCACTACTTGGAAAAGTTAGTGGCATAGAAATATGTGGTTGTGCATATTTTAATAAAGCTGCTTTTATATATTCTTGCGCTGTACTATTTGAAAATACAATATTAATAGGTTTACCAGGTGTCCATAAATTACTAGCAGCAATCCACGCATTTGAATCTTTTATTCGTTTTTTTTGTTCAATCAATTTTAATATATTTGAATTCATATTTGGTGTTTGTAAATAATTTAATACATATGGTTGTAAACAACATAATGTAGGAACAGGTAAATCTAATTCTTCAATTCTATTCATCATTTGTTCTTCAGTCCATCCTTTTTCAATCCATCCTTCATCTATACCTATAGACTCTGACATTTATTTATAAATTAAAAGTTATTTTATAGATGTCAATGACGTTACTTTTTAAGGTGATGTTGGTTGTAAAAGTTGTGGGATCCAACAATTTCTTAGTAATATCAAGTCGTCGTGGATTAGAACACAATTCGTATAATGATTGTTTATAATTTGGTGTGAAAAAATTGAAAAGATATTCCATATCGATAAAAAATATTTGCTTATATCATATCAATTCATTTTTGCAAATGAAAACGGAGCATATCTTGGACTTCATAGTAATCAATTTTTTGTTCAATTTCACCATTCAACAATTTTGCCAATGTTTCATCCAATACAATATAACTTTTATATGTCAATTTATTTTTTCTAATATAGGCAAATATATGTTTGGTAATATCTAAACGTGAGAGTTTACTACCATTTTCTAGTTGTAAAAATTTACACAATTCGTTAGACATTGTAACTGGAATAGTAAAAGGTGAAGGATTAGTGTCATCATCTCTACTTTCTAATACAAGTCGTTTTTGAATTTCATAATATGAAATTTTTTCACCAACTTTACTATATAACAATTTTGCAAGAGTTTCATCTAGTATTACCATATTAATATTATTTTCATCTTGTAAATTGAATTCTTGAATGTGTTCAAGGATTTCTTTAGTTTTATTAATTCTAGGTAAACTACAACATAATTCATCTAAAATTTGATTTGCCCCACTTTTTTTAAAAAAACTTGAAAAATATTCCATATTTATCATATTACATTTTCTTTAATTTCATATTCATTTTTACTTATTCATATTCTGTGTACATAAATATTTGAATTTATTTGTCTAAATGCAACATTTTTGCTAATTGTAATTTGTTTCAAATTTTTCATTCTATTGATAAATGTTGGTAATTGTATGATAGGGTTATTATATAATTTTTTCTAATTGTGGTAAAAGTATAAATGTTGGAATTTCTATTTGATATAAAGAATTGATACAAAGTGTTTTTAAATTTTTAAACTTTTTAATACAATCTATAAAATTTATAGGAATTTCTGAAAAATAAATTCCATCAATATATGGTACCTAACCCATTTTTTAAATAATATAGAATTTAAATTATTTTGTGTAGGTGTAATAATATGTTTTTTATAAATATATTTTTGTAAAGTATAAAATTCTTTGCAAATTAGAGCACTATTTAATTTATCTTGAAGAGGTAAATATTTGAGAATTTCAATATATACATCTTGATTTAGTTGCATTATATAACTTGTAATTTAAAAATTATCATTTAAAATCATTTTTAAATTACGCTACGGATTCAATCTTTTTAGTATTTTAAATAAATGAACAACATTTTATTGATATGGAGTGTAGTAGTATTATTAATAATCGTCAATTTAGCTATAGTAAAATTGACAAATATGCCATCAATTAAAAACCATAGTTGGGCCTATGTACAAAGACCAGGAATTACTAGAAAAATAGTAAATGGAGGTACTAATAGAAACCCTAACGGTACTGGTGGTAATTTAATAAAAAATCTTCAACATGCTAAAGACTTTTAGAGTAATCTTATTTTCAGAAACGGGATACTTGCCAATCTATTTCTACAATAAGTTTTGATATAAATTTTGTGAATTTCAATTTTGTGAATTGAAATTCTATAAATCGGAAATTTACGTGCAAACATGTTTACAAATATTCATTTACAATCATTTATATTCATTTTTTATTCTTTTTTTTTCCAAATCATTGATACGTAATAGAGCATCGGAAAGATTTGATTCAATCTTTTTAATTCTATCGAGGAGTAATACAGATAATAGTTCATAATTTACAGTATAAGGTATATTATCATGATCCGTTGGAGCCATTTCTGGATAATATTTGAACACATCTTCAGCTATTAAACCAAACGATGGTTGCTGATTACTCTTGAATTTAAAAGTTACTGGCTCAAGTGCTAAAACATTATCTGAATAAGATGTTGTAAATGGTTGTACATCTTGTTTATAACGGATAGAAGAAGAAGCAACACCGATTAATCCAGTATATGTATTATAAGTAAGCGATGCACCACCATCAATAGTTGCCATATTAGTTATAGTAGCAAAAGAATAATTTGGTAGAGATGTACCAGTATTTGAACCATAACCAATACATACACTATTTAAACCAACTCCAGTCATACCAGAATATGCTCCTATTGCGACAGAACCCGTCCCCATTGATGTATACCCAGCTTGAAGACCAATTGCAATTGTATTTGCTTGTTGTGATGTATTACCAGCTTGAACACCTATAGCAATAGAAAAGTTACCTTGTCCACAATATCCACTTTGATCACCTATAGCAATAGAACCAGTACTTTGAAGATAATAGCCAGAAATATTACCTATAGCAATTGCACCAGTACCTTGTCCAGTCGAACCAGCTTGATAACCAATAGAGATTGCACGTGTTTGTTGACCAGTATATCCAGCTTGATAACCAATAGCTATCGCACCTGAACCTTGAGGAAAATTTCCAGATTGATAACCTATAGCAATTGCACCAGTTCCTTGGCCACAATAACCAGCTTGAATACCTAATGCTATACTATAATTACCTTGTCCACAATATCCACTTTGTTCGCCAATAGAAATAGAACCAGTACCTTGAAGATAGTATCCAGAAGTATTACCTATAGCAATCGAACCAGTTCCTTGAAAAATATAACCACTTTGATAACCTATGGCAATACTATTATAAGCTTGAAAAATATTACCAGATTGATAACCTATTGCAATTGCACCTGTACCTTGAGTATTATAACCACTTTGTACACCTATAGCAACTGCTATATTAGATTGATAGTTGTATCCTGAACTTAAACCAATCGCAATAGAACCAGAACCTTGGGTACTGTAACCAGCTGAATTACCTATAGATATAGCATTTTGTGTTTGATAATTAACACCAGCTAATGAACCAATAGCAATGGTATTTATATCTTGTGATATAGAACCACTATATTCACCTATAGCAATAGCACCAGTTCCTTGTGAATTATAACCAGATTGATAACCTATATTGATAGAATGAATACGTTGACCACAATAACCAGCTTGATTGCCTATAGCTACAGAATTAGAAACTGAAGTATCATAAGCTGTAAGAAAAGGTGATGAAGAATGACCAATATATAATATATTTCCCAAAAGTGATACAGCATATGCATCGGTTATAGTACTTCCTGTACTTGACCATGTATTTGTCAAGATATTATAACTAGCTACGCCTGTATAAGGAGTTGAAAATCCTCCCACTACATATAATATATTTCCAACATTTATTAAAGCTCTGACAGTAAAACTTAAACTACTACCAATACTTGACCACGTATTTGTCGTGATATTATAAGTAGCAATACGAGTACCTGGACTTGTAAAGCTTCCTCCAACATATAATATATTTCCAACAGATATCACAACATTAACAACATTATTTAAACTACCACCTATACTTGACCATGTTGCTGTAGTAATATTATACGATGCAATATAAGAATATGGACTTGTGAATTGTCCTCCAATATATAATATATTTCCAACAAATGTTAATGCTCTAACACGTTCATTTAAACTACCACCTATACTTGACCAAGTATTTGTAATAATATTATATGCAGCAATATATGAAGAAGGAGTTGTAAATAATCCCCCAACATATAATATATTTCCTATGTATGTTAAAGAATAAACAAAACTATTTAAACTCCCACCTATACTGAACCATGAATTTGTATTAGTGTTATAAGCAGCAATATAAGAATAAGGACTTGTAAATTGTCCTCCAATGTATAATATATTTCCAACAATAATTAAAGCATTACATTGACCACTTAAACTACTTCCTATACTTGTTATTGTATTTGTAATGATATTATAACTAGTTACATACTGCGGAGAAAAAGCTCCTCCTAGATATAATATATTTCCTATAATAGCCATAGCTAGAACAGTATTCCCTGGACTTGCTAGATTATAAAATGTTTGAACGATATTATAAATACCTTGTCTATCATATCCACTTTGATAACCTATACCTATAGATTGTGCTCTTTGTCCTGTATAACCAGTTTGATATCCAAGAGATACTGCACCTGAACCTTGAACAAAGTTTCCTGACTGATAACCAATAGCAATAGTACCTGTCCCTTGTCCACAGTATCCAGCTTGAACACCTATTGCTATACTTCTATTACCTTGACCAGTATAACCTGCTTGGTCTCCAATAGCAATTGAACCAGTACCTTGTATATAATAACCTGCAGTATTACCAATAGCTACTGCACCAGTTCCTTGTGAAATATAACCACTTTGATATCCCATAGATATTGTATTATAACCTTGTGATACATTACCACTTTGATAACCTATAGCAATTGCTCCAGTTCCTTGAGATGTATATCCAGATTGTACACCTACAGCAACTGTTATATTATTTTGAATATTATATCCACTTTGATATCCAATAGCAATACTACCACTACCTTGAATATTATAACCTGCTGAATTACCTATTGCAATAGCATTTTGCGTTTGATAAGAAGAACCTGCAAATGAACCAATTGCAATTGTATTTACATCTTGAGATATATTTCCACTATATTCTCCAATTGAAATAGCACCAGTACCTTGTAATGAATAACCAGATACATTTCCAATTGCAATAGAATGGATACTTTGACCAGAGTATCCAGATTGGTTTCCAATGGATATTGAATTAGATACGGATGTATCATATGCTGCAATTCTATTCCATGAATTACCATTTACTGTTGTAAACTGTCCACCTATATACATATTGTTCGTTGAAAATGCAATCGTATTACAAGTATTATTCAATCCAGTATCAAAAGGATTATTCCATGTATTTGTAGTTATATTGAAAGCAGCAATCTTATTCCAAGCATTGCCATTTGCACCTGTAAAATCGCCACCAATATAAAGTTGATTTCCTAGATTTGTTATAACATTACAAGTTAAATTTAATCCAGTACCAAATGGATTAAACCATGTAGATGTACTAATATTAAAAGCTGCGATACGAAACCACGAATTGCCATTTACAGTTGTAAAATCTCCCCCAACATACAAAATATTTCCAACAACTTTTAATGAATTACATTGATTATTTAAACCAGTTCCAAATGGATTAAACCATGTAGAAGTATTTATATTATATGCTGCTATACGAATAAATGAGCCAACATTAAAAATACCCCCAACATATAAAATAGAATTTAATATTGCTATTGCATAAACTGTTGAATTTAAACTTGCTCCACTTCCTAAATTAGTCCAAGTATTAGTAATTGTATTAAATGATGCTAAATAAGAACCAGGTGAAGTAAATGCACCTCCTACATATAATATATTACCAACTGGAAAAATAATTTCAACAGTACCATTTGGCAATGTACCAAATGGGTTATACCATACATTTGTAATGAGATTAAATGCTGCTAATTTTACCCATGAAACTCCATTTACAAAACTAAAATCACCTCCGACATAGAGTGTAGAACTAATATTTGCCAAAGTTTTACCTTGTTCCCCGGTACTACCTAAACCATTACTAAAAGGATTAAACCAAGTGTTTGTAATAAGATTAAAAGCTGCGATACGAGACCATGAATTGCTATTTACAGTTGTAAAACCACCTGTTGCATATAAAATATTGCCTATAATAATTATATTATAACATCTAGCTCTACCAGCTGACACCCCAGTTCCAAAAAGATTGAAAAAAGATGAAACGATATTGTAATTACCTTGAATATTAGTACCAGCTTGATTACCTATTGCAACAACATTTGCATTTTGTCCAGTAAAACCTGCACCCAATCCAATAGCAACTGAACCTGTTCCTTGATTTCTATTACCAGCTTGTAAACCAATTGCTACACCACCCATTTGTTGTGGATTATATCCAGCTTGATAACCTATGGCAATAGCACCTGTACCTTGTCCAGTATATCCTGCTTGATAACCAATAGCAATTGCACCAGTTCCTTGTGTATCATAACCTGCTTGATACCCAATTCCTATACCAAAAGCTTGATGCTGATTATAACCAGCATATGAACCAATCGCTATACTACCACTACCTTGAGAAAGTTGTCCACTATAAAACCCTAGTGCCACACTATACTCTGCAGATGTAGGACCTGTCGATTCATTGTGATTACCTATAATAGTAGCAGATGAATTTGGAAAACGAGTTGGGTCTGTACCTATACCACTTCCGAAGAAAGTTGGATGATATGTATCTGGTTGACGAAGTAAATTTATAGCATCGTTAAAAGACATGTTTTCTGGAGTAGTTGTTTGAGCACCCGTAAATCCTGGTCCAAAAAATCCAGTACCAGTATAATTACTTGCACCTCCAGCAGGTCCAGTTGGACCAGTTATACTATCACCTGCTGGTCCTGTTGGCCCAGTATCACCTGTCGAACCAGTTGTAGAAGCTAATCCGGCAGGTCCAGTTGCACCAGTCCATCCAGTTGGTCCAGTATCACCTGTTGAACCAGTTGTAGAAGCTAATCCGGCAGGTCCAGTTGCACCAGTTGGTCCTGTATAACCAGTACTTCCAGTATCACCTGTCCAACCAGTATCACCAGTTGCACCAGTACTTCCAGTATCTCCGGTCCAACCTGTGCTACCTGTATCACCACTTGCACCAGTTGAACCAGTCCAACCAGTACTACCTGTATCCCCTGTCGCACCTGTTGTTGCAGCTAATCCAGCAGGTCCTGTCGCTCCAGTTGCACCTGTATCTCCAGTCCAACCTGTCGTTCCTGTACTACCTGTATCTCCAGTCCAACCTGTCGTTCCTGTACTACCTGTATCTCCAGTATATCCAGTTGGACCCATTGCTCCTGTAGCACCAGTCGCTCCTGTACTACCTGTGTCTCCAGTATATCCAGTTGTACCATTATATCCAGTTGGACCCATTGCTCCTGTAGCACCAGTCGCTCCTGTACTACCTGTGTCTCCAGTATATCCAGTTGTACCATTATATCCAGTTGGACCCATTGCTCCTGTAGCACCGGTCCAACCTGTTGCCCCAGTACTTCCCGAAGAACCAGTTGTTGAAGCTGCGCCAACTGGACCAGTAGCACCAGTTGCGCCTGTAGACCCAGTGCTACCAGAAGAACCAGTCATAGAAGCTACACCAGCTGGACCAGTTGCTCCTGTATTGCCAGTATAACCTGTTGTACCATTATAACCAGTTGGTCCCATTTCACCTGTTGGACCTTCTGGACCAGTTGGACCAACTTCGCCAGTTGAACCTGTAGGACCTGTAAAACCAGCTCTACCAGCTTTACCAGTTGAACCAGTCCAACCTGTAGCACCAGTTGTACCAGTATCTCCTGTGGTACCTGTTGCACCTGTCCACCCAGTTTTTCCTGTCGCTCCGGTATTGCCTGTATTTCCAGTTGCACCTGTCCATCCAGTTTTACCAGTAGCTCCTGTAGAACCTGTCCATCCAGTAGAACCACTTACACCAGTTGCACCAGTTTTTCCAGTAGAACCAGTAGTACCAGTTGTTCCAGTAGCTCCACTTACACCAGTTGCACCAGTCCATCCAGTATAACCCGTAGTACCTGTCGCACCTGTTGGACCACTCATGCCAGTAGCTCCTGTTTTTCCAGTAGAACCAGTCCATCCAGTTTTACCTGTTGCACCAGTTACACCACTTAAACCAGTAGCACCTGTCCATCCAGTAGTACCTGTCGAGCCTGTTGAACCAGTGCTTCCACTTTCACCTGTCGGACCCATCAATCCGATAGGTCCAGTAGCACCGGTATAACCTGTCCATCCAGTTGAACCAGTATTTCCAGAAGGTCCACTAATCCCAGTTGGACCTGTACAACAACCTGTACAACCACTTTCTCCAGTTGGTCCAGTAATCCCAGTTTCACCTGTAGTTCCACTCCATCCAGTGCAACCGTAATAACCTGTCACACCTGTTAAACCAGTTGTGTGATAATAAAAAAAAATGGGATTTTTACATTTAGTTGGGCAATATAAATTAAAATTAATAAATCTGTTTTGATTATTCATCTATTTATTATTGTGATTATTATTCATCCATTTATATCAGTTTTTCTTTAACATTTAATTTGTAGAAATTATAAAAATGAAATGATGAAATAGTGATTATATATAATTTATAATATCCAACATGAAATCAATTCTTTCTCTCGCTTTAATTTCAATCGCTTCAGCACAACCTTTTGATGTAAGTACAAATTATTTTGATTGCGATGCTCAATCACAATGTATCCATTTTCAAACATATTGTCCATCAGACGATTTTACTATTCCAACTGGAAGTGTTAAAGTATGTGTGTATTGGAATACATGTCCTGGAAAAACAAGTGGAACTATGAGTCATGTTTGTAGTACACCTACAATTCCACCAACACCTACTGTTTTAACAAAACAAGATAGTTGGACTGCAAATACTCCAGTTTGCGAAATTGTTGTACAAGACCAATACGCTTACTTTGGGTTAAAAGATGCAGCAGGTTGTCTTAGTAATAGTATTAAAACTTATTCAATTAATGGTTTAAATTCTCAATGTGTTGCTGATTATAGTTCATATGCTTCATCTTTTTATGATTGTCAAGGTGGTAATAATATGGAATGTTTATGGAAAATTAAAGCACCACGTTGTACATCATGTTCTACATCTACTATAACTAGTACAACAACTCTTCCTCCTTCTACAGTTACTGATACTGCTACTGTCACTGATACTTCTACAGTTACTTTACCACCAGTTACTGATACTGCTACTGTCACTGATACTTCTACAGTTACTTTACCACCAGTTACTGATACTGCTACTATCACTGATACTTCTACAGTTACTTTACCACCAGTTACTGATACTGCTACTATCACTGATACTTCTACAGTTACTTTACCACCAGTTACTGATACTGCTACTATCACTGATACTTCTACAGTTACTTT
>Ga0208825_1000269_pt1 | contig 53033 bp, 65 predicted proteins | sample AD_UKC113_MetaG_FD_184450 | JGI IMG/M metagenome (GOLD analysis project Ga0208825, IMG submission 184450) | Active sludge microbial communities of municipal wastewater-treating anaerobic digesters from Hong Kong - AD_UKC113_MetaG (SPAdes)... | ecosystem: Engineered > Bioreactor > Anaerobic >... | reverse complement strand
AATCCTTTTATATCCTCTTGAGTCTTAAAGTAGAACCATGCAGCTACCAAGACCAAAATCAAGAAGCAAACAAACAAGCTCAATAGATCCATTTTTATCACCACCTACCAATGTAAATAGACCCTATATAAAAATCCGATGGATTTTTATCAAGGCTGTTTACGATGTCACTATACTTCCTTGCTGAAATTCCATCCCCTAAATCGGAGGCTATTTCATACTTCCTCAACCATGCTTCTATGTAATTGGGATCTATATCGGTTGCCTTATTGAGGCATCTCATGGCATTCGGGTACTCATGGCTTCCTATCAACTGATAAGTCCTTCCGAGGAAATACCATGCCTCTGCATTATTTGGATCAAGATCAGTAGCTCTATCAAAGTAATCTATAGCATCCCGATAAGAGCCCATCTGCATTAAACAGCCTCCTTTGCAGATCAATCCTAATACATTTTTAGGATTAATTTTAAGGGCTTTATCTGCAGCTTCTAATCCAAGAACATAACCTCCCTTATTGAAATAAATTTCACTCAATGTAGCCCAGAGAGAATCATCCTTAGGCTTAAGTGTTGTTGCCATATCCATACAATACTGAGCCTTGTCATAGGCTCCAAGATCATAAAAATCTTTCCCTAAATATAATATCCTCCAGGGATCTAATAGCTTTTCTCCCCCTAAATCGAGGAATTTAGAAAGTGCATCTACGGCATCCTCTTTATCTCCTGTGTAAATATAAATCCTACCAATATTGTACCATGCTTCGGGCAACGAAGAATTTGTCTCTTCTGCCATTTTAATATATTTTTTGGCTTCGTTAAGGTCCCCTAATTGTGAATGGCAATACGCTTTTGTTATCAAGGCAGAAAGGTTTTGGGGATCAGCATCAAGGACCTCATCACATAGCTCTATTGCTTCAGAGTAATTGCCCTGCATACTCAAATTAAAGGCTATGCTGGCCTGTGAATCTCCTCCCATTACCGGCCCGATTAGGGCCAATAAAAGGGCCCCGATTAAGATTTTGTTGTACATTCTCCTCACCATGATTAGCTATAGGCAGTCATGGTATTTATATCTTCCTACTGGAGCCTCCCCACATACATTTTCCTTAGCTTTGCTAAAGATTCTACCTCAGAGAGGTAATGCTCCTCCTCATCAGAGCTATAGATCATCCCTGGAGATAGGATTTGCTCAGGAGATAAAATATAAAAATCAGTTAGATCAAATCCAAATCTCTCCTTTATCTCATCGATGCTGAATAGGTCTAATCGGGCCATACCTACTAAAACCTCCTTAATGCCTGCCTTAGCCAATAATGGGATAAGGGTGTTGTGCCAATAGACGAATTTTCGATTATCCTCCCTCCGGCCCAGAGAATACCAATAATCAGGCCTATCTGGGATGATCGGCTCGACCCTGGCGATTACCTTAATCTGATGCCCCAACAGGATATTAGCGACCTTAAGCCTCTGATGGGTGACCGGAGCCCCCATTTCCATAATCCTACTGCTATAATCCATAGGGGTAGAAAAAGAGATTTGGACTTCGGCATAATAGGCCTGGGACAAATATTTGGGGATGGCTATGAGGTCGGATTTGGTTAAAATCGTATAGGGTCGGGCCTGATCCTTCAGAACCTCCATGCATCGGAGGGTTAAGCCCTGTTTAACTTCGGAGGGGCCTAATGGTTCAGTCTCAGCCCCTATGATAACCGGCAAGTCGGGGTTCTCCTGCAGGACCTCCTCAAGGTGTTTTGCTATGGATGGATGGGGCTTTACCGGATAACGGGAGGACCTAAATCTGCAGTAGGCACAGTTATAATCACAGCCTTCATAAGGATTAACAACAATGGCCTCATTTTCAATCCTTATACCTGGCTTGAGTTCCCTACAAATACCCTGTTGCATATTCTACCTCCTATTAAATCTGCAATTTTCTGCAACTGTTCTTCAGTCAGAGGGGTAAACTCAGCTCCTCCGGCAGGCCTACCCACTAGCAACCTGAATGAGATAGGAACATTTATAGATAAGAACTGAGCAGCTAATACACTGAAATTGGTGTAAATCTCCCTCTCAGATGGATAGTCTGGAAAAATCGTCATCCTGAACTCCACAGGGATGAGGTGCCATGCAATTACGGATAAAGTATTTAGGACGGGCAAGGACAGCTCCTCAAGCCTTCCTCCGGTTCTTGACCTTAAGAGAATGTTATCATAGATATCAGCCTTCAGGTCCAAAAAAACCATATCAATAGCCTTCTTCTGGCATAGAAATTCCAGTTGCCCAGGGAGGACTCCTGAAGTCTCTATCCCCACAGATAGGCCTACGTCCCTGGCTATGGCTGATATCTCTGGGATGGCCTGGGCCTGCAGTAGGGGCTCCCCTCCAGAGAGAATCAATGAATCGGCATAGATAGAGTTCTCCCTAATCATTTTCCCTAATTTCTGAATGGGAACTTTTTGGGCTTCCATCCCCTGGTTGTGGCACCTCGGACAGGCTAAAGGGCAACCTGCTAAAAATATAGTAATTGAAGATCGTCCAGGCCAATCTGAGGTCGATAGGTTGTTGACACCTAATATATTCACGTCCATATATTTCCCTTCATATGCCTACTACTGGAGCAGGGGACATCTCACTGGAGAACATCTCCTGCCAATGATCCTCAAGGAACATAAGCATGAATAGATCTATATGCTCTCTAAGATCAATTGAAATTATATAAAGCTCCCCACATTTATTTACTTCTTCCATCATCACCGGCATAACGAGGACCCCAAATTTGATTGGCTATGGGAATAGGACTCTTGCAGATAGAACACTTAGGCCTTATATTGCCTTTGTTGACCAAAAGATCAACGTGTCTATTACAAAACGTGCAAAATGTTCTCATATAACTCATTTGGGTCCTCATTATATATATGCTTAACTAATTATGCCGTCTGGTAGCTGTTTTGTTTTGTACCCATACTCCTCAGGATGAATCCCGATACACCGAGGCCCATAGGCTTCAAGAACCTCATTAGTCTGGGCATGGATGATCCAAGAGCCTATGTACTTTCTCTCCTCGTTATTCTCTCTATCCTCTCCACGAAGAAGCAAATCGGCAGCCCTGGCTGCCTCTCTGCTATCTGCTCCCAGGACCATTAGCTCAAGGCTAGAGGTCAGGAGAACCAATCTATACCTTTCTCTGCTCATGATACTCTCCTATGGTTATGAATCGTCCATTCGGATGATCTTCATCCTCTGAATTTTCAACCTTTCGGGCTGCCATGCAGTTGACATCTGGGTTTGAACACGGGGCCAAATCTGAAAGGCTGCAACCACATTCTCCATTATACAGGCAGAGGCCATCAGCTCCCATTTTGAGCAGGGCCTCCCTTAGCATATCCTCTACTGTTATGTTTTTCATTAAATACCTCCTGGGCTAAGAGCTTGCTGGAAGTGATATTTTTCCTCCCAATAATCTCATAGGCCCGTCGTTCTATTTCTGAGTCTGTGCTGAATTCATGGTACTGGACAGGGAATTTTTGGCCCAGCCTGTCTATTCGGGCCTTGACCTGTTCCAGAACTGCAGGATTGAATGGCTTATCGACCAGGACCATTAGATGAGCCTGATCCTGCAGGTTGAGGCCATAGGCTCCAGCTCCAGACATCAGAAGAATAGTTTTGTCGTTTTTAAATTCCTCAATGTCGTCCCTTTGGCCGGTAAGATAGGCCGGAGTGATACCCCTGGGATTAAGGACGTGCTTCTCGATCAATCCCAGGGCCTTGACGTACCTGGAATAGATAACGATCTTCAGGCCTGCAGCTTCATCTATAATAGACCCTACCTCCTCCAGTCTGGGGGAGATTGACTGGGCCTTCTCCTGCAGATGAGCAGCATACTCATTTATGAATGGCATGATCATAGCCGGAGAGATGGCATTCTCCAGGCCAAAGGTGAAGCATGAAAGCCGAAGCTCAGGGGAATCATAAGCCAGATCCATTATAACTCCCTCTATTTCTCGTTGGAGTTTGTTCATAGGGGCCTTATGGACTATATTAGAAGTTTTAGGAAGTCCTTCAATGATAGCTCTTTCTCTCCTGAGCATCCCAGGCTCAAGCATTTTCCTCAAAGTGTCAAGATTTATCTCCTTAACTACCTCTTTTATGGTAATGATCCGGTTGTTCTTCGTTTTTATCTTCCTCTCATTGACAATCATGAACATTTTTTCAAAAATATAGTATGGAGGGAGTAGGTCAGGCCTCACCAAATTGAAAATTTGGTAATACTCCCTCAGATGATTCTCATATGGGGTCCCTGTCAATCCTATGGAGGCCCTGGGCTTCAGCAGAGAGATAGCTCTGGACCTCTTAGCCGAAGCATTCTTGAGCATGGTAATCTCATCATAGATGACAGTTGAATCATCCTTTATATACTCATATGCATATTTTAGGTCAGATTTTGACCTCATTATGTCATATGAGGCCACTACATAGTGGTCAGGAAGATGAATGGCTCTCTTCCAGGCACTCTCCCTATCTCTGCCAGACTGGATTAGGGTATAGGAGGAATCTGTGAACTTCTCAATCTCAGAGCCCCATTGATCGATCAGGGCAGCTCTGGTAAGTATGAGGGTCTTGCAGCCCCAAAACTCACAGGCTGCCAGGGCTGTAGGGGTCTTGCCCAGGCCCATCTGATCAGCCAATATACAGGAGCCAGTTTTGAGAATAAAATCCCGTCCCTCCTCCTGGAAGGGCAATAGAGGTAGCTTCAATCCTGCAGATGAAAAATATCTTTTGGGGAAGATGTTCATCTTCTCTTTATTATAATAATTGAGAGCCTCTTTATCGACCTCATACCCTGCCTTGAGCAATCTCTCCAGGACAGGGATAGAAAAGTTCGATCTATAGGCTCCCTGTTGCCACCTGAGGCCATAACCGGCTAAAGTCTGATCCTCTACATCTGAATAGATAGAATTATTCGGCCCCAACCTTATCATTCTTCTTTGGCCTCCCCCTCTTCTTAGCCTGTTCTTGGTCTTCTTCCTTCGGGAATCTCCCCCTCCCTGGCTTAAGGGTTTGAGTCTTCTCATCAAACTTCATACCCTTCTTAACCTTTTTGTATTTCTGTTTCCCAGGATAGCCTCTCTCACCCCTCCATTCAGGCTTAGGGACCAACTTGGTTGCTGTTGTTGGTTCAGTTATTCTATCGTCGTAAACATCTACTGCAGGGGCATCTGGGTCTTCAACCTCTATCATTTCAACCTCTACCTCTGCCTTAGAATTGAGAGCAGGGAGGGCATTGATGTCAGCCTTCCTCATGAATTCGTCACAAATAGGACATTTGGGCTTAGAATCGTCCACTTTGTAAACCCTGTTATGCCCCCTGCCACAGGTCCACACTCTGGTAAATTTCATAGTAGCTCCATGATCGGGATAGGGGGCAAAGGCAAAAAGGCAAGGAGGAGGTACGAATATTTTTTAAAGCCTTTGCCCCCACTAAGATAGCTCCATGCCATGAATAGGTATGGCACCTTGAAAGTATTTAATGCTTTCGGCCCAAAACTGGCATCCCCTTGTTGGCTATGATGAATGGCTCAGGCCTGCCCCCTCAGTCCTACAGGATGCCCGAAGAATCGATTTATCTATATGGGATGGAGAATTACCCATTCTCAGAAAAATAGGCCCGTTTTAGGGCATCCTACGGGCTTCCGGCATCAGCAGGGCTCAATAATTCTCACAATTGACACAGATGCTATTGACCAGGAACGGGTTAAGGTTATTCACATTGTCCCATGAATACAAATCCTTCAGGAACTCCTTTCCCATCGGGCAAGTAGCAAAGGAGCACCAGCACCGGCCCAGATTAAAAAGGTTTTGGTAATTTTTGTCCATCTTCAATACCTCCCCAGTAGGTCCATATCTATCCTGTTCTCAATGATGGCCCTGATAGCTGGGATCAGGAGCAGATACTCTTTTCTGCCTACCCGTCGGGCTTTATCCTCCAGGTCGTCCAGGGTCCCGTAAAAGCATCCAGTAGCTACCTGTTGGTCAGGGACTATGACCGTCAGAAAGTCGTCCCTTGACCCAATTGGGCCGATCAGGAGATAGTCTGAGGTCTTCTTGATAACTGAATGGCCTCCAATTCGGGCATGGCCTGTAACAATTCCGTTCTCAATAACGGCATTGTCGTTAATTTTTGCGGCTCCCTTTACTATTGCCCTCCCCCTGACGATAGCTGAGCCTCCAATTGTGGCAGCATCCCCTACGACTGCGTTTTGGAGGACTTGAGCATGATCACAGATTACAGTTGAACCCTCAACCACGACCTGGCCCCCGACTCTGGCAAAATCATCAATGAGGGCATAATCAGCTATAACAGCCTCATCGGTGATCAATGCTGAGCCTCCGATGAATGAATGGCCCTGGATATGGGAGGAGTTTTGGACCTTTGCATGGCACCCTACCAAGGCATTCTCATGAATCCAGGGCTGCTCTGACACCTCAGCAAATCCAGTTACCAGAGCATGATCAAAGACTCTGGCATAATTTTTTACCTTAGCATCTACCAATATCCGGCCCTTATCATAGCAGATGGCATCATCATACAACCAACAGTTACCTTCCTGGCTCAGGTTGTACTCCGACTCTACCAGCCCCCCTTTATCTCCCTTTTTTACGTCCCCGAAGTCCTTAATAGCTTCGATCCTATAGAGGGTCTTGCTCCCGAAAATTGTGAACTCATCCCTCAAAATTTTATATTTCATAGCTGATCCTCCTGTTTTTTCTACAAAGGGGTAATTCCTCAAATACTGCATTGAATGAGGCATTATCCCCTCGCCACCCAGTAGCCATATCCTCCCTTCTCTCCACAAGGCCCTCTTTTCAGTTCATACTGGGGAGGAAGAGCTGCCCCTACCCTCCTCATGACATTATGAAGGCTCTTTTCATACCGGCCCTTATACCTCAGGGCATTTCCTCTTAGTGGATGCCCCGAAGCCAGATAGGAGACGATAAAGCCGTTGTTGAGGATCCTCTCAACTGCCAGTTTTTGGTAAGATCCTCGTGGGTTGGCCTCATTGAGGACCTCTCTACCTATCTCCGAGTCTGTTCTTATTGCTATGCACTCTTTCCCGTTATATGTCTTCATGATTTTGTGCCTCCAAAGGACATATAGGTCTTCAAGATATAAAAGGGTTATGGTTGGTCATGATTCAACCTGCTGGACCAAATCAGGGTTAGAGCAATAGAGGTAATATCCACAGCTCCGGCACTTCCTGGAGGACGGGCTGAAATGGCCGTCATTGTCCTTATCCCTGCAGAGGAAGGCATTAAACTGCTCCTCTCCGGCCAGGAAGTCCTCAGGGTGCATAGGCTTGATTTGGAGGAGGGGGACGAAGCAAAAGGCAACCTGGCAATCGAGGCCGTAAAGCTTTCTGACCAGCTCCTTATAGATGTACCCCTGGACATTGTACTTAGAGGCCCGTTTAGAGAACTTCCAGTCAACAACCAAAGCCCTATCAAGGTCCAAAACATCAATGAATCCCAAAACAGCCTGGCCGTTGATTTTTTCTTCAACTTTTAGCTCAATGAGGAGATTATCAGAGAGGTTGAGCTTATTTAGAATAAGTCTATAATTATTTAACCACTTTTTGGGTATTCTTGGATCTTCCTTCTTAGGCAGGGACTGAGCTATTCGATCATGGAAGGTTTTTCCGATCTTTGCAGGACTCCCAACCTGACCGACAAGCCCCAGGTCGTATTTCAAGTGGTAGGCAGTAGGGCAAAAAGCCCATTGGTGTATCTGAGAAGCTGAAACGTATTTTTTCATATGGAAGCATAGATTTGGAAGGATAAAAATGTTTTGGTAGGAAAGGTTTAAATCCTAAGTGGTGTAAAGGGATGAGGCATGATCAGAAAATGGATAGGACCATTGATATACCTACCCAGGCACCCCAGGATTAGGAGGGATGCCATCTGGCAGGCAGGAAAGAACCTCTATAGGAGGAAAAAGGATGAATGAAGAAGGATTTTCAAAGGAGTCTTTGCCAATTTCTATCCCTACGTCTTTACAAGTAAAGACTTTAAAATTCATTAAATTGGTGTCGTATAGCAAAAAGCCGATTGAAACGGGTTGGTCGAGGGATAGGTGCTATGACTTCGATGATCCTGAGCTTCTAAGCCATCTGGAGGCAGGCAAGAACTATGGAGTCAGGGGTGGCGATGGAGGGCTTAAGATCCTGGACATAGACGATTGGCCCAGAGCCAGGGAGTTAGGGATCATTGAGGCCCTGCCGGAGACGTTCACGGTAAAGACTCCTCATGATGGGAGGCATTACTATTTTATCTGCCCTGAGATTGAGAAGAAAGTGATCCTGTATGATCCTGAGGACCATAAGAGGCATATTGGGGAGCTGCAGGCCAGGGGGCAGTTTGTGGTAGGGCCTACCAGCAGGTTGAAGGAGGGGAATGAGAAGACTGGGGAGGTAGAGGTAAAAAGATGGGAGGTAGAAAAGGACCTCCCGATAGCCACAATTGGAAAGGAGCTATTGGAGGTCCTGGAGAAGGCCTGGACAGGGGCAAGAGTAGAAAGGCAGGAAGAGAAAGAAGAGGGAGGAGAGAAGAAGATCAATAGATTCTCTCATATAAAAATCGAGGATATAGTTAAGCCGGTGGATATAAAGAAGGACGACGGGGTAGAGATTCAAGGTAGGCATCCTATTCATGGATCGATGAATGGGATGAACTTTTCGGTGAATAGAAGGGATAATAGCTGGATTTGCTATAGGCATATGTCCGGTGGAGGGGTGCTTGAATGGATAGCAGTTGAAGCCGGAATAGTTGAATGTGGGCAAACCAGAAAGGGCTGGTATAGAGGCCTGACAAGGAAGCAAAAGAGGGATTTAAAGGAGGCCCTGGAGAAGAGGGGCATTGTGGTCCCCAGCTCTACGATAAATAAGGATGCCGGAGGGCTCTATAACCAGGTAGAGAAGGTTATAGAGAGGCTGAGCTTCGATAATGAGGCAGAGGGCTATGAGGTATTCACATTTGGAGGTAGACTTGCCAAAGTGTTGAGAAATGGAGACATAGACATACTGAATAAGGACAATCTGGCTCCCATATTGGATAGGATGATGGACTTTATCAGGGTAAATAGCCAGGGGATAACGATAAGGGTCTACCCTCCTGAGAAGGTAGTCTTAGGGGTCCTAAATAGAAATGAATGGCCCGAAATTCCAGAGCTGAAGGGCACGAGTAAGATCCCGATCATCAGGGAGGATATGTCAATTTGTGTAGAGCCAGGTTATGATCCTAAGACCCAGATGTACTATTTGGGAGAGAAGATAGAAATACCCACATATAGCCAGGAAGAGGCCAAAAGGGTAATAGGGGAGCTGGAGGATAAGATCTTCTCTGGCTTCATCTTCAGCAATCAGGCAAGTAAGGATAATGCCTGGTTTATGGTTTTTCTGGCTATGATGAGGCACCTGTTCAATAAGTCACCATTTTGGTACATTACAAAGCCAGATGTTTCCTCTGGAGCCAGTACATTGTCAGATATCCCAGCAATAATATGCACTGGGGAAGTAGGGGATATCATCAATAAGAAGCATGAGAAAGCCGAAGAGGAGAAGCTGCTCCAGTCCATGCTGATGAAAGGAAGCCGTTTTATTGTCGTCGATAACGTGAAGGATGTAACTCAAGAGGGTTACAATACAATGGGGACGACGGAAAAGATGGCTTTCCGGCCATTAGGGAAGACCCAGATGGTAAGTGTCCAAAACAATGCCCTGATAGTCTTTAACGGGATCAACCTGAGCTTTACAGACGACACGGCAAGAAGAGGGCTCATAACTGAACTGGAGCCAAATAAGGACTTCCTAAACGGGATTGAAGACATTAGGAAGACAATCAAAAGAGAACGTGAATGGATAGTAAAAGGCCTATTGGGAGTAATAAAGTCATGGGCCGATGCTGGTAAGCCTGGAGAGGCAGAGTATATCCCCCAGTTGGTCAGTTTTATGGATTGCATTAATATAATCAATCCTATATTGAAATATGTGGGGATAAATGAAGCCTTGACGAATGCCGAAGTAGCAAAAGAGGAGTTTGACCCTGACAGAGAGGAGTTTGATGAGTTCATTCAGGCCTGGGCAACGGTGTTAGGAGACAAGAAGGTTTACAATAGTGATATACTGGATGAATTGGAGAAGATCCCAAAGGAATATCTGCCATCGAAGGTTAGGAGGGGCCTGGCTGAAGGGGATACAAAGGAGATATCGTACTATCTGAGGGGCCACAAGGGAAAAACATACTCTGGAGGGCTGAAGATTGAGAAAGGGAACGTAAAAGGTAAGAGATACTGGAGAGTCTTAGGAGGTATAACTGCAGAAAAACAGGATGAGAAGAGGCAGGAGCATTTTGAGAAGATTTTAAATAAGTAAAGAATCGATAACGAGAGGCAAGATTAGACGGGGGGAAGCTGATATCTCCCCCTGTCTAATCGAGAGCAGTAAGGCCCTATGATTAATATATGTTTTTGGATGGCTTCAAAAACGATACCGGAAGGCTGGTATCACATGATGCATAAAAATGGTCCTGCCCCAGCCCTATATACATAACGTGTATAGCACATATATATAGTTTTTATTACTTATACTTATATAAAGAGATATAATATGTATCATATGTTACCTGATATTGATTTTGGGGAAGCACCTGGATACATACCAGTTTTGTTAGCCACCACCCGATATTGATTTTCGGGGCTATCACATAGAACGAGAAAAAATGAATGTGTAGCCTGCTATTGGTTTAACTTCCTAAAGTTGAGGTCAATTTTAGACAGTTGAGAGAGGCTGTATAAAATTGTTTTAGTTATTTTACAATAAGATGAATAATTATCCCAATTTAGCAGCATTTCAACTTGAGCCAGTTAGTCCGGCCATTTGAAGCATACTTTTTTTATAGAGGGAAGACAATCATCTGATTGACTCCGAGAGGCCGGAGAAGGCCTATCATGGCTAACGGGAGGCCTCTCCTCCCGATTACTTTTCATAGGGAGGGAAACCTTTATATAATTGTAAGGCAGTACATTGCCCTGAGGCTGTGAAGCCAGTCGAGGGCTGTTCATGGCTGTTGAGGGGGTCTATCCCCCTCGATATCTTTTTGAGCAAAACATTTATATTAGTTCACTTTTAATTAGACTTTATGACAAAAAATCAGCCGGAGGGATTGCGTGGCTCATCAATTAGGCCAAAACTTTGAGAGAGCCGTTGTTAAGGCCTTCAATGACTATTTCATTGAATCGGGGATTAAGGGATATGCCTATCGAATGCATCAGACAAAGTTTTTGCCCCAGGACATTGACATCTTGGTAGATAGCCCGAATAGGAACTATTACCTGGCTATCGAATGCAAATCAAGGACCATATCTCCTACTTTGAAGGGGATATATTTTGATCCTCATATGAAAAAGCAAATAACTAATCAAACAATTTTTTTGGAGAAGACTGGAAGGGCTGGCTACATGGCTTTGGAGTTCAGGCCGAAGGTCCCCCAAAGGAAGGCTCCGAGAATAGCCTTCATGGTCCCTCATGGAGTAGTTTATAAGATGATGCTTGCTGAGAAGCCTGGGATTCTACCAGATGATCTAATTGGATATCCAAGGCTTCAATATTTGCATGAAAGCTACATAATACCGGAGGAATTAACTCAAAATGTCAAATATAAATGATCATATTGATATAGAGGCAATGTCTTTCCGATTTCAATTAAAATATCGTTATGCGTTGCCACTGTCAAAAATAGGCCAATTTTTACACGATTGGGCCGACCTCAGGCCCCAGAGCAGGGGGATCCTATGCCTGTGAAGTCTACCCACAAGGGAGGAGCCGGTTCCTTCAAGGGCCTGGGTGAGTCTCCCCTACGGATATTAGGCAACCCCTTTGAGTCGACTGCAGATGATGACGTTAATGTAATCGGGCTGTTGACCTCAACCCCCCAGGGAGTCCCTTATAGCATTATTCAGGACGAAATAAAACAGTCGACAGGGAGGGACCTCAATTATGACGCTATTAGGAGACTCAGGAAGTATAACGAAGATGACAAGATGAACGTGGCCCTCCTCCTCAGGAAGGAGGCTATCAGGGCAGAGATTAGCATCCAGCTCTATATGGTGATGCTGGAGGAGCTGAGGAAGGAGATAGAGAGGGCCGACCCTGCAGATTTTAACAAGGACAAATTCAACCTGCAGCTACTGGTTATAGACAAGATCGTGAAGATCCTACAGGATAAGGTAGGCAGATACGAAAAGAGATATCGGCAGGCGAAGGCAGAAGCAAAGGACCCGAAGGAGATAGCCACTTTCAACGTCACCCCCCAGGAAGAGGTGAAGGCTACCCCTGACAGCCAGGAGCCCCCAGAGATAGACCAGGATTTTTATTAAATTGCTCACCTGCAGGAGAACTTTAGGAAGAGGCAATATTATATTTTACTTTTATTAACCTCTTCCTATTTTATTTTTCCCTAATCCAATTATTCCATAGACTATAGGAATTGTCTCAACCTAGAGCCCAAACCTATGCCTAACGAGGTGGGAAAGATATTTATAAAAATGTGATGGGTTTGCTGCTATCGATTGCTCCTATTGCCGGTTGTGAGGCAATAGGGCAATGATAACATTGGTCGAATTTTAATAGATCTATCGAAATGGGGCATGGATTAACTGGGCCTTATAAAAATGGGCCTGGGACCCCCAGGGGTTCCTTTCGCCGATGGCCCAGGGCAGAAATTAGGGGCGTGCCCTGCTCTGAAATTACTGGGATATAAAAATTTGAATTTTAAAGAGTTATAGCTGTTATCATATTAGTCATAACAAGAGGAACTTATTTATACCAAGAGGATTATAATCCTTATTATGACGAAAAAAGGCCAAAGATGGGTACGGAAGGATTCTAAATATCCTCGGCAGATAAGGGAATGTAGGCATCATGGTCAGACTGAATTTTATTGGGCATCTGATAAAGATGGAGGGCATTATAAATGTTTAGAATGCCAAAGAGAAAAGAATGCTCTAAGTAAGAATGGGAGATATGGCCTTGGTCCCTATTCTAAACAACCTGGCTGTGCCAATTATACGGGCCTTTATATTGCCGAGACAGTCTTATCTAAAGCTTTCTCTATTATGAAAAAGGCTCATCCTATGGACCCCTATGATTTTGTTTGTGGTAAAGGTTATAAAATCGACTCAAAATGTTCCATCTTGTCAACAAAAGGGAGTAAATGTCAACTCTTTTGGGAATTTTATCCCAATAGAAATAAAGTCCCAGATGCTTTCTGCCTAATTGCTCTCCGAAATACTCCAGATACTATTACCGACTCTCCCCAAATTGCCTATGTATGGCTTATCCCTGGAGATGCTCTAATCAAAGGTCGTCCCCTCAACGATAGAGTAAGTCTTACTGTCACCCCCAATACTGTCTCCAAATTAGAACCTTTCCGTCGTTCAGATATGGAGGGCAAAATTACCACTTGCTGCAGCAATTGGAAAAATCCTAATCTTCAAGCTTAACCTACAATTCCCCCCATTCCCCCTCCATAGCAACAGTTACCTATTTATACCATTACCTCTATAACTCCTTTCTCATGACTACAATTGCCTATAGCCGAGTAAGAAAAAGATATCAGTATCCTAAACAGGTAAGAAAATGTAAATACCACGGTGAAACTGTTTTTTCTTGGAGTGGTTCAGGCTATACCTGTATGGAATGCCGGAGGGAGATATATCGAAAGAATAAGGAATATTATAAAAATATGGCTGCCAGACGTAGGGCAGGGATCACTGGCTTAGGCCCCCGTTCAAAATTGCCTGGTCGTCCTAACTACACAGGCCTCTACATAGCTGAAACTGTCCTCTCTAAGGCCTTTACCGTTATGGAAAAGGCCTATTCCCAGGCCCCCTATGACTTTATATGTGGCAAAGGTTTTAAAGTTGATTCTAAATGTTCTCTATTGTTGAAAAATAACGGGAAAAAGGCCTCTTTATGGAGATTCCACATTAATAAAAACGATATCCCAGATGCTTTCTGCCTCATAGCTCTACAAAACACTCCAGACACTATTACCGACTCTCCACAAATTGCCTATGTATGGCTTATCCCAGGGGATGCTCTAATTGAAGGTCGACCTCTCAATGATAGGATGGGGATATCAGTCTCCCCTAGCACCGTATCCAAATTAGAACCTTACCGTCGTTCAGATATGGAAGGAAAAATCACTACCTGCTGCAGTAATTGGACAAATCCCCATCTGGACCATGAGGTGATTTGAATGCCATTAGACCTAAAAACAATCAACGATTTGTATAGAATTGCAGTTAAAATAGCTACAGTAGCTCATGAAGAAGGCATATCGGAGGAAGTAAAAGAAAAACTTCTAACCTTATCCCAGGATTTAGGCCATATTAGCTGTGAACTGTCTAAGGAACTTGATTTAGCCCCAGTCTTCGGAAAAGAGGTAAAAACTATCCCAGTCGAGACTGGATTTATTGATCCTAATGGGGCCCATAAATCTTAGCTTCTATTCTATCTTATTTTTTTTAGGGAATCTCATTCTCTCTTGCCTATCAGGGCAGTTCAAGAACTCCTTCATCCCCTCTGAGTCTACCTTTCTCCCGTTGATCTTGAAATAAGGGCTTGACTCAAAATCCGTACTATAATAATTGATCACATAAAATCCTCCATATCTTTTGCTTTCCCTCAAATCCTGATCTATTGTACTAAATAGATACCTCTGCCCTTTTTTCAGCCATGAATCCCCATACTTTAGCTCCATTAGCCAATATCGGCCCCTCTCATCTAATCCATAATTCTCTCCATATAGATTAATTGCCAAATCTATATCCTCTGCCACATATCCCTCTTTAGGTTTTGGCATATGGTCCCTGATGAACTGCCTATAGCCCAGCAAAGGGAAAAGATCTGGGTTCCTAAACACAAGTTTTTGTTCCATACCCCTTAGAGGGTAAACTTAATATATTAAGCTTTCCTTTATACCTTTATGTGTCCATTGACAGAAATACTGGATAGGCTTCTTCAGAGGCATGAGTATAAGTACACAGTCTACTATATGCCGGAGCAGGCCTCAGAGTACATCGATAAGAAAATCTTCAAGCACGGCATCCAGGCTTGCCCACATTATGACTGTGACTTCTACAGGTTTGACCTTAACTCTGGGGTGATCCTCTGCAGGAGAAGGATAGCCAGGTTAGCCAAAATCGGCAAATCTTACCAGCAGATTGAGGACTGTAACGAGTTTGCCTTCCCAGCTAAATTCTTCATGGGGGCCGTTCAGCACTTTGGCCTCAAGGCTAAGCATAACCTCCAGTTGAAGAACGAAGTAAAGATGAGACAGGAAGCCCAGGATCAGATAGATAATCCTCCAGAAGTCAATGATGTAAGCTTTTCGTAGGAGGAGAAGATGAGGCTAAGATTCTCAGAGAAGGAGATAGATGCTTTCATGCATTCGGCAGATAGGCCCCTTACTCCTAAGGATGTAGAGTTTTTAGCCTGGTCTTATGACTCCTTCCCACATTTTGTTTATTCTATTTATCGGTGGGCTGTCTCAAAACACTTCGGGGAGTTTGTGGGAGGCCCCTTCATAACCGACGAATGTAAGTTCCTGCAGGAGAACCCTTACACTATCACCGTCGAGCCCAGGGGTCACTGGAAGTCAATGAGGCTCTATGCCTATCTCATGTGGAGGCTCTGGAGGAACAGGGTTGATAGGAGCAACCTCAGAGTCTCCTACTTCTCCTATCGAAAAAGATTAGCAGACGAACATATTCAAAATTTGAAGTATCTCGTTGATGATTCCGTCTTTAGGGCCCTGGGCCTCATAGACGAAAAGAATCGGGCCGACACCTTAGCCCGTTATACCTGGGATTCTAACCAGGCTTTTGCAGAGAGGAAGAGGATGATCATCAGGCCCTATGGACTCCTTGAGTTCTCCAGAGGAGCCCATTCGGAGATAGTAATTGTGGATGATCCTCTCAAAGATGACTCTGACCCTAATGCCAGGACCAATGTATGGAAAATAAACTCAACTTTTGTTTCAGTTGTGATGAATATTCCTACCAGGGATGGCTGCCTTCATGTAGTTGGCACCCCTCAGACTGAAGATGATTTTCTCTTCGATCCCAATATTCAGAAAGAATTTATTGTCAGGATTAAGCCTGCAATCTTTACAGAAAATGGTGAGGAAAAGGCACTTTGGCCTCAGATGTTCCCGATTGAGAAGCTAAAGCAAATGAGAGAGTCAAGGAAGATCAAGCTCAGAGGAGGGGTAGTATCAACCTTTGAGCAGGAGTTCATGTGCCAGCCCAGGGCTGCAGCATTTTCATACTTTGATGCTGAAATGGCAAGAAAAGCTATAGATGTCTCACTCCCTAACAACGATTTTGCCACTACTGGGATGAAATGGCAGCCTACCCCCTCCACTTTCTGCATAGCCGGTTACGACCCTGGCAAGAAGCTTGACCCTGGTCACTTTGTCGTCCTTGAGGTAGTCGGGAACCAATATATCCAGAGGCTATCAAAATGGTTTGATAATGTGGATTATTTTTCAACAGACAAGGGCTATTCCCAGATAGGCTATATTGCCAGGGCTCATACTAAGTTTAACATTTCTACCATCTATGCCGATAATACCAGAGGAGAACTCTATATAGCCGAAGAGAGGCATTTAATCCCTAACCTGTCCTGCCAGGTTATCTCCCTCCAGAAGAAGACTGAGATGGCCCAGGCCATAGACTCTGCTCTGATGGACGGCTCCCTCCGGCTGGTGGACGACCCCAGGCAGCTCAGGCAGCTCATGAACATCCAACAGGATTTATCCTGCTCCAGGACCTCAGAGGGGCATGGTGAGCCTCTGACCTCTATAGGCCTGCCCCTTCTCTCCATGTTCTATAGACAGGGCAGGATAGAGGCCCAAAGGGGATCTTACCTCCTGAGCCTGCATTAGCCAATAGTAAAGCTTAAATACAGTCCAGTCCTATATATTCTTGACTGGTAAGTCCCTGGGAAATTGTGAGAGGCTAATGCTCAAGAAAGAATACCAGGGGACAGTTGAGGGGTAAGTCGTCCATGAAAACAATGATGCTGCCCTGAGGCAGGCGTGAGGAAGTAATGGATGGTCCCTCCCTTTTTCTCCTATGGAAAGTTATAAATAGTCATAATGCCCTTATCTACTTTTGGAGGTAACATGAGCCGAGTAGACTATGAACTATATAAGATGGCCCAGGTCATCATGGATCTATCAAAAAGGGACTCTCTATCTACATATACCCTTGAGAATCTTAAGCTATTTTTAGAGATTCTTGAGCTGGTAAATGATGACTGGGAGTTCGATATGGACAAATTGAAAGAGATATACGACAGGGGGAATAAGATGGAGTCAGAGATGATGAAGTTCCTCCAGCCCCAGCCTGGAGTGATAGGTTCATGAATCCTGAGGTTCAGGAAGAGCTAAAATTTCTATCGGACTTCCTCAGGTTCATGGCTAATATTCCAGAGGGAGAATCCCCTGCCTTTCTCCCTATGGCCCTGGAGGACATAGATGAGATTTTGGCAGAGATAATCAGGACCGACGGAAACCCTGACCAGGGGAAGCTTAGGGAATTGCATGGCTACCTCAATAGGTTGGCTGTAGTTGAGGTTATGAGGATCAAAGATCTGCAGGTGGGATAAAGTATGGATGATATAGTATCTGTAGAGCTAAAAAAGCTTGGAAGGGTAATGATAGAGCTTTCTGAAGCTCCAGAAGAAATTTCAGAAGGTTATATTTTGAGGGCCATAGAGAATATTATGGCCTGTATGGAGGAGATAGTAGAAAGCAAGGGGGAACCTAACCTAAAGGCCCTGGAGGAGATTCATAACGAGGGGAAGTTGTTAGTTGCAGAGGAGGCCATTAGGAACGGGATATTTCCCCCAGATACCGATCCTGAAGAGGCCTTGAGGATGTTGGAGGGCAGAGCATGAACGATATAGTAAATATAGAACTGGAAAAGTTGGGAGAACTGATGATTGAGCTTTCTAAGGCTCCTGAAGAGATTTCAGAGGATTACATTTTGAAGATTACAGGGAATATTATGGCCTGTCTGGAGGAGATAGTAGAGAGTAGAGGGCAACCTAATCTCAATGCTCTAATGGCTATACATCACAAGGGTAATATGATAATTGCAGAAGAGGCCATTAGGAGCGGTATATTTCCCCCAGATACCAGTCCAGAAGAGGCTTTGAAGATCTTGGAGGGCAAAGCATGAACGATCAGGATAGATTTATTTTGGCTAACTTTGCAGTCGTTTTAAGTGACTTTGTAAACAAGCCGTACTTCAATAACAAGTTCAAAGCTGAAGCCATCCATATCATCTCAAAGATCCTGAAAGAGATCATTGACACAAAGGGGGAGCCGGATATCAATAAGGTCTACGACATATATAAGCAACTTAGGAATCTTGTTTTGGATGAGGCCTGCACCTTATTCCCCGACACTCCAAGAGAGGACATTGAGGCTATGCTGAATAGCAAGACCTTTTTAGTTGGAGAAGAACCTGTTCCTGGATATATTTAAAATGCCTTTGGGAAGGCCTTCCCAAAGGCACTTTTTTAGCTCCTGGCACCAGGAGGGGGACCCCCTACTCCCCCTATAAAAATTTAAATTTGGGGGAGATTATAGCTTATAGATGTTTTTTCTTCTATAAATAGTTTCCTACCAACAGATTTATATTTGAGATGTATAAATCTACATTTATGGACCAGAAAATTATAGATGAGATAAGGGACCTTCGGCTGCAGAAGGTCCCTATCAGGAAAATAGCCTCCATGATGGGATCTAAATATCCCAGGGCCATTGTGACAGAAGCAGGAAATGTAAGGAATATTTGCCCATCAGATGTCTTAAAGATATGTGAGAAGTTATCAAAAGACGGACAATTGCCTCCTTCCAGGGCTTTAGCCTTCCATGATAACATTATCCGACACTGCAAAAGGAAAAGGATATAAGCTATAAATCCTGCATTTCCATAGGTGTTATTATGGTAAGGTTATTTGCCAAGAATGAAAGTAACCTTGATGAGGCTTTACATAGTGTTGGAGGAGCCCTCAAGGTAATCCAGGGACTATCAGATATGACTTTGCATTTTGCCAAAGTGGTAGTTACTACTGCTGGCTCAAGGGTCAAATTGAATGCCACATCTGTTATTGCCTACAATTTGTATATTGTAGCCAACAATGATTATATATATGTGGGGGATTCTTCAGTTAGCTCCTCAAATGGCTTCACTTTGTCGAATAAATCTATATTAAACCTGTTTGCTGGCCCTGTTGATCTATCTCAAATATATATAGATGCCGATACTAATGGGGACAGTGTCAATATCGTCTATATGTCAGGGTGATCTAACAATGATCCAGGGGCATAGGCAGAAGTCATATGCCTATGTATCCTGTCTTAATTGTGAGAGCCTGATAGATGTTAGAGAGGGCAGATTGACCTGTCGGTCCTGCAGGGAGGCCCAAAAGGTAGCATTAGTAAAAAGGTATATAAAGGAGAACAACTTAACAGACGAAAGCTATATAGCTTATTTGATGAGGAACTGGTAGAGGTGATAAGATGGATGTAAAAATGCTTATAGGAATTTGCATGGTATTTATACTGGCTACAGTCCCTTTTGGGAGTGCATTACAGGAGGGATTTGTAGAAGATAGCCTTATGATTAATGTGACAGTCGACCCTGCTATAGACATAATGCATAAGGATGCTTATGAGAGGGTGGTAGCCCCTGGAGATGAGCTAATATTCTTCTATTCAGTCCAAAACAAGGGTGACACCAATCTCAAAAATCTTAAGGTAGTTGATAGCATTTTTGGTCCTATTAAGATTCCCTTTACCAAATTGATACCCATGCAAATGACGACAGGTACATTTAGATATGTAGTCCCTACTTATATTGGCAATATGACGGTGCTGTCTCATAATGTAACTGCAACTGCCCAGGTAGCTCAGCCAACTAAGGGGACCTATCCGAAGCTTAAGCTTGAGGTTACAGTTCAGGACACCAATAATATAGCAAGTTGCCGAAGGCCGTAAATATGAAAAAGAAAGTGTTTCATAGCTCAGTTACCCCTGAGCTTAAATTTCATGGTTCAGGGCCGGATAACAAGGTTACATTTTATCAAATGATGATGTATGACATCAAGCAATTCTTGTCTTCCGATCCTTCGGTTATCAATCGGTTTGTCCTTTATGATCTTATGGAAAAACTTGATCCTGAGCTTAAGACAGCCCTAACCATGATTTCTTATATTGTCTCAAATTCATATGTAGGCCCCAGGATAAAGCAACCTCCTGAGGAATTTCAGAAGATCATGGAATATAAGCCGTCTAATCCCGAATTTATAGATCAAGTAGATGCTATCCTATCTGAAATGGGATTCTCTGCCAGGCTTCCGGCTTTGGTCAGGATGTTAATCAGGGACGGGGATGTCTATTATAGGATTCACAGGGATGGGAAGGCTATAACCAAATTAGAGCTTCTTCCTGCAGGGGCAGTTACCATTATGGACAGCTCCTTCAAGGCTAACCCTGAAGATGCTGGCTATGTTATTAGGTCAGAGGATGAGTTTTACCTTAATGAGACTCTGACCCCACAGACTCCAGGGGCCTCTCAAGAAATTCCTACCCCCAGGGCCCCTCTATATGGCAAGCTCCCAGGGGTATCTGGGTCTAATGCCATTGCTTCATATGTCGGTCAGGCTATGACGACCCTGCCAAAAGAAGAAGTCCTTCATTTTGCCTATGAGAAAGAAGGCCATGCCTGCAGGGACATTTTGAATAGAAATACCTTCGGAGTTTATGGATTTTCCCCTCTTGAAACTCTAATCTTCACTCTAAAGCTAAAAATGGCTATAACTCTTGATTATATGCTGTATTCCAGAACAGGCCTCCCCAGATGGGACTTTACCATAGATCTATCTGAGGTCATGAATCTGGAGAACTACGTAGGGGATTATGAGACAAGGCTAAAGGATGCTCGGAATAATGCCAGGGAGATATTCTCTGAATTTGAAAGGCAGTTATATTATATTGAAACTGATCATAACTCCCCTCATTATGGGCAAAATGTCCCCCTGGAGGCCGATCATGCCTTCATTCATGGCTCAGACGTGAACGTAGATCAGAAAGGAGGTAGGCCTGCAGCAACCCAGTATTTGGAAGTTATTAAGAAATGTGATATGTCCATCTGTTCAGTTTTGGGAGTCCCTATCTCTCTCTTCGGCTATGAGTCTGGGACATATGCCATAGGGTACATTACCAGGGCTTTCATGCTTTCTTTCGGTGGTGGCCTGCTAAGATCCATAGAAAATGATATGAAAAGCTTCTTGATCGAGGAGTTCAAGAGGAGAAAAATTAAATTTTCACCACAGGACTTTGACAAATTGGAGTTTGAGTATTATGTGGACGACTCTGATTCTATCTCCCTCCATGCCGAATTAGAGAAGGCCAGGCTCAATATTGCCGTGCAGGGGTACGTAAATGGCATCCTATCAAAGAATGAGGCCAGGGCCAGGGTAGGCTATGAAGAGGTAGAAGGTGGAGATGAATTTAGGGATGTACCTCCTATGAACAATGCTCAAATAGGCTCCGAGACTGGAGGGCTTAACCCCGAAGGAGCAGGGCTCCCGACAGATGGAGGTACATTGTCGGGGATGCAAAAGAATCAGAGCAGGTCAGTTTTGTATAAGCATTCTTTACCATTAGATGAGCAACAGTCTGAAGCATCCATCAAAAAGATATATGAGGATTCTATAAGAAAGCTATTTGAAGAATTAGCCTCGGAGATAGATAAGCTTGACTGAACTCTATTATGGCCTGGATAAGGTAGCCTGGAAGAAATACAAAGAGAAGGGCATCCTCCCTAAGCATGGCTATACTGACCCCCTGGAGGCCAAAAGTAAGGCCTTAGGGGGCCTGGTAGCCGTTAAAAACGGCAAAGTTTATGCTGAGATACCTTTTGCTTCCCTCCCTACTTACGATGCCGTGTTCCTCGATACATTGAAGGCCAGGGCTAAGTCTATGGCCCTCTGGGAGAAGGCAAGCCCCAAAATATTCTCCAAGGTTAGAAAGAACCTCGACCTGGCTATTACCTCCCAAATTGGAGAAGCCATTATCAAAGATTTCTATTCGGGTGATCAAGCTGCCCAGAGGGAAGCTATGAAAAAATTTGGAAAAGAGGCCATCGAGATAGGTATGCCCAAAAGGACAGTAGTAGAAAAAGCCTTAGCCGATAGGATTCAACCCATCTCTGAGTGGAATACTGCCCTGGCTGACACTCTTCAAGAGAAGCTTACCCAGGCCGTTAGGGAGGGAGCCCAGCCGTCTCAATTAAAAAACATGGTCGTAGAGATGGCCCCAAAGTTCTTAACTGAAGAGTCTGTAACTATCCAGAGGCCAGGGAAGAAAGCCTTTTCGATGAATACCAGGGATTATACCGATCTATTAGCCAGAACTCTCCCATTTTCAGCCAGGAACGAAGGTTACTTATCCCGAATGAAACAGTATGAGGATATGTACGAAGGATGGATATCTATTTGCCCAGACGATGAGAGAAGCTGTGAATACTGTTTACAGAAAATGCAAGAATCAGAAGCAAAACCTTTCAATTGGGGAGACGAAATGCCACCATATCATCCAAATTGCTTTATAGCAGGCACAAAAGTTCATTCAATTGGGGACATATTGGCCGGATGGAGAGGCTATTATAAGGGGCCGGTTATAAAGATGTCATTCTCAGACAAGACAAGTTTAACCGTTACTCCTAATCAGCCTATTTTGACCCCCCAAGGCTTTGTGGTTGCATATTTGATAGAATCAGGGAACACTGTTCTATCTTATAACACAGATGATTATAAATTAGCAGAAGATCTATTCAAAATGGGGGAGATAATAGGAATAGTTGAAGCTGGAAAGACATTCTTTTATGGAGATGGTGAATATATAGATGGAGCAATAGATATAGCAAGGTACTGCCCAGGGTGCAGCAATACAACTGAGCCAACTTTCGGCAGCAAGAGAGTTACTGAAGCAAAATCAATTTCATATTCAGGATTTATATATGATTTTGAAAGTATCTCAGGAAAGTTAGTCTGTAATGGGATAGTTATCTCAAATTGCCGTTGTAGGCCTGAAGCAAAAGCAAAAGGATAAATATATAAACTGTGATCAGTAAAAGAGGTAATAAAAATGCCATATCCAAATTATCACTCTGCAAGGGTTAGGGACCCAGGTGATTTTGAGGAAGACAGTTTTAGGACCAAGGAGCTTCCCGATTCAAAAGGCATTATGATAATTATAGGGAAGCTTAAAGGTGAAGATACTACGACAGTTCAAGCTTATAGGTTCCCAGTCGAAAATTATACCGAAGAGGAAGCTAAAAAATGGCTTGAAGACAATGATGTCAAGGATTACTCCTTTGAAGCTGCTAAAAAACCTGAAACTTCCTCTATCACTTCCCCCATCAAGCATGATTATCAACCAATTAGAGTTAAGGCTGTAGCCACAAAAGAGGGTGTATGGAGGGGAGTTTATAGGCCCAAAGAGCTGTTGAAGACCTCAGCAAAATGGCTTAAGGGAATTCCCGTCACTTTGAATCATCCTCAGGATGGATTTGTCGACTCGGATGTAGCTATTGGTCAGGTGATAGATGTAGAATACGACGATCAGGGAGCTAAAGCTATTGTTGATTTTGAGCTTTACCCAGAAAAATGTCCTCCTGAGCTATTAAAGAAGATAGAATCAGGGGAACCAATTGATGTTTCAACTGGATTTTTTGCCATTCAGGAGGATTCTCCTGGCAAGTGGAATGATCAGGATTATTCTCAAATTGAAAAAACTTTATTCTTCGATCATTTAGCAATTGTGCCTCATGGTACATGTTCAGCTAAAGATGGTTGTGGAATAGGAGTTCAAACTAGACCCATAAGTTTAAATGCTACCTCTAAAAGAGGAATAAATATGACTGAAATGAATATTAAGGACACTCAAAGCTCTGGGGATTTTTCTGGAGGGACTTCTACATCTGGAAGTTCTAATCAGATAACTCCCCAGGATTTGACCGTCAATTCAGATGAAAAGACGACTATAACGAATGTAACTTTTCATCAAGCTGAGCCTATGGAATATGTTCCTGCCCCCGTCCAAATTCCTCTGCTGGAGGGGATTGATGTAGGGCCTGATGGAGTTGTTCCTAAATTTGGAGTCACTGACGACCCAGAAGCTGCTAAAGAGGCAATTTTGAAAGTCGTTACTGAAATTGTAGCTGCTAAAGATTTGGAAATTCAGAAGCTCAAGGAACAGCTCGAAGGGGTTGAAAATACTGTTAGAGAGGAACATATGGCTGTAATTAGGAGCTATGGATTCTCTGATGAAGAGCTGAAGCCCTATGAGCAGATGCCCATAGAACAGCTTAAGGCAGTATCTACTCATATGGCAAAGCTGAAGGTTCAGGATGAAAAGACAAAATTCACAATGCCAAATACTGTACCTAATGAACCTACAAAAGAAGATATTAATGTTGCTTATGAACGAAAATTAGGAAGAAAGAGGTAAGAAAATGTCACTTGTTGGTGAAGTTGCCGGCGACATGTCGGTTTTGCCTGGTATAACCTGCTGGTTGTACGAAGGTACTGTCACCAGGGCACTCGGAGAGAGCAGAACAGGCCTAAGTATGGTTACTGTAACCAGAACTGCTCCTATCCAGCCTGGCGATATGGTAATGCTTTATGATGATGCTGCATTTACATACTCTGCACTGCAGGGCCTCCCGATTGTAAAGAAGGTTGCAGGGACAGGGAGCTTTTATGTGGGAGAGGTTCTCTCTCAGCCTGATAGGGCCCCAAATATCCCTGCCGATGATACCCCAGTTACAACCATAGCTAACCAGATAGCCCAGGGGCTCCTGAGGAAGGCAACAGTAGAGTTTAATGGCCTATTGAAGACAAAGCTTGCAGAAGCATCTGCAGGGTCTGGAGAAGTAATTACCGTAGGGGACGAAGCTACAATAGGATATGATGTCTCCGATGGAAAATATAAGTATGTAGCCTCAGGCGGCGTAGGGGCTGTACCTTTTCACCACGTTGCAGCAAGCACTACAGCCAAGGTTTTGCTTGGTATCGGCATGACCAAGCTAAAGGTGGTGGCTTAAAATGACTAAAATAGTTCTTCCAAATGAACAGTATCTACAAAAGGACTTCGTAGAAGCTAAGATAGTTTCCATTATGGAGCCTGAGCTTGAGTGGATGTCCTTTATGCCTAAGGTCCAGGCCGATTCTAAGGCTGTATGGGCCACGAGAGAGCCGACATCTGCAGCCTCCGATACTGCAAGAAGGGCTCCCAGGGCCAGGACTGCAGGAGCTAAGTTTGTCAAGGTTGGCGTTACCAATCTTGAAGAGATCTCTACAACTATGGCCTCCTATGGCCTGGAGATCAGGATTGACGAAGATGCCATCAGATACGCCGAAGGCATTGATATGATCGACAGGTCTTATAGGCGTGCTGCCTACTGGCTTGCCAATGACATCAATACCAAGATCGGAGCTGGTCTTATTTCAGGTGTAGCCTCTGCTGCAGGTGGGAAGTTTGCCACAAAAACAACCCCTGCATGGTCGGTTGATGGTGCTGATCCTGTTGGGGATCTTCAGCTCCTGGTGGCTGATATGGAAAAGGATGAGTATCCATATGAGCTTACAGATGTCTATCTGCATAGGGATAACTATGATGAACTCCTGAAGTATCTTATGACTCTCGACGTTGTTAAGGGCGAGAGGGAGACTATCTGGGGTATGCCCAACTTCAAGACTCCGACGGTGGAGCTTCCTGTTCTGGGAGTGAATGTGCATAGGATGAGAAGGGGGACAATAGAGGGTTCAGTTCTTGGACTGGATGCCAGGTTTAGCCCTGCAACGTATTACTATTCAAGGAACCCGAAATATCCCCAGGCAGAGGAGAATTCTCTGGGCTTCCATCTGAATACCTATGTGGACAATGATACACACGATACCGTCTTCCAAATGTGGCTTGAGTATGCTATACTCGTGAAAGAGCCTTATGCAGGAATTTATTCGGCTACAGGAGTTTAAAACTCCTGCAGCTCCCTAATAGGTGGTTAGAATGGATTACAAGACGATATTAAAGCCTTTAGGGATTAGGAGAGTGCTCCCTATAGGGAAAAGGCTCTATGCCAAAACTTTCTCTCTGATCAATGGGGCAAAGCCAATTGTATTTAGGCAGGATACCAAAGCTGTTGCCATAGGGACTGAGTTAGCTCCATTTACACTTACTCACGGTGGCACTTTTATTGTAAACAGCAAAACAATGACTGCCCAGGGTACGGCAGGTACTCATGTAAGTGGTGCAAGTCCGGCAACAGATATAACTGGCCTTACAACTCCCAACTTTAAGATATCTGCAGATGGCGATCCTGAGTTTCATACTGTAACTTTAACAACTACTGATAACGATACTGGAGCAGAGATAGCTGCAGAAATGCAAACCAAAATTAGGGCTATTGGTGGTGTATATGCAGCAATTACAGTAGCATATACTACAGTCTATACCATCACCTCAGGCACAAAGGGCACAGGTTCTAAGATCAGGATAGCAGATGGAGACGAAAATAATGTAGCTGACGATCTTAAAATCGGCACTGCTAACGGTGGCACCAATAACGACGGCACCGGCAACGTCGTCAATCTTGCAGCCGTAACTATTCCAGAAATGATAGCTATGGCACAGGCAGCAGAGCTTACTGCTGTTGTTTTATCTGACTCAGGTGGTAAACTGAAGCTTGAAACTGTTGCAGTAGGCAAAGATGCCTCTCTTGTTGTGGGAGCAGGTACACTGAATACAGCTTTGGGATTCTCTTCAGGCACCACTTACGGAGCCCAGGGCTTTTACGGGAAAGATATGCCCAATACCAGTTATAAGGTATTTGGCCCTGCAGGGGAACTCTTAACAGTATCGGATAAAACAACCTCAGGGTTCACTGCAACTCATGACTCTACTGAAGACATAGACGTTATCGTTATAGCAGGGTAAAAACTTACCCTGCTGAGGCTTTATGAGTAAGAAGAGAGAGATTGTCCCTATAGCTTGCCCTGACATAGATGTGGCAAAATTGGAAGGCTTAATTGATCTATTAGTCCTAAAAGGAGTCTTTTCAGAGAACGAATTGACACAGACTGCTAACATATATTCATCATATGTTAATGCCATTATAGATCTTTTGGTCTTAAAGGGTATCATAAAGCCCTACGAATTAGATATCTGTGTCAAGGCCTATCATGACTTCCTGCAGGCCCAGGCAGCCAATCCAACTATTCCCCCCACAGTTCTATTTCAGCAGAGGAGAAATTACGAAGCTGAGTTAATAGAAGTGAGAAGGAAGTTGGAAAATGGTTAATATCTATTTTTTATATTGTTCTAATGACTCGGTTCCTGATGGCTGGACGGAAATCTCTTCTTCTTATCAAGGCCGTCTTATAAAAATAGCTCAATCAAGCCTTTTGACTACTGCAGGATCGGATACCCATACTCATACTGTAACTACGAAGTGTACCCTGGCTAGTGGAGGATCTTCAGCTTCAGCAGCAACAGGAGGTACGACTACAGCTTTACCTGTTGGTAATCATACTCATTCAGCAGATGCTTATACTCATTCTATAGCCAATGGCTCAAGCTTCCCAGCATATAAAAATTATAGAATGATATATAAAGATGCTGCTAATTTTAATGGATCGTTACCTGCTGGTGTTGCTTGCATCAGAGGCTCTTTACCGGCTTCAGGCTGGGCCTGGGATGAAAATTCAAATTGTTTTATTAGAACTTCCTCCGAGTACGGGACCACAGGAGGGGCAGATTCACATTCTCATCAATATAGTGGTGGTTGGGCTGCAGCTACTCCATCGTCAGCTTATAAGACTACTTCAGGGACCCCTACGTGGACAGCATGTTTTTATGGCTCTCATACTCATGGGAATAGCACTACTAGGATTACTTTTGATATGTCTTCAGTAGCCCATACCTATAAATTTTGGGGAGGAGGAGTTTGTAAAACTTCAAGTAGTGTTTCAACTCTGCCATCTGGCTCCTATTGCTTCTTCGATGGGACTCCCCCCTCTGGATGGACTACCATTAGCAGCTCCTATAATGGATTTTTTGTCAAAAATCTTTCTGCCAGAACGATAACAACTGGTGGCACAGATGCAACTCATACTCATACTGTAGGTAATTCAGTTGCAGGGGCAATAAGTTCAAATGCAACCGTTAAACAAGGATCGAGTAGTATAGTGCTTAAAAATCATACTCATGCAACAACTGGAGGAGCCTTTTCAAGTGTTTTGCCTACTCCATCTAATGTGACCTTTTTAATTGCATCTAATGATAGTGATATTTCTGCAGTTACTACCCGTACCAAGACATATACGATTGATACCTTGATTGCCAGGGCCAATAATACTAAAACATATACTGCAGATACATTAGTCCAAAAGCAAGGCTTGACAAAGACATATAACTTAGATTCTCTCCTTAAAAAGGCTGGTTTAACAAAGTCTTTAAATGCAGATATCCTCCTCCAGAAGACTCAATCCAAGACCTGGGCCATAGATGCCCTGCTCCAGGCCACCAAAGCACAGGGCTATTCTATAGATGTTTTGGTTACACTCCCAATAGCAACTAAGAGTCAAACATATACAATTGATTTATTAATGGCCCTGAGAAAAGAAAAGATATATATTCTTGACGTTTTATTAAAAAACACTTTAAGTAAAGGCTATGCCCTTGATTTGCTTGCCAAAAAGACCCTCTCTAAATCTTATGTCATAGACATGCTGAGCCGTAAGACGGTAAGCAAAAGTTTTGATATAGATTCCCTTGTCAAAGGTACATTATCAAAAACGTATGCAGTTGATACATTTATTCAAAAAAGCCTTTCCAAAACCTATAACTTAGATTCTCTGATAAAGATTATTCAACAAAAAACATATTCTCAGGATGTTCTTATTGCTAATAGAAGTTTAAAAACTTATAATATAGATTTATTGTTAAATAAAACAGCTTCATATTCTTTTTCTGTTGATACACTTCTCAAGAAGATGGGGCTTTCTAAGACTTATGTCATGGGCATGACAATTTCTTCTTCCTTGAAGAAGGCTTATGATTTAGATATGCTAATTCAAAAAACAGTCGGGAAACCTTATACTTTAGACCTACTTTTGGCAAAAAGTTTGACCAAAACCTACAATATTGATGTATTATTGTCAAAATCTCACGATAAGACCTATATTATAAATACTTTATTGCAGAGAACCATCACAAAGACATATTCTATAGATACACTTTTACAAAAGACATCTACAAAAACATATAGTATAGATCTTTTGGCTGTTGCTACAAAACAATTTATATACTCTATGGATTCTTTAGTTAAAAAACAATTCAGTCAAACTTACGATATAGACTTGATGCTTTCAAAGAGTCTTACTTATGGATATTCTATGGATACCTTAATCGGTAAGACAAACTCATATAACTACAATTTAGATGCAATATTCGTATCTCAAAAATATTATTCTTATACATTAGATGTTATACTTAGTGGGGCAAAGGTATGCCCCTATACGATGGATGTTTTTATTCAAAATACAAATCGTTTAGGATATTATATTGATGTCATTATTGTAACTCTTGAATCTATAAGTTATAGGGCAAGAAGGCTTATTAGAATGGATCATATATCTGAGCCCGTCACCCCTAATATAGAATTCACTCCATTTAAATATGATCCAAGGCCAATTGAAAAGAGAGAAATTAGAGAAGTCATTAAGGAGCCGGTTACTCCGAATGTAGAATATCAACCATTTGTACCCGATCCGAATATTCAAGGACCTAAAAGGGATCTAAAAGCTGTGCTTTCATCCTAAAGCTAAAGCATATATATTAAGTCGTCTTCCAATAACTTTGGAGCTGAACTATGGCCGATGCTGAAATTCTACATGCCTTAGAAAAGGCAGCAGATGTAATCCATAATGAAGCTATCAGATTAGTTCAGGAGGGAGCTATCCCTCCCCCATTGAAGCCCCAGACTGTCAAAAGAAAGGGATCTTCAAAGACTCTTATTGATGAGGGGTGGTTATTGGGGGCTCTGCAGGAAAAGACGAAAATTTCATCTGAAGGTGATAGAATTACTGCCGAATTTGGGATCTTCGACCCAGATATAGCAGCATATGCAATAGTTCACGAATATGGTTCTCCTCCGGTTGGCGAAGAACAACTATTAGGAGGGGCAGGTCAGAGAATCCCCACAAGGTCTTTCCTTCGTAGAGCTTATGACTCTAAAATAGACGAAGCTGAAAGGGTTTTAGAGGATGGAGTCTCTGAATATATGAAAAAAGTGTTTCAAAGGTGAAAAAAGATGGCAGCAACAATGAGTATAGAAGAGGGAAATGGAGGAACACCGACTTGGACAGCTATTACTACAGGCAGATATTGTACATCTGATGTATATAACCCAGGTTCTTCTCATCCCTGTGTCGTTCCTCCTACAGGACAGCTTTATTATTCCTATTGGAAGAGCCACAGATTGGCATGGACTGGAATAGGGACTCAGATATCTAATATCAAGTGGTATGGCCCTGGTGGGGATATTGGGTCACTCTGGGGCCTGGGGACAGATGGGGATGTAAAGATTGGTATTAAAGGCTCTGCTCCTCATGGATGCCCAGACGGACAATATGATCAGGCTACAGGGACCACTGATACTACAGGGGACTACATGGATGATGGCACCAATGGACATGCCTACTATAAGGGTGCTGCTGGAGATGTCGTTAGCATTGACAGTTACACTTCAGCATCTCCTCTGCTGGTAGACAATAATGTATATACCACTGATTCTCATTCTTATCACGTAGTTACTCAAGTAGTCATTGATGACGATGCAACACAGGGCGACAAGTCGGATAAGACATTTACCTTTGTGTATGATGAGATATGAGGCAAGAGATAGTGAATCCAGAGGGGGCAGACGGGCCTGCTCCCTTACAACTTTTTTGGGCCCTGGAGGACAAAGAAGGAGAGGTAGCTGTCCAATATGACCTTGATACTGGAGAGGAGAGAAAAATACCAACTGCAAAGCCTCATGACTGGGCTTCAATAGCATGGGTTCCTTTCAGAGATCCCGATTTAGTTAATAGAATAAATTATGAACAAAATAAATTGCAGAACCCTACGTATGTAGATCTTTCTCCACTGCCTTTTATCCAAATAATACCAAAGGCAGGAGAACTATCAAGGGTTACCAGGAGGGGATATTTAGAATATTTTTCCTATTACCAATGTTCAGCCTGTGATACGACATTTAAATGGAAAAAAGAAGATGATGACATTGTGCCAGTTTGCCCCAATTGTGGGATGACTAATACCTGGGCTTGTGATATTCATGGAGAGGTATCTCCCATTCATCTTGAAAATGGAGAGAATAGATGCCCACATTGTGAAAAAACAGGTATCCCCAGAGGTTGCAGAAAGATTAGGAACTTGGTTCAAAAAGATGGGGTTAGCCAGAGGAGGCATTATGTGGCAGTAATAGAAGACAAGATCGAGATTGAAATTGGAGACGATAGGATAATCATAAGATCTCTTTGAGGCTTTAAATGGCTACTAAGCTATATGTATGGTGGGGATCTTCAAATGATCCCCCCTCTCCCTGGGCAAAGGAGAGTAATTATAATGGCAAATATGTGAGATTTGTCTCCGATCCGTCGAGTGCATTAACTACAGGTGGATCGGCCACCCATACCCATAGCTTAGGGACAGGCCATACTATAAATAATGCTGGAGATTATGGGAACCTTAATAGTGGCTCAGCTCAACCCAGAAAATCATGGGCCAGTTATGGGCATAATCATGCTATAGGGACTATTGCTATTTCTTCGGCTGATAATGCTCCTTCATACTATACTGTCTCACTTATCTCTATGGATTTAGCAACTTTCTTTTCATCCCATAGGAAGATCCCTAAAGACTCAATCGTAGCCTCTACAGCAGATATATCAGGGGATGGTTTGAGTAAAATTGCCAACAATAGGTTAATTAAGCTTGGTTCCTCCCCTGCCTCAACTGGAGGCTCAAATTCTCACTCCCATTCTTTTTCAGGCTCATTATCTTCTTATAGTGATACATATACTTATGCTGACTGGGGATCATATGAAGCTCTGGCAACGGCTCAGCATTCTCATGCATTGACAGGGCTTAGCCTTGAAAGCAAATCATCCCTCCCTGCCAGGATACAAACCAGGCTTTTTAGGGTTACTGCCGACTATACAGACAAGATCCCTGCTAATGCTGTTATGTTTGTAGATGGAAGTATTACAGGTTATACTGATAAGTTAGAAATTATCACTGCCTGGAATAATAGGATGATAGAGGCAGCAGATAGTGATCCTACAGATGTCGGCTCAGATAGTCATAATCATGGCTCATCTGTCTCAGGGAATACAGATACTGTTGGAGGTTCAGCTACAAAATGTAAAAATTATGCTGCTGAAACCGAGGCCATGAGTTATGGTCATGTTCATTCTGTAACCATTAATCTTAGTACAACTGACGTTAGCCTTTTGCCTCCATATGTGAATTTAGTTCCTGTTAAGGTAAAATCTGACATTATCCCATCATTTACGGGTACAAAATCTATTACTATGGATGTTTTAGTCCAAAAGACAGTCTCTAAGTCCTATGGCATGGGGATGAAATTAAATCCATCAGGCCTATCAACAAAAACTAAGACCTATATAATGGATTCACTATTAGCCAAAAAGTCCATTGTCTCTTATCGTATGTCTCTGGCTCCTCTTTTTAAGAAGAAAAAGGATTATAATATGGGGTTGAGAATAGTTTTGTTGGATGTAATTCCCAGGGCAAAAGTAATAGATGTCCTGCAGGACTCTTGGATTATACAGTACAATAAGCTCCTCCAGACTATTGAGGCCTCCAGATATGGCCTAACCCTTGATGGAGCCTCAAGCTATGATTTGGATAGAAAATTTGGCAGAGCTTTCAACTTGCCCAGGGACCCAGGGGAGAATGACACCAATTATAGGGAGAGGATTAAGGCTTATACCTCTTCAATCGTAGGATGTGGCACTAAACCAGTTCTGCTATCTTTACTAAATGCTGTAACTTTAGGAGAAAATGCAAGGATAGATGTATATCCAGGGCTGATAAGAGTTTATTTTGATAATGATTTTCAATGTTCCCAGGCCGTGGTAAAACGGGATGCAATAGAGAAGATATTGAATACTGCCGTAGCTGCAGGGGTTCAATGGATGCTTTATTTCCCGTATAAGCACTACCAAATGGATTTATTATTAAAGAAATTGGATATTACTAAAACTTATTCGATGGATTCTTTAGTCCAAAAGAGAGGGTTATCTGGAAGCTTTTCGATGGACCTTGAACTGGTATTCCAAATGATTAAGAGCTATCATATGGATACATTTATATTAAAGACCTGCTCCAGAGCCTTTACCCTTGATACCCTGCTGCAGAAGAGGGGGGCGACCCAGAGCTTTGATTTGAAGATGTTATTGAAGGCTATTAAGGGAGCACCTTATGATATGGATACTCTCATTAAAAAGACCTGCAAATCCTCATTTACTGCAGATACAATGGTTTTAAAGACCCTTGTTAAGGGATATGCCTTAGACACTTTGGTCAAAAATACTGAGTACAAATTTTATAATTTGGCCTGTATATTGAAAAAACAAGATTCCTGTCCTTATGGTATGGGCCTGGTGATTGTCAATGAGTAGCGTTGTTCTCGTTTCAGTTTTGGGGCCTCCAAGGTTGTTATGTGGTACTCATGACTTTGATGCTCCGATTATGCAAGAATGGTTTAATACTGTTCCAAGACAATTCCCAGGCTATATCTGCAACAGGATCAAGCATTTTTATGCTGACACATTTTTGGCTATCTCTCATGGCCCAGATACGGCTTATGTGCTTATCACTCATGATAACGGCCACAATTGGGCCATAGCAAAGACCTTTTCAGGCTCTCAACTGTTAACCTTAGATGTCGGAGCTGGTTATGCATGGATTAGCACCGGCAACGGGGTTTTAAGATCCCCAGATGGCTATGATTGGTCTTTGGTATCTGGCTCTCCTGGAGGCATTAGGAACTTTGTTATCTTCAAAGATGGGAAGATTATGGCTCATGCAGGGAGCAAACTTTGGAGATGCCCAGGGATAGATCAACCCTGGGAAGAGATTCATAGCCCTGTCAGAGGTGGAATATATATCTGGTGGGATACCACTGTTGACCCTGGCTCAGCCTCCTTTGCTATTGCTGGGAATTCTACCAGGATTATAGCCTCTAACGGGCCTACTCTATGGGAGACTCTCAATTTTGGCAATACTTGGACCAAGATTTATACTTGGTCGACCTGGTATATCCCCAGGGAGCTTCATTATACCAGGGGGAATACCTTTGTGCTGAAGCTCAGGAAGCTTGATCCTGGAGTTCCTGAAATTAACAGCATAGAGGTAAGCTCTAATAATTGTCGGGCATTTACTAAGAAATTTGACCAGGATGTAACCTGGGAGCATCAGATTGAATACATTGAGCCTATGGATTTGCTTTTAGTAGGTCATACCAGATATATGACCCCTGATCCCTGGGAAACCTGGCTTGCCAGATATGTACCTGCAATAATGTACTCCGACGGCACTGGGAATACATTTACAGAAGTTGTTTCAGACACTTTTGAGCAGACTTTCTCAATTATTGCTATTAGTGGATGGGGCAGGGAGCCAGGGGCCTACGTCATGGATGCCTTGCTTAAGAAGAAGGGCATAACAAAGCCTTATAACATGGGGATCAAACTTAAAGGGACCCCTAAGGCCCAATATCATATGGATGCCTTTTTGAAAAAAGCTGTCAATAAACCCTATCCAGTTGATGCCTTGGTGAGGAAGACTTGCACAAAATCCTATCCCACAGATGTTTTAATACAGCAAACCAATAAGAAAGACTATTCTATCACAGGCCCCTCTATAGCACTGAGGAAAGAATTCTCTTATAATATGGAGCTTACTATGAAGAGGACGGGTAAGGCCCCCTATAATATAGATTTGCTTTCTAAAAAGACTGTCAAGAAAAGTTACGGAGCTGGCCTTATTATTGTGGGAAATTATATAGAACCACTAAAAAGAGAAATTGCTTTATTATTCCCTCAGCCGTTCGATATGGAGGTTAGTAATGTGAATTATGTATTACGGAAAGACGTAATGGTAAAGGAGGTTGAGAATCATGGATATTAGCAGTATTAGATCAGCTATAAATATATATCAACCTAGTGAATTAAAAGATGAAGTAATCCAATTGGCAATAGATGAAGCCGAAGCCTTAGTCAATGCAAAGGCTGACCCTTCGGCACCGGAAAGCCTCCTTTGGTTGGCAAAACTCAGATTAGCTGCCTATTATGCTTATCTATCTTATAGTGATAGGGTTTTTAATGAACTTCCAGGCACATTTAGCAGAACTGGAGAATGGACACCTATAGGAAGTGCAATATGGAGAGATGTTAGGGATAAATTGGACAAAATGGAGAGAGCAGCTAAAGAGGCTCTCAAGCTTGTGGGGATAGACTTAGAGGAAGACAAAAAGCCCAATAGGGTCCCCGTCTTCGGGATAATACGATAATGTTAACTCAGGATCAGAGAGATAGAATTTATGAATCCATCCCGACTGTATTAGCAGGGGTGGAAGTTACTAAGGTTCATGGAGACGATATAGTAGCTGAGCCTGGACTTCCAAGAATGATACTATCTGTTATAGCTGAAGGGATCAGGGTTCATTATTCCAGGGATAGAATAAAATATAGAAGGACTTTAACGGACGGCTATCTCTCAACTGATTACTGGTATGGGCAGGTGGATAGAGCCTCCTTTTCTATCGTCCTTGAGGCTGAAGATAAAGACGATTTGGGGAATATGGGGAGAGAGCTTTTCCTTTACTTTTGGGAGAGTGAACTGGGCTTAAGTTGGGATAGAGATAGAATGAGACTGGCAAAAGTATTTGAACCTACCTATCTCCCTCAAGTTTATGATAACCGTACTGGCAAAAGCATTTATAGGTTAGTCGTTGATTTTTGGGTAGAATATGAGTTATCGTGGATGGAGAAAGCTCCATTGATAAGAAAGTTTAATTACTTAATACAGAAAGATGAAACAGCAGAGATAAAGCTCTCTCAAGGAGAAAATACTGTTTCATACGGGATGAATTTAGTCATAAAGAAAGGTGATTGAATGAAGTTTACAGTAAGGGGAAGGATTAAAGACCTTCTCATTAGAAAGATGCCGGACGGCTCACCTCAGCTAACCGAGGAAGAGGCAGAGGAATATTACCAAAATGGCTATACTATGGATTCTATTCTATCTTTTGATAAAGAGATAGAAGATCCTATAAAGAAGGAGAAGCCAGTCAAGAAAGAAAAAGATGAACTTGAAGATTTTACATTGAGGTAAGAACATGATATATGGTAATCCGAATAGCTTAGTGGGAATAACACTGGAGCTTAGGCCTATGGGTCCTGTACCTGTCACCATAGGTACGGGAATAGTTGGGATAGTTGGTCCTGCTAATTATGGCCCTATTGAAGCTGTAGGATTGACTTCAGCTTCATTAGTCAAGCCTATGTATGATGCTGGGCCATTGAAGGAAGCCGGAGAGCTTGCTTTTATGCAGGGGGCCCCTAATGTTTATCTCTCCAGGGTTATAGGAGAGGACTATGCAACTGCAACAGCAGAGCTGAATGATTCTCAAACTGTTGGCGTGAAAGTCGGGGATCTTAAGGCTCCTTCTCCTGGAGCCAGAGGCAATGCCCTGTCCTTCAAGATTGAAGATGGAGATTATAATGGGACAGACGTTGAAATATTCCCTGGAGACGGGACTGTTGGCCCATATGCAGTAGCTAGGGATGATTTAGTTGAAGACACTTCAAACAAAGTTAAAGTTGATGGAGTCGAGAAGACAATTATCTATACTGGCACTCCAACTGCAGCACAGGTAAAAGTTGACAAAGTAGTGGGCAGTTTAACCTTTGGGGCTACTGTAGCTGCTAGCTCTCAGATATCTGTTGCTCTAAAGTTCAAAACAAGAAAGATGACAATTTATGACGGGACTCAGGCATATGTGATTAACAATATAAAATCACTTGAGGACCTTCAGGCTAAGCTTGCCCTAACTTCGGTGGCTGTCTTTGAACCTACTCCGAATAAGACTCATCTTCCTAAAGTATATGCAGGAGCAGCCCTTTCTGGTGGCGATGATGGAGATCCAATAACACAGGACGATTGGGAGGCTGCCCTTAACAGGCTGGCTCAGGCAGTTACTCCTACCACTGTAGCCCTGACTGCTGGAGGAACTACAGCAGGGTCTTATAACTTGGTGGCTACTCTGGACGGATGGCTTACCTACATGGCAAACCAGTTCAGGCCGTGTTTAGGCTTCGTTCCTTGTGAGGCTAACGAAGACAAGGCCGATATTATGGACCTTTGTGCTGGCTATAACAACAGGCTCCTCACTATCGTTGCCAATGCCTGGGATACGGTATCTCAAAACATAGCCGTTGCCAGGGCTGCTAAAGAGGCTGCATGTGCTCTTGGAGAATCTGCTGCCAGGTCCTACAATTCAATGAATGGACTGGAAGGCCTATTGCAGATATTCTCTGATGATGACGTTGATACCCTCTCCAGAAATGGAGCCGATGTTATCATCCTCAAGAGGGGCATAAGGCCTTACCTGGGCATCTCAACGGCCACAGACTGGCAGTTTATGAGGTGTGTCGACAATAGGACTATCAACTGGGTTATCCTGGCTGTCAAATATATCACTGATCAGTTCTACCATGAGAGAAGGACTAAGGCGGTTCTAACCAGCCTCAAGGCCTCTATTGCTTCCGTTCTGGATGAACAGGTAGAATTAGGGAACATTAGAGCCTATACTCTGAGTGTTTCAGCCCATCCAATTGATACCGGCAGAGTAGACATAGACCTCCAGATGGAGAACATAGGCCATATTGAGAGGTTCAGAGTCCTCATGCAGGTGGGAGTAATGCCTGGTGGAGGATTCACAGTTTAAGGAGATGATATAAATGTCACTAGTAGTCACTGAGTCTTACGAAATTGAGGCTAAGGACCCTGGAGATATAGTCATAGTGTTCAGGCCCCCTAATGGGCCTACACTTCTCCATTTTCCGGTCAAGTCTCTAACTGTCGATAAGACGATAGACATAACCCCAGAGTACGGCACCGGCAGCCATCTATCTTATCAGCTTACCCCTGGCAAGATAGGCTTCTCAGGCTCCTTTAAGGTCGGGACTTTCGTAGGACACGGCGAAGCCGATGATGTAAGAAATGAGAGGGTCCCTGGAGCTGAAAAAGAATCCTTTGTTAAGATGCTTACTGACCAGGGAGATGAAGGCCTTCCCCTCTATTTCTCTATAGAACTTCATGATCGGAAGAGAACCGAAGAGGGAGAGGGTGGAGAAGCCGATGCCCTGATTGAAAAGTACACCGGCTGTATGCTGTCCGGCGACGGTATAGATGTAGGAGAGCCTGGGACGACAGTAGGAAGGTCGTATCCATTCGTAGCTATGAGAAGGTCCCCGAAGTAAGGGGCCTTCTCCAGGAGGTTTTAAATGTCAGAGAAAAATATTGAGAAGTTGCCAGAGATAACAAAAGAGATGATACTGGCAGGCAAAGACTATACGAAGTTTGTAGAGGTCCCTGGATATGGGGCCAAAATCAAGATCAGAAGCCTTACCGATCTTGAACTTGCAGAGGTGATCAGCCTGGCAAGAAAGAACGGCTGGCTCCAGATGTTTGACCAACTGGCTGCAGGTGGCAGTACATCTAATATATCGGCTATAGCTGATGCCGTTCCTCTAATGGTGGAGATATGCATCAGAGGAGCTATTATAAAGGATGAAAAAGGTGAGCTTAGCCCAGAGGAGAAAAGGGACCTTTTCAATTCATTGACTAAGTTTGCTACTGTCAATGTGGGTGGTGAGATATTCTCTCTGACACTAAAACCCATTGAATCGTTGGAAAATTTTATCAAACCGGAGAAGCAAGCTTAATAAAAGTTACAATTTGGCAAGGATATAAGCTTGCAGGTGGCAACCCTGCAAACTTAACTCCTCTGCAGAGTAACTTTATTGCCCTGTGCTTCAAGGAAAAAATGGAGATGGATATGGCCTTAGCCGGTGCTCGATTAGGTGTTTCACCACAAAGGGCGGCTCCGAATGTAGTTAGAGAAAGGCCTGCCCCTGTTAGCACAGGAGATAGAGAGGGGCCATTTTATGAGACTGCTGGGGGAATTCCTGTCTCAAAGCCGTTCTACAGAAATAAAATTTCTATAGAAGATTACTTAGAGATGAGGAAAAAAGAATATGGGGAGGATCTGAAAGATTATAGACTTGGAGAAGTAATTACCGGAGATAAAAAAGATGCCTGACACCAGATCCCTTACCTATATTTTAGAGCTAATTGATAATGCAACTCAGCCCCTCAAAGAAGCTGCTGGCCTGGCATCTCAATTAAATAATACTGTAACTAATATTTCCGTAGGAGCAGATGTCTCAGGGGCCTCAAAAAGCCTTTCAAACCTGGCTGGGATGGGTGAAGAGGTTGGGAACAAATTATCAAAGGCAGGAGAGCAGGCAGCCCAGGCAGGGCAAAAAATAAAGGAGGTATGGGACCCTGCAACCCAGTCTATCATTACACTAAGGGAAGAGGTTGAAAAGACTGTAACTCAATTTGATAAATTAAAAAATGGCCTGAATGGGATTACCTCTGCCATCGGGCAATATAAGGCTCAATTAGTGGGCATTCAAGTAGCTACTGGTGGCCTATTAACCATGACGGTAAAGGCTGCTGCTGAAGAGGAGAGGTTGGCTGGGGCCGTAACTGCAGTTTTTGGAAACTCATCTGAGAAGGTATTAGAATGGGCTGAAGCTGCAAAACATATTACAGGAGCTACAGAAGAGGAAAGGATGGAGATGGCTCTGCTCTTCAAGGAAATGGGGCAGGGAGCCGATGAATCTATGAAGAGTGCTGAGACAGTAGAAAAATTTTGGAGGAATACTGCTCTCAGGCAGAGGGCTCAGGCTGCAGGGATTACATCTAAAGAGCAGTTGGCTCAAGAGATTAGAATGGCCGAAGTCGGAGGCAGGACTTATGGACTTCGGAGGATTTTCGGAAAAGAGGCTATGGAGGGCATAAGTGAGTATGGAGGAGCTGAGAAAGTTCTATCTCTGATGAATAAAGAGATAGAAAAGACGGGAAAAACGGGGATGGATACTCAGAAGGCTATGGGGGATTTTCATGAAGTAGTTGGGGAGCTGGCTGATGAAATTGGAAAAACTCTCTTGCCTACTGTGACGGCACTATTTCAAGTTTTAACTAAAATAGTTATTGTTTTAAAGGATATCCCAGGGGTCCCTCAAATTATTGCCCTGGGAGCTGCCTTTGCCTTCCTTACTGCAGGGGCAATATTAACTTTTGGCACAATAGCTCACGGAATACTCTCAATTATTGGATTTCTTGAGGCTGTTAAAAAATTATCAATAATGACTAAGATTCATACGGCTATGACTTATGCCTGGGTTGCAGCTCAGGCAGTAGCTAACGGCATTACAAGAGTTTTAACGGCTTCAATAGGCTTCCTTGGAAATGCTTTTAAGGCCCTTAAAGCTGTTATGATGGCTAATCCCTGGATAGCAGCATTTACTATATTGTTGGCAGTAGTCATAGCTTTAGAAGCAAAATTCCACATATTTGAGAAGATTTTTGAAAAATTGAGTAAAATAGATTGGGCAGGAAAGTTAGCCGGTGGGCTTGAGTATATATCAAAGCTCTGGGGAGGGTTCACTGGAAAATTAGGCTCAATAGGCTCAATGGCTAAGCCGATCATGGCCGTAACCATGCCAGGGGTTACCCTCATGGTGGGCCTGCTCAAGCTGATGTTTGATTTGGCAAAGCCCTTTATTGAGGCAGCTACTCCGGCAATCAAATATCTCAAGGATATATATAATATTATAAAAGAGAAATTTGAAGCTACCATTAAGTATCTTCAGGATATAGTTCCTGACTGGTTAAAGTCGATCTTTGAGGCAGTCGGGAATTTCATCACATGGGTAACTGAGAAGATAGGTATATTGCTATCTATTCTTGGTATTAGAGAAAAAACTGCAAAAGAGAAGGAAGAGGAAGCCAAAGTTGCAGAAATGACTCCTGAAGAACGGTTGGCTTATAATAGAACCAGATATGCCATAGAGCAGGCTTCAGGTGGGGAAAGGGGCCTGCCTGCAGTAGGGGCAGGCAACCTATCTGGATGGATCCCTGCCTTTGGAGGTAAGTATGCAACTACCATGTTCAAGTCCTCCAGATATCCAGGAGAGGAGAGATTAGGCAGGGATCTAACCGAAGCCCAATTAATGACAGGAGAATGGACCCCAACAACTGGAGAGTCTGAGTTTAAGGCTTTCATCGATAGCCAAAAGAAGATGCAAGAGGAAGCCCAAAAGCAAGAAGCTGAGGGAGAGAAAGAATATACCTCTATATTTGACAAAATATTAGCAATTGCTCAGGGTATTTGGGATACCATTTCAGAAATATATAATTGGTTTGAGGAAAAATTGTTAGGGGCAATTCAAGGTTTAAGCTCCATATTTGGAGGTGGAGGTGGGGTCCCAGAGTCTCAAATGGAATCTGCTCTTAAAAATAAAATTCAAGAAGAGAGAATAAAAGAAGGACGTACCCCATATACTGAAGAAGAATTGCAGTATTTAGTAGATTATGCTATGGGGAGGGAAGTAGGGGAGAAGCCCAGAAGCTTTACAGATATAGAACTTCAAGGAGCCAGGGAGAAGTATGAGGGGCTCAAGTCTGGCAAAGTCGCCCCTGCAACAACCTCAACAGGGACCAATTTAACAGCCACAGTCAATACAACAACAGGCGAAATTTCAGGAGGGAAAGCTCAAACTCCCGAAGAGGTTAAAGCTTCACTTCGTGTTAACCCTGCAAGTGGCTTGATTGAAACTCCTATAAATCAACCTACAATATATGAACAAATTCGTAACCAGGGGACTTCTACAACAGTTACAACCAATACGGCCCCTCTTATGCCCTTACCTCTACCTAAGGCTCAAACTGGGGGATCAATCGAAAAGACAGGCCTGGCAGTAATCCATGAAGGCGAAGAGGTTGTCTCTCCAGAGGGAGTAAAGGCTATCAGAGGAGGGACTATTCCGTCTATCTTAGAGGGAATAGACAGCCTTGTCTATAGGCTGAATGGGAGGACACTCCAACCCTTGCCATCAACTGCTGAGCCGGTTGTGAATCTGAACTTTTATGCTCCAGTGGTCAAAGTGGATAAAATGTCATCAGAGATAGATTTATATAAGATAAAAAGTGACTTGGTGTCATTCTTGAGAAAAGAGGTTAAATCAGCCATGAAGGGAGGGATGTAATGCTAAGGCATAAGCTCACAATTGCAGGGGAGGATGTTAGTGGATATCTTATTTCTGCCCATATCGAAAAATACGGTGATAAGGATAAGTCAGATGCTAAGGCAGAGTTTGTTTTGGCTAACCTTTACGGGATGTTCACGGGCAAGTGGAAGGACTCAGGAGACGATCAATCCAAAATAGGGCTCATTCTTGAAAATGAGAGATTCAATTGTATAGGTGAGGCAAATATAAGAGGAGAAGGAGAAGAAGATATTACAATTGAATCAAATATAAAACAATATCATGCATTTTGTGGACATGCTACAAAAATAGAGTATGATGATCAGCATGTAACTATCAATGCCAATACATCAGAAGATTTTTTAGAACAAGAGCCTATGCCAGATGGGGTTAGGCCTACTGGTGGCACTGCATATGTAGCTATGCCTCCTGCAGAGATTATTTTAGATGTTATCAAACAGCATAAAGACCCAGTTATTGAAGTTGCTACCCTGAGTAATGAAGAGGCTGCAGCAAAGGATTACCCAGTCCTTAGAACCCAGAGGAGGAACCTCCCTGGCTATGTTCCTCCAATTGGCACCGGAGGAACTGGCACAGGAGGTACTGGAGGCACCGGAGGGACTGGAGGCACTGGAGAGGAGACAGCAGAACCCAGAACATGTAAAGTTTCATGTAGGTACAAAAGGCTGAGTAAATGCTGTGCTTCGGTATCTTGCCCATACAAAGCCCAGGGGACTCTCTGCAAGAGTATCACTTGCCCGTATGATGATGAGAAGGCTAAATATTGTGGCTCTCAATGCCCATATGATACCGATGAATGTCCAGACAAGGCCCCCAATCAAATTCTCAATAAAGCCCTGCAGAAAGCATTATCTGATGTCTCCAGGGCTAAGTTAGCCCTTGAGAATGCTCAGAGGGCCTATAAAGAGGCTAAAACTGCAGAAGGTAAGATTAATGCCTCAGCCGATTATCAAAGGGCTATAGACGACTACAACAAAGCCCAGGAGAAGCTTAAAGAGGCCAAAAAGTTTCAAGAAAAAGCCGTCCCTTCGGCATCTGAGGGGAACCCTGACGATATGGTAAACGTCGATTTTTGGAATCCCCAAATCATTAAGGATCAGGTTCAGGGAGTCAAGGGAGTCAAATATGCTGATGTAATCAGGGCCGTTTGCCAGGCTACAGGGGGCATATTCTTCATTGATAATCAATGTAAGGCTCATTTTGTACCTCCCAACTTTATCCAGGCCACGACTGAGACGGATATGGACATAACGGCTTTAGTGACTAAACAGGCTTTAGGAAAAAATGCTATGGGCCATGCTAACATCGTAGTGGTTTACGGCTCAGGGATTACTGAGCCTGGCAAGTCTCCAGTCGAGAGGGAGAGGCATAAGGTAGTTGGCTTTTTGGCAGAGAACCCAGATAGCATAGCCAGGCATGGCACTATTCAGGCTGCAGAGGTTGACGTTCACTATCTGCCGAAGCAAAGCCAGGTAGAGGAGTTAGCAAAAAATTTAATTGAATATTATAAAGGCGAGGATGATAAAGCTCAAGTATCTGCAATAGGAGTAGACCCTCTTATCTTCCAAAAAGTTAGATGGGTCGTACCTATTGGCCCCCAGATGGATACTGAACAATGCCAATTTGGATCTACTGCTGTTTTGGCTGTTGTTGAGGGAAGAGTTAATAAGGTAACCCTGGACTACTCAACTGAGGGGTGGAAAGTAGATATAGATGTAGCTACAGAAGGATGGGAGATTTGAATGGTTAGCCCAGAGGATTTAAACCAGGAAGGATATGATAATTATTCCGAAGACGTAGAGGATAATGAGAATGCTCAAGGGTACATTAAGGTAACGATTGACGGGCAAAAATTCAAAGTTAATCCCAGACAGATAGAATGGAAGAAAGAATTTAAGACTGTAGAGTTCGACATCCCATATTATAAAAATAAAACTCAGACAATGGGGTCTAAGCTATGGAGAGTCTCAATGACAATAAGGACCCTTAAGAACTCTGAAAGGAGGTTCCTCTGGGATTTAGGGGAGCCTGACGTTCACCCTGGGCCTCATCTCCTGGTAACTGCAGGGGCCACCAATGCCATGTGCGTCTACATGACAAGTAAATCACAGGTTCAGGCTCAGGCTGAGGGAGACAATACCTTCCTATGGACCTTAGAATTTATAGAAGCAAGTGACGCAAATTAGAGGGTTATTATGGCCGATACATTGAGGGAGCTAGTTGCTGCTGAAGTTGAAAGACAGCTCAGATTAAATCTAAGAGTTGAATTGTGCACGGTAATAGATGTCCAAAGACATGCTTTTGAAGACGATACGTTCACCAATACCGTTACTGTGAAAGTGAGGGACAATATTGGCTACTATAAGCCCTGTGCTGAGGTAGACCGGCAAAGGGTGTTTCAGGTCCAGGGGTATATGGGACATCACTATGGGCATCCTGAGCACCCCAGAGTAGGGGATTTGGTATGGGTTCTGTTCTACCAAAACGAGAAGGCTATCATCCTGGGGGCTGCCCCAAATTGGGAGCAGTTGCCGGTATGCCGTCAAAATGATGATGATCAAGTCTATAAGTTCTGCCAGCATAAGCTCCCTACAACTTTTGACGAATGTGGCGACATTGTTGGGCAATTTCCAGAGCCGGATAATCCCGATTGCTTTAAATTCTATGGTAAAGATAGATGTACGATTATGGTAAATGAGTGTCCTCTAGGGGATACTGATAAGCCCTGTCAAACCTGCAAAGATATAGAGGATATAACAAATTTGAGCAAGTCAATCAAGATGTTCTCTAAGGATCATCCTGATCATCCCAATAGGATCAGGTACTCTCATAAGACTGGGAGCTTTATCCAATTTGAGGACGACGGTTCAATCCTCATTAGAGATAGCACTGGCTCCTTTATATGCCTGAGAGGAGAGGAAGGAGGCATATTGATAAAGGACAGGGCTGGGAGCTATATAGCCTTGAATGGCAATGGCACTCTTACCGTTAGAGGAGCACAAAATGGTTCTCATAATCTCCATAATACCTGCTGTAATTGTGGCTGCTGTGATACCTGCAATATGTGTCCTGATGGCTCAGACAGCATGGGAGGGACCTGCACAGACAAGCAAATGAGTGATTAGATGTTTGCCTATAAGGATCAGACTGGTAAAGAGTTCAAATTCAGGCCTGGGGACCTGGCAGAGGAATATAGAGCCTGGGCTCAGGCAAGGGGCCTGGGGGCTCACTATGGGACCTCTGAGGGGGCTCTGAAGGGCTGGGATACCAGGGGTAGGGGCAGAAAGGAGCCAGAGAAGAAGCCAACAGAAAGCCTGAAGGTTGCTCCCCTCGACGACAAAAGATATTTTGGCTTCAAAAGCAAATACGGCAAAGAGCTTAAGAAGAATGTGGACATTAACCTCTTACCCGAAGAATCCAGGCCTATGCTTATCAAGGATATAAACAACCTCCAGGATAGATGTAAAGAGTTAGGCCTACCAGAGCTTAGAGGGGTAATAGTCGACGAAAATAATGTATATCAGGCCACAATGGGAGACGGGATCATTACTATCAACCTCAATACATACCAGCAAGATCCTAAGAAGGAAGCTACCAGGCTGATAACGAGAAATGAAGAGAGGATAAAGGAGCTTGAGAAGAGGATTGAGGAGAACAAAAAGGCTGCAGAAAAGAAAAAGGCAGAGTGGGAGAAGAACAATCCCGACTTGATAGCAAAGGGGGCAACCTTTGAAACTTCTCCAGATGGCCTTTTCGGAAAAATCCCCTATTTAGAAGAGAATACTAAGCTGTGCCAGGAAGAGATAGAGAGGAAGAAGAGGACAAACGAGGCTCTGAAGGCCAGAGGGATAGACGTTCTTAAGAGTAGCTGGAAGCCTGGGGATCCATTAGAGAGGAGGGGGTTCACTGCAGATACCTACTTTAATTTTGAGGATAAGCACAAGATAGTTCTTGATCATGAATTTGGACATCATATCCATCAACAGATGGGAGTAACTGCCCAAAACTGGAAGGCTCCTCCGGTGGAGATAGATATTCATGACATTTTTATAGAAGCCAGGAAATCCGACTCGTTTATTGCCCCTACAAAATACTCAGACAATGGGGACCCCGAAGAATGGTTTGCTGAGTCCTATGCCCTGCACGTCAACGGCAGGGATGATTTAATAGACGAAAGATTACAAAAGTATTTTAAGGAGAAAAAGATATGATAACAGCTCAATGCCCCAATTGTATCTATCTGTATGAGACTACAGAAAAGCTTAGCTGTATGGCTTTTCCTGATGGCATCCCCGTAGAGATTCTTAAGGGGGAGGTCGATCATAGAAAGCCATATAAAGGAGATAATGGTATAACATTCAAGGATGCAAATGAGAATGAATGAATATAAGGGTGGTCAGGGAGAAATACATACCTTCAGACCTGGGGATCTTGCAGGGGAATACGAAGCCTGGGCTAAGTCTAAGGGCATTAAAACCCATTATGGGACCTCTGAGGGAGTTATGAAAGCCTGGGATACCAGGGGTAGGGGCCGAAAGATCGAATATAAACCGGCCAAAACCAGGGAGGAGGCTGAGAAGTTTGCCCTCGATAATTTAATCGACCCCAAAGAAAGGGAAAGGGTAGAGAAATGGAATTCGGGGGAAACGGCTCATCTGCCTCCTGAGAGGGTGCAACAGATTAAGATTATCAGCTATAAGGGCATAGATCCAAAGGTAGCAAATGAGATTAATAAAAATATAGCTAAGAATATAGAATTGGGCTTGCCTCAACCCTCCTCTATCATAGCTACTCAGATGAGAAAAACTCCTAATGTCCTCATGAGTATGGGAACAGATGTCTCCCTAAGAATTAATACACTGTCAATGGGGAATATGGAGAAGATCAAAAAGGGAATTCAAGAAGGGAAGGAACTATATCATGGCAAGGGGCAGGAAATGATGAAGGAACTTGAGCAAAATGTTAACAGTATGACTCCTGCCCAGAAGAAAAAGTTCGATAGCCTGAAGGATGCTATGAAATATTCTCGTGACTTGGTAGGCCATGAGATAGATACAACCCCAGAAAGGATGATAGAAGCAACAATTAATCATGAAATTGCTCACACTTTGGCATATCGTGGCAAGTATGGATATGATACTCCTCAGCATGAAGAGTTTTTAGAGGGCCAGAAGAGAATTGCAGAGGTTACCCTGAATAGTGATTATAGGTATAAGCTCTCATCTTATGGATGCAAAGCCAAAGACACAGGCCTATTCCATTACCCTGTAGACAAAGAGGAGACTTTTGCAGAGCTATATTCGGCTTACCGATTTCATGAGGATGATAATCTACATCCTGAGGCCCTGGCATTCTTCAAGAAATATCTGCCGGAGAGATAATATATGGTGCCAATAGATATTTATGAGATATTAATGGAAGAAATTAAAAAATTATTAGAATCCATAAAAGCAAATAAAGTAAAATCCCATTATGGCACTAGTGAAGGAGTCATGAAGGCCTGGGATACCAGGGGTAGGGGGAAGAAGGAGCAGGAAAAGAAGGGGGAGAGAGAGAAGAGAGAGAAGAAGGAGACAATCAAAAATGCAAAACCAGCTAAAGATATATTAGAAAGTGAGGAAAGTAGAAAGGTTTTATGGGACGTTGTGCAAAAAGCCCATAAAGAGTACGCCAAAGCTGGATATACAGAACAGCAGGATTTAAAGCTAAAGTATTTAGCCAAAGCTCAGGGGTTCGATGCTAAACCTGAAGTTGTTGCAGAAAATGAGTTAAAACAATATGCTGAAGAGAATAAGGTTCCTATCTTATATAGAGGGGTTACTGATCCTAAATATGCAGATGAGTTTAGAGATGGGGAATACTGGGCTGGAAGAGGGCTTATGTGTGATGGAATATATACAGCCTATGATACCCACGGGAAGGATGTAGCTTCCCAATATGCAGGAGACAAAGGGGAAGTCATACAGATGTGTCTTGATAAGGATGCAAAAATTATTGATTATAATGATTTAGAAAAAGAGATGAGTGACTGGATGAGAGGATACTCAGACGAGGCAAAAGATTTTCATACAAAAATAAATGATCTTTTGGCCGATCCTGGGAGATTTGCTGCAGCAAGGGGGTATGATGCCATAAATATAAAAGAGGAATTGATGGTCAATTGGGGGATGATGGTAGTTCTGAATAGGGGTAAAGTTAAGGTGGTAAAATGAATGTAGAATTGAGCAGGGAGATAGCCGGAGTCATGGATGAGCTTAATCTATCTCCTGCAGATAGGCTCAGGCTATTTCTGGAAGTAGAAGAGGCTGAGTCAATAGAGGATCTATCCCCAGAGTTTAGAGAGAAGATCAAAAAGGCCCTTAAGAAAAAGCCAGGGTATAAGGATCATCATGGAAATATCCATTCTTATAGGCCTGGGAACTTAGCCGGAGAGTTTGAGGCCTGGGCAAGGGCCAGGGGGTTTCAGGCCCATTATGGCACCAGTGAGGGAGTTATGAAGGCCTGGGATACCAGGGGCAGAAAGACTGATAAGTACAAAAATGCTCCTCCCATAGCCCTCAAGAACCCAGAGCCAGAGGAGTTTATAAAGGCCAGAGATAGCATCCCTGAGGATAATAAAAGCTATCTGACCCTCTATACTCCTGAACAGTATAAAGAAATGGGAGCAAAATTATATATGACTGAAGATGGAAATGGAGGTTTTGCACTCAAAGGGGATGAGATTCTTAGTGTCTTCACTAAGCCAGGGAGCCACGTAGGGCATAGGATGATGAATGAGGCCGTTAAATTGGGAGGAAAAAGGCTTGACTGCATAGGTGGGAAATTAGTCAATTTTTATAAGCATCATGGTTTTAAAGTGACTGACAGCCTGAAGTGGGATAAAAATTATGCTCCTAAGAACTGGAATTACAAAAAACACGACAGTCCTAAAATTTATTTCATGGAAAGGCCTTAAATACAATGAATGAGGTGATTTAACTATGGCAACTAAAGAGCAGAAAGAAAATCAGTTAAAGGTGGCAGAAGACATCTTTGGATACTCCCCGTGTATGCATTGTAAACATTTTCATGGAGGGGAGGAATACTTTGAAGATCCTTTCGTAAGCTGTGAGGCTTTTCCGAAGGGGATACCTGATGAAATATTTGAGGGAGATAATCTGCATAAAGAGCCATATGAGGGGGATAACGGGATAAGGTTTGAGGAGTCCGAAGAAGAGGATGATGAAGATGGCTGATTTGCTGGTTACAGGTACTTTCGATACTGGAAGGCTTGAATGTAGAAGAGATATAGACTTAGCAGTTGATGCTAGTGGAGATTTAGCCCTTACTCCTGATGATGAAACTACCCTCACTCAAGAGCTTATGTTTTATCTATTCACCCCTAAAAATGAACGTCCAGGCTTGCCCCTGGCAGGATGTATCCTCCCTGAAATTATGCATGATAGGATCACCAAAGATGTTCTAAAAAGAATAAATGGATCTTTATCTAAAGATATAAAAACAATGTTTCCAGACTTTAGAGGAGTCCAAATAGTCTGTAAGGCCGTGCCATCCTCTACCTCTGATGTTTTTTTGACTATTATAATGCCTACTGGTAGGGTTATGAATCTTATAGCTGATTTTGACCAACTAATGAAAAATGCTAAAATAATGGCAGATACTTTCAGGTGGTAACGGTGATAATCCGAAGCATAGCAGAGATCATGGAAGAAATGAAAAATTTCCAGATGTCGAGACATCCCAGACTAACCAATTATGAGGCTAATTCAGTCTTGACTTATATAAATGAAAGTGTCTCGGATCAGATTAGGAAGATCGAGGTTGCCCTACAGCAGGGCCTTGATGCCCTTTCATTATACACTGCCACAGGTAGCGATCTTGATTATCTCGTGAAAGATAGGTTAGTGGAGGGGAGACTCCAGGGGACAAGGGCGACAGGAGAAATAACTTTTGGCAGAAAGACTCCTGCTCCATATGATATAGTCATACCTCAAAGGACCCTTTGCATAGCTCCCTCAGTTTTTGGTTCTGTTGCTTTTGAAACGACAGAAGAGGCTACTCTTCCGACAAATGAGACTCAGGTGGTTGTGAATGCAAAGGCCATAGATGTCGGGGAGAGGGGAAATGTATCCCCCAATATGATTACAATTATGCCTCAGCCGATCCCTGGCATAGACTACGTTTATAATCAATTGGCTTTTGCAGGGGGAGAGGATCAGGAGACAGATGAGGAGCTTAGGAACAGGTATATCTATGCTGGGAGCCTCTCAGGGAAGGCTACAAAGTCCTTGGTCGAGCAGCATATCAAGGACTACCCTGGGGCAAGACAGACTATAGTAACAACCCTGAATGCCGGAGAGATTATGATAATTGTAGACTGCTCCAATACTCAAGAGTCAATAAATAGTGTCTCTAATCTAATCTTAGAGAACATAGCAGCAGGAATACTCTCTATAGGCTGTCTGGCTGCTCAAATCGTGGCTGGAGTAGAAAATCCCTCTTTAAATACCTCTGAAGGAGGCAAGATCTTCATACGTACAAAGGATTATGTAGCAAGCTTAGATAACATAACAGGGACGTATAAGGATCAAAATGATGCTTCTCAAGCCTTCTCTATCACTATTCCGGCAGGGACCCCTGGAGGAGTAGGCTTGCCTGCAACTATGGTAGATAACACCTATGCAAAGGAGATTACCAGTTTGACCTATACAGGGTCCAAATCCTACGACATTTTGATAGGCCTGGGGAACTACCCATATCTATTCAATAGGCCTAAGCCCGTCCCAATTAATATATATGTAAAAATCAAAAAAGAGGCGACCTTTGAAGAAAATCTTGAATGGAATATCGAGCAATCATTGACTGCATGGGCAAGTAGCTTTGAGATAGGGGATGATGTAGAGTATGCCGATATGATCAAATGGGTTTTTAGGGACTATAGGAATCAGACTAAGAACTTTGAGGGCATAGATGACATCGTTACTGCCTATATTGTCGGAAAAGGTACAACAATTAGCTCTTTTGGCTCAAAGCTAATCATAGCCGAAGATGAACGGATAACTTTATCTGCTATAACAGTAGAGAGTACATAGAGGTGAAAAGATGGGAAAGGCTTTAGTTGCATCCAAAGAAATTTGGATAGGGGTAATAACCGTTGCCCTGGGGCTAATAGTCGAGAATACTGGGGTGCAATTCCCCCTAACTCCTGAACAGATTTATGCTACAGGAGTGGCTCTAATGGTTATCATTAGGAGCCTGTTTACTCAAGAGAAGATCGATAGAGTGTTACCTTAAGGAGGTAAAAATATGGTAAAAGTAGTTTGCCCACAATGTGGTACAGTAAGTGAGATTAAAGAGGATCAATCCTCAGATGAATGGCTGGGCTGTGTCCTGCCTAACAGCTTTGAATGGACCTTGCCAGCAGGGAAAATAGAGATGGCTACAGGTACGGTATTTTATATAGATGCCTTCGGAAACAAAATGACAAGAGAGGCCTATATGAATAAGTACAATATTGACCCTGAGGTAGCCTATAAGAACATGAGAGAGAAGTCCAAAAAGCCTATCATAGTTATCGGTGGAAGGTAAGCTATGATAGTAATGCAAGTCAGAGCAGGGCCATTGAGCAGTCTAAAAGAAGACAAGCTTAAAATTGGAGAGGACGTTTATGGGGCCTATTTATACTTTGAAAAAAGGCCCTATAATAGGCTCCATATATGCATCCCTGAAGCGTCTTGCATAAAGCCATCGGATATCATAGAGGCCTTTGAGGATATGAGGAATAAGGCTATGGGATTTGACAAAATAGCCAAAGAAGTATCTGAGGTATCTAATAAACCTCCAAGAAGAGCAAATATTATGGAGGACGAATGCCTATAAAAAGATGCCAGGAAGGAGGTAGACCAGGTTATAAATTTGGGGACAATGGGAAGTGTTATAGCTATCGAAAAGGAGATATGAAGGGAGAGAAGGAGGCTTATGATCGAGCAGCAGCTCAAGGTAGGGCTATCGAAGTGTCAAAAAGAAGTCAAGGAGCTTAAGATAGGAGAAGATCAAAAGGGGCTGTATTTATATTTCAAAAACAGGCCTCATGATCGGTTTTATATCTCCATTTCCAAGATGTCCGAAAGGAAGCCTCTGGAAATTTTGGAGGCTTTTGAGGATATGGAGAGTAACGCCGATGCTTTTAGAGAAATGGCAGAAGAAATATCCGAAATTTTTAATAAAAAAATCAGGTAAGGCTTGAATTAAGCCTTACCAATTTTCTATTTTTGTCTACTGTATAACCAGCAGGGACCACATATATACCATTTTCATCTGAGAGGATTACATCCCTGTTGAGGCTTTCACAGAAATCTAACCAGCCTTCGGGGTCGTCTATGG
>Ga0208825_1000268_pt1 | contig 53222 bp, 62 predicted proteins | sample AD_UKC113_MetaG_FD_184450 | JGI IMG/M metagenome (GOLD analysis project Ga0208825, IMG submission 184450) | Active sludge microbial communities of municipal wastewater-treating anaerobic digesters from Hong Kong - AD_UKC113_MetaG (SPAdes)... | ecosystem: Engineered > Bioreactor > Anaerobic >... | reverse complement strand
ATCAAGGCTTCATATATCCGCGACGTGTTTTCCATATTTCCTCTCCTGTGACTGGGATGGCGGAGAGTATACCGCAATCTGCACCGCTTGGAAACACGCCTTCTAACCTTTTCTGTCAGTCAACCAGCCCATGCCTCTGAAATTACGGTATAGCATCTTGCACTGAGCGCCGCTCTTTAATAACATTCGAATCTGTATCTTCCTGGGATAAGCAACCATATTTGCGTAGCACATCTGTCGGCACGGCAATGTGCGGCGGCAGTTTGCGTAACGGTACGCCGGTCAGGATGAGAAACTCATAGGTGTCGAAAATCCCATACTGCTCCCCCACAAACACGATGAGTTTGTCGCGATTTTTGAGACGCAACTCCCGGCGCCAGCGCGCCATCCCCTGGCCCTCCAGCAACGCATGGGACAACTGGGGCCGCGCGTCCCCCTCCTCCTGGGCCGCCGGGGCGTTTCGAGTCGGCGACGGCGCGGGCAGTGCCAGGTGTGAAGCCAGAGGCGGCGCGGCGAGCCGCCGCTGGGCCACCAACTTGAATGGGCCGGCGGGCGCGGTCACAGACCGGCCCGAGCCAGACACACACGCTGCGGCTGGTCACCGACCGAGCCGCCGCTGGGCCACCAACTTGAATGGGCCGGCGGGCGCGGTCACAGACCGGCCCGAGCCAGACACACACGCTGCGGCCGGTCTCCGACCGAGCCGCCGCTGGGCCACCAACTTGAATGGGCCGGCGGACGCGGTCACAGACCGGCCCGAGCCAGACACACACGCTGCGGCCGGTCTCCGACCGAGCCGCCGCTGGGCCACCAACTTGAATGGGCCGGCGGGCGCGGTCACAGACCGGCCCGAGCCAGACACACACGCTGCGGCTGGTCACCGACCGAGCTGCCGCTGGGCCACCAACTTGAATGGGCCGGCGGACGCGGTCACAGACCGGCCCGAGCCAGATACACAAGCCGTGGCCGGTCACCGACCGAGCTGCCGCTGGGCCACCAACTTGAATGGGCCGGCGGGCGCGGTCACAGACCGGCCCGAGCCAGACACATACGCTGCGGCCGGTCTCCGACCGAGCCGCCGCTGGGCCACCAGGAGGATATTTGGAAACACTGCGTATCCATGAAGATTGCGCCTTGTACTATCTGACATTCTCGGTCATTCAATGGTTGCCCGTTTTCGTCAGCGAGGAATCATGTTTGATCATTACCGAGAGTTTGAACTTCTGCCACCGCGAGAAGGGTCTACGATTAACGCTTTCGTGATTATGCCAACGCATCTTCATTTAATTGTCACAGATGCGGATTACAATGTCGAGCGGTTACGCCAAACCATCACCGATCTGCGGAAATACACAGGTAAACAACTGGCAAGGTATGCTGTGGAAAAAGGGCCGGCGGTATTTCGTCAGGCAATTCAAGGGACACTGCGCGAAGACCGTGCCAACCATTTCTGGCAGCAAAGTCGCCATGCAGAGGGGCTTTACACCTACCCCTTCTGGAAAACGAAATTCAACTATCTACATGATAATCCACGTCGCAAAGGTCTGGTACGCGAGGCAACCGCATGGCGGTTTTCCTCGGCAGCCAAGTGGTTGTTGGAACCGGCAGGCGAATCTGATGTGGAATTGACGGGAGTTGAGTGGTGAACATGCTGATGGATTATGGTCAGAGATCATCTGGAGTTAAAAGGGGGGCGCCATGAAGCACATTCGCATTGATACTGAACAGGTGTGCGAATCAGCCTGGCGTTTTGGCTGTGCCAGCGCCCAGCTTACCGAAACATGCGCCGCGTTGCGCCGTGCTATCCATTCTCTGGATACCGCCGCCTGGGATGGTCGCAGTCGTTGGCGGATTGAACCCGAACTGGGACGGGTCACTCCACAATGTCAGGAGCTGTCTGAAGAGCTCCACCGTCTGGGGCGTCTGCTGGATAGAGTAGCGACTACGTTCGAACAACAAGATGCTCAGGCATCCGCTGCGGTCTTCAACCTGCCCTGGGATATTGACCTGTCGGAGCCTTCGATGCTCGGGGTGACTGTCGGCGGCGCTGAAAAGGGCACCTTTGTCGCGGCTACGGATGTCATCGAAGAGCATCTCCAGTAGTTTTGCACTTTTAACAATCGAGCCGTGTCAAATCAAAAGATAATCCGAGTGAACGGTGGCTGCGGCAAGATTTGCTCAATAGCCATTATCGTGGAAGCGTCTTGCGGGTTGCGTATACAGCCGAGCATATTCCAACTTCCGAAAGGGGGATGTTGCTCTTGGGGGGGACAGAACGTGTGTGGTTGTTTCGGTTTAACGGGCCAGATGTCCCAATGGATATGTTGCCCGGCACTGTGTCGCAATTCATACAGGAGCTCCGGGCCCTGCTGGCGTGAAGCCCCGGCGATTTCTGGTTGACTGAAGGGCGGGGCTGTATTTAATCGTGGCAGGGTGTTCCTGGGAGACGAAAGGCAGCAGATACATGAAATCAAAGCCAGAGATTGCCTTTTTTTGTTTTCTCACTCACCTTGGTAAGCGCTCTCACCTGCGAGGTGGACCATGAAAGGCATTTCCCATTTCATCACCGGCGTGGCGATCGCCACTTTCTTCCCTGAAGTGGTGCGGGCGGGGGCGGCCGGCGGCCTGCTGCCGGTCCTCGGCGGCATTGGCGGCATTTTGCCCGATACCCTGGACTTCAAGTTCGCGCGCTATTGGGAAAAATTTGACGTTGAGATTGACCCCGGCCCGGAGCCCGATGCTGCGGCGATAGCCGAGGCGCTCGTCGCCGCGATGCGCCAGGCTTACGCGACCGGCAAGGACTGCAATCTCGTCGCGCATACCATTCGGATGGGGGCGGACTTGTGGCGCGAGTACGTCATCCGCTTCCTCCCTGAGAGCAATGAGGTCGCGGTGCGCATCGGGCCGTTGGTCAATACCGGACAGGTGCCTTACGCCGGCAGCGAACCGGAGGGCGCGCAGGAAGTCCGCCGCACGGTCGGCGCGCCCCTGGTGAACACGTACAGCGAGGAATACCGCGTCAATATCTTCTCCGGGCCGACGTTCCGCTTCGCGCGCGAGGGTGAGCAACTGCAGGTGCACTTCCTGGACTGGCACCATCGCTGGACGCACAGTTTGATCCTGGCGCTGGGGGTGGGCCTGCTACTGGGACTCCTGCTCGGCGTGTTCACCGGCGACTGGACAACCGCCGGGTGGGGCGGCGTCGTGACCTGGCTGGGCTTCAGCGGACACATCCTGGAGGATCAGCTGGGGCACATGGGCAGCAATCTCTTCTGGCCCATCTCCACCAAACGCCTGCCCGGCCCCGGCTGGATTCATGCCGGGGACGCCATCCCTAATTTCCTGACCGTCTGGACGTCCGTGGCCCTCATCCTCTTCAACCTGGATCGTTTTTCCGCCGCTCCCCTGCTCCCGGCGGGGCCCTATCTGCTGGGGGCGTTGGGCGTCCCCTGGGCGGTGCTCGTCGGGCTGTACGTGCTGGGCAAACGCCGTGCTCAGGCTCCCCAACGCTCTCCCGAATTCCTGCGCCAGGCGGACAGGATTGCTGAGGCGGAGCCGGTGGAAGTCGCCTGAAAACCGCTTGTGGTATAATTTCCCTTTGTGAAACCTGAACGCTCACATCGCTGGCTATGGATCGGTTGCCTGCTCATGGGGCTCTGGGTATGGAGCGGTTGTGGGACCGTCATCACGCCGGTGGTGGCGCCCACACCTACCGGAGGCACCATGCCGCCCGCTTCATCGCGCGCCACAGCGACGGCGACCCTCGCACCGGCGGCTTTCTTGACCCCCATCCCGCCCACGCCGACCCTTACTCCTTCACCCTCGCCTACGCCGGTTGTCCATTACGTCGCTTCGGGGGACACCCTCTTCGGCATCGCCCTGGAATATGGCGTCACCGTGGATGCGCTCCTCTATGCCAACGGCCTTGACGTCAATGATTATCTGAACATCGGGCAGGCTTTAATCATCCCCATGCAGTCGGCGGAAGCCGAATTGCCCCTGGGGGGGGAGCTACTCAGCAATCTCATTCTGCCTACGCCGACCCCGCAGCCCCTGGAGCTCGTCGGCGTCTCCTTGCGCCGCACTGCCGTAGGCGGATTGCTGTGCCTGGGGGCCGTCCGCAATGTCATCGGCGCGCCGGTGACGAACTTGCAGGTTCAGGTGGTGCTAGTGGATGCAGCGGGCAATCCTCTCGCGCAGCAGACCGCGCTGGCAGCGGTGGATTATCTACAGCCAGAGCAGCGCGCTCCCTTCGCCGTGACTTTCCTCGATCCTCCTGCTCAGGCGGTGGACGTGCGTGTTGCCCTGCTGCGGGCGGAGACCCTCAGCGCCATCACGGAGGATTTTGTCCCTCTGACCGTCGCCGATCTCGGCGCCGGCATGTCCGGCCCGCAATACCGGGTGACGGGCAGCCTGGTGAATGCGTCTGGCGGACCGGTGACGCTGGCGACCGTCGTGGTTACCCTTTTCGATGCTGAGGGGCTGGTGTTGGGATATCGTGAGGCCGTGTTGGATATCCCCGTGCTGGACCCTGGTGCCCGAGCCGCCTTTTCCATGTTGCTCACCTTCCAGGGAGAAACGCCGCCGGCAGCGTATGAGGCGCTTGCCTGGGCCACGCGCGTTCGCTGATCTTCGTGGACGAGAAGAAGAGACGAGGATAGAAGATGCCTGAATCGAAAAAATACCGCACCATTCGCGCTGTCGTGAACTTTCTGTTTCGCCTGCTGGCCCACATCGAAGTAGAAGGCGTGGAGAATATCCCGCAGGAAGGCCCGCTGATCGTCGCCATCAATCACGTCAGCCGCCTGGATACCGTCATCCTGGGCATTACCCCGACCCGTCACATCTACGCTTTTGCGGCCACTAAATACAAGTCCTACCCGTTGTTCCGTTGGATTTTGGAAGCGGCCGGCGTGATCTGGGTGCGGCGCACCGATTTTGACCGCGAGGCCCTGCTCCAGGCGATCGAGCTGCTGCGGCGCGGCGAGGCCTTGGGTATTGCGCCTGAAGGGACGCGCTCGCGCACCGGCGCCTTGCAGCCGGCGAAATCTGGCGTGGCGTTTCTGGCCGCGCGCACGGGAGCGACGATCCTCCCGGTGGGGATCACCGGCACGCAGCACATGGTGCGTGACTTCAAGCATTTGCGCCGGATGCGGATACGGGTGGTCTACGGGCAGCCGTTTCGCCTGTCCCAAGAGGGGCGGTTGAGCTCGGCGGAATTGCAAGAGGCCACGACCTTCATCATGCATCGCATCGCCGAGCTGTTGCCGCCGGAATATCGCGGCGTCTATGCGGACGCCGGGCGCGCTGACGCCTGAGCGCGCGAGCCAAAAGCGCGGGTTTGTTTGACAGATCTGGAAGTATGGTATAATGTTCGTTTGCTTACACGATGGAAAGCCAGCATTTTCGGAGAATTGAAGCGGGGGTGGATTCCCTCTCCGCTTCACTTTGCGTGTTTGTAAAACACCTGCTCTGCGGACGGACTGTTCCGAAAGCGCTCCGGGAGGGATGAAAAGAGCATGTTAGTAGCCGATCTTGGTATGAAATCCTATGCGCGCATTCCCAGCGCCTTGCCCCTGCCTGGCCTGGTCGAAGTGCAGTTGGAGTCTTATGAGTGGCTCAAGGGGGAGGGCCTTTGGTTACTGTTCGACGAGATCTCACCCATCGAGAGCTACAATGGCCTGTTGAGCCTGTATCTTCCCGGCGCCAGGGCTCAGGAGGCAGGGTTCGACCTCAAATACCGTTTTGGCGAGCCCAAGTATACCCAGCAGGAATGCCTGGATCGGGACCTCACCTACGCCATTCCCCTTTATGTGGACGTGGCCTTGCTGATCCGCGAGACGGGCGAGATCGTCGAGCAGGAAATCTTCCTGGGCGATTTGCCGGAGATGACGGAGAATGCGACCTTTATCATCAACGGCACGGAGCGCGTCGTGGTCAGCCAGCTGATTCGCTCCCCGGGCGTGTATTTCGGTGTGGAAGAGGATGGCGGTCGGCGCCTGGCCACGGCCAAGCTGATCCCCGATCGCGGCGCCTGGATGGAGTTCGAGACGCGCAAGTCCGGCTATTTGACCCTGCGCTTCAACCGCAAGCGCACGGTGCCTATCACCATTTTCCTCCGCGCTCTGGCGGCGGTGGACGACGAACTGCACAGCGCCAGTCTCATGCAGGGCACGGATGAGGAGCTCTTCCAGCTCTTCACTGAGGCCGACAACGACCCGGATCATCCCTGGATGGCGACCACGATGCGGCAGGAGCCGAATTGGGAATCCAAGGCGGGACGGACGGTGGCGCAAGAGGCGCTCATCGAGTTCTACCGCCGGATGCGCCCGGGCGATCCGCCAACATTGGACAACGCTCAGGAATATCTCGTCTCGCAGATGTTCGACCCGCAGCGCTACAACTTGCAGCGCGTGGGACGTTACAAGCTCAATCAACGGATGGGCCTCAACATCCCCATGACCATCCGCACGATCACCAAAGAGGACATCGTGGCGCTCACGCGACGCATGATTCTCATTAACAACGGCGTCGCCGGCCCCGATGACATGGATCACCTGGGCAATCGCCGGGTGAAGACGGTGGGGGAACTCGTGCAGTCCAAGGTCCGTGTGGGCCTCGTCCGCATGGAGCGGGTCGTCAAGGAGCGCATGAGCCTCCGCGAGGAGTCGCCTACGCCGGTCAGCCTGATCAACATCCGCCCGGTGGTGGCGGCCATTCGAGAATTCTTTGGCTCCAGCCAGCTCTCGCAGTTCATGGAGCAGACCAATCCGCTGTCGAGCCTCACGCACAAGCGTACGCTCTCGGCCCTGGGCCCGGGCGGCCTGCGCCGTGAGCGCGCCGGCTTTGACGTCCGCGACGTTCATCATAGCCACTACGGGCGCATTTGCCCCATCGAGACCCCCGAAGGCCCGAATATCGGCCTCATCGGACGTCTGGGCACCTACGCGCGGGTCAACGATCTGGGTTTCATTGAGACGCCGTACCGCAAAGTTTTGCGGGTGGTACAGGGCACCGAGGAGGAATTGCTCGGCGAGACCCTGCGCGAGGACGTGACCGACCCGGACACGGGCGAAGTCGTCGCTACGGCAGAGACGAAGGTGGACGCGGAGCTGGCCCGGCGTCTCGCGGCGCTGAATCTGAGCGAGCCCATCAAAATCGTTCCCCGGGTCACGCCGGAGGTCCTCTATCTCTCCGCCGACCGTGAGGAGCCGTACACCATCGCGCAGGCGAGTGCGTTGCTGGATGCGGACGGCCATTTTGTGCTCAAGCGCATCGCCGCCCGCAAGGGGGAGCAGTTCATTTTCACGACGCCGGATCGCGTAGACTACATTGACGTGGCGCCGATTCAGGTCGTGGGCATTTCGGCGGCACTGATTCCCTTCCTGGAGCACGACGACGCCAACCGCGCGCTCATGGGTTCCAACATGCAGCGGCAGGCCGTGCCCCTTCTGTTGCCGGAAGCGCCCTATGTCGGCACCGGCATGGAAGGTCCCGCCGCGGCCAACTCCGGCCTGGTGCTGGTGTCGAAGAGCGAGGGCGTGGTCCGCAGCGTCTCCGGCGATCGCGTGGTGGTTTTGCGGGACGACGGCACGCTGGAGACGTATACCCTGCGCAAGTACGGCCGCTCGAACCAGAGCACCTGCATTGACCAGCGACCGGTGGTCCGCAAGGGGCAGCGCGTGCGGCCCGGCGATGTGCTGGCCGATAGTTCCTCCACGGAGAGCGGCAGCCTGGCGTTGGGGCAGAACGTCCTGGTGGCGTTCATGTCCTGGGAGGGCGGCAATTACGAGGACGCCATTCTGCTCAGCGAGCGGCTCGTGGAGGAGGACAAATTCTCCTCCGTGCACATCGAGAAGCACGAGCTCACGGCCCGCGACACCAAGCTGGGCCCCGAAGAGGTCACGCGGGAAATCCCCAATGTCTCCGATGATGCGCTCCGTGACCTGGATGAAGAAGGCATCATCCGCGTGGGGGCGGAGGTCGGCCCGCTGGACATTCTGGTGGGCAAGATCACTCCCAAGGGCGAGAAAGAGCTCACGCCGGAGGAGAAGCTGCTGCGCGCCATCTTCGGCGAGAAATTGCGCGATGTGAAGGACACCAGTCTGCGCATGCCTCACGGGGCCAGCGGCAAGGTGGTGGACATCAAAGTCTTCGACCGCGACGAGTACCGCGACTTGCCGGCGGGTGTGGAGCGTGTGGTGCGCGTCAGCGTCGCGCAGCGGCGCAAGATCATGGCCGGCGACAAGATGGCCGGGCGCCATGGCAACAAGGGCGTGATCTCCAAAGTCGTACCGGTGGAGGACATGCCCTTCCTGGCGGACGGCACGCCGATTGACATCATCCTCAATCCCCTGGGGGTGCCGGGGCGCATGAACATCGGCCAGATTCTGGAGACGCACCTGGGATGGGCCTCCGAGCGCCTGGGATTCCGCACCGTCTCGCCCGTCTTCGACGGCGCCGATGAGGTGGAGATTGCTGCCGAGCTGGCCCGCGCCTGGTTGATTGATCAGGCCTGGGCTGAGGCCCTGGAGCGCGCGTGGGCGTGGCTCAAAGCGCAGAACTACGACCTCGAACAGCTGCGCGATGACGACGAAGCGCGCCTGATCTACGTGGCGGCCTGGCTTTCCCAGTTCGGCTACGACGTGGATCGCCTGCGGGATGACACCATCTACGCCCGGCGTTCGGTGTTGCAAGAATGGCTGCGCGAGTTGGGGCATCGCCCTGAGGATTTGCTGGTCTTTGAAGATGACCCCCGCTCGATGGAAGCGCGCCGTGAGGCGGACCTGCGGGTTCAGGCGGTCTGTGCGCGGTTGTGGATGGAAGCGCACGGCCAGGATGTCTCTGGCCTGGCGGATGAAGCGTTGCTGCTCAAAGCCACCGCCTACAGCCAGGAGACCAACGAGCCTTTGCCGACGTTGGGCAAAATGGTGCTGTATGATGGCAAGACCGGAAAGCCCTACGATCAACCCATCACCGTGGGCATCATCTACATGTTCAAACTGGCCCATCTGGTGGAGGACAAAGTCCACACCCGTTCGACCGGGCCGTACTCGCTGGTGACGCAGCAGCCCTTGGGTGGCAAGGCGCAATTCGGCGGTCAGCGCTTCGGTGAGATGGAGGTGTGGGCGCTGGAGGCTTACGGCGCTGCTTACATCCTGCAGGAAATGCTCACCATCAAGTCCGACGACGTTCAGGGCCGCGTCAAGGCTTATGAATCCATCGTCAAGGGCCTGCCGATTGAGGAACCGGGGATTCCGGCTTCGTTCAAGGTGCTGGTGAAGGAGCTGCAGAGCCTGGCGCTGGCAGTGGAAGCCGTGACCGACTCCGGCGAAGTGCTGCATTTTGGCCGCGATGAGCGGCGGGCGCAATTGCCTAAGCTCGGCATGGGCCTGCTGGGCCTGGCCCCGGAGAAATTTTAGCCCTGCGGAGCGGGGTTTGACCTTTTATCGCTTTGTGGTATCATGAGCGTCCGATGAGGTGACAGCCAGATACCCTGCACTTCATGCAAGTGGGAAGGACGAAATTGAAGAGAGGCCATCATGAGCGGTACGATGGCCTTCTTCAGTGGAATTTTCAGGAGGAAAAGGTGCCTACAATTAATCAGTTAGTGCGGAAAGGGCGGAAGCCCAAGGGACATCTGTCGAAGTCCCCGGCACTGCAGTACAATCTGAATACCAAGCGGGGCAATCGGCGCTCGCGGGCCGAGAAAGGCAATCCGCAGAAGCGGGGCGTCTGCACGGTGGTGCGTACCACGACCCCCAAGAAGCCCAATTCGGCGCTGCGGAAGATTGCGCGTGTGCGGCTGTCCAACCGTATCGAAGTCACGGCGTATATCCCCGGCGAGGGCCACAACCTGCAAGAGCACTCCGTGGTGTTGGTCCGCGGGGGACGTGTGAAGGATTTGCCCGGTGTCCGGTATCACATCGTGCGGGGGACTTTGGACTCCAGTGGTGTGAAAGATCGGCACCAGCAACGTTCCAAGTACGGTGTGAAGGCTGCCGCGGCGGTTGCAGCGACCAAGAAGAAGTAGGGAGTGAGCCATGTCGAGAAGGTCTCGTGCAGTAAGGCGTGAAGTTCCGCCTGACATTCGATATAACAGTGTGCTGGTGCAGAAATTCATCAACCGCATGATGCGGGTGGGCAAGAAGAGCGTGGCGCAGCGTATGATGTACGAGGCGATGGACACGATCGAGGCGCGCGCCAAGCGTCCGGCGCTTGAGGTCTTCGAATCGGCGATGCGCAACGTGGCCCCTCCCATCGAGGTGAAGCCGCGGCGCGTGGGGGGCTCGACCTATCAAGTGCCGGTGGAAGTGCCGCAATATCGGCAGGTGTCTCTGGCGATCCGCTGGATCCTGGCGGCGGCGCAGAAGCGCAATGGTCGCGGGATGGCGGAGAAGTTGGCGGCGGAGCTGCTGGATGCGGCGCAGAATACCGGCGCCGCCGTGAAGCGCCGCGAGGAAACGCTGAAGATGGCTGAGGCGAACCGCGCCTTCGCGCACTTGCGCTGGTAGGCGGGCAGTCCTTAGTCGCGTAGTCGCGGGGGCTGCATCAGCGAGAAGCGCTGCCTGCCAGACTACCGGACTGAGAGACTGCTTGAGCATGGAAAACGCACCTTTACTCGAAAAAATACGCAATATCGGCATCGTTGCTCACATTGATGCGGGCAAGACCACGACGACTGAGCGCATCCTTTATTACACCGGTCGCACGCATCGCATGGGCAATGTGGATGAGGGCACAACGGTCACGGACTGGATGCTCCAGGAACGTGAGCGGGGCATTACCATCACCTCGGCGGCGGTCACGTGTTTCTGGAATGGTTTCCAGATCAACATCGTAGACACGCCCGGTCACATTGACTTCACGGCTGAGGTGCAGCGGAGCCTGCGGGTACTGGATGGCGGCGTCGTCATTTTCGACGGCACGGCAGGCGTGGAGCCCCAATCTGAAACGGTGTGGCGTCAGGCACGGGCCTTCAATGTGCCCCTCATCGTGATGATTAACAAGATGGATCGGTTGGGCGCCAACTTCGAGCACGCGGTGCAAACCATCCGCGAGCGGCTCGATGCTCATCCGGTGCCGATCCAATGGCCTATCGGGGCGGAGGCCAGCTTCGTGGGGGTGGTGGACTTGCTTGAGTGGCAGGCCATCGCCTGGACGGATGAGCTGGGGGCGAACTTCAAGCCCATGCCCATGCCAGATGACGTGCGGGAGGCGGCCAGCGCAGCCCGCGAGGCCATGATCGAGATGATCGTGGAGACCGATGACGCGCTCATGGAGCGTTACCTGGAGGGCGAGGAGCTCTCGGCGGACGAACTGCGCGCGGCCTTGCGGAAAGCGACCATCGCCGGGCACTTACAGCCGGTGCTGTGCGGGACGGCGCTGCGCAACAAGGGCGTTCAACCTTTGTTGGATGCGATTGTGGCTTACCTGCCGTCGCCATTGGATGTGCCGCCGGTGCGGGGCGAGACCAAGAAGGGAATTCAAGAGCGCCCGGCTGATCCGACGGCCCCGCTCGCAGCGTTGATCTTTAAAATCGCGACCGATCCTTATGCGGGACGGTTGGCTTATTTTCGGGTCTACTCCGGCGAATTGCGACGGGGGATGGTCGTGCTCAACGCCACCAAGAATGTGCGGGAGCGCATCCCCAAGTTGCTGCGGCTGTTCGCCGATCGCCGGGAAGAGGTCGAGGTATTCCAGGCCGGCGACATTGGCGCGACGGTGGCGTTGAAGCAAAGCTTCACGGGAGACACCTTGAGCGCCGTCAATGCGCCCATCATTCTGGAATCCATTCACTTCCCGGAGCCGGTGATTGACGTGGCCGTGGAGCCTAAAACGGTGGCGGATCAGGATCGTCTGATCGAAGCGCTAGAGCGGCTCGCGGAGGAAGACCCTACTTTCCGGGTGCGCACGAATGAAGCGACGGGGCAGATCATCATCTCTGGGATGGGTGAACTGCATCTGGAGATTCTGGTAGACCGCCTGCTGCGTGAATTTCACGTGGCCGCCAATGTGGGACGACCGCGTGTGGCTTACAAGGAGACGGTGACGCAGACCGGAGTGGCCGATCTGACCTTTGAGCGGATGTTGGGTGGCAAACCGCAGTTTGCACGGGTCAAACTGGAGGTGCGACCGGCAGCACATCCCGATGAGGGAACACACTTTGCGAGTGTCGTGCCTCCTCAACGTTTGCCCGAAGTGTTCATGGCGGCGGTCCGTAACGGGGTGCTGGAATCGTTGAGCAGCGGTTTTCTGGCCGGTTATCCCCTGGTGGGGTTGGAAGTCACCTTGCTGGACGCTGCCGTGGACCCTGAGTTGTCTACAGACATGGCCTTCAGGGCAGCGGGGGCGCAAGCCTTCCGTGAGGCGGTAGAGCAGGCGCAGCCGACCCTCCTGGAGCCGGTGATGGATCTGGAAGTGGTGGCCCCGGAGCTGTTTATCGGGGATGTGTTGGGAGATCTCAACGCTCGCGGCGCGCGCATTCAAGCGTTGGAGCCGCGTCCCGGCGGGACTCAGGCTGCGCGGGCTTTTGTCCCGCTGGCAAAGATGTTTGGGTATGCGACCGACTTGCGCAGTGCCACGCAGGGTCGGGGCACGTTTACCATGGAGTTCCACCATTATGCACCGGTGGAACCCGCTCAATTGGATGCCATCTTGTATGGCGGAGGGTGATGCCTGGCAGGTGGACTGACGCGGAGAGGGTGACTTGAAGCGGCGCCATCGAGGCAGGCCTCAGGATACAATCACATTTAGCACTCATAGTATTCACAGAAGGAGAAGCAAAGAATGGGCAAGCAGAAGTTTGAGCGCACGAAGCCGCATGTGAACGTGGGTACCATCGGGCACATTGATCACGGCAAGACGACGCTGACGGCGGCGATCACCCGGACGCTGTCGCTCAAGGGCTGGGCTGAGTTCAAGGCGTATGACGAAGTCGCTAAGGCCGATGCGAAGATGTTCCGCCGTGATGCGACCAAAATCCTCACCGTGGCCATTTCGCATGTGGAGTACGAGACGGAAAAACGCCATTATGCGCATGTGGACTGCCCCGGCCACCGGGATTACATCAAGAACATGATCACCGGTGCGGCGCAGATGGACGGCGCGATCCTGGTGGTTTCGGCCGTGGATGGCCCGATGCCGCAGACGCGGGAGCACATCCTCCTGGCGCGTCAGGTAGAAGTGCCGGCCATTGTGGTCTTCTTGAACAAGGTGGACCTGATGGATGATCCCGAGCTCCTGGAGCTGGTGGAGCTGGAGGTCCGCGAGGTGCTGAACACCTATGGCTATCCGGGCGATGAGACGCCCATCGTGCGGGGGTCGGCCCTGGCCGCGTTGAACTGCCCGAGCACGGATCCCAATCATCCGGACTATGCCTCTATTTGGGAGCTCATGCGGGTGGTGGATGAGTACATTCCCACGCCGGAGCGCGCCGAGGACAAGCCTTTCTTGATGTCCATTGAGGACGTGTTCTCTATCAAGGGCCGTGGCACGGTGGTGACCGGGCGTGTGGAACGCGGGACGATGCTGCCTAACACCGAAGTCGAGCTGGTCGGGCTGAGTGATCAGCCGCGCAAGACGGTGGTCACTTCTATGGAAATGTTCCATAAGACGCTCGACAAAGTGGTGGCGGGCGACAATGCCGGGCTGCTGCTGCGCGGTGTGGCGAAGGACGAGGTGGGCCGTGGTATCGTGGTGGCCAAGCCCGGTTCGATCAAGGCCCATCGGAAGTTCGAGGCGCAGGTCTACATTCTCAAGCGTGAGGAAGGTGGTCGTCATAAGCCCTTCTTCACGGGGTACAAGCCGCAGTTTTACATCCGCACCATGGACATTACTGGTTCGGTGACCCTGCCTGAGGGTGTGGAGATGGTCATGCCGGGCGACGACACACAGATGACGGTGGAGCTGATCGAGCCGGTGGCGATTGAGACCGGGTCCCGTTTCGCCATCCGCGAGGGTGGTCTGACGGTCGGCGCTGGGGTCATCACCAAAGTCCTGGAATAAACCCGGCGTACTGAAACCGAACTTCAGGTGATGTGAGCAATGGCAAAACAACGTATTCGCATTCGGCTCAAGGGCTACGATCATCGGATTCTGGACGAGTCCGCGCGTCGGATTGTCGAGGCGGCTGAACGCACCGGAGCCCGTGTGGTTGGGCCTGTGCCGCTGCCGACGAAGATCGAGCGTTTTACAGTGCGACGTTCCACCTTCATTGACAAAGATAGTCACGAGCACTTTGAGATTCGCACTCACAAACGACTGATTGACATTATGGAGCCGGATTCGAAGACGATTGATACTTTGATGCGGCTCAATATGCCGGCCGGCGTGGATATTGAAATTAAGTTGTAAGTCGGAGTTTAACGTCAGCTCTGCGGCGTTCGCGTTGCAGGGTTGATGGTAACACCGATTTGCATCCCCCCTGGGCAGGTGCTGGTAACAGCTCGTGTCCAGGGGGGAAGTCGTGGGCGCAAGCCGAACGTGGGAGCATGTTCTGCGCTGCCGGCGGGGGAAGCTCCAGTCGCAGCGCGGCATGATCAAAAGGGATGATGCGGTGGGCCTTACACCGGCAGTCCCAAGGAGGAAGCAGAGTTTATGAAAGGCATTTTGGGGAAGAAAGTGGGAATGACCCAGGTGATCAAGGACGACGGTGAAGTGGTCGCCGTGACGGTCCTGTCAGTAGGGCCATGCTATGTGACGCAAGTGCGGACCCCGGAGAAAGATGGGTATCGCGCCGTGCAGCTCGGGTATGAGCCGGATAAGGCCAAGCACTTGAGCAAGGGCGAGCGGGGACACCTGGAGCATTCGGGCGTGCCGTTGTTGCGTCATCTGCGGGAGCTGCGTATCCGCGAGGATGAGCAGTACGAGGTCGGTCAGGTCATCAAAGCCGATGTCTTTGCTCCGGGTGAGCGGGTGGACGTGATTGGCACATCCAAGGGTCGGGGCTTTGCGGGGGTGGTGAAGCGGCATGGGATGAGCGGCGGGCCCCACACGCACGGTCAGTCGGATCGTGAGCGGCGCGTCGGTTCGATCGGCGCTGGCTCGTCTCCCGGTCATATCTGGAAGAATGCGCACATGCCCGGGCATATGGGCGCCGAGCGTGTCACGTCCCAGAATATCGAAGTGGTGTTGGTGGACCCTGAGCGCAACCTCTTGGCTGTCAACGGTAGTGTCCCCGGTCCGAACGGCGGCTTAGTGTTGGTCAAGCTGGCTCGCAAGCAGAAGGTCGCCAAGGGAGGAAAGTAGAGATGCGCGTTCCGGTGTTGAATATGCAGGGCGAGCAGGTTCAGGAAATCGAGCTGCGCCCGGACATTTTTGAAGCTCCGGTCAATGTTCCGCTGATGCATCAGGCGTTGGTGTTGCAGCTGGCCAATGCGCGGCAGGGAACCCATAGCACCAAGACGCGGGGCGAGAACAATCGCACGACGGCCAAGTGGTATCGCCAAAAGGGTACCGGTCGGGCGCGTCATGGAAGCCGCAGCGCCAACCTCTTTGTGGGGGGCGGAATCGCGCACGGGCCCAAGCCACGGGATTATACCAAGCGGATGCCTCGGGAGATGCGCCATGCCGCGGTGCGGTCGGCGCTTTCGGCGAAGGCGGCGGCTCAGCAAATCGTGGTGGTGGAGACATTGGCGATGGAAGCTCCGAAGACTAAGGAGATGCTCAAGGTGCTGAAGAGTCTGGCGGTGGATCAAGGCAAGGTGCTGATTTTGCTGCCGGAGCGGGATGAGGCCATCGAGCGCTCGGTGCGCAATCTGCCGACGGTGCAGACCTTGCGCGCCAGCTACGTGAATGTGCGGGATCTTTTGGGTTCCGATCATGTCATCATTCCCTTGGGCGCTCTGGAAGTGGTGGACACGCTTCTGGCGCGGCGCAAGGCGACGGAGTAACGGGCATGGATATTTATGACGTGATCATTCGACCGATTACCACGGAAAAATCCGAGTCGCGCAAGGCCTTGCGGCAGTACACTTTCCAGGTGCATCGCCGTGCCAATAAGCAACAGATTCGTGACGCGGTGGCAGAGATCTACAGTGTGGACGTAGTGGCTGTCAACGTGATGAATATGCCGGCCAAGATCCGCCATACGCGCGGGCGCAAGGCGACGGTGCATCTTCCGGCGTGGAAGAAAGCTGTCGTCACGGTGGCTCAGGGCCAGCGGATTGACGCTCTGGAGGCGTAGCATGGGAATCAAGAAGTTCAAGCCTACTTCCCCCGGTCGCCGCGGGATGACCGGGTACACGTATGAGGAGATTACGCGCGCCAGGCCGGAGCGCGCGCTGGTCACGCCGTTGAAGAAGAAGGCGGGACGCAACGCCTACGGCCGGGTGACTGTGCGGCATCGCGGCGGTGGGCATCCGCGGCAGTACCGCGTGATTGATTTCCGCCGGGATAAGCTGGGCGTGCCGGCGCGGGTGGCGACCATTGAGTACGATCCGAATCGCTCCGCGCGCATTGCCCTGCTGCACTATGTGGATGGCGAGAAGCGTTACATCCTGGCGCCCTTGGGCCTCAAGGTGGGCGCGACCGTCGTCAGCGATAAGGAGGCGGTGGAAATCAGCGTCGGGAATGCGACGATGCTGGCGAACATGCCTTTGGGGACGATCGTCCACAATGTCGAGCTGTACCCCGGCAAGGGGGGGCAACTGGTGCGGGCTGCGGGCACGTCCGCGCAGGTGTTGGCGAAGGAAGGTGATTTCGTCACCTTGCGGATGCCCAGCACCGAGATGCGCCTGGTGCGCAAAGAGTGCATGGCCACCATCGGGCAGGTTGGCAACGTGGAACATGCCAACATCAAGTTGGGCAAGGCGGGACGCAAGCGTTGGTTGGGATGGCGGCCGACGGTGCGCGGCTCGGCAATGTCCCCGCGCGACCATCCGCATGGCGGCGGTGAAGGGCGTTCGCCCATTGGGATGCCCGGGCCGAAGTCGCCCTGGGGGTGGTACACTTTGGGCCGCAAGACCCGGCGCAATAAGTCTACCGATAAGTACATCGTTCGCCGGCGGAATGCTGGGCGCTAAGCGCAGAGGAGGCTAGCATGTCACGTTCGCTGAAAAAAGGGCCGTTTATCGAGCCGAAGCTGTACAAGAAGATTGAAGAGATGAATCGCGCCGGGCAGAAGCGCGTCATTCGCACCTGGTCGCGAGCCTCCGTTATCTTCCCGATCATGGTGGGCCACACGATTGCGGTCCATGACGGGCGGCGCCATGTGCCGATTTACATCACCGAGAACATGGTGGGCCATCGGCTGGGTGAATTTGCTCCGACGCGGACTTTCCGGGGGCATATCACCAAGGAAAAGAAGGGCCGGGTAGAGTAGGAGGCGCCGGTATGGAAGAACAAGTGAGAGCGCAAGCAAAGTATATTCCCATGGCGCCGCGCAAGGTGCGGCGGATTCTGGAACCGGTGCGGGGGATGGAGGCGCAACAGGCCGTGACGCTGTTGAAGGCCATGCCTCATGCCGCGGCGGGGCCGGTGGTCAAACTGTTGCAGTCAGCCATTGCCAATGCCAGTGAGAAGGGGTTGGACACGGATCATCTGGTCATCGTGCACCTGGTGGCGGATGAGGCCAGCGGGGTCATGCCGGGCAAGGGGTGGCGGGCGCAGTGGGGGAGCCGGGGGCGGTATCGTCCGATTCGGAAGCGTTCTTCCCACATCACGGTGGTGCTCGAAGAACGGGCAGCGTAAGAAGGAGGCACATCTTGGGTCGCAAAGTTCATCCCTACGGTTTCCGCTTGAAGATCATCCGCGATTGGCAGTCGCGGTGGTATGCAGAAGGGCGCACGTATGCCGACTTGTTGAAGGAAGATCGGCAGATTCGGGAGTTGGTGGAGAAGGAAATGCGCAGCCGCGCCAAGGATGGGCAGTCGAGCCTCTCGCGGGTGGAGATTGAACGTTTCCCGCCCAATCAGGTCTCGGTCATCATCCGCACAGCGCGCCCGGGCGTGGTCATTGGGCGCAAGGGCGAGAACGTCAAAATCCTGCGCCAGAGCCTGGAAGAGCTGACCGGCGGCAAGCGCGTGCATGTGGACGTGCAGGAGGTGGAGACGCCTGATCTGGACGCGCGCCTGGTGGCGGAGAACATCGTGGCGCAGCTGGAGCGGCGTATCTATCACAGCCGGGCAATGAAGCGAGCGGTGCGACAGGCCATGCGCGCCGGCGCTCAAGGGATCAAAATCGTGTGCAGCGGTCGTCTGTCGGGCTCGGAAATGGCGCGCCGTGAGACCATGCGCGAAGGGCGCGTCCCCTTGCAGACCCTGCGCGCGGACATTGACTATGCCCAGGACGAGGCGCTGACAACTTACGGGCGTATTGGCGTGAAGGTGTGGATTTACATGGGGGAGGTTCTCCCTAAGCCTGTCGCGCCTGCTGCCGGGGCCGAAGTATCTGGCGAGCCCCAAAAGCCGCGCCGCTAAGCCGGCGCTGACAAGGGAGCATGGAGGAAGTGCTATGTTGATGCCGAAGCGGGTTAAATACCGCAAACAACATCGCGGACGCATGAAGGGCAAGGCGGGGCGCGGCATGGATATTGCCTTCGGGGATATCGGGCTGCAAGCGCTGGAGCCTTCCTGGATTACGGCGCGGCAGATCGAAGCTGCCCGACGCGCGATCGTGCGCTACATGAAGCGTCGCGGCAAGTATTGGATTCGCATTTTCCCGGACAAACCGGTGACGGCGAAACCGGCGGAAACGCGCATGGGTAAGGGTAAGGGCGCGGTGGATCACTGGGTAGCAGTGGTGCGCCCCGGACGGGTGCTGTTCGAACTCGCGGGTGTGCCGGATGACGTGGCGCGGGAGGCCTTGCGCCTGGCGGCCCACAAGCTGCCTATCCGCACCCAGGTCATTACCCGTGTGGAACTCGGGGAGCGGCGCGCAGGAGAAGTGAGCCATGCAAACGAGTGAATTACGCGAACTAACGCTGGATGAAATGCGGGTGCGCCTGGCCGAGACCCGGCGCGAGTGGTTCAACTTGCGTCAGCAATGGTACGCCGGCAGTCTGGAGGACTTCAATCGGATGAGGGCGGTGCGCCGTGAGATTGCACGCATTTTGACAGTGCTCCGGGAGCGAGAACTGGCTCAGGAGTCGGAAGAAGGAGGCGCGGCATGAAAGAGCGTCGTAAACAGCTGGTCGGGATAGTCACCAGCGATAAGATGGAAAAGACTGTGGTAGTCAGGGTGGAGCGTCGCTATCGGCATCCGTTGTACCAGAAGGTAGTGACCTCGGCCAAGAAGTACATGGCCCACGATGAGGGGAATGCCTGTCGCGTGGGGGATAAAGTGCGGATTGTGGAAAGTCGCCCGCTGAGTCGCCACAAGCGCTGGACGGTTGAGACGATTCTGGAACGTGCGGCATAGGAGGCAGCGATGATTCAAAAGGAAACGCGTTTGGTCATCGCTGACAACACGGGGGCGCAGGAAATTCTGTGCATCCACGTGATGGGAGGGTCCCGCCGCAAGTATGGCAGCGTGGGGGATGTGATTGTCGCGGCCGTGAAATCTTCTTCGCCGACGGCTTCGGTCAAAAAGGGAGAGGTCGTGCGCGCGGTGATCGTGCGGGTGGCCAAGGAGTATCGGCGCTCGGACGGGTCGTACATCCGCTTCGACGACAACGCTGCGGTCATTCTGGATGCCACAGGTCTCAATCCGCGCGGGACGCGTATTTTTGGGCCGGTGGCCCGCGAGCTGCGCGAGAAGGGCTTCATGAAGATCGTCTCGCTGGCTCCCGAAGTGCTGTGACCGGTGATGAGGTGGAAGGATGAATCGCATAAAGAAAGATGATACTGTAGAAGTCATTGCCGGTGAGGATCGTGGCCGGCGCGGCACAGTCTTGCGCGTTTTGCCCAAAGAGCAACGGGTGGTGGTTTCCAAGGTGAACATGATCACCAAGCACCAGCGCGCCGTACGCGCCGGGCGGTCGCAGGTGCAGGCGGGGCGGATTCAGTACGAAGCCCCCATTCATCTGTCGAATGTGATGCTGGTGTGCCCGCACTGCAAGGCCGCCACCCGGGTGGGGTTTGAAGTCACCGAAGACGGGAGCAAGGTGCGCGTGTGCCACAAGTGCCAGGCGGTCATTGACTGAGGAGTATGACGTATGCCAGATCTGAAGAAACATTATGAGGATGAAGTCGTACCGGCGCTCGTGCAGGAGTTCGCGTACTCCAACGTGATGCAGGTGCCGCGCGTGCGCAAGGTCGTCTTGAACGTGGGGATGGGGGAAGCCCTGGATAATCCCAAGGCGCTCGAAAATGCCGTGCGTGACATCACGACCATTACGGGACAGCATCCGGTGATCACCAAGGCGCGCAAGTCCGTGGCGGCGTTCAAGCTGCGCGAGGGGCGGGCCATTGGAGTAAAAGTGACGCTGCGCGGGGAGCGGATGTGGAACTTTCTTGACCGGCTGTTGAATGTGGCTTTGCCACGTACCCGCGACTTCCGGGGCGTCCCGGACAAGTTTGATGGACACGGTAACTATACGTTGGGGTTGCGGGAGCAGATCATCTTCCCGGAGATCAGCTATGACACGATTGATCGGGTTCGGGGTTTCGAGATCTGCATCAACACCACAGCGGAGACGGACGAAGAAGCCCGTCGGCTGCTGGAACTGTTGGGTATGCCCTTTCGCCATGCCTGAGATAAAGAGGTAAATATGGCTAAAAAATCAATGCCTGTTCGCGAAACTCGCCGGAAATATAAAGTGCGGGTGCGCAATCGCTGTAGCCGTTGTGGCCGCCCGCGAGGATACTATCGCCGCTTTGGCTTGTGCCGGATCTGCTTGCGGGAACTGGCGCTGGAGGGCAAGATCCCCGGCATCGTGAAGTCCAGTTGGTGAGGGAGTTGGAAGAATGACAGACCCGATTGCTGATATGCTAACTCGCGTTCGTAATGCCTTGATGGTACGGCATGAGACCGTGGCGATGCCTTCCTCGCGGATGAAAGTCGCTCTGGCCAAGATCTTGAAAGAAGAAGGGTACATCGAGGATTACAAAGTCACTCGTGAGCAGCCACAACCGACGTTGATCCTGCGGCTGAAGTACACGGGTGAGGATGTCAAGCACCAACGTCCGGTGATCACTGGTTTGAAACGGGTGAGCAAGCCTGGACGGCGCATCTATACGCCGGTCACGGACATCCCCTGGGTGCGCAGTGGGATGGGAATTGCTATCCTGTCGACGCCCAAGGGCGTGATGACCGGGCAGCAAGCTCGCCGGCTCAACGTGGGCGGCGAGATCATCTGCTACGTCTGGTAGCCCGGAGGGAGGTGTAGCGTGTCTCGAATTGGAAAAATGCCCATTCCGGTTCCCGCCGGAGTGCAGGTAACCCTTGATGGAACGACGGTGACCGTGAAAGGTCCCCGTGGGGAGTTGTCGCGCACTTTCCACCCTGGCATCACCATCACGCAGGAGGCGAAAGTGTTGCGAGTGGCGCGCCCCAATGACACCCCGCAATTTCGGGCCTTGCATGGGCTGACCCGTGCCTTGCTCAACAATATGATTGTGGGGGTGACGGAGGGGTATCGGATCACTCTGGAGATCCATGGGACCGGTTATCGGGCGGAGCTGCAGGGCGCCAACCTGGTGTTGTATCTGGGCTTCTCGCATCCCGTGGTGCTGACGCCTCCGCCGTTTGTCAAGTTTGAGGTCAATCCGCGCGCCAATACCGTCACAGTAGAAGGCATTGACAAGGAAGTCGTCGGTCGGTTGGCGTCGGAGATTCGCGCTTTGCGCCCGGTGGATCCCTACCTGGGCAAGGGCGTGCGTTATTTGAACGAAGTAGTGCGCCACAAGGCCGGCAAGTCTGGCAAGGCCTAAGGCCGCTACCGCGTGGAACTGAGGGTGAAACAAGAAAGATGAAACCGGAAATTGATCGTCGTAAAGCCCGTGAACGACGTCGTGCGCACGTCCGCCGGAAGGTGGCCGGGACGCCGGAACGTCCACGCTTGAATGTGTTTCGTAGTTTGACGCACATGTACGCGCAGATCATTGATGACACCCAGGGGCACACCCTCGTGGCGGCTTCGACGGTGGATAAGGAGCTGCGCGAGCTCGTCGCGGACAAAACCAAGGTCGAACAGGCCCAGCTGGTGGGCCGGGTGGTGGCAGAACGCGCTTTGCAGAAGGGCGTCAAGCAGGTGGTGTTTGACCGCGCTGGCTACAAGTATCATGGCCGGGTCAAAGCTCTGGCCGAGGCCGCGCGTGAGGCCGGCCTGGAGTTTTAATCCCGAAAGACGCCTGGAAGGCTTGCAGGAGGAACCATGGAAGAACGACGAGAGCGTCGTAGTAAGCAAGAAGTGACGGAAGCGGAATTCGACGAGCGCATCGTGGATATTGCGCGGGTGGCCAAAGTCGTCAAGGGTGGTCGCGCTTTCCACTTCCGTGCGGTGGCGATTGTTGGCGACAACAAGGGCCAGGTAGGTATCGGCATCGGGAAGGCCCCACGCGTCCCCGAGGCGATTGGCAAGGCCACGGAACGGGCGCATCGGGACATGGCCCCCATCGCGATGGAGGGCACGACGGTTCCCCATGAGGTGGTGGGACATTGCGGCGGCGCGCAGGTGTTGTTGCGCCCCGCCAGCCCCGGCACCGGGGTGATCGCGGGGGGCATGGTGCGCGCGGTGCTCGAAGCGGCCGGCATCCGCGATGTGTTGACCAAATCGCAAGGCAGCTCTGCCCCGATTAACGTCGTGCAGGCTACCATGGATGCGCTGCGGCAGCTGCGCCGGGTCGAGGATGTGGCGCGCGAACGGGGCGTGCCCGAGGCGCAGGTGATGCCGTTCTGGCGCAGGAGGAAAGCATAATGGCTAAGATGCTGCAGATCACGTTGCTGCGCAGCCCCATTGGCTACAACGAACGTCAGAAGCGCACGGTGCGCGCCCTGGGACTGCGGCGGATCCGCCAGACGGTGGTGCGGCCCGATAACCCCGCGGTGCGGGGGATGGTTGCCGCGATCCCGCATCTGGTGCGGGCAGAAGAAATCGAAGTTGTCGAAGTGCCGGCTGCCGAACAGGCATAGCGGGCACAGGAGGTCACGTATGAAATTACATGAGCTACAACCTGCTGCGGGGGCGACCAAACGCAAGCGCCGGGTGGGACGTGGTATCGCTGCCGGGCAGGGTAAGACCGCCGGTCGCGGCACCAAAGGTCAAGGGGCGCGCAGTCACAAGGGGATTTCTCCTTATTTTGAGGGCGGACAGCTGCCGTTGGTTCGGAAGCTCCCCTTCGCGCGGGGCTATGGCTTCTTGCAGCCGTACCGGGTGCAGTTCTACCCGGTCAACGTGGGGCAACTGGCTGAGAAATACGCCGCCGGTGAAGAGGTCACGCCTCAAACGTTGACCGAGCGGGGCCTGATCAAGCATTCCCGCGATCTGGTATCCGTGTTGGGGGAGGGCGAATTGGATCGCGCACTCCATGTTAAAGTTCAACGGATTTCCGAAGGCGCCCGCGCCAAGATCGAGGCGGCCGGGGGGACGGTTGAACTGCTGTCGTGGCAACGGGGCGGTCACCGCACCCGCTAACCTGGCCACATTGGAGGCAAATCCATGATCGAGGCCCTGCGCAATGCTTTCAAACTGCCTGATCTTCGGCGGCGGATGCTGTACACGCTGCTGATCCTCGTGATCTGGCGTCTGGCTTCGAACATTCCGGTGCCTGGCGTTGACCGTCAGGCACTGGAACAGTTCCTGGCCGGGGGGTCTGCCACGGGACGACTCATCAATCTCATTGATATGCTCTCGGGTGGGGCCATCGCCAATTTTTCCGTCCTGGCGGCGGGTGTGTCACCCTACGTCACGGCGTCCATTGTCTTGCAGCTGTTGGTGCCCATCTTCCCGAGCCTGGAAAAGAAGCTCAAGGAAGAGGGCGAGGCCGGACAGCGCAAGATGAATCAGTGGACTTTCTTCCTCACCGTGCCGCTGGCGCTGTTGTATTCGTTCGGCCTGGCGCAGGCGCTGTCCGCGCAGGCGAATATTCTGCCCAATTTCGGTTTCAGCGGGGGCAACGTGCTTTCTACGATCACGATCCTGTTGACCATGACCGCCGGCACGATGTTCGGCGTGTGGTTGGGCGAGATGATCACCGAACAGGGCGTGGGTAACGGTCTGTCGTTGATCATCTTTGGCGGGATTGTAGCGCGCGTGCCTACCAACATCGTGCGCCTGTGGCAGACGGACAAAGTGCTGGGCATCGTGCTCTTCTTGCTGTTGACGATCGTCACGATTTTCGTCATTGTCTTCGTGCAGGAAGGCGAGCGCCGCATCAAGGTGCAATATGGCAAGCGGGTGCGCGGCATGAAGGTCTACGGCGGCGGCAGCACCTATATTCCTCTCAAGGTCAACACCGCCGGCATGATCCCGCTCATCTTCGCCCAGTCATTCCTGACCTTCCCGGCGATCATCGCGCAGTTCTTCACCAATCCCTCGCAGCCGAACTTCGCCAACCAAATCGTGAATTTCTTCAGCGGGACCAGTCCCTGGTATGCACCGTTGTACTTCGTGGCGGTGGTCGGCTTCACTTACTTCTACACCGACGTGATGGTCCAGCAGCAGAATTTGCCCGACATGCTCCAACGGCAGGGAGGGTTTATCCCCGGCGTGCGCCCCGGCAAGAAGACGGAGGAGTACATCAATCACATCTATCGCCGCATCACTCTCGTGGGGGCGTTGTTCCTCGGCATTGTGGCGGTGCTGCCCTACATCATTGATCTCTTCCGTTTCTTGAATTCCAATGTCATGCTCATCACCAGTTCCGGTTTGCTGATCGTGGTCGGCACGGTGATTGACACCATGCGGCAGCTGGAAGCGCAGTTGCTCATGCGCCACTACGAAGGTTTCCTGCACTGAACCGGAGCGGCAGCTCGACTTGTCAAAAAGCCAAAACTAAGGTATGATGTGACCCTTGGGTTGTCAGGGGCATGGCCCTGCGCCCGAACTTTAAATGTTGGGTGCGGATCAGGAATTCAACATGGTCATTCTAAAACGGCGTGAGGAACTGTACATCATGCGGCAAGCAGGGCGCATGGTGGCAGAAGTCCTGGCGCTGCTGGAAGAGCGGCTGCGTCCAGGGGTGACCACCGGTGAATTGGATCGTCTGGCTGAGACCTGGATTCGGCAGCACGGCGCGACGCCTTCCTTCCTCGGCTATCCTCCGGGGGCACGGCATCCCTTCCCGGCTTCGATTTGTGCTTCGGTCAATGACGAACTGGTTCATGGCATTCCTGGGACGCGAGTGCTCCATGAGGGTGATATCATCACCCTGGATGTGGGCGTCTGCTACAACGGTTTTCATGGCGATGCCGCGCGCACCTTTCCTGTGGGAACTGTGAGCGCGGAAGCCGCCTCCCTGCTGGCGGTAACGGCAGCGGCGCTTGAGGCGGGACAGGCTCAGGCGCGTCCCGGTCAGCGTTTGGGGGACATTTCCCATGCGGTGCAGACGGTGGCCGAATCGCACGGCTACTACCTTACCCGCCAGTACAGCGGACATGGCATTGGGCGACAGCTGCATGAAGCGCCGCAGATTCTGAATGTCGGAGCGGCGGGCCGGGGGGTGCTCCTGGCCGTGGGCATGACTTTGTGTATCGAGCCCATGTTGCTCATCGGTACGGCGCAGACGCGCGTGTTGGAGAATGAATGGACTGTGGTCTCCGCCAACGGGGCGTTGACTGCCCATTTCGAGAACACCCTGGCTGTAGTGGAGGGTGAGCCGGAAATCTTGACCCGGCTTTAGCATGAGGAGGCTGAAATCATGAAGGTGTCACCATCGGTGAAGCGCCGCTGTCCGAAGTGTAAAATCATTCGACGGCGCGGCGTGGTGCGTGTGATTTGTGAGAATCCTAAGCATAAGCAGCGGCAGGGGTAGTCCCGAGAGCCGTTTCTAGTCGAAGAGTTTGGAGGAGGCGTATGGCACGTATTGCAGGGGTGGACCTGCCCCGGAACAAGCGGGTAGAGATAGGCTTGACCTATATCTATGGCATTGGCCGGGCCACAAGCAACGAAATCCTGGCGAAGACTGGGATCAATCCGGATACTCGCGTCAAGGATTTGACCGAAAGCGAAGTGGCTCTGCTGCGCGATCTCATTGATAATCCCGACTACATTCTCGTCGAGGGTGACCTGCGCCGCGAGGTGCAGATGAATATCAAGCGCCTGATCGAGATCGGCAGCTATCGCGGCCTGCGGCATCGTCGCAATTTGCCAGTGCGTGGACAGCGCACCCGCACGAATGCCCGCACCAAGCGCGGCCCGAAAAAGACGGTTCCCGGTCGCGGTCGGCGGCGTGGCTCCAAGAAGAAGTAGCAGGGGGAGGAGGAAATTCGAGGAGGATGTATGGCTAAACGTACGGCGACTCAACGATCTGTGCGTCGTGTTAAGCGAAATGTGCCGCGTGGGCGTGTCTATGTGCACGCTACATTTAACAACACCCTGGTCACGGTGACGGACCCTGAAGGGAACGTGTTACGTTCTGCCAGCGCTGGGACCGTGGGTTTCAAGGGTACCCGCAAGAGCACCCCTTTTGCGGCGCGCACGGCTGCTGAAAAGGCGGCCCAGGAAGCGCTGACCAATGATGGGGTCCGGGAAGTGGACGTGTTTGTGAATGGCGCCGGGCCTGGCCGCGAGGCTTCGCTGCGTGCTATCGCCGCTGTGGGGATGCGGGTGCGTTCTATCGTGGATGTGACCCCCATTCCGCACAACGGGTGTCGTCCGCCCAAAAAGCGACGGATCTAATTTGTAGGAGGGATTATGGCCAGATATCTGGGCCCGGCTTGTAAACTCTGTCGCCGCGAGGGAGCGAAGCTCTACCTCAAGGGCGACAAGTGCTATACTGAAAAATGCCCCTTCGAGGCGCGGGCTTTTCCTCCGGGGCAGCACGGGCGCGAGGCGGGCTTCCGCAAGCGCACCGCGACGAACTACACCATCCAGCTGCGTGAGAAGCAGAAGGTGCGCCGCATCTACGGCGTCCTGGAGCGCCAATTCCGCCGCTACTTCCGGGAGGCACAGCGCCGCCCCGGCCTCACTGGCGAGAACTTGCTGGTGCTGCTGGAGACGCGGTTGGACAACATCGTTTATCGTCTGGGCTTTGCTGACTCTCGCTCACAGGCGCGGCAGCTGGTCGAGCACGGTCATTTCACGGTCAATGGCCGCAAGGTGACAATCCCCTCTTATGTTGTGCGTGTGGGGGATGCGATTGCTGTGCGCCCGGAGAGCCGTCGGCGCCCGTACTTCAAAGACCGTCGGGAATTGCTGGGGAAGCGCAATGTCCCGGCCTGGTTGGCCCTGGATGAGGAACAGCCGGGCGGTCGGGTCCTGGCGTTGCCTACCCGTCAAGAGATTGACGTGCCGGTGCAGGAACAGCTGATCGTTGAGTTCTACTCACGCTAAGCAGAAGGAGGCGACGTGTTAACAGCGCCAGTTCTGCCAAGGATCGAGATTGATGTCAACACGCAACAGTATGGCCGATATGTCATCGTGCCACTGGAGAGCGGATATGGCGTGACGCTGGGCAACTCCTTGCGACGGGTGCTGCTTTCGTCTCTCGAAGGCGCGGCGATCACGGCGATGCGCATCCTGGATATCCCGCATGAGTTTGCGGCCATTCCCGGCGTGCAGGAAGACGTGATCCAGATTCTGCTGCGCCTGAAGCAGGTCCGCCTGACGATGCAGGGTGAGGGGCCGCAATACATGACGCTGCGCGTTGACGGCGAAGGGATGGTGACGGCAGGGGATATAATTGCCCCGCCGGAAATCGAAATCATTAACCCCGAGCTGGTGCTCTTCATGGTGAATGAGAGCAGCGTGCACCTGGACTTCGAGTTTACGGTGGAGAAGGGCCGGGGATACTGGCCGGCTGAGGAGCGCGGGCGGATGCCGATTGGCGTCTTGCCGGTAGATGCGCTTTTCAGCCCGATACGGCGGGTGGCCTATCACATTGATCAGGCGCGGGTGGGGCAGCTCACCAACTACGATCGGCTGACGATGGAAATCTGGAGCGATGGACGGTGCGCGCCGCTCGAGGCGCTCAAAGAATCTGCCCGGATTCTCCAGCGTCATCTGCACCTGATTGCGGGTGCCGAAGCTGAGGCGGAGACCCCGGTTCTGACCGAGGAAGCCGAGGCCGATGTGATCCCGCACCGGGCCTATGCGACGCCCATCGAGGATCTGGGCCTGGGGGTACGGGTCTACAACGCCTTGAAACGCACCGGCATCTCCAACGTCGGCGAAGTGCTGGAAATGATGCGGCGTGGTCTGGACACGATGCTTTCGATCCGCAACTTCGGTGAGAAATCACTGGAGGAACTGGTCGAGCAGCTTCGGGCGAAGGGCTTTCTGAACGATGAGTCGGCGGATTCATACTCGACTGCGGCTGAAGACGTCGCGGATGACGTGCCCCCGGCTGCGGCTGAAGATGCCGACGACGAGTACGACGACTTCATAATTACGGATGACGACGCCTTGTGACGTTGTCTCTCTGCCAGGAGGTTTGGTATGCGACATCGTGTCGCGGGTAAGAAACTCAACCGTTCTGCGGGCCAGCGCACCGCGCTGCGGCGCAATATGGTGACCGAGCTGTTCCGCCATGAACGGATCTGTACAACGCGGGCTAAAGCCGAAGCCATCCGTGGTCAGGCCGAGAAACTCATCACCACGGCCAAGCATGGCTTGAGCGCGGAGCAGGAAAATCCTGCCCAGGGGGTTCATGCTCGCCGTCTGGCGGCGGCGCGGTTGAACGATCGGGAGGTCGTCACCAAGCTGTTCAGCGAGATCGCACCCCGGTACATGGAACGTCCGGGGGGTTACACGCGGATGCTGAAGCTGGGGCAGCGCAAAGGCGATGCTGCGCCTATGGTACTTTTAGAGCTCGTTAAAGACTAGTCATAGTGCCGATTGCGGAGGATCACCGTGCGGGTCAAGGCCGTCGTGTCCTACGACGGGACCGACTACAGCGGCTTCCAGCGCCAGTCCAATGCTGAGAGCATCCAGGCGGTGTTAGAGCGCGCTCTGGCCAGACTTACCGGCGCTGCGGTGCGGGTTTGGGGCTCCGGTAGAACCGATGCCGGCGTCCATGCGGCGGGGCAGGTGATCGCTTTCGATGTGACCTGGCGGCACGGTCTGCCGGATCTGCAACGCGGGCTGAATGCGCTTCTGCCGGAGGCGATTGCTGTCCTCAGCGTCGCAGAGGCGGCGGCGGATTTCGATCCCCGGCGTGACGCGCGGGCGCGCTGGTACCGTTACACGATTTACAACGCGCCGACCCGCGATCCGCTGCATAGCCGCTACAGCTTGCATGTACCGCAACCGTTGGAGGTGGCCGTCATGCAGACGGCGGCGGCCATGCTGGTGGGATGGCATGATTTCAGCGCGTTCGGCTCGCCTCCGCAGGGGGAAAACGCCGTCAGAGAGGTTTCACGCGCTGAGTGGCAGGCGACCGGCGCCTGGCTGACCTTCGACATCGTCGCCAATGCTTTTTTGTTCCGCATGGTGCGGATGATCGTGGGGACGTTGCTGCGGGTTGGACGAGGGGCCTTGTCTCCCGAACAGTTCGCCGGGATCCTGCACACTCGCAATCGGGCCGCTGGCGGGCCGGCGGTCGCACCGCGCGGGCTGACGTTGATGGCCGTCTACTATGAGGCTTAACAACATCAAGGATGGAAAATCAAAGACGGAAAGTCAAGGAGCCGGGGCGCAGGATGCCGGGGCAGGATCGCTGGCCATCGCGGGGTCACTGGCTACCAGACTAATCAGGGTGAGTGAGGACAAAGTGAAAGACGTAAAAATACAAAAGACCTATATGGCTAAGCCTGGCGAAGTCCAGCGGAAGTGGTACGTGGTAGACGCCACGGACAAGACGCTGGGGCGGCTGGCTACCGGCATTGTCAATGTGTTGCGCGGCAAGAACAAGCCGGAGTATACGCCGCATACCGATGTCGGTGACTTCGTGATCGTGATCAACGCTGAGAAGGTGCGGGTCACGGGTCGCAAGCTCGATCAAAAATTCTACTATCGCCATTCTGGCTATCCTGGCGGCTTCAAGTCGGTGTCGTTGCGGCGCCAGCTGGAAACGTTCCCTGAGCGCGTGATCGAGGCCGCGGTCAAGGGCATGTTGCCGCGTGGCCCGATGGGGCGCCACATGTACCGCAAACTCAAGGTCTATGCGGGTCCCACCCACCCGCATGAGGCGCAACAACCTGAGCCGTTGGATTTATAAGGAGGCGAGGATGGAAATGGAAGGGCAGTATTTTGAGGGTTTGGGACGTCGCAAGCGCGCCACTGCACGGGTGCGCATTTACCCCAATGGCAGCGGGCAGTACCTCGTCAATGGCCGTGCGTACAACGATTATTTTGGTCGGGAGGCGGACTTCACCGCTTTGACGGCGCCGTTCCAACTGACCAACACGGCAGGCAAGTATGATGTTTCCGTCGTCGTTGCCGGCGGCGGCGTCACCGGGCAGGCCGAGGCGGTGCGGATGGGAGCGTCACGCGCTCTGATCAAGTTGAATCCGGATTTCCAATCCGAGTTGCACAAGGCCGGTTTCCTCAGTCGGGATGCCCGCGAAAAGGAACGCAAAAAGCCAGGTCTGCGCCGGGCGCGCAAGGCGACGCAGTACACCAAGCGTTAATCACGTCGCTGTGACTGGACCTTTCGAACAGGTAGGCGGACCCTTTCGCCTACCTGTTCCTTGTTGGTGTCAGGCAACTGCTGGGCCTGGCAAGAGCGGGGGACAGCGAGAGAATTTCCGATAGTGAGGCGACGATGGCGGGAATTGTGATTTTGGGATTGGGGCCCGGCGCGCCGGAGCAGGTGACCCGTGAGGCGTGGACAGTATTGACGTCTGTCGAAGAGGTGTGGCTCCGTACGACGCATCATCCCGTCGTCGCGGAGCTGCCGAAGGCTCTGCAATTGCGCTCTTTCGACGCGCTCTATGAGCAGCTCTCCACTTTTGAACAGGTCTATGCCACGATTGTGGAGGAGGTGCTGGCCCTGGGACGTCGGGAGCAGGGAGTGGTGTATGCGACTCCTGGCCATCCGCTGGTGGCAGAGGCGGCGGTGCCCGAAATCCTCGCCCGGGCGCGGGCGGAAGGCTTGTCTGTGCGCGTCGTGGCCGGGCTCAGCTTCGTCGAGCCGGTGCTGACGGCGCTCGAAGCGGCGCGATTTGCTCCTCTCCCGTCATCTCCCGACGCCATCCCGGCCCCGGCCGGCTGGCTGGATGCGGTGGATGGCTTGCAGCTCGCCGATGCTCTCGAGGTGGTGGCGCGGTCACACCCGCCCTTCCGTCCTGATGCGCCGGTACTGATCGCGCAAGTCTACAGTCGTGCTGTGGCGTCGGAGCTCAAACTGACGCTGATGAACGAGTATCCCGATGAGCATCCGGCGGCGCTGGTGGAAGCCGCTGGAACCGCGGCGCAGACCGTCGTCTGGTTGCCGTTGTATGCCATTGATCGGCAGGACGTGGGCCCTTTGAGCAGTCTTTACCTGGGGCCCCTGGCGTCAAACAGCAGCTTCGAGAATTTCCAGGAGACGATCGCGCGCTTGCGCTCCCCGCAGGGCTGTCCCTGGGATCGGGAACAGACTCACGCGAGCCTGCGCACCAATCTGCTGGAAGAGACCTACGAGGTGCTCGACGCTATTGACCGTGAGGACGTGTCGGCGCTGCGTGAGGAATTGGGTGATTTGCTGCTGCAGATTGTCCTGCACACGCAAATTGCCGTAGAGGACGGCGATTTCCAGATGCATGAAGTCCTGGCGGGGATTGACGCCAAAATCAAGTCCCGGCATCCCCATGTGTGGGGACCGGTGCAGGTCTCAGGCGCGGAGGAGGTCATCCACAACTGGGAGGTGCTGAAACGGCGCGAGCGTGAAGCTAACGGAAAGGGCGAGCGGTCACTCCTGGATGGCATTCCCCTCGTTTTGCCGGCGCTGACGCAGGCACATGCCTACGGGAATCGCGCCCGGCGTGTGGGCTTTGACTGGCCTGACCTGGCTGCGGTGCGAGCCAAGGTAGCGGAAGAGCTCGCGGAGCTGGACGCCGCTGCTTCTCCGGAGGAAGCGGCTGCTGAATTGGGCGACGTGCTCGCGGCGGTGGTGCATCTGGCGCGTTGGCTGGGGGTGGATCCTGAAAGCGCCTTGCGTGAATCCAATCAGCGCTTTGCACAACGTTTCCGCCGCGTTGAAGCGCTGGCCCGCGAACAAGGGCAGGCCTTGGAGAAGTTGGATCGTCCTGCCCTGGACGCGCTGTGGCGGACGGCCAAACTTCAACGCTAATTGTTTTATTTGCCTGGAGATGCAAAGAGACAGTGTGGAGTGGAGGCCTGTCTCTACAGATAGGCCTCCAACTCGCGCAGGAGCGCCTTCTTGCTGCGGTTCCCCACGATGCGCGTGACTTCTTGCCCCCCTTTAAACAAGATGAGCGTCGGGATGTTGCGCACGCCAAAACGCTCCGGCAGGTCATGCTCTTCCTCAACGCTCACTTTGACGATGTGCAGCCGGCTTTCCTCGTTGGCCAATTCCTCCAGTGTCGGCGCCAGGGCGCGGCAGGGAGGGCACCAGGAAGCCCAGAAATCCACCAACACGGGCAGCGGCGCCTGGAGCACCTCGGTTTCAAAAGTGCTTGAATCCACCGATTTCAAATTTGCCATCTGAGTTATCTCCTTCACATGTTTGCGCGTTCAGCGGGGGCCTTCTCCGGATTGTTGAATCTGGACGAAATTATGCCATGGCTGAAAGAGATGTCAAGCAAAAGGGAACGCCTTCGGGTGCGAGACCCTCGGATGTCCCCCCGTCGAAAACGGCGGGGATCGGCTGCGGGATTTGATCCTTTTAGAAAACCGCTATCTTGCATTTCGAGATAAGTATGGTATGCTGAGAAAGACTGCAACGCACGGGTCGGCATAGTTGGGGTAGAGACTGGCGACAGCGTAAGGAAAACGTCAGATACGCCGGTTGCATTTTGAAATTACCCATGCTATAATGACAATGTTGCGTTTTCGCGGCAAATGACGATTATGGACACTAACGAGAATCCGTTACTGGAAACTGCGCCTGCAGATAATTCACGGTTTTTACCGCGTCTGGTCAGCAAAGCGCTGGCTAAGGGAATAGCATGGGCCTGGCGCTTGCAGGACGATCGCCGGGCATTAGCCTCGCTACTAGGGCGCTGGAGCGCGCATCTAGGGATCGCTGTCCTCGCCCTGGCCTTGATCGTCATTGGGCGGGTGACTTTGACGCCGGTGAGCCGGGCTACCGTGCCTGATCCGAGTGTGATGTCGGCGGTGGCGGAGCCGTTGGCGACGCCGACGCGGATGCTCGCCGCAGCCGGCGGGCCGATTTCACGTTATGTGGCTGCCCCCAGCCAGGTCCTCATCGCGCGAGAAGCGCTTCCCCATACTACCGTCCCCGAACGTGTGCGTCTGGAAGTCATCACCTACACGGTGCAATCCGGCGATACTATTTTTGGCATTGCGGCGGATTTTGGCCTGTCTCCCTACACCATCGTTTGGTCCAACATGGAGACTTTGCAGGGCGCGCCGTGGCATATTCAGCCGGGGTTGACGTTGTTCATCCCTCCTGTGGATGGCGCTTATCACACCGTGGCGGAAGGGGAAACGGTCGAGGCGATCGCTGAGGCCTATGAGGTCGAGCCGGCGGCGTTGTTCAATATGTGGAATTCTATCAAACCCGGGGACGCCTTGTGGGAAGGCCAGCTGTTGGTCATCCCCAATGGCACGGGCGACGATTTCGATTGGGAGCCCCCGCCGGCCGTGACGACGGTGGTTGCCGGTCGGGCAATCCCGCAGGCGACCAGCTATAACGGTAGCGTCACCGCTGCCATGACCGGGGCGACAGGTTATTTTGGCCTGCCTACGGGTTCTTATGCGGTTTCTGGCTGGACTTTTGCCGATTCACGCAATCCGGGACACATTGGGCTGGATTACCGTTGCCGTCTGGGCGACTACATCTACGCTTCGGATAATGGCATGGTCGTTTTCTCTGGCTGGAGCGGCGGCTATGGGCTGTTGGTGCGGGTAGATCATGGCAATGGCTTTGAGACGCGCTACGCCCATTTCGATTCGATCTGGGTCACAGCTGGGCAATTGGTGAGCCAGGGTCAGGTGTTAGGGCAGTGCGGAACGACCGGATGGTCTACTGGCCCACACCTCCACTATGAAATTCGCTTTGGCGGCGTACCCCAAAATCCCAAGATCTACGAACCCTGATGCCTGAAACGAAATCAAACCGGCGTGTGAAGCAAGATCAACGCTGGCGTGGGGGATGGGGCACCCATGCGATGGCGGTGGTTGCCGCGTCTGTCTGGCGTTGGAACGCCGACAAGGAGGGGCAGCGGCCGTTGCTGGGTCGGCTCACCTCCCATGTGGGGCTGCTGCTCATTGTGCTGCTGGTGGTGTGGGGCGGGATGCGAGCCGGCGATGCGATCAGCGTGGCCTCGACGGTGGTGGCGCAACCCCCCGCAGAGCCGGCAGCGGTCGCTACGCTGGGAGCCGCGACGAGCAACGTGATGCGCGCTTATTCCCGCGCGGCCTCTCAGACCCGCGTCATGCGTCAGGCAACGTATCACACCGCCATCCCCGAACGGCCCCGCCTGGACATCATCACCTATCAAGTGCAGGTTGGCGACAACACGCAATCTATTGCCGCGGCGTTCGGCTTGCAGCCGACGACGATCATCTGGTCGAATCCCGAGCTGGAGAAGGCACCGGACCTGCTGAAGGTGGGACAGACTCTGATCATTCTGCCGGTGGATGGGGTTTATCACACCGTTGTGGAAGGCGATACGCTGGACTCTATTGCCGAAAAGTACAAGGTCGCTGCGGCGGATATTGTCCATTGTCCCTTCAATAAATTGTCTGCCAGTTCCTCCTTGCCGGTGGGCAGCAAATTGATTGTGCCCAATGGGACCAAGCCCTATGAAGTTCGGAAGGTCACCACATATGGCGGGCCGGCGCCGGCCAATGTCTCATCCGCAGGGGATTTCATGTGGCCTACCAGCGGGTATATCAGCCAGGGGTACTGGTACATGCACCGCGCCGTTGATATTGCGAACGCCGTCGGCGTCGCCATCCGGGCCGCGGACGGCGGGTATGTGACTTTCACCGGCTGGACCGATGTCGGTTATGGGTATCTGGTCGTGATTGATCATGGCAACGGCTACCAGACCTATTATGCGCATCTGAGCGATATCTTTGTTACCGAGGGGCAGGTCGTCAGCGGGGGAGAGATCATCGGTGCGATGGGCAGTACGGGCAATTCCACGGGTCCGCATCTGCATTTCGAGATCCGTTACCAGGGATACCCCACGAATCCCCTGATTTTCTTGCCTTGAGCTGGCGCTGAACAAAGGTAAAGCGGGCCGTAGAGCCCGCTTTTTCGTGTGTGAAGGGGGCAGTATGGAAGTGACTTTGGAGCAGGCCCGCGCTCTGTATGCCGGCGCGGATAGCGTTCACGATTTTGATCACATCCTGCGGGTCTTGGCGCTGGCGGAACGGATTGCGGCAGCGGAAGGAGCCGACCTGGAGGTGGTGCATGTGGCGACGTTGCTGCATGATTGGGGACGGGCAGAGGCGACTGCCTTGCAGCGTGATCATGCCGCCGAAGCGGCGCGCCGTGCGCGTGAACTACTACAGGGCGCCGATCCAGCCTGGGTAGAGGCGGTGACGCACGCCATTGCGGCCCATCGTTTCCGCAGCGCCCCGGAGCCGCAGACGCTCGAAGCGCAGGTGCTCTTCGACGCCGACAAGCTGGACGCCATCGGCGCGATTGGGGTGGCGCGCGCGTATGCTTACGGCGGCGCGCATCAACAGCGCCTCTGGGCACCGATTGAGACCATAGACCTCGCGCGCTGGGAAAGGGAGGGCGATGCCTCCGACCAGCACACCCCCGTTCACGAGTTTCTGGTGAAGCTCTCCCGCCTCAAAGACCGCTTGTACACGCGCACGGGGCGCGCCCTGGCGGAAGACCGCCATCGGTACATGGCGGATTTCTTCCAGCGGCTCGATGCCGAAGTGCGCGGCGAGAGGTAGCCTAAAGTTCGCGCGTCCGCAGATGGGGATAGAGCAGCACGTCCCGGATGCTGCGATGATTGGTGAAGAGCATCGCCAGGCGATCAATGCCCATGCCAAAGCCGCCATTGGGGGGCATGCCGTATTTCATGGCGCGCAGATAGTCCTCGTCCATAGGCTGAGCTTCCTCATCGCCTCCCTCATACGCCCGTCCTTGCTCCAGAAACCGCGCTTCTTGCTCGAAGGGATCGTTGAGCTCGGTGAAGGCGTTAGCTATTTCCATGCCGCCGATGAAGAGTTCGAAGCGCTCCACGTGCGTGGCGTCATCCGGCTTCTGTTTGGCGAGCGGTGACATCGCTACCGGATAGTCGTAGACGAAGAGCGGCTGGATCAGTGTCGGTTCGACCTCCGAGAGCAGATGATCCACGAGATGCCCCCACGACGCGGTGCTGCTGGCGTCGAGCCCGCGTTGGCGCATCACGTCGCGCAGTGCGTCGGCAGTGGGATAGTCCAGGTAGTCAATGCCGATGCCCTCCCGAATCACGTCGCGGAGGGATTTGCGAGGCCAGGGTGGCGTCAGATCAATCTCGTGTCCGTGAAAATGCAGCTGGAGAGCGCCCAACACGGTCTGCGCCGTGCTGCTGAGGAGCTCCTCCGCCGTCTCCATGATGCCGAAAAGGTCGGTATAGGCGCAGTAGAATTCCAGCTGGGTGAACTCCGGGTTGTGTTTGTAGGAGACCCCCTCATTGCGGAAATCTCGCCCAATCTCGTAGACCCGCTCGTACATGCCGACCAGCAGCCGTTTGAGGTAGAGCTCGAAGGAGATCCGCAGGTACAGGTCCTGCTTAAGCTGGTTGTGATGGGTGACGAACGGTCGCGCCGCCGCGCCGCCATAGATCGGCTGCAACACGGGGGTTTCGACTTCCAGGTAGCCGTGATCGTCAAGCCAGCGTCGCAGGGTGCTGATCAGGCGCGAACGGATGCGAAAGTCTTCGCGGACGTTGGGATTGACCGCCAGATCGGCATAGCGTTGGCGGTAGCGTTCTTCGACGTCCGCAAACGCAGCGAAACGCGTGACCTCGCCGTCCTCCCGCTCATATTCTTTGGGGATGGGCAGCGGCGTGATGGCCTTCGCCAGCATCCGCAGGGCGGCGACTTGCAGGCTGATCTCGCCGCTGCGGGTGCGCATGAGCGTCCCCGAGGCCTCAACGAAATCCCCCAGATCGAAGCCTTTGAGGAAGAGCTCGTAGGCATCGCCGAGCTCATTCGCGCGCAAGAAGAGTTGGATCCGTCCCTCTCCGTCTTCGATGTGCGCGAAGGAGACCTTGCCCATGGTGCGGATGCTGATGAGCCGCCCGGCGAGGGTGACCGGCGGCAGCGGCGTTTCCTGCCCCTCGTTCTCGGCGAAAATCTGCAGGGCTTCGGCCGTGCTGTGGGTGCGGTGTACGCGCGGCGGATAGACTTCCATGCCGGCGGCGCGCAACCATTCCATTTTGGCGGCCCTTTGGCGTTCCAGTTCGTTGAGTTCCATGAGCTCTCCTCCGAAAATAGAGATCAGCGAGTCAGCAGTCAGCGAATCAGCGAAAAGGCGAATCAGCGAAAGAATCACTTGCGTGACAAAGGTGGCGTCACTGACTAAAAAACGCAAGATTTCCTGGCGACCCTTGAAGATTGAGTATCAACCTTTGCCCCCTATCTTCTTCCCCCCGCGCTGCGCGGGGGGAAAAAGAACTTTTTTTGTGGGGCTTTGCAGACGGGTTACGCCCGCCTGCAAAGCCCCTATTTTTTCTCCCCCTCCCCAACGGCGCATACGCCGTTTGGGGAGGGGGCAGGGGGTGGGGCGAAAGCTACAAGTCACAAAGGTTCATCAACTGCCGTCTGGCTACTTGACGCCAAACTGAACAGTGCCTACAAAAATACAAGCCCATACCACCTGACGTATGGGCTTGTAGATAGTGATCCTGTTCAGTATTCAGGCAATCTCCAGAATTTTGAACACGATGTCTCCATCCGGCGCCCTGACGATGGCCTTATCGCCCACCCGTTTTCCTAGCAGCACCTTTCCCAGGGGAGATTCGTTGGAGATTTTCCCCTCTTTAGGCGACGCTTCGGCAGAGCCGACCATTTGATAGACTTCAGGGGTGTCCGCGCCTTCCTCAAGGACGGTGACCCGGCTGCCGATGGCGACGACGCCTTTGGCGGCTTGATTGGGCTCGATGATGATGGCATTGCGGATCTGTCCTTCCAGGGCGTAGATCCGACCTTCCACGAAGGCTTGCTCCCGCCGGGCGTCTTCCAGCTCTGCATTTTCGATGAGTTCACCTTCAGCCAGCGCATCATGCAGACGCTGAGCAACTTTCTGGCGCTGAACCGTCTTTAAGTAGTCCAGCTCTTCCAGCAGTTGTTGATAGCCTTCTGGGGTGAGATACACCGGGCGTTCACTCATGACTGCAACATTCCTCCACTGATTTGCTGTGCTGTGGGCCGTATGATGGGTGACATCAGGGCTTTATAATACACAAAAAACCCGGGAGTGTGGCGTCACACTCACAGGCTCACACATCATACCATGGATTTGGGATTTGTAAAGGCGCCGCAATGGGCCAGGGGGCGCCTTTCATGACCGGGGCGAATGGCTTTGAACCGCTGCCGCTCACCCTCTGGGTCAAAAACTTAGCCGATTTTCCCCGGCGATTCAGAAGAAGGGTGCGTCCTCCTGCGCTCATGACGGCCATCTATTGGGGCCGGGCGTCTTCAGAATGGGGGGCGGAATCCAGCAGCTGCTCAATACGGGCGATCAATTCTGCCGGATGGACGGGCTTGGTCAGGTAATCGTCGCCGCCGGCCTGAAAGCCGGCCAGTTTGTCGGCCACGGCGCCTTTCGCGGTGAAGAAGAGGATGGGGATGTGCTGGGTTTCAGGCGTGCTGCGCAAACTGCGAGCCACTTTGAAGCCGTCGGGGCCGGACATCATCACGTCCAGGACGATGAGGTCGGGCCGCTTGTCGCAGGCGCAGGCGAGAACTCTGGCCCCGTCCTGTTCACTGTAAACCTCGAAGCCCTTGCGCTGCAAGATGAGCTCGATCATCTTGAGGGTTTCCAGGTCATCGTCCACGATCAGAATTCGTCGCTTCATGGTATCTCTTTCGGCGCAGCGGATGGTGTCAAATTGATTATACGCCGAAACGCTCAGAATTTCAAGGTGCGGTGAGCAAAGTTAACCGGCTGAGTCCGAAGGTCAGGGCGGCGATGACTCCGAGGGCCAGGAGTTGATATTTCAACAGCGCGCGCATGGCGTCACTTTCCTGCGCTTCGAGGCCCACGGTGCTGCAGCCGAGCGCCACTTTTGCGGGGGCGAAGGTGGAGCCAATCCCGCCGCCGACATTCTGCGCCGCCAGGATGAGGGGCGCGGCGAGTTTGAGCGCCAGGGCGGTGTCACGTTGCAGGGTGCCGAAAAGGGCGTTGGCGTTGGTGTTGCTGCCAGTGATGAAGGCTCCGAGCGCGCCGATGAACGGCGAGACGAGGGGGAACAGCCCTCCCGCTGCGCGTGCAAGGCCGCGGGCGAGCAGGTCAATCATGCCGGCGTATTCCATGGTCGTCGCCAGTGCCATCATCGCCACAATGCTGAGGGTGGGCGTCAGAGCGCTGCGGGTCACTTTGCGCCACACTTGCCGTCCCTGCCCTTTGGCGATCTCGCCGCGACGCTGACCGTAGAGCCAGGTGAGCAGCGAGGCATACAGCAGCAGCGCGCCGGTGTGGCTGAGCAGGGAGATGCGGTTTTCCTGGACGTCGGGGACAGTCCACCCGTTGCCCGTCGTGAGGGCGGGATGCTCCGGTTCCACCAGCGGTGGGACAATCTCCAGTCCGGCCTTGATTCCCTCGACACGGGCGGCAAAGATCAGGATGAGCAAGAGCAGGTAGGGCAGCAGCGCTTTTCGCAGCAGGGTGCCTGAACGGGCGGGAAGGGTGGGGCGTTTTTGGAGGGTCGCCCATCCTACTCCGACCAGCAAGCCGGCGAGCGCCCCTATCATGGCGGCAATTTCATACTCCCCGGCGCGGACGGTGAGCACTTGTCCCCCCGCCATGGCGATCCCCATCAGCAGCATCGGGGCACCGCCCTGACGCAAGGCCGTTTTCCCGCCTGCGATCCACAGCGAGGCCGCGCCGGTGATGAGGCATAACACGCCGAGGAGGAGGGCGCTCCACAGCGCCAGTTCCGCGCTGGGGATGTTGGTGACGCCCTGCAGCGTTTTGAATGAAGCGCCCAGCGAGCCGAAGGAAATGGCCCAGGTGTGTCCGACCGATGCCATCACGAACGACGCCAGCGGCGGGAAGCCCATGCCGGCCAGCAACGGCGCGACGACCGCCACGGGCACGCCATAACCGCCCACGCTTTGCAGGAAGGAGGAGAATCCCCACGCCAGCAACAGCGCCTGGAAGGCGCGGTGGGGAGAGATGCGGGTGAGCAGCTCGCTCATGGCCTGGACTGCGCCGGCGGCTTCGGTGACGCGATAGAACAGCAACGCTCCCCAGATGATGAAGAGCACAGCTCCGGCGAGGAAGGCGGCGCGAACGTGCGCCCAGGCGAGGAGCGGGACGTTGGCGCCGAATGCCAGGACCGCGATGAGCAGCCCGGCGAGCCAGCCCGCGATGCCGGCGCGCGCGCTGTTCCAGTGCCAGCCGAGCATCAGTGCCAGAATGAGAAGGATGGGAAAAGCGGCCAGCAGTACCGCGATCACGATGGGTCGGCTCCTCGGAACATAGAGATCAGCGAGTCAGCAGTCAGCGAATCAGCGAAAAAGCGAAAAAGCGAATCAGCGAAAAAGCGAGTCAGCGAAGCAGCGAAGCACTTACGTGGACATGTTCGCACGTTTACACGTGGACATGTTCGCACGTGCTAATTTTTCTCATACAGCTGCGCTTTGAGGGCGAGCAGCTCGCGCCGGGTCTGGGTGTCCTCTTCCATACGGGTACGGACCCGCTCGCAGCCATACATGACGGTGGTATGATCCCTGCCGCCAAGCCGCGCGCCGATCTGCGGCAGCGAGGCGCCAGTCTCCTCGCGCAGAAAGAACATGGCGACCTGCCGGGGGAAGACCAGGCGTTGACTGCGTCGCGGGCCTTGCAATTCTTCGAGGGTGAGGCCGTAAAACTCCGCGACCGTCTTGAGAATTTCATCCGCCGACAGTTCGCGACGGCTGGGCAGGTGATCTCCCAGGACATTTCTGGCGGTTTCGAGGGTGCAGGGCTGCCCGGTGAGCCGGGTGAGCGCCAGTACCTGGTTGAGCGCGCCTTCCAGCTCACGGATGTTGCTTTCGACGTTGCCGGCGATGAAGGTCAGGACGTCGGCAGGGATGGGCGCCTGCAGCCGATCGGCCTTGTTCTGCAAGATCGCCAGCCGGGTCTCGAAATCCGGGGGTTGAATGTCCACGATCAGGCCCCACTCAAACCGCGAGCGGAGCCGCTCTTCGAGCGTGATCATCGCTTTGGGGGGACGATCGCTGCTGAGGACGATTTGTCTTCCGGTATCGCGCAGGGCGTTGAACGTGTGGAAGAATTCCTCTTGCGTGCTTTCTTTGCCGGCGATGAACTGAATGTCATCTACAAGCAGCACTTCCGCCCCGCGGTATTTGTCACGGAAACTGTCGGTGGTGTGCGTGCGGATGGCCTCGACCAGGTCGTTGGTGAACTGTTCCGACGAGAGGTACAGGACTCGCAGGTTGCGCTTGTAGCAGCTGTGCCCAATCGCGTGCAGGAGGTGGGTCTTGCCCAGTCCTACGCCGCCGTAGAGGAAGAGCGGGTTGTACGCGCGGGCGGGGGTTTCGGACACGGCGAGGGAGGCGGCCTGCGCCAAGCGATTCCCTGAACCGACGACAAAATTGTCGAAAGTGTAGCTGCCGTTCAGTCCCGGATCGGGAGCGGGCAGGGCCGGGGCGTTTTGTAGCAGAGGGGACGGCGGCTCAACCACGGCCAGTTTGCTGTCCCAGACGACAAAACGGGCCTCGAATTGGGGGCCGCCGAGCCGGTGGAGGACCCGCTGAATGACGGTGTAGAGGCGATTTTCCAGCCATTCGACGGCATAACCGTTCTTCACGCCGATGACCAGGCACTGCTCGTCCTCCAGGGCGATGCACCGGCTATCCCGCAGCCAGGTGTCGAACATGGCACGGGTCATCTGCAATTCCAGTTCTCCCAGTGCTGCCTGCCATAAACGCTGTGCATCCATTTTGGACATAGACGGCCTCGGTTTGGTGAGAGGCGCAAAAATTCCCCTCAGCCGATAGAATATCGTTGGTGTAACCTTCACGTGCTGACGCCAGCCTTTGTGGATCTGCAAGGCTGGCGATGGAGGGGCTTACCTCCGCGCACGATTCTATTTTACCAGAAAATCCACTGTGTGGCAATGCCCAAAGGGGGGTATAACGTTAAAATTGCCTGAATTTTAAGGTTGCGTAAACCGTAAGTTGAGACAAATATCATATACTCTGTGGGTGCGGGTTTGGAGATGACGAAGCCCTAGATATATGGATGGGAGCCTCTAAACAGGCGGCTGGCGGGCGGGTAAAACTACTCTGACCAAGGCATTCTGCCTGCGACGTGCCCCGGCGGTCAAAAAACTTGCGGCGGGGAACACCGCCGGCGCTCATTTGCCGGCGGCTTGCAGTGGGTAGGCGTCGCAGAGGTCTTGGAGCGGACACTCTTCGCAGCGCGGACGGCGGGCGTGACAGACGCTGCGCCCGTGTTGGATAATTTCCAGGTGGAAAGGGTAGTAGAGCTCCGGAGGGATGAGGGCTTCGAGCAGCTCGTGGGCGGCCTCGCGGGACGTTTTTGGCGGGATGAGCCCCAGCCGCGAGGTGACCCGGTGAATGTGGGTGTCTACCGGAAACGCCGGTCGCCCCAGCGCGAAGAGCAGGACGATCGCGGCGGTCTTGGGGCCAACCCCATCCAGGTCGCGCAACCAGGTACGGGCCTCGGAAAGGGGCAGCTCGCGCAGGAAATCGAGCGTCAGCTCGCCGCGTTCAGCGGTGATGCGGCGCAGGATGGCCTGGAGGCGCGGCCCCTTGCTGGGTGCCAGTCCGGCGGGACGGATGGCGGCGATCACCTCTTCGAGGGGCGCGTCGCGCACCGCTTCCCAGGTGGGAAACCGCGCCCGCAGTTGCGCAAACGCCAGATCGCGGTTGCGATCGTTGGTGTTCTGGCTCAGAAGAGTGTTGACCAGCTCGGCGAGCGGGTCGGTAGGGTGCCACGGGAACGGCCCATAGCGGGCTGCCAACCGCGCGTGCACTTCCAGGGCTTTGGCGGTGAGGAAGGCGGCGTCCTGTGCGGCGTGACTCATACCGTGTGCCGGGAAATTGCCTGACGGGCGCGGCGGATCCATTCCCGCTCGGCTTCAAAGGTGAGATGGGCTACCGCTTCCTCCCACGTCACCCAAATGGTAAAGAATTGCGCTTCATCTTCGGGCGGACGGGGCGTTTCATGCCGTGAGCGCGCGCGCATCAGGAAGAATATTTCCGTGCGGCGGACGTTGGAATTGTCAGCCGAAAAGACGACCAGTTGTTGCCCCAGCGGCGTGAGGATTTCGAGATCGTCATAGCCGGTTTCCTCAGCGGTCTCGCGCAGGGCGGCGCCCTCAGGCGTTTCCCCCGGCTCAAGGTGACCCTTCGGCAGGCGAACCTCATCCTGCGAGGGACGAATCAGCAACAGCACCTGCTCGCCAGTCTCGTCGGTCACAACGCCGCCGGCGGCCGTGTAGCTGACAAACACCGCAGCTTTTGGATTCATGTCCCCTCCCCAGCGAATTGGATTTCAAGGCGATCGGACTGCGCGCGCGGCGGCAGTTCGCACGCGCAGTCCGAGGTGATCAGGCGCTCATGATTGCAGCGTCAGGCCGTTTCGAGATAGCGCTCCAGCTCCCAGGGGGTGACCTGGATGCGATACTCCTCCCACTCGGCGCGTTTGGCGCGCAGGAACGTCTCGATGATGGGGCCCCCCAGCGCTTTGAGGATCACCTCATCTTTTTCCAGCTCATCCAGGGCCTCGGCGAGGGTCCCGGGCAGCGTGCTGATGCCACGGCGTTGGAGCTCCTCCTCATCGAAGTGATACAGGTCCTCATTGACCATCTCCGGCGGTGTCAGCCCTTTTTCGATGCCATCGAGGCCCGCGGCCAGCATCGCGGCGAACGCCAGGTAGGGATTGGCGCTCGGATCGGGGCAGCGCAGCTCCAGGCGGACCGCGGCGCCGTTCCCGTTGGAGGCCGAAGGCACGCGGATCAGCGCGGAACGGTTCAGATGCGCCCAGCCGATGTAGACGGGAGCCTCATAGCCGGGGGTGAGCCGTTTGTAGCTGTTCACCGTAGGGGCGACGATCGCGGAGAGCGCCCGCGCGTGCAGCAGCTGTCCGGCAACGAAGGCGTGCGCGAGCGGGGAAAGATGGTACGGGCCGTTGGGGTCGTAGAACAGATTGCGCCCTTGCAGATCCGCCAGGCTCTGGTGGGTGTGCATTCCGGAGCCATTGATGCCGAAAATGGGTTTGGGCATGAAGCTGGCGTAGAGGTTTTCGGCGGCGGCGATGGCGCGGACGGTGTATTTGAAGGTGACGGCGTTATCGGCGCTGCTGAGGGCGTCGCTGTAGTGGAAATCAATCTCGTGTTGCCCGGTCGCTACCTCGTGATGGCTCATTTCCACTTCGATGCCGAGAGCCTTGAGCGCGAGGACAATTTCACTGCGCACCTGCTGCGCTTTGTCGCGGGGCGAAAAATCGAAGTAGCCGACAACGTCGTAGGGGACGGGATGCGGCCGTTCGCTGGCATTGCGCTCGAAGATGAAGAACTCAATTTCGGGGCCGGTGTTGAAGATGTAGCCCAATTCGGCGGCGCGCGCTACCACCCGTTTCAGCGCCTGCCGGGGGTCGCCGGGCGACGGCAGGCCGTCGGGGCCGTAAATATCGCAGAGCAGGCGCGCGCGGCGACGCTCCGGGGAACTCCACGGGAGCACGCGATACGTTGCCGGGTCGGGAATGAGCACGCGGTCGCTCTCGTAGATGCGGGCAAAGCCCTCGATAGAGGAACCGTCGAACCAGATGCCCTCCTCCAGGGCGCGGGGCAGCTGATCTACAGGCAGCGTGACGCTTTTGACATTGCCGAGAATGTCGGTGAATTGCAGGCTGACGAATTTGATGTTGCCTTCTTTGACACGGGTAAGCAGTTCAGATTTCATCTCTCTTCCTCCTCCTTCGAAAATAGAGATCAGCGAGTCAGCAGTCAGCAAATCAGCGAAAAGGCGAATCAGCGAAAAAGCGAATCAGCGAAAAAAATCACTTGCGTGGCAAATGTAACGCAAACTTCAGGCTGCGCTCGGGCCGCCCCGGAATGAATTCCGGGTCTGCTACGTCAAGTTCGCTGAAGCGAGCTCCCCCGACAACACGCTTCAGCGCGGTTGGCTCGTGCCAGGCTGGGGATGGAATCCCCAGCCAAACTGGCGAGCCGTCGCAGCCTCCGCTCACGCCTCACACCTCACATTTTCATCGGCGGTGGTGTGCGGTAGAAACATATCACCTCTACCAAAAAAAACCAGTCACCGGTTCCGGTGACTGGGTAGTTCTATGTGTGTCAGCGGCCGGCCCCTTAGCGTAGAGGCGGCTGCTGCTGGTCCTTGCTATCCAAATGCAGTGAGTGTTGAGTGAATTTTGGCATGGACATTATCTTAGCACACAGTGGCGTGATGTCAAGGCGTTGCTGCGTCTGCGGGGGCCAGGGCGCTGAAGTAGCTGTGGATTGAGGCGCGCAGGCCCGGCGGCAGCGGTTGCCGCGAGAGCGCGGCCGCGGCTGCTTCGGCGTAGGTGGGATAGACCTCGTCATAGGGCACCCGTGCGGCAGTTTCGGCGCCGGGGCCCGTGCTGGAGATATCGCCGCTGACGACGGCGCGCGGCAGGGTGATTTCGCTGCCGGCGCTCTGAAGGCGTGCGCTGGTCGAGGGCCCGTAAGGGGCCGCGCTGCCGCTATCCTCGCTGTGTTGGGACACGCCGCTGCCCGCCTGCGGAAACCCGCCCTCACTGGCGGCTGCCTGTTGGGCGGCTGCCAGCTGTTCGCGTCCACTCTGTAAGCCGGCCTGGAGCCCGGCGAGCTGCGCTTCCTTAGCGGCGCGCTCCTGCTGCTGCTGCGCCAGCTCCCCGGCGAGCGCTTGGAGGGCTGCCGTCGCTTCGCCCGCGTCGCGGGCCGTCGCTGCTTCGGCGAGCGCCTCGGCGAGCTCGGGATCCACCGCCTGGGCGGCCTCTGCCAGCTGCGCTAGCGCGGCGTTGAGGGCCGCCTGTTCTTCTGAGCTGAGCGCTTCGCCCTCTGCCAGCTGACGCGCCGCCGTTCCCGCTGCGGCGAGGTCCCCGTGTTGCAGCGCTGCGAGGAGCGCCTGGATGCGTTCTGTCGGAGCCTCCGTTGGGGTGGCGGCGAGCGCTTCTCGCAGCTGCCGGGCGGTGTCTTCTTGAGCTTGCCGCAGGCCGGCGAGTTGCTGTTCGGCTTCCAGGAGCGCCGCCTGGCGGGCCTCAGGCGCGGCGTGGGGGTCGAGGAGGATCTGGCGTGCGGTCTCCAGGCTTTGCAGGAGCCGCTCGCGCTCCGCCGACGAGAGATTGGGGATCTCGCGCACGGCCTCCATTTGGGCGGCGAGCTCCTCGGCCTGACGTGCGGCGGCTTGTTGCAGGGCCGCGCGCTCGGCCAGAACGCGCTCCTGGGGATTGGGGACGAAAAGCGCCGCGAGCACTGCCAGCAGCAGGGCGCCGTTGAGGATGGCGGCGGCGGGAGAGGGCCGCAGGGGGAAAGCGCGGCGCGGATCGAGACTTTGCAGGGCGCGGGCGGTCTCCGCGCGTTGGGCTTCTCGCAGTGCCGGGGAACTGGTGATGACGCCGGTGTGAAGTTCCCAGGCCGTGCTGAGGCGTTCTGCGAGGCCCGTAGCGCGTTCCAGGCGGCGCAGTTGTTTGATGACGGGTCGCGGACGCCATCCGCCCCACAGCGCGCCTCCCAGAGGGCACAGCAGCAGCGGGCCGAGATGGGCGAGCAGCGTGGAACGGGGCCACAGCGGGGCGAGGCGGGCTGCAAGCGCCAGGAGGAGCGCGAGAGTCAGCCCTATCGCGCTGCCCCACGCCGCGCCGTGAAGCGCGTCATGACGGCGGACGGCGCGCTGTAACGGACGGAGGGTCGCGGCGAGCGGGAAGTCCTGCATCTCAGACCTCCGGTCGGGCGATGCGCCGGGCAGTTCGCCAGAGGAGGAAGGCGGTCGCCGGCAGCGCCAGCAGCGTGTGAGTGAGCCAGGGAGCCGGCAGGAGCACCGTGGGTGAAGTCACGGAGGGGCCCCCGATGGAGACGGGAAATTCCAGGAGGAACCACGCTCCCTGCCCGGCGCAGAGCGACACGCTGGAGATGGCGGCCGAGAGCGGATGCAGGCCGACCAGCAACACCCAGCCGTATTGCAACAGCGCTTTTTGCCACAGAGAAGCGGCAGTGGGGAGCAGAAGAGGAAAGACGTCTTCCACAGAAAGAAAGAGGGCGCCCCCGCCAACGAAGGCGATCACCCCCAGGATGATCCCATAGAAGATGAGCACCGCGATCCAGGTCTTGCGGACGCGGGCGGAGATGGCTAATGCCAGGGCGGTGTTCATCATCAGGACCACGAAAAGGAAAAATTGCGTCAGGAGCAGCTCGGTGACGGTTACGCCGCCAAGCCAGAATCCCAGCAGTTGCATGGGAAGCGGGGCGAGCAGCAAGAGCAGGCCGTTGAGGAGCGCCATTTCCCATTTGCCGAGGACGATGGCCTGAGAGGTGAGGGTTGTCGTGCGCAGCAGATCGAAGGTGCGATGCTCACTCTCGCCGGTAAGTTCGCCAATCGCGGCGATGGGAGCGAGCCATCCGCCGGCCAACAGCAGGAGCAGGCTGGAGAACCAGTAGAGCTGTCGGGCACTGCTGAGGATCGCCGCAAGTGAAATGCGAGCCTCGTCGCCGCCAAAAGTCCCGCTCCCGATGAGGTAAAGCGCTCCCCATATCAACAGCCCTTGCAGCAAGACATAGCCACTCAGCAGCCAGAAAAAGCGACTGCGATGAGCGCCACTGTAGAGCTGGCGGACAAATACGGGATTCGCCTGCACTTTCATCCTGCTGTCCTCTTCAATCGGTATTATACTTGGGGCAAGGGATGGGGCAAGCGTCCGCCGCAGGGCAGCAAGGAACCTTCTTGCCGGAGAAGACGTTTGAGTTACGTAACCCAAAGGGGAGGTGTGGCATGAAGGGATGGCGATGGGTAGTGCTGATGAGCGTGGTGCTTTCCGCGTGTGCGGGATCGGGAACGACGACTTCACCGTTGCCGGCGACTTCACCGTTGCCGACAATTTCGCCGTTGCTGCCGGCGGCGCCTGCCAGCGAGGCAGTCCCGACGCTCGAGGCGGCGCAGCTGGCGGCGGAGCGTCTCGGCGTGCCGGCGACGGACCTCACGCTGGTGACTGCCGAGCCGGTGGAGTGGCCCGATGCGAGCCTGGGCTGTCCGCAGCCCGGCGTCATCTACGCTGCGGTGATCACGCCCGGTTGGCGTTTCACTTTCACCGATAAGGAGGGCAAAACGGTGACATTGCACACGGATCAGGATCTGCAAGCGGCGGTGTTGTGCGACGTGGCGGGAGAGGGCGGCGCCGCTGTGACGCCGACGGCGGACCGGGTGCGCGAGTTGCTGGCGGAGAAGCTGCGCGTCGCGCCAGAAACGCTCACGCTGATCTCGGCTGCTGAAGTCGAGTGGCCGGACACCAGCCTTGGCTGTCCCCAACCGGGGATGATGTACGCGCAGGTGATCACGCCCGGCTATCAGTATCGCTTCACCGATCCAAGCGGGCGGGAATATGACGTCCATACCGGGCGCAATCCGGCGAATTTCGTGGTGTGCGAGCAGAAACTGGCCACACCCGCGCCGGCGGAGCTGCCGCCGACGGGCGCCGCCGCCCAACGCGCCATCGCCTGGCTGGCGGAGCGGCAGGGGATTTCGCGAAGCGAGATTTCCGTCGTCTCCACAGAAGCGGTGGAATGGCCCGACTCCTGCCTGGGGTGTGCGGAGCCGGGCGTCGCCTGCCTGACGGTGATCGTCCCCGGCTATCGCGTGATCTTGCAGGCTGGCGAGGCGCGCTACGAGGTGCGCACCAACCAGGACGGGTCGAACTGCGCGCTGTGCAAGCCCTGAGTGGCCGGCTGACGCTGTCAGGAGGAGACGCGGGCGATGAAAGTCGCCCGCGTTTGCTTGCCCCTTTGACGAAGCCGGGTATACTCAGCCCTGATATGCTGTGGTGTGCCATCCTTGCGCATGTCATGACGCAGCATCTCAAAAGCACGCAGGGAGGCAGGTGCATGAAGAGTCCCTTTTGGCAGAATTTACAGGAGACGTTGCGCGGGTTACATGGACGCTCGTTGGTGATGGTGGGGATTATCTGGGTGGTCTTGCTGGCGTTGGGGGCGCTCTGTGCGGTGAGTGGGACGTCCCTGTTCACGCCGGCGGAGAGCGCCAAAGTCGCGCCGGTCACGTCAACGGCTGTCGCGCCGCAGGCCGCCGTGCAGCCAACGGCCTCGCTGCCCGGCGTGGGCGAGATCGTCTTGCCGACGTCTACCGCCACGGCGACGGCTGCCGGCGCGGAAACTCTGCCGCCGCTCCCGTGGGGACAGTTCGGCTATGGCATTGCCGCTCAGGGCGTGATCCCGGTGGTCGGCGACTACAGCTATACCATGCGTCAGATCAAGGAGCAGCTGGGCTTCGATTGGGTGAAGCAGCAACTGCGGTGGACCGATGTGCATCCCGACAAAACCTCCTCACCTGATTGGAGCCTCTACGACCCGGTCGTCGAGTCGGCCAACGCGATGGGGCTGAAGGTGATGCTCAGCGTCGTCGCGGCGCCGGAGTGGACCCGTTCCTACATTGATGCCGATCCCCTCGGCGCGCCGCCGGACGACCTGTCGCTGTATGCGGCGTTTTTGGGCGAGGTGGTGGACCGCTACAAGGGACGCATTCACGCCATCGAGGTGTGGAACGAGCAAAACCTCAACCGTGAATGGGACACCGCCGAGGGCGTCAACCCGGAGCGCTACGTGGAGATGCTGCGCCTGGCGTATCAGGCCATCAAGAGCCGGGATCCCAGCATCATCGTCATCAGCGGGGCGCTTTCCCCGACGGGCGTGACCGCGACGGACTCCGCCAACCCCAATCGGTGGTTGTACATGGATGACTATCTGTATCTGGAGCGGATGATTGCCGCTGGCTTCCTCGATTACGCCGATTGTGTCGGCGCGCATCACAACGGCATCAACATGCCGCCCAACGTCACCTGGAACGAGGGGTATAACGATCCGACCGCCAATTTCCGGGGGCCTTTCGACAATCCCCATCATTCCTGGTCGTTCAAGAGCACCATTTGGGATTATTACACGATGGTGCAGCGCGCGGGCTATAACAAGCCGTTGTGCCTCACGGAGTTTGGCTGGGCGACGGCGGAAGGGTGGACGGAAGCGCCGGTGGGTTTCGAATTTGCCTGGGATAATACCCTGGCAGAACAGGCGCAATGGGATGTGGAAGCCTTTCAACTGATGCGGCAATGGGGCTTTGTCCATCTGGCTTTCCTCTGGAACCTCGATTATGCGCAGAAAGGCGGCCTGGGGCCGACCGATCCCAACGCTCCCTACAGCGTGTTGAACTTCGATGGCTCGCCGCGCCCGGCTTACGAGGCGTTGCGGGCCATGCCCAAGATCCATTGAAATGAGTCTGCAATCAATCCAGGGAGGGAGGTAGGTCATGTTCCAAACGTTCGAGGAGGCTTTGGCGTTCATCCAGGAGCGTTCCATCATGCAGGTGGACCTCAAGTTTTCGGATCTGTGGGGGCGCTGGCATCATGTCACTGTGCCTGTCGGCTGTTTCAATGCCCGGCTGATGGAAAACGGCGTGGGCTTTGATGGCTCCAGCGTGGGATTTAAGAGCGTCAGCGCCGGCGATATGGTCATGGTGCCGGATCTGGCGACGGGATTTCAGGATCCGTTCTGGGAAATTCCCACCTTGAGTTTTATCTGCGTCACGCTCGAGGCGGACACCCGGCAAATCTTCCCCTACGATCCGCGCAACATCGCCATCCGCGCCGAGGACTACCTGAAACAGACGGGCATCGCCGATTGCAGCATTTGGGGGCCGGAATTCGAGTTCTACATCTTCGATGGCGTCTCCTATCAGAACACCATGAACACCGCTTCGTATCGGGTGGAATCGGCTGAGGCGGATTGGAAGAGCTACGAATTGGGCAGCGGCTATGGGATTCCGCTCCACGGCGGCTACCACGCGATTCCGCCCCTGGATCGGCTGTACAATTTGCGCTCCCGCATCAGTATGCACCTGGAGGCGATGGGCGTCGCGGTGAAGTATCATCACCATGAGGTCGGCGGCCCCGGTCAGTGCGAGGTCGAGACCTCCCTGTTGCCGTTGCTCAAGGCGGCGGACGCCAGCCTGCTCATCAAATACATCACGCGGATGACCGCTTTCGAGGCCGGGATGACCGCGACTTTCATGCCCAAGCCGCTGTACGGCGAAGCCGGCTCGGGGATGCATTTCCATCAGCACATCTGGAAGCAGGGGGTGAATCTTTTCTACGACCCGACGGGATATGGTTGCATCAGCCAACTGGCGCGGCAGTACATCGCGGGGCTGCTGCACCACGGCGGGGCGGTGATGGCTTTCACCAATCCCAGCACCAACTCCTATCGCCGCCTGATCCCCGGCTACGAAGCGCCCATCAGCGCGATTTTCTCCCTGGCGAACCGCAGCGCCGCCATCCGCATCCCCAAATACGCCAATCGCCCGGATTCGGCCCGCTTCGAGTTCCGTCCTCCCGACGCGACCGCCAATCCGTACCTGGCGATGGCCGCGCAACTGCTGGCGGGCATAGATGGCATCCTCAAGGGGATGGACCCCACGGCGATGGGCCTGGGGCCGGTGGACGAGAATATTTTCTCTTGGTCTGAGGCCGAGCGCGCCCGCATCAAGTCGTTGCCTACGTCGTTGGAGCAGGCGATGGACGCCCTGGAGGCCGATCACGACTTCTTGCTGGCCGGGGACGTCTTCAATGAGGATTTGATCCAGCGGTGGATCGCGCAGAAGCGTCTTGAGGATCGCGAGGTGCGGAATCGCCCGCACCCGTACGAGATTGAGCTGTATTATGATCTGTAGGCGAACGCGGGCGCGTGATGACGTGTGAAGGTGACCAGGCGTGAACGTGGACACGTGATAACGTGCCCAGGTGCGAACGTGGGCGCGTGGACGCCTGGGCGCGAGTGGCAGAGGCTGTGACCACTCTTTTCTCACGGCTCACTGATTTCTATTTTCGAGGAGACGCCATGTGCAGGCGCACACCCTCTAAGGATGAAAATGTGAGTCGTGAGCAGAGGCGACTCGCCGGTTCGGCTGGGGATGGAATCCCCAGCCTGACACGAGCCAACCGCGCTGAAGCGCGTTGTTTGGGGAGTTTGCTTCAGCGAACTTGACGTAGGAGACTCGGAATTCATTCCGGGGCGGCCTGAGCGCAGCCTGAAGTTTGCGTTACATTTGCCACGCAAGTGATTTTTTTTCGCTGATTCGCTTTTCCGCCGATTCGCCTTTTCGCTTTTTCGCTGATTCGCTGACTGCTGACTCGCTGATCTCTATTTTCGAAGGAGACGCCATGTGCAGGCGCACACCCTCTAAGGATGAAAATGTGAGTCGTGAGCAGAGGCGACTCGCCGGTTCGGCTGGGGATGGAATCCCCAGCCTGACACGAGCCAACCGCGCTGAAGCGCGTTGTTTGGGGAGTTTGCTTCAGCGAACTTGACGTAGGAGACTCGGAATTCATTCCGGGGCGGCCTGAGCGCAGCCTGAAGTTTGCGTTACATTTGCCACGCAAGTGATTTTTTTTCGCTGATTCGCTTTTCCGCCGATTCGCCTTTTCGCTTTTTCGCTGATTCGCTGACTGCTGACTCGCTGATCTCTATTTTCGAAGGAGACGCCATGTGCTGGTGCACATCATCCAAAAATGAAAATGTGAGGTGACTTTTAGCCTGGCACCAGGGTGCCAGACGGCGATGAAGGAACCTTTGTGGCCTGTAGCTTTTGCCCCACCCCCTGCCCCCTCCCCAACGGCGTCTGCGCCGTTGGGGAGGGGGAGAAAAAAATTGGGGCTTTGCAGGCGGGCTACGCC
>Ga0208825_1000266_pt1 | contig 53475 bp, 50 predicted proteins | sample AD_UKC113_MetaG_FD_184450 | JGI IMG/M metagenome (GOLD analysis project Ga0208825, IMG submission 184450) | Active sludge microbial communities of municipal wastewater-treating anaerobic digesters from Hong Kong - AD_UKC113_MetaG (SPAdes)... | ecosystem: Engineered > Bioreactor > Anaerobic >... | reverse complement strand
AGGCATTGACGAAATAATTGAGAACACAAGGATTCCACAAAAATACATTAAAATAATAGAAGATGGACAATGGGAAAAATTCCCAAGTCAAACTTATTTACTTGGTTATTTAAAAATTTATTGTGAATATCTTAATATTAAAAAAGAAATAATTGATACAATTTTATCTGAATTTAAACAGGAAAATAAAAAGGAAAAAGAGGTAATAAAAGAAGAGAAAAAGGATAATGTAGAACAGAAAAGGGAAAAAATCCTTTTAATAATTCTCCCCTTAATTTTCTTCTCAATATATTTCTTCACTCTTTACATTCTTTCCGATATAAGTTCAAATTTATAAAATGGGAAAAAAGGTCTCTATAATAAGTTTAGGTTGTGCAAAAAATCTTGTTGATTCTGAAAATATACTTGCTTTACTTGGAGAGGATAAATTTGTAATTACTGATTCATATAAAGAAAGTGATATTGTTATTATAAATACTTGTGCTTTTATAAAAGATGCAGTTGATGAATCAATAAGAGTAATAAAAAAAATTGCTGAAAAGAAAAATAGAAAGAAAATTATTGTTTGTGGATGTCTTGTCCAGAGGTTCAAAGAAAAAATCTTCAAAATTGCTGATATTGATGGAGCAATTGGAACAGGGGACCCTGGGAAGGTATTTGAATTGGTCAAAACATTAAAAGATAATAAAAAAATCTTGCTGGTTGATGATAAAACATTTGTAACAAGTAAAACATATCCACGATTGATAACTACATTTCCATATGCTTACTTAAAAATTTCTGAGGGATGTAATAATAAATGTAATTATTGTCTTATACCATATTTAAGAGGAAACCAGAGAAGTAGAAAAATAAAAGATATTTTAAAGGAAGCAGATGACCTATCTAAATCAGAAATAAAAGAAATAGTCATTATTGCACAGGATACAACAAATTATGGAACTGATTTAAGATATGGGACAAATTTAAAAGAGTTATTAGTTGAAATTACAAAATATGATTTTAAATGGGTCAGAATAATGTACTGTAATCCTGCCCGCATTACTGGGGACCTCATTGAAGAAATATCTAAAAATGAAAAAATATGTAAATATCTTGATATCCCTTTACAACATTCTCATCCAGAAATTATCAAAAAAATGGGAAGACCTGTAATTAACTATAATAAAATTATTGAAAACATAAGAAAAGGAATAAAAGAAGTAAGATTAAGAACAACTTTTATGATTGGATTTCCTGGAGAAAAAGAAGTTCATTTCAAGCATCTTGTTAATTTTATAAAAGAAAATAAATTTGATAGATGTGGTTTTTTCAAATATTCAAGAGAGAAAGGAACATCATCTTTTGATTTTGACCAACAAATTGATGAAGAAATAAAAGATAAACGACTTGAAAAAGTAGTTAAAATACAGGAAAGGATTTCTAAAAATAAACTCAAAAATATGGTTGGGAAAACATATGATGTTTTAATTGAAAAAAAAGATGGGCAATTTTATATTGGGAGAACTGAATATGATGCTCCAGAAGTTGATGGGGTTGTATTTGTATCAGGCAAGAATTTAAAATTGGGTAATTTCTATAAAGTAAAAATTACCTCTTCTTCTGCATATGATATTTCTGGTGAAGTTATTATTTAATTTTTTATAGGATTACCATTTGTTCAAGACGAATACCAAATTTCTTATGCATATAAATTCCTGGCTCAATTGTAAAAACATTCCCTTTTTCAATTATATCATTACTTCCAGGCGCAAGATTTGGTTTTTCATGAATATCAATTCCAACTCCATGCCCCAATGAATGAATAAAATATTTTTCTAAATTATATTTTTTGAAAATAGTGATTGCTTTCTGGTGTACATCTTTACCCCTTATTTTCCCCTTTTGTTTTTTCTCATAAATATATTCAGTAGCAATTTCTCTAACATCTTTTACAATTTTATATACATTTTTTATTTCATCAGAAACATCTCCATAAAAAAAGGTATTTGTTAAATCACTTTTATATCCACAAAAATCTGCTCCTATATCCACTACTATTACTTCCCCTTTTTCTATTGTTTTGTTTTTTGCTTTATGGTGTGGGTAAGAAGAATGAATACCAGAAGCAACAATTGGCTCAAAAGATTCACTTTCTGCCCCATTTTTATTTAATAGGTATTTTATTTCACCAAGAAGGTCAAGTTCAGTAAATTTATTTTCTTTTTGAATAAAGTTATAGATTTCATCAAGAGTCTTTTCTGTAATTTTCTTTGCTTCTTTTATAAGTTCAATTTCTTTTTCATCTTTTATACTTCTTAATGAAATAAAGATATTTTCAGCAGGTACAAATTGTCTTTTTGTTCTTTTTGAAATTTTTAAGTATGTTAAATAAGAAATTTCAGTTGATATAAAAAATGTTTTTTTGAAATCGTCAAGAAAATTTATTAAATCATCTTCATTATATTTATGTATTTGTATATTTTTATTACTATCAATTGCCTGATAAAAACATAATTCAGGAACAAATAAGTCAACTTTTTTTTCTGTTATTGCAAGAATTCCTTCAACTTCTGAAATTCCCGTCAGGTAAAAAATGTTTGATGGATTAAATGTCAAAAAACACCCTCCCTTCTTTTTTTTGAGAAATTCCCTGACTTTTTCTATTCTTTCACAATTTACTTCTAAAGAAATCTCTTTATTCAAAATTGCTCCTTATTTATAAATCAGGGTTTGTAAAAAGAATAAAGAAAATGGAGAAGTCCTTTCTGACAATGAAGTCGGTTTTCTGCTTGGGTATAAACAATTGAGTTTTTCCCATCTATAATTTCATCAGTTACTTCCCAATTACGATGAGCAGGAAGACAATGCATAAAAATAAAGTCAGTTTTTATTTTTGCAATGAGTTTACTATTAACCTGGTATTTTTTAAAAATTTCCAGTCGTTTTTCCTTTTCTTTTTCATCTCCCATACTTATCCATGTGTCAGTATATAAAATATCAGTATCTTCAATGAAATCATATGGATTGTTTGAAATTCTTATTTTGTTTTTTACCATTTTTAAAATTTTTTCAGAAGGCATATAATCATCAGGACAAATAACTCTTACTTCCACTCCAAGTAAATCACCACCAAGAATTAATGAATTACACACATTATTTCCATCTCCAATGTAAGTAAGTTTTAGTCCTGAAAGTTTCCCGAATTTTTCAAATATTGTAAAGTAATCAGATAAAATCTGGCAGGGATGAAGAAGGTCAGTTAAAGCATTTATAACCGGAAAATTACACCATTTTGCAAATTCTTCAACTTCACTATGACTATAAGTTCTTATAACAAGCCCATCTAAATATTTAGACAGGACATTTGAGGTGTCTTTTATTGTTTCTCCGCGTGATATTTGAATGTTGCTTTCTTCTAAATATATTGTATTACCACCTAAGGAGCAAATTGCAACTTCAAAAGATGTTCTTGTTCTTGTTGAGGGCTTATTAAAAATTAGTCCAATAGTTCTGCCTCTTAAAATATTTTCTATTTCTCTCCTTGCCCATTTACTTTTATACATTTTAGATAGGTCAAATATTTTAAAAATTTCTTCTTTACTTAAATCCAATATACTTAAAAAATCCCTTTTCCCCATTTGTTTTTAATCCTTCATTTCAGAAAAACATTCATCCATAATTTCAACTGCCCTGTCAATTTCTTTTTTCTTTACAGTCAAAGAAGGCATAATTCTTATAACATTTCCATGTGTGCAATTAAGAAGTAGTTTTTTATTTAGACATAACTTGTAAAATTGTCTACCATCCATTTCAAGTTCAATAGCAAGCATAAGTCCAATGCCTTTGACTTTTTTTATACAAGTATATTTTTCTTTCAATTTTTCAAGTTTATTTTTCAAATATTTCCCATATTTATTTACTCTTTCAAGAATATCTTTTTCTTTTATTGTTCTTATAACTGAAATTGCAGATGCACAGGCCAAGGGACTGCCTCCAAATGTTGAGGCATGTGTTCCGGGGACCAATAAGTCAGCAATTTCCCTTTTTGCTATCATGGCTCCAATTGGAAAGCCACCACCTAAGGTCTTTGCAAGGGTCATTATATCTGGTTGAATTCCAAAATGCTGGTAAGCAAAAAATTTTCCAGTTTTTCCAAAACCAGTTTGTACTTCATCAAATACAAGTAATACATCTTTTTCTTTACACAATTGATAAACATTTTCAAGATATTCTTTATCAACAACATTTATTCCACCTTCACCCTGAATAATTTCAATAAAAATAGATACAGTTTTATCATCAATTTTTTCTTTTAGTGCATGGAAATCATTAAAAGGGACATAACTAAATCCCTCAGGAAGTGGTTTAAATGGTTCATTATATATCTTTTGTCCCGTTAATGTCACTGTTGCAAGAGTTCTTCCATGAAAAGAATTTTCCATTGAAATAATTTTGTATTTACCTTTTTCTTTTCCATATAGCCGGGAAAGTTTTATTGCACCTTCATTTGCTTCTGCCCCACTATTACAGAAAAAAAGTTTCCCATCAAAAGAAATATCTACTATTTCTTTTGCAAGAATTGCCTGCCAGGGATGATAATAATTATTTGGAAGATGAATGAGTTTTTTTGCCTGTTTTGTTATACTTTTTACAACTTCTGGATAACAATGTCCAAGTCCACTCACAGCCCATCCAGGGAAAAAATCAAGATATTTTTCTCCGTTTATATCCCATAACCAACTACCATATCCCCTGACAAATACAACATCTTCTCTGGAATAACAACCTATTACATAATGTTCATAAAGTTGCTTAATCTGGTTTTTCTCCATCTTTTATAATCTCCGTTCCAACTCCTGCTTTTGTAAATACCTCTAAAAGTATTGAATGTGAAATATTTCCGCTTATAATATGAACCTTTTTAACTCCATTTTTTATTGCACTTATAGAAGATATTGCTTTAGGTATCATTCCTTCCTTTATGACTTTTTTCTCTATCAATTCATTCCCTTCTGAAAGTTCAAGAATTGATATAAGTGTTTCTGATTTTTCTGGGTGCCTCATTATTCCTAAAACATCTGTAAGAAAAATAAGTTTTTCCGCTTTTAAAGACTCTGCAATTGATGAAGCAACAGAATCAGCATTTACATTTAAAAGAACTCCATCTTTGTCATAAAAAAGAGGGGCAGCAACAAGAACTTTATATTTTTCTAATTTATTTTTAATATATTCATTATTTACTTGGTCAACCTGCCCGACAAAACCAAGGTCAACTACTTCTGCACCTCTTTGATAATGGATTTTTTTTGCAATAACATACTTTTCTTCTGGTAAAATTGAGGAAGCACTTGCCTGAAATTTTTCTACCAGTTCATCAACAATACCATCTCTGACCCTATAAAGAACATCCTGGACTATTTGAAGTGTATTTTTGTCAGTAACTCTCAATCCATCTACAAATGTTACTTTACTGCCTTTTTTTTCAATTTCTTCTGTAATAAAAGGACCCCCTCCACATATAAGAATAACATTTATTCCAACAACTTCAAGAAAAGCAATATCTTGCAAAATATCTTTTCTTGCCTGTTCTATTTTTAAAATACTTCCCCCAACTTTAATTACAAATATTTTTCCTTTGTAATTTTTAATATATGGATAACTTTCAAGTAAAACATCCGCTTTCTTTAATATCTCATCGTCCACTTTTTACCCTCCATTTTATAAAATTGAAAATTTTTTGTTTTGTATTTGAGTTTTTTCCATTTACTTAATAAGTATTATTATAACCCTTTTCAAGAGAAATATTCTACCACATTTTTAAAGAATTTAAATCCATAAGTATATTTATTTTTTGAAGAATTTGTCCAATCAGGAAGATGATATTTTAAAACACATCTTTCTGGATGTGGCATCATGCCTAATACAAGCCCAGTTTGATTACATATACCTGCAATATTTTCAACCGACCCATTGGGATTATATGGATAAGAAGAATACTCCCCATTTTTATCACAATATCTAAATAAAACAAGTTTTTTTTCATTTATTTTCTTTAATATTTCTTTGTTTTCAGGAATAAATTTTCCTTCTGCATGTGCAACAGGTAATTTTATTATTTCAGGCAATCCCTTAAAAAAATGGCAAACACTATTTTCAAGTTTAAGGTAAATCCATCTGTCTTCAAACTTTGATGAGTTATTCCATGTAAGTGTGACTGATTGTTTTCCTATCCATGGTAATATTCCACTTTTTACAAGAACTTGGAATCCATTACAAATCCCAATTATAACTTTCTTATCTTCAATAAATTTTTGCATTTCATCCCATAATTTGAATTTTATTTGGTTTGCAAGGACTTTCCCTGCTGAAATATCATCTCCATAAGCAAAACCACCAGGAATAATAAGAATCTGATATTTTTCTAATAATTTTTTATTCTCAATTATTCTATTTATATGTATTCTTTCAGGAACCCCACCAGCAAGTTTAAAAGCCCACTCTGTCTCTAAATCGCAATTTGTCCCTGCAACTCTTAAAATTAAAACATTTACTTTCACCATTTAACTCCACTTCTCCATTTATTAGAGAGTAATTCAATATCCAATGAAAAAAGTTCTTTTTCCCCAGAATAAAATTTTAAGTAATTACTTTTATTAACTCTACCAATACATGAAAATTCACTTCCTTTCATAGTTTCTTCAAATAATTTTTTATCTTTTTCCTCTATTTCAACAACAAATCTTCCCTGTGTCTCAGAAAAAAGATATGTATCAATTTTTCTGTCTTTTGAAGGAATTTTAGAAAGATAAATTTCTGCTCCTTTTCTTCCACCAATTGCCATTTCTGAAATACATGTTGAAAAACCACCATCAGAACAATCATGACATGCTCTAATTAAATTTTTATTTATTGCCTTATAAATTTTTTTTATTAATTTTGTTGTTTTTGCTGGTTCTGGGACAGGAACCCGCCCTCCATTAAAATTATATGTCCTGAAAAATTGACTTCCTCCCATTTCTCTTTTTGTTTCTCCGCATATATAAATTAAATTTTCCTCTTTTTTAAGGTCAGATGAAATAACATTATCAATATTTTCAATAATACCCAAGCCCGATATTAAAAGTGTCCCTGGAATTGAAATTTTTCTTCTTTTTTCATCAATAAAATAATTATTTAAACTATCTTTACCAGAAATAAAAGGAACTTTATATTTTAATGCAAAATCCTTACAGCCGTTAACACATCTGACGAGTGAACCTAATTGTTTTTTATCTCCAATATCTCCCCAGCAGAAATTATCAAGTATAAAAATTTTTTCAGGATTTGTCCCAACACAAACTAAATTTCTAATTGTTTCTTCTATACAACAGCCAGCCATATAATAAGGGTCAATATCTCCATAAAATGGGTTTATTCCACATCCAACTGCAATACCATAATTTTTATCATAATGAACTTTAAGAACAACTGCATCAGATGGACCATTTTGTCCTATAAGTGGTTTTAAAATAGTTCTTGACTGGACTTCATGGTCATATTGTCTTATTACTTCTTCCTTTGAAGAAATTACAGGACTTGAAATAACTTTTAAAATACCTTCTTTTAAATCAATTTTCTTTTTACATTTTTCTTTTATTTTTTTTATTTCAAATTTACTTTCCAATGATTTTTTTTGCAGTCCTTTATGCAAAAATTTCATATCAATATCACAAATAATTTCATCTCTAAAATGAATTATTAACTTTCCTGTTTTTTCAAATTTTCCAATAACAGAGACATCAACATCTTCTGAAGAAAAAAGTTCTATTAATTCCTTTAATTTATTTTCAGGGACAGATAAAACCATTCTTTCCTGTGATTCAGAAATCCATATTTCCCAGCCATTAAGTCCTTCATATTTTAAAGGAACTTTATCTAAATAAACTACTGCTCCTACCTTTTCTCCCATTTCACCAATGGCAGATGAAAGCCCTCCTGCTCCACAGTCAGTTATTGAGTTATACATATCTTTATCTCTGGCAACAAGAAGACAATCAAGAACTTTTTTCTCAATTATTGGGTTACCTATTTGAACAACACTTGTGGGAATATCTTTATCTAAACTTGTTGAAGAAAATGTCGCTCCGTGAATACCATCCCTTCCTGTTTTTCCTCCGACAACTACAATATAATCATTTTCAACATTTCTTTTTTCAACTTTATCAATTGGAATTAAACCAACTGTTCCACAATAGACAAGACAATTATTTGTATATCTCTCATCAAAAATAATAGCACCGTTTCCTGTTGGAATTCCCATTCTATTGCCATAGTCCCTCACCCCACTTACAACTCCTTTAAAAATTCTTTTTGGATGCAACACTCCTTCTGAAAGTTTTTCAAAAGGTGTGTCCATATTACCAAAACAAAAAATATCCGTATTTAATATTGGTTTTGCTCCTAAACCTGCTCCAAGAATATCTCTTATTACTCCTCCTATTCCTGTTCCTGCTCCTCCATATGGTTCAAGTGCTGATGGGTGATTATGAGTTTCAACCTTAAAAGCAACCCCATATTTTTCATCTAATTTTATAATACCGGCATTGTCTTTAAAAACAGAAATGCATAATGGACTATTTAATTTTTCTGTAACTTTCATAATTTCTTTTAATAAAACAACATTTTTTTCCTTTTTTTTCTTTCCTTCTTTTTCCTGATATTTAATGTTTGCTTTAAATGTTTTATGATAACAATGCTCTGACCATGTTTGGGCAATTGTTTCCAATTCACAATCACTCGGATTTCTCCCAATTGTTTTAAAATACCTCTCTATTGCTCTCATTTCATCTATATCAAGAGAAAGAAGTCCCTTTTTACTTATTTCAAGCAATTGTCTATCACCTTTTCCAATTATTTCAATTTCTTTAGCATATTTCATCTAATTTCCTCTTTTTATTTTGTAGTCATGTATTAAAGGATTTGCAAGTAATCTTACGCATATTTTTTTAATCTCTGTTTGTTTTAAACTGCAATAAATATAATATTTTTTCCCTGTTGATATATTTATATCCTTTTTTAACCCATAATCAGAAATTGCTTTCTTTGTTGTTTCTGCTACCATATCGGTAACACCTTTTTTATACCATATCTCAACGAGGTATAAATTTTTTTCTTTTGTTGTCTCTATATTTATAGAATATTTTTGAGAGACCCTATCAAGAAGTATGTTTTCAGCAATTTCTTTTATTTCTTTTATTTCTACATTACCGTCAAATGCATAAAGGTCAGAAACATTTACTTTTTTTACATCATATATCCCCATTTCTTCAACCCCTTTTTTTGTCTCATTTCCAAAAGCATCAAATACATTTTCTTTGTAAAAAATCTCAATAATATATTTCATTTTTCCCTTCCTCTTTCAATTCCTTTTATAAAACAATAAAATGAACTACCTAAAACATCAAGGTTATATCCACCTTCAAATATAATAAATAAATTCATACCTGTTTTACCAATTTCTTTTCCCATCAGATAATAGTCCGACTCTTCAAGATTAAGAGAAAGAAGGGGGTCTTTTTTATGGGTATCAAAGCCAAGAGAAATACCAATAATATCTGGAGAAAATTCTTTTATTATATTTAATGTATTATAAAATTTTTCAAGATATTTTTTATTTCCTGTTCCAGGGGCAATTGGGAAATTATAACAGTTTTCAAAAGAGAAATTTCCTGTTCCCGGGAAAGCGGGAAATTGATGAATTGAAACATAAATAACATTTTTTCCCATTTTTAAAATATCCTCTGTCCCATTTCCATGATGACCATCAATATCAAGGACTGCAACTTTTTTCCCTTCATTTATGATTTTTTTAACTGCTACTGCTATACCATTAAAATAACAAAAACCACCAAGAAAGTGTTTTCCTGCATGATGACCTGGTGGACGCGAAAGAGAAATACCTATATTTGATGTTTCTAAGGATATTTCACTTGCTTTAACTCCTGCACAAACAGAAAGGAATGCATATTTGTAAATATCCAGGATAACAGGTGTATCCATAGCAGAAAAATTATTATTCTTAACATTTTCAACAAATTCCCGACTATGTGCAAGAAACAATAAGTCCTCATTATAAAGGTCAACTCCAACAAAATTATTTATTCCTTTTTTAATTAAAAAATTGTATATAACTTTTATCCTTTCAGGACATTCAGGATGACCTTTTTCGTAATACCGAAGAAAATCAGGTGAATAAACAATTTCAAATTTCATAGTCCTCAAACATATATATTATTTCTTCCATATTGGAAAATCTCTCATCGGGGTTTTCTCTTGTTGAGATATTTATTATATATCTAAATGTATCTGGTATTGGGAAATTAAGTTCATTATATAATTTTTCAACTGTTTTCCCAAAAGAGTATATATCGCTTCTTATACTTGCTTTTCTCCCTTTAATAATTTCAGGTGCTGTATAATCAAGTGTACCACCTTCTCTTTTTTCTTTATAAAAAAATGTGTTTTTTACTGATAAACCAAAATCAGTTATTTTTACTTTTTCAAGAGAGAAATTTACAAGAATATTGGAAGGATTAAAATCCTTATGGATAATTCTATTTTGGTGAATGAAAGATAATCCCTTTGCTGATTTTAAAATAATTTCTTCTAAAATTGAAGGAGAGAAAATTTCTCTTCTGGTATGTATACATTTTAGAAGGTCTGCGTCAAGAAACTCCATAAAAATAAAAAAAGCCCCTTCATCTTTTTTAAAATCATAAACCTTCACAATATTTGGATGTATAAGTTTTTTAGCGATTTTTGCTTCTCTTATAAACCTTCTTATTTGATATCTATCAAGACGTCTTGGATGCAACACTTTAATTGCAATAACTGGGTCATATTCTGGTTGTGGGTCTATACTTCTTGCCTTATAAACAGTAGAAAACCCACCTGCTCCTAACATCTCTTCAAGAATATAATTTTCAATTTTATAGCCAGTTCTTACTTTTATTTCTTCCATTTTTAAGGTTAATTTAAGGTCATTAAAATGAAGTTGTATTATTTTACCATCATCATTAATTATTTTTCAACATCTTTATATTGAGATATATTAAATTTAATTGGTTATTTGAAAAAAATAATATTTGAATTTTTCTATTGGACAAAATTATGGAAAATATAAGTTTTTGATTTGTAAATATTTTTTAACTTCGTAAGTAAAATTACAAAATATCTAAATCAGTGTTTCTATAACCAATTGCTTCTGAAATATGAGAAGCATTTATTATTTCTGATGCATCAAGGTCTGCAATTGTTCTTGCTACTTTTCTTATTTTATCATATGACCTTGCTGAAAAATTAACTTTTCTCATTGTTTCCCTTAAAATTTCTTCACCTTCTTTTTCTATAATACAATACTTTTTTATCTGCTGGGAATTCATATATGCATTAAAATAAATCCCTTTATTTTTAAATCTCTCCCTTTGTATTTGTCTTGCTTTTACAACTCTATTTCTTATTTCCTCGGATGATTCTTCTTCTCTATCTTCAATTAAAACATCTGCTGGAACAGTTGTTACTTCTATGTGTATATCAATTCTATCAAGCAGGGGTCCTGATATTTTCTTTCTGTATTTTAATATCTGTGAAAGTGTGCAATTACAGGTATGATGAATATCTCCATACCATCCACATGGACAGGGATTCATAGCAGCAACAAATAAAAATCTTGCAGGAAAATCAACTCTCCCTTTTGCTCTTGAAACGGAAACATTACCATTTTCAAGTGGTTGTCTTAATGCTTCAAGAACATTTCTTTTAAATTCAGGCAGTTCGTCAAGAAATAACACTCCATTATGAGATAGAGATATTTCTCCTGGTTTTGGTATTGTTCCTCCACCTATTAGGGCAATATCAGAAATTGTATGATGTGGAGACCTGAAAGGTCTTTCAATTACTATTGGTGTTTTTAAAATACCTGCAACTGAATGAATTTTTGTAATTTCAAGTGATTCTGTCAGAGTTAAGGGGGGTAAAATTGTTGGAATTCTTGAAGCAATCATACTTTTCCCTGCTCCGGGACTTCCAAACATAAGGATATTATGAAAACCACTAACAGCAATTTCAACAGCCCTTTTAACATATTTCTGGTCTTTTACTTCTTTAAAATCAACAGAATATTTATCTTTTTCTTCAAAAAGGTCATTAAAATTTACTTTAAATGGTTTAATTTGAGTGTCCCCTTTTAAAAAAGAGGATGCTTCATTTAATGTCTTAACTGGATAAATTTCAACTCCTTCAACTACTCCTCCTTCAAATTTATTCTCGTCAGGAAGTATAATTTTATCGCAACCATCTTCTTTTAATTTTAAAACCATTGGTAAAATTCCCTTGACAGGTCTTACATCACCATTTAAAGCAAGTTCTCCAACAATGTAGTAATTTGAAAGAGTATCTTTTGGGATATATCCAAGTGCAGATAAAATTCCTATTGAAATTGGTAGGTCAAAATAAGAACCCTCTTTTTTTATATCAGCAGGGGCAAGATTTATAACAATTTTTCTGTTTGGGAATTCATATCCAGAGTTTTTTATTGCTGGTTTTATTCTATCTCTACTTTCTTTTACTGCCTGGTCAGGAAGTCCAACAACAGATATACCAGGTATACCTCTAGCAATATCAACTTCAACCTCTATGGGGAAACCTTCAATACCCCATATTGTTATAGACCTGACTTTTGAAAGCATAGTAATAGAGAAGAGGGGGTTTTGCCCCCCTCTTATTTTTTTATTCAACCTTAATTTTCACTTCTTTTTTCTTTTCTTCTGGTGATTTTGGGAGAGTAAGTTGAAGAACTCCATCCTTATATGATGCTTTTACTTTATCTTTATCAATTTGAGCAGGAAGAGTTAAACTTCTGGAAAAAGTTCCACTCCTTATTTCTTTTCTATAAAAATTCTCCTTTTTAACTTCTTTTTCCTCCTGGCTCTTTCCTGATATAGTCAGAATATCACCATTAAGAGAAACAGAAATATCTTCTTTTTTTACACCCGGAATTTCTGCTTTTACTATGATGTTATCTCCTTCTTCATAAACATCAATCGCTGGGACTCTTCCTCCCTCCCATAAATCAAGGTCTCTATTAAAAATTCTATCAACCAATCTATCAAAATCATCTCTTACATCCATAATTTCTTTAAAAGGTGACCATTTTGCTAATTTTGCCATATCTCATCACCTCCCTTTTTTTTATTTTTAGATGCAAAAAAAAGGTGCAGGTTTCATTTTTTAAATTTTATTTCTATTTGATGATATATTCTTTTACTTATTACTTTTGGAACACTTTTCTTTTTATAAATCTTTTTACTTAAAAAAATTGTTTTCTCCAGTGATTCAAATAAAGAAAGGCATTTCTCACATATTTTAATATGTTCTTTAATTAAGTCATTAATGGGTTTTTCAAGTTCTCCATCAATATATTCAGAAATAAGTTTTTCAATATCTTTACATTTCATTTTAATTCCCATGTTTTTTAATATATTCAGAAATTTTTTCTCTTAAAAACATCCTGCTTCTATGAATTCTTGTTTTTACTGCTGGTATTGATAAAGAAAGAATTTTTGCAACTTCTGATATAGGTAGTTCTTCAATATCATGTAAAATAAAAACTGATTTGTATTTTGGTGGAAGTGAATCAATTGCCTCCTGAAGTTGTTGCTTTAATTCATTGCTTTTAAAATATAACGAAGGATTTTCATACCAATCAGAAATTTCTATTTTGTAATCTTTATCTCCAATTTTCTTTATTTCATCTATTGATATGTTTTTATTTTTTTCTTTTCTCAATTTCATCAAGGCATTATTTGTAGCAATTCTATATAGCCATGTTGAAAAAGAAGACCTGCCTTCAAATTTATCAAGATTTTCATATGCTTTTATATATGTATCCTGCATAAGGTCTGCCGCATCCTCTTTATTTCCAAGTAATCTAAAGCCCAAATTATAAATATTAGTTTGTGTTCTTTTCATCAGTTCTTCAAATGCTTTTGTATCACCTTTTTTTGCTCTTTCAATAAGTTGTTGTTCACTCATTTTATTTCTGGTAAATTTCAACTATTTTATTTCTGCTTGTTTTTCCTGTTATTATTTCTATATTTTGTTTCGGCACATTAAAATATTTAGAAAGAATTTCAATCAATTTCTTATTCGCTTTCCCTTTTTCTGCCCTTTCTTTGACACAAACAGAAAAAATTCCTTCTTTTTCCTCAATTTTATCCTGTTTTGCGTCTGTTTTCACTTTAATTGTAATTTTCACTTAATAATAGTATCATAAAAAAGTTTTTTAAAAAAATTTAATGTATTTAAGGGTTGACTTTTATTAAAGGATAGGACTATAATTATGTAAAAGGAGGCAAAATGAAAAAAATTATTATTTTTTTGCTGGTAGTTCTTTTTGCTGGATGTGCGGTTGTCAATGTGTATGTGACTTTTCCCGAAGAGAAGATTAAGAAAGCAGCAGAAGATATTCTTGCTCCAGCACCATCTTCTCCATCTGGATTTCTAAAATATAATTTTACTAAAAATCTTTATGCAGATGAAAAAGTTGTTGTTGGAAAAGAACTTAAAACTGATTCTCCAGTTATAAGACAGGCACAGGAAAAAATAAATAGTTGGAGAAGTAAATTAGATGAATTTAAAAAAGATGGATATGTTGGAGAAACAAACGATTTTAAAGTTGTTATAAAACAGGTACCAGATGATAAGCAGAAAGAAACTGAATTAAGAGAACTTGTAAAAAATGAAAATACACAAAGAGATATAATAATAAGTGAACTTATGAAAATTAACAATGCTCCTGCCAAAGAAGAAAAAAAATTTAGAGAGATATTTGCAGAAACATCAATAAAATATTCTCCCTCTGGAACATGGATACAGGATGCAAAGGGGAATTGGAAAAGAAAATGAAAAAATTGTTGTTAAATGGGTGTGAAGCAGCAGGGGAAGGGGCAATTTCTGCTGGCTGTAAATTTTATGCTGGATATCCTATTACTCCACAAAATAGATTTCCAGAGTATATGAGTTATAGGTTACCAGAAGAAGGTGGAATTTTTATACAATCAGAAAGTGAAATTAGTGCAATAAATATGGTCTTTGGGGCTTCTGCTGCTGGGGTTAGAGCGATGACATCTTCATCTTCTCCTGGTATTTCCTTAAAACAAGAGGGAATTTCATATCTTGCTGGTTGCGAATTACCTGCTGTTATAATAAATATGAATAGGGGTGGTCCAGGTCTTGGGGATGTTACCCCATCTCAATCAGATTATTTTCAAGCAACAAGAGGTGGTGGTCATGGTGATTATAGAACAATAGTGCTTGCTCCATATAGTGTTCAGGAAATTTACGATTTTACCTATCTTGCTTTTGACCTTGCTGATAAATATAGAAATCCAGTTCTTATTCTTGCGGATGGTATTATTGCTCAGGTTATGGAATCAGTTAATTTAAAACCAAAAAAAAAGAAATTACCTGAAAAAAAATGGGCTTTAACTGGATGTAAAGGGAGAAAACCAAATTCAATAAAATCACTTTTTTTAACTCCTGGGGTACTTGAAACACATAACTGGAAATTAGCAAGAAAATATGAGAGAATTGAGAAAAAAGAAATAAGGTATGAGCAATATTTTTCTGATGATGCAGAACTTGGAATTGTCAGTTATGGAACATGTGCAAGAATTGTTCTTGAATCCCTTAAAAAGGCAAGAAAAAATGGCATAAAGGCATCTCTTTTTAGACCAATTACTTTATGGCCATTTCCATATAGGCAATTATCTGATTTTATAAAAAGCGTAAAAAAAATTCTTGTTATAGAAATGAATTTAGGACAAATGCTTGATGATGTTAAAATATCAAATACAAGTAATAAGAGAATTTTCTTTTATGGAAGACCTGGTGGGGGAGTTCCAACACCAGAAGAGATATTTAAAGAGATAAAAAAAATATGAAAGTTATTTATAAAAAACCAGAAAGTATAACAGATAATACTACAATTTATTGTCCTGGATGTGGGCATGGAATTGTTCATAAAATTATTGCAGAAGTTATTGACCAACTGGATATAAGAGAAAAAACAATATCTATTGCTCCTGTTGGCTGTGCAGTACTATCTTATAACTATTTTAATTTTGATGTAACAGAGGCAGCACACGGTAGATGTCCTGCTGTTGCAACTGCTATAAAAAGAGTTTATCCTGATAGGATTGTTTTTACATATCAAGGAGATGGAGACCTTGCTGCTATTGGGACTGCTGAAATTATACATTGTGCTGCAAGAGGAGAAAATATAACAGTAATTTTTATAAATAATGCTGTTTATGGAATGACAAAAGGGCAGATGGCTCCAACTACATTACCAGGGCAGAAAACAACAACAACTCCCTATGGAAGAGACACATCATATCATGGTTATCCTATAAGAATGTGCGAACTCCTTTCAACATTAGCTGGTCCTTCTTATATTGAAAGAACTACAATAGAAAATGTACCTGAAATTATAAAAACAAAAAGGGCAATTCAAAAAGCATTTACATACCAAGTAGAAAATAAGGGATTTTCTTTTGTTGAAGTTCTTTCAACCTGCCCTACAAACTGGAAAATGACTCCTTCTGAAGCAATGAAATGGGTAGGGGATACAATGAAAAACTATTTTATTCCTGGTGTTTATAAGGACAAATACAATAAAGGGGAAACATAATGTTCTTTTTGCCTTTTTCAATACTACTACTTTTGATTTTTATTTTACTTCTGCCTTTTTTCTTTTTACTTGTTCAGGTAGAAATAATAAAAATTGCTTTAAGTAAATTAGGACTTTCTCCATATATGGCTCTTTTAATATTTCTTTTATCTCTAATTGGCAGTACCATAAATATCCCTCTTTTTTCCAGAGAAGTTACAGGAGTAGTTCCTAATAGAGAAATGTTCTTTATTTTCAATCCATTTGGTATGCCAGAAGTTCAGACAAAACAAATAATAGCAATAAATATAGGAGGAGCAATAATTCCACTTTTTCTTTGTATATATCTTCTACCAAAGGCACCACCACTTCCCACTTTATTTGCGACTTTAATTTCAATTATTGTTTGTTTTAAAATATCAAAAATTGTTCCTGGAATGGGAATTGTTATACCTTCTTTAATTCCACCAATAATAGCGGTTCTCTGTGCTTATATTTTTTCTCCTGGAAATAAAATCCCAGTTGCGTATATTTCAGGAGTTCTTGGTGTTTTAATAGGAGCAGACCTTCTCAACCTAACTAATTTGGGTAATTATCCTGGAATTATGAGTATTGGTGGAGCAGGTGTTTATGATGGTATATTTCTTGTAGGTATCATTTCTGCACTACTTGCATAACTAATAGCCGTTCTATTTTATCAAACCACTGCTTATAATATTCATTTTTTATGATATTAGATATTAGTTAGATACTTTATATCATAAGATTTTATTGACCCCTGTTCATATCCCCAACATGGAAGCACACAGATACAAAATTTTAATACTCACACTCAAAACTCAAAAATAAAAATCTTTTATTTTTATTGCCTGCTACTCTTTACTTTTCAGTCAATGCAATTAAGTAAGTACACACTGACTGAGTATTTCCCTTATTTCATATTCAATAGAAAAATGACTCATTTTGAAATAGGTATTTCCAGGGCAAGAAGAGGTGGATATTGCTGGCATCCAAAAATATCCTTTTCACCTGGTGAACCACTCGGTCTATTACGCAAAAAAGTAAATTTGATAGCATAAGCAGGATCAAACTCAACAAAATCTGTTATGCGACCAATGTCAATATTATAAAGTTTTGATATGTTCTCCCTACTTAACACACCACTCTTTCTGACCATTTCGTAGTTATCAGCGCTATTAAAAATTATATCAAAGGTAATTTTATCAGTACCTGCATTTTTGCTACGAATTGTCTTTGCTAAATCACTTAATTTAACAGTTTTCATAAAATTCTCCTTATATTATTCATCGGAATAGGTAAATTTAACTTTAAAAAGGTCCATTGGATTATTTACCGGGATAGTATGATTCATTGTCCACTCATAGGCAACACCGTCATATATTGTTTCATGTGTTATAAATGCAGCACTACCAGCCGTTCCTTTTACATCCGGTAATCTGGCATAAAAAAGTTGCATCCATCCACAAAAAGTGATTTCTTTTGCCAATTCCTTTGTTGCTGCTACTCCCTCTACTACTATACACAACTCATGTGATCTGACTTCCCGGACTGGTTCCCACTCTTCCATAACTCCGTTTTTCCCATAGATATGAAAATAAAGCTCATATTTTTCTCCTGGAAATTGTTCCTGCACTTGCTTTCTGCACCAAGCAATAACCCTGTCAATATTTTTGATTGAATATGGATCCCGAATACCTGCTATTCCAATATACCTTTCACCAACTTTACCTGCTCCTTCAATTTTAACTCTTATTTCTTCTGCTGGAATAAATTTCGGACCAGTAATACAACAAGTTTTTTTATCATACTGAACATATTGACAACTACTCATATCCAACATACCACCCACAAAATATTCAAAATAGGGATTAGACCGTTCATACATTGCATGACCTGCCACTGATGCAACTGTACAATATTGTTCTGGATGCATCGCCTTGACCTTAATGTCTTGCTCAGTAATAATTCCAATAATTGTTTCCTTTGCCCCGTAAGGTTCAGCACAGAAAGAAGCACACTCCATTATTTTACCAAGGCAATATGCAAGTCCTTCTGGAAATCCTTCTCTTATTGCTGGTGCAGCAAAAATAGCAACATCACCTGAACGGCCTCCAATGATAACATCAACACCCATATCCAATGCCTTGTGATAGGGATGAATACCAGCAACAGCAACAATATTATTCGTCTTATCAATGTCTCCCATGGTTAAATTTTTTCTACCATCCAGTCCTTTAATTTCTTTCCCCTTTTTTAGCAAATTTTTAAGATAATTTTTTGTTAAATCGGAATAGAAATATCCTATCTTAAATTTTGGTAGTTTATGTTTTAAAGCAATCTCCTTAATATATTTTATATACCTATCAACCATAACTTTTGAACCACAATCTCCAGCCGAGCCAATAATCATTGGGATATTTTTCTTCCTTGATTCAACCAACATTAGTTCTAAATCATGTTTCTGGTTTCTTTCTGAACTGAAACTTTTGTTGGCTCCAAGTGCACCCGGACCCACGTCATCACTTCCTGAATCAGCAATAATATAGTCAGGATTTTCTTCTATCCCTGCATAAAAACTTGCTTCTTTGATGGGGGCAGTTCCCAAATGCCCAGTAGAACATAAAAACTTCAGCATTTTCTTTCTATCCATATCGCTCCTTCGTTTTTATTGATTGGTTGTAAAATTTTTATCTAAAAAAATTTTAACCATACTTTTAAAAATATCAAATTTTTGTATGAGTTGGGTACATCGGTAACACTTTTTTATTCAAATTTTGTTGTTTTTTCATCTCAATAAATTCCATTGGTGTTAACATATCAAGAGAACGATGTGGTCTATTAAAATTATACTCTACTAACCAGTCAGTTAAAAGACCATTAAATATAGAAAGGTCATCAATATAATTGCCCATCTGCAAAAACTCTTCTTCTAATGCCTATTAAATTTCTCTCCATTTAAGGAAGAGAAGTGGCGGGATGGGGATTTGAACCCCAGACTTACCGGGTATGAGCCGGTTGCTCTACCACTGAGCTACCCCGCCTTTTTTAATAAATATTCTGCTAATTTTCTGAAAGCAATACTTCTATGGCTGATTTTATTCTTTTCTTCAACTGAAAGTTGTGCAAATGTTTTTCCAATTTCAGGAATTTCAAATACAGGGTCATATCCAAACCCATTTTCTCCTCTTGGCTGGAATGTTATAATACCTTCAACCTCACCTTTAAAAAATTTTCTCTTATGGTCTTCTATAAGACAGATAACAGTGATAAATTTACCTTTTCTATCTTCTTTATTTTTTATATTTCCCATCATTTTCAACAATTTCTCAATATTTTTTCTGTCATCTCTATAAGTAGAAGAAAATCTCGCTGACTTAACACCGGGCAGTCCTCCTAATTTTTCAACCATAAGTCCTGAATCTTCACCTACAACAGGTATATTATTTTTAAGGAAATTTTTAAGATAATTTGCTTTTATAAAAGCATTTTCTTCAAATGTATTTCCTGTTTCTTCTGGGAACATTATATCCTCAGGACATTTTATAACTTCAATTCCTGTATCTTTTAAAATATCCTGAATTTCTTTTATTTTATCTCTGTTTTTAGTTGCCAAGTAAAAATTCAATTTCATCTTTTAATATTTTCTTTTCAATCTCAATTATTTCTTTTATACCTTTTTCACCAAGGGTAATAAGGTTGTCAAGTTGTTCTTTTGAGAAAGAATATCCTTCTCCTGTTCCCTGAATTTCAACAAATTCATTACTTCCTGTCATAATAAGATTCATATCAACACTCGCAACAGAGTCCTCTGAATAATCAAGGTCTAAAAGATAATTTCCATAAACTATTCCGGCGCTTATGCCTGCGAGATAGTCCTTTATAATTGGTAATCGTAAATGATTTGTTTTTTTTAAGTTATTCAAAGCAAGAACAAGTGAAATAAATCCACCTGTGACCGATGCTACCCTTGTTCCTCCATCTGCCTGTAAAACATCACAATCAATCCAGATTGTTCTCTCATCAAGATTTTTCAAATTGATAATTCCCCTTAAAGACCTGCCTATCATCCTTTGAATTTCTTGACTTCTACCAGAAAAGTTTGAACTTCTTGGGACTCTTTCACTTGTTGAAGATGGGAGTAAAGAATATTCTGCTGTAACCCATCCATTTCCAGAGTCCTTAAGCCAGGCAGGTACTTTTTCTTCAATATTTGCAGTACATAAAACTCTTGTATCTCCAATTTCTATAAGACAGGAACCACCGGCATATTTAATAAAATTTTTTGTAATTTTAATTTCTCTTATTTCATCATTTTTTCTATTACCTTTTCTTTTTATCTCCATTGGGAATACCTCTCTTTCCAAGTATTTTGTTCAAAAAATATAGTTGGCAGAATTAAAAAAGAAAAAGAAAAATTATCTCTATCTCTACTCATTTTAAAATCAATAGTTAAACAATGCAATTTTCTCCATATTTCATATGACTGAACAGGAATATTTTCTGTCTCAAAATCATAATAAATACCAACACGATATTTCCAGTTTTCATTTATTTTTTTTTCAACCCAGTTTTCAATACCACAAATATCATTATCTTCTTCATATCTTGTTCCAAAAGAATATTTAAAATTTTCTTTCTCAAAAATAAGGTCATTTATTCCAAAGGCATAACTTCCTTTATTAAAATCAAAATCGTTTTCACCAGTAATTGAAAAATTATTATTTATTTTAATTTCATAATCAATGTATGTATTATTAAATTCATTTCTATTAAAGTCATAGGCATTAGAAATAGAAATATTACCTGTATATTCACTTTTTTTAAATAAATTCCAGTCAAAATTAACTTCCATAAATTTCCCGTTTTCCATTTCTTCATAAGGACTTAATGGAGGCAATTGAAGTGGTTTATATTTTGTAGTCCTGTTATAAAAATATATTGAAGGATTAAAGATTGTCTCTTTTTCGTTTTGTTTTTTTATCATAGCAGTTGAAAGTTTAATACCAACTTCTGAAATATAATTTAATTTGTCATCGGAAGAGTTATTATAGTTAATTCCAGAAAAAGATATAAAGGGAGAAAGAGTAAAAAAGCCAATATTATTTTTATTTTCAAACATTATTTTTTCTACTGCTCTAAAATAGTTATCATTATTATAATAAAAATTTGTAAGGGAAAAATTATTTGAGAAAAAAATGGGTGTATTGGAAATTTGTTTATAAGGAGTAAAAATTTGAATTTCTGGTAATTTTTCAACACTTAAAATTTCTTCTCTGGCATTTTCTCTTATGTTGAAATTAAAAAAAGTATTGTTATAGTTATGAGTTATTGAAAAGTAGTTATATGTTTTTGATTTTGAATAATATTTTTCAGAAAAGAAATCATTAAAGAAATCATTATCATACATCCATCTCCAGTCAAAAATTATATCCCCACTGCCTTGTGGTTTTTCATAATTTTTTTGGAAGTTCCCTATTACCCCTGGCTGAACTTTATCTTCATCATACTTTTTCATTCCCAATGCCTGGAAATTAAAATTATTTTCTTCGGATTTTGCATTTATCCCAGTACCTATTCCCTTACTTCCAATATGAAAAAATTCTTTTAAGTCAATATCATTTTTTTCATTTTTCTGGAAAAAATCAACTTCTAAATTTCTTCCTATTCTTGTTTTATAACTAATTTTTGCCTGTGTTGATGGCTGTTTTTCTTTTATATGATATTTGAATTTTGGGAAATAAAATACATTATAATTTCCAGCAATAACTTTCATCTTTTCTATTTTAATGTAATCATTTTCAACATAAGTTATTCTATCAGCACCAAATCTGTAATGAGGGTGGTCTAAATCACATGTAGTTATATATCCATTTTCTATAATTAATGAGTTGCCTTTTTTTTCAAGATTTTTCCCTTTTCCATAAAAAGGTGGAGAAGAAAATGATGCACCTGTTAAAATCCAGTAATCCTTATCTAAATAATATTTTGCATTTTCTACATCAAATTCCCCCATTTCTGCCTTTACTTTCACATTTCCATTACAAGAAATTTCACCTGTTATTTTATTAAACTCTGCTTGCTGACAAAAAAGATGGACATCTTTATAAATTACTTCAACATTTCCAATTAAAGAAATACCAGACAATTCTCCATTTTCAGTGAAATTAACATTCATTTCATCTGCTGTATAATAAATTGTTTCAATTTCAGAAGAATATAAAAAAGAAGAGAAGAAACAAAGTAATATAATAAATTTAAATTTTGATACCATATTTTGTCCAGAAATTTTTCAGGTCATCCCAGGAAATAATTCCTGAAGTTGCCCCTACTGATGTTGTTATTTTTGCTCCTACGACATTTGCAAGAAGACCACATTTTTCAAAATTATAGTTATTCACAATTCCGGTAATAAATCCAGCAACATATCCATCTCCTGCGCCAGTTGTATCAACAACATCTACATTTAAAGCAGGGAAATAATGTCTTTCTTTTGAATTAACAATATAGGACCCCTTTTCTCCCATTTTTATACCAACATTCCTAACTCCTTTTGAAAGTAAAAAATCACCTATTTCTTCTACATTTTCCTTTCCTGCTATCACCTTTGCTTCTTCATAACTTGGCAGAAAATAATCTATATATTTTAATGTTCCTTCAATTAAAGAAAGATGCTCAACTTCTGCATTCCACACAGTATCAAGAACTGTTATAAGCCCCATTTCTTTTGCTTTTTTTAGTGTTTCCTCTGTTGGTCTGCCATCAAACTCTGGCATAACAAAAGTCCCTGCTATATGTAAAATATGAAAATTTTTCATATTATCAAAGTCAATATCTTCAATTCTCAATTTTGAATTTGCTCCAATTGAATGAAGAAAAGACCTCTCTCCATCAGGATAAACTAAAACAGATGTTCCTGAGGTATTTATTTCATCAGTAATTTTAATTCCGTCTGTATCTATACCCTCTTCCTTTAATTTGTTTATTAAAAACTTACCTAAATTATCATTTCCTACTTTACCAATAATTGCTACATTACAACCTAATTTTTTCAAATCAATCCCCGTATTTGCTGCACAACCGCCAATATGTAATTCTGCCCTATCTACAAGATTCAATTTACCCTTTTCAGGCATTTTTCTAACTGGTTTTACAAGAAAATCACCTACTATAATTCCAATACATAAGACCTTTTTTCCCATATTAACTCCTTTTTTAATACAATTTTTTGTCTCGCGAACTAATACAATTTTATGTATTTTCTTTGTTTCTGTCAATTTTAAATTGACATTAAAGGAAACAAAAATTATAATAAAGTTATTGGGGGATTAGCTCAATTGGGAGAGCACCAGGCTGGCAGTCTGGGGGTCAAGGGTTCAAATCCCTTATCCTCCACTTTCTCTTCTACAAGAAGGGTTTGAACCCTTGGGGGGCAAAAGGGTCAAACCGACTAAAGAGGCAAAGTATAGCAAAGCAGAGTTGGTGCGGCAGGAACTTTGACTTCTTTGTGTAAGCACAATCCCTTATCCTCCACTTTATCTTTTTGGAAGGTTATAGAATAGAAGTTAAATTCTTACTTTTCTTTTAAAATTCTAATAAGTATATCAGGTCTGTTTGTTAAAATTGCATCTGCCCCATTTTCAATAAGTTTTTTCATTTCATTTTCTGTATCAGCAAAAAACACATTAACAAATATCCCATAGGAATGTGCTTTATCAATTAATTCCTTTGTTACTTCATAAGATGGGGTAAAAAATTGTAAAATAGGGCATTTCAAACGATGGGTCTCTTCAATATATTCAACAGGGTTTGTCTGTGTTCTCATATTGCAAATACGAATTTCTTTACACATTTCTCTTGCTAATTGAATTTGACTTGCATGAATTGCAAGATAAGAATTATTTATTCTTTTTCTTTCTTTTAAGGTAATAATAACATTTCTTGTAATAACAGGATTTGGTAGAAGATGAAGATTTAATTCTATATTATCAGGTATGGAATCTAATGCCTCTTCAAAAGTAGGGATTGTAGTACCTTTAAATGCGGGACTGAACCAGGAACCTGCATCTAAATCTTTTACTTGTTCTATTGTTAACTCCTGTATTTTCCCTGTTCCATCTGTAGTTCTATCTACACTTTCATCATGAAGAATTACCAAAGTCCCATCTTTTGTAATTTTTACATCCATTTCAATACCATCCACACCAAGTTTTGCTGCCTCTTTGAAGGCAACAACTGTATTTTCTGGAAATTTTCCAGAAAAACCCCTATGTGCAATTACTTTTACTTTTTTCTTTGTATTTGACATAACTTTTCTCCTTTATTTTTCTAATTTTCAGAGTTTATTTTTTGTTTTAAAATTGCTGCACTTGTTTGTAATTTCTGTAATCTATTTGTTAGTTTTTTAATACTTTCAGAATATATATCTGTCCCTTTCTCCAAAAGAATTATATTTTTCCACATATAATATTGCTCAGTTAAGTCATATGTAGTATCTGCTGTAATTGATAAATATTTCCATACTGCCCCTGGAACAGTTTTATCAAGTTCAAGCAATCCATTTATTTGAGAAATCCCATCTTTTATTATCTCAAGTGTTTCTATAAATGAGCGGGGGTCTATTTCAGAAAGGTCCACAAAATCTTTAGTTTCTTTTGTTTCTTTTAAACTTTGTATTAAAGAGCAGGTATATTTATATTTTTCAATTAATTCATCTGGCTTATCAGGTAATTTTTTCGCAAGTTTATATATAGTTTCATATCTATTCTGTAATCCTTCAATACCTATGTCTATAAGTAAATCTCCAACCCTGTTTATACTTCTTTCATATTTTTCTGTTGCTTCTTTTTCAATTTCTTTGAATTGTTCAGTAAGTAATTGACTTGATTGAATAAGTTTTAATAATACTTCACGAGTGGAAGATATTTCTTTATTTACTTTATCTAACTCCTCTGCCCATTTTACACAATTCTTTTCCCATTTTTCCTCTTCTGAAATTGAAGAAGATGAATTTTGAGTTTTTGTATCTTGTTGACCCGATATTGAGATATTTTTAATTGGATTAACAATAGCATTGTTTTTTAATGTAATTAATAAATCAGGTGCCTTATAAGGATTGTTTTTATACTGAATAATATTATCTCTGATTTGTTGTAGTTTTTTTATTGCTTCATTCTGAGATTTTATTGCTTTTTCTTTTATTTCTTCTGCTTTATCTGGTGAAGTGGTAATTATTGTTTCTGCATATTGGAGGTCTTTATTAACAGAACTTATAGTTTCAAAACATTCATTTATCTGAGAAATTGCTTCCTTGGTGGTTATAGCATATGGGGCTGCTTCATTTGGCATAGGTATATTGGGAATTGGTGGTAAATTTGAAAGGTCAATTTCTCCTGTCATAGCACGGGCACTTCTTTCTGCAAGGTTTCTTGCATCTTCTAAATTACCATTTATAGCAGAATTTACTGCCTGTTCTGCAAGAACTACGCTTCCTGCTAATTGTTTTAGTACATCTGAAGTTCTATTAACATCAGTTTGAATTTTCATCCATTCTTCACCTTCTTCCTGACCAAAACTTGCGCCTCCTGACTGAATTAATATCATTGAACCTTTACCATTTGTAATTTGTAATGTTATTGCCCAAAACCCATTTACATTTTTAGGTTGGTCAAAATACATAGAAGAAGTGTTTAGTACATTAATAGTATAATTGTTTTGTTTAGCCCATCTTGCTAAACATACAAGTTTTGCAACTTCTCTCATTATATGAAATTCAGGAAATATTTTTGCATATTCATCATAATTCTTGGTTAGAAATTCTCCATACTTTTTAGCCGTCTCATTAAGAAAATTAGTTGTTTCTGGTGATTGGTTTTTAAATGTTCTCTTTAAAAAACCCACTATTTTAACTTCGGACTTCTCAAACACAATAATACTCCCATCCTTAGAAATTTTCATATCAACATATCCTGGAACTAATGTATGTCCACTTGTTGCCCCAATATCAAAAGGTAGTTCATAATTTTTCTCTTTTTCTTCCTTTTGTATAAACTCCATTTCAGTTAAATGTTCTGGGAATTTTTCCTTTACATCTGGAAAATTATTAATATTTTTTAACTTATAATCGGCTTTAAATAAAATTTCTCCTAATAGTGAACCTGCCTTTACATTTTTAAAGACAAGTTCTGATTGTGGTATAGGTAAATTATACAATTTTGAAATTAATTCCGGACCTAATACTAATCCATTTAACATTTTTTCTCCCATTTTTTCAGATATAAAGAAAGTAAATCTCTTGCCCATATAGTCAATAATTGTATCTACTGGTTGTCTACCTGACCTAATAGAAGAAATAATTTTTTGAAGTTCATTTTCTGGAGCATCCATTTTTCTGCACAGTTCTGATATACATAGAATAATCGCTTCTTTTCGGAATTCTTCTGGGAATAAGATTTTCTTATCAAGTTCATGATATTTATCATAGATATTAAGTGCTTTTGCCATATTTGAAAGTCGTTCCTCAGGGGTATTCCCAGAAGTAATTGCAATTAACCCATTTGCTGCTTCTGGAGCACCTGCTCCTTTTAATAATTTTGCTCCTAACTGAAATAGTTCGGATTCTGAAAGGTCAATTTCTCCAATAGATGCTCTGTATAATCTCTTGAACTCATCACCTGTCATTCCCACAGCAGATGCGATATTATTAAAGAAACGGCGATTATCTGTTTCTAATGTTGGGTCTTTTAAAAGAAGATTTACCAACTTTTGCATTTCTTGGTCTGTATAGGCAGGGTCTTTTTCCATCTTTTTCAAGTCCTGAGAAATCAATTGGTCAACTTTTTTAAGTATTTCATCTTCCTGTGGAGTTGGTTCAATTGAAACAGATGGATAAGGATTTTCCAGTAAATCTTTTAAAATATCTTCATATGGTATATCACCTGTTGCATAAGTTGGGTCATAACTACCTATAAAAGTAATTATATGTGTTTTTTGGTCAATTAAAGCATATTTAAGGGTATTTATGGCGGTAAGTTCATTTTTCATTGGGAAAAATAAATTATTTTTTGGAGAATTTTCAGCCAATGTTTGTGAAGGAACTACAACTGGTTTGATTTTCAAAACTAATTTAATATTATTCCGTAAGACAACAACAGGATATTCTGTATCCACATTTAAACTATGCATGATTTCAAAAACTTCTTTTACAGATGAAATTTGTCTATCTGCAAGTTCAATTATAATATCTCCATTATTTATTCCTGCAATTTCCGCTGGAGAATTTTTAAGTACCTGCTGAACTTTGGCACCTTTAATTTGTGAATTATCTGGTAAGTCCGTAATTATAATGCCAATCCATGGTTGTGTATTTTTCATTGATTGGATTCTTTCCTTAACTTCAGGACTTACCTGTCGAGCACTAAGGAGGTAGAAATTTTGACAATTATTACTCAATTTCATTTGAATTTTTGATATATTTTGAGAAAAAATTGGACTTATAAAAAAAATATCTATAAAAAAAACAAAATATAATAGTTTTTTCATCATATTACCTATTATTTCTAATTTTGATAAATTATTTAACATTTTCATTTGTAAAAATTTATCCTATTCATCTTTTTTTGTCAATTACTGAATCTTCATCAAAGAATTGTAAGATATAAAGGAATTGTAAAAAGAGAAAATATGTGAGTAAGAAATGTTGTTACAGCAGCATATTCTGAATCAGCATTATATGCTTCACTTAAAACAATGCTTGCAATTGCTGTTGGCATAATTGCGACGATTGAAAGTATAAGTTTTGTTTCATATGGAAATCCAAGTATGTTGAAAAGAAATATTGAAATAGAGGGAATAAAAAATAATCTCAAAAAAATTAGAATAGTATTTTTTAAATTAAATAATTCTTCCTTTTTTATATCTCCCATTCTGCATCCAGCAATAAATAAAGCAAGTGGAGATGTTATTTTTCCAAGAAGGTCAGTTGCAATTAAAATTGAAGATGAAAATGTTTTTAAATATTGATTTGAAATTGTAATTATACTTCTATCCCTTATAAAAATTAAAACAACAGAAATTAAAATTGCAATCATAGGAACACTCAATAAATTTTTAAAAGAGCCTTTCCTTATTTTATTTCCTGTTAAAGCAATAATTCCAAATGTCCAGACAGAAATTTCTGAACCAAAAGTTGAAAGTATTAATTTGGGTATCTTTTGTTCTCCTAAAAGCACAATAATAATAGTAATTGGTAAAAAAGAATAATTATTGATTGCACATTGAAATCTGAAAGTATTTTTTTCTTTTTCAGTTCCGAATTCTAAAAATTTTGAAACAAAAATACCTGTTAAATAACCAATAAACATAAGTATAAAAGTACCTAATGGTAATTGCCATCCACTGATAATGTCATTTGTAGTAAAATTATTTAGAAATGATGAGAAAATAAGAGATGGATAAAAAAAAGTAGTTATAGAAATTGACATCTCTTTTATTGTAGATAGAGATATATATTTTCTTTTTCTCGCAAAAAAGCCAAAAAGAATTATCAAAAAAACAGGTAGAATTTTAAGGAATATCATTTTTTTAAAATCTCTTTAATGAAATAAATAAATACAATTATTGAGTGAATTAAAGTATCGTAATAATTATATTTTTTTTAAATAATTTTTCAAATTTGTTCAATAATAAATACATAACTTATTTTGTATTTTTCTTTTCAAAGTTTATAATAAATTCAACAGGAAAATTAAATGAAAACATATAAAGTAGGAATTATTGGATTTGGATTTATAGGCAAAGTTCATGCTTATGGATATGAAAATTTAAAATATTATTACCCGAATTCTCCTTTTAGAGTTGAAATTGAAGGTATTTCAACATCAAGAGAAGAAACAGCAAAAAATGTTAAAGAAACCTATGGGTTTGAAACGACTTCTGATTATAGAAAACTTATTGAAAATAAAGAAATTGAAATAATTGATATTTCAAGTCCCAACATATATCATTTTGAGCAATTGATGTACGGGATAAAAAACAAAAAACATATTTATTGTGAAAAACCACTTGTTTGCACAATAGAAGAAACATTAGAACTTGAAAAAAAATTAAAAAATTTTGATAAAAACCATCAAGTAGTTTTTCATAATAGATTTTTCCCTTCAACTATAAAAACAAAACAATTTATAGAAAATGGGTCTATTGGGAACCCCACAATTTTTAGAATTGCCTATTACCATTCTGGAAGTGTTGATAAAAATAAACCAATTGGCTGGAAACAGGAAAAAGGAGCAGGTGTATTACTTGATATTGGCTCTCATGTTATTGATTTAATTTATTATTTTTTAGGTAATTTTAAAAATGTCTCTGGCAAAAGTAAAATTCTCTATCCTGAAAGAAAGACGAAAAATGGCAAAATTGTAAAAGTTGAGGTTGAAGACCATATTGTTATAAATGCTGAAATGGAAAATGGGGCAATTGGTATTATTGAAGCATCAAAAATAGCAACAGGAACAGAGGATGAGTTAAAATATGAAATATATGGAACAGAAGGAGCAATAAGATATAACTCAACTCAACCAAATTATCTGAACTTCTATAATAGAAAAGAAACAGAAAGTGGTTTTAAGAAAATACCAACTCTTGGAAATTATCCTGAAAGCAATTTTCCTGGACCTAAATTTACTACTGGCTGGATAAGAGGGCATATTCATTCTATATATTGTTTCATTAAATCAATTTATGAAAATAGCCCTGCAATTCCTTCATTTTTTGATGGTATTTACAATATGAAAATAATTGAGGATATAAAAAGTGGAGATGAAAATGCCTGATGAAATAGCAAAAAAAAAGAAGAGAGGTAAAATTTTGCAGAGTAAAAGTCATGATGTTTTTTTGAATTACCCTGCAAGAGATTGGGGTGAAGGGATACCTATTGGGAATGGATTTTTAGGTTCAATAATTTATGGAGACCCAAGTATGTTAAGTTTCACTTTAAATAGAAGTGATGTCTGGGATTATAGATATAAGGAATTTGACCCAGAAGGCAAATTAAAATTTAATCAGTTAAAAAATCTTTTAAAAAAGAGAAATGAGAAAGCATATAAAGATTTTGTAAAAGAGACAGAAGACCATAGTAGTAAATATCCATATCCTGCACCTCAAACATGTGGAAGGATGCAAATAAGTTTTAAATCAGATGCTGGAAGATATTGTCAACGATTAAGTCCTGAAATTGGGAAAACATTTATTGAATTTTCTTATAATAAGAAAAAAAGAATTATTGAAGTATTTATTCCTCCTGAATTACCAATAATGTTTGTTAAAATAAAAGGTAAGAATTTAGAGCCATTTTCTATTTTTTTGAATCGTGATGGTTTATCAATAATACCTGAACTTATTAAATCAGAAATTCCTTCTGAAAAAATAAAAATAGAATATGCAGGAAATAAAGAATTATTCAAAATGATTGGTAAATTTCCTGATGGTTTATATTTTGAGGTTGGTATTAAAGAAAAAGAAGGTATTTTTTCATCAATAGATACAGGAAAAGGGAAAGTAGATATTCACCCTGATGGTAAAAATGAGATTACTATTGTTCTTGGAGTAGTATCTGGATATAAAAGAGAAAAACTTGATGAAGAAATTGCAAAGGTAATAAATAACTCATCAAAGAACTATACATTATTAAATACCAGACATTTACAGGAATGGGGAAAATTTTGGTCTCAGTCCTCAATTACTATTCCTGATAAATTGCTTGAACATATATGGTATATCAGTCAATATTTTTTGAATTCAACATTAAAATATGCAAATCAAGCACCTGGATTATATGGATTATGGACATATCATGATATTACTCCCTGGCGTGGGGACTATCATCTTGATAGAAATTTACAGGCGGTATTAGAACCACTTTTTTCATCAAATCATATAGAATTAGCAGATATTTATTATGATTTTTTTATTTCAGTACTACCTGAAATTCGTAAGCAAACAAAGAAATTTTATAGATGGGATGGAATATCTTTTCCAGGAAGTATTGGACCAAAAGGAGAAAATATGGGAGGATATTTTCCTGTATCACATTGGGAAGGTACCTCAGCTTGGATATCATTACTTTTCTGGTGGAAATATCGGTTCACTATGGATAATGACTTTTTAAAAGAGAAAGCATATCCATTTATGAAAGAATGTGGAATATTTTATGAAAAATATTTAGGAGAAAAAAGAGAAGATGGTAAATATCATCTATGGCCATCGTATCTTCCTGAAACAGGTGAGAATAGTATGAAAGCGTGGGGAACAGATTCTGCAATTGATATAGGATTATTGAGATTTTTATTTGGTGCTTTAATAAAGGCAGCAAAAATTCTGGGAAAGGATAAAGAAGATATAAAAAAATGGGAAGAAATATTATCCGGGCTACCTGATTATCCTACATGGGATGGAGCAATAGTAGATTATCAGGAATGGCCAGAGTTGTACGAGAAAGAAAGCATATTTACTGATGATTTGAGGATTGCCCCTATTTATCCAATAGGAGATATTACTCAGGATAGTCCTGATGAACTATTAGAACTGGGTAAAAGAACATTTTATAGTCTTGGAAAACATCATGCGAGAATCTGGTTATTAACTGAATCTGTGGTTGCATCCCGTCTTGGCATATCAGAATTGTCTTATGGGTATATAAAAAGATGGGCTCAACATATTACTCCACAGGGAATTGGAACTTATTCTACAGGAATATCTATTGGCTGGCGTGATACATCTCTAAATGATGGTATTCGTAAATTATATAAATTGGTGCCATGGAACTATTCAGTATTTGGTATAGAATTTCCATCTAATTTTATTTCTGCATTAAACGAAATGCTTTTACAAAGTTGTGGTGAAAAAATAAGAGTGTTTCCTGCTATTCCAAAGGAATGGAAAGAAGTGAAATTTGAGAATTTTAGAGCAGAGAGGGCATTTTTAATTAGTGCTTATATGAAGGATGGAGTTGTAAATAAGATAGTAGTAAAAAGTATTAAAGGAGAAGAACTTTTACTTGTGAACCCTGAACCCGCAAGGAAATTTTGTATAAAGAAAAATGGTAAAAAATTAGGAATAGGAGAGGGAAAAATTTTCAGATTAAAAACAACTCCTTCTTCCTGTTATGAATTCACAATAAAATGAATTTATAGCATTTTTTGCTATTAAATTTTTAAAAATATCCAGTGATATTAAGAATACTCTCAGGGTTTAGATTGTTTCATAGAGATAAAAAAAATCAATGGTTTCGTTTTTCCCTGATGCTCTCAACTATAAAGAATAATGCAAGTAGAACAATTATAGAGGCAATATTTCCAAGAAGAAGTTTTTTATTTAAATAAAAATCCTTTGCCTGAATTATTAAAGCAACAATTGTTGTTAAGAACATAAATATTGAAGGGTAAAAAAGAACTTTTGAGTTCTTTCCTCTTTCAGAAAGGTATAAAGCACATATAAGAAGAACAACTGCTGCAACGAGTTGATTTGAGGCACCAAATACAGGCCATATTTTCTGCCAACTGCCAAAAGCAAGATATCCAGCAATTATAATTATAAAAATAGTGGCAAAATATCTATTTTTAAAAATATTTATTTTAAATGTATCACCAAACAATTCCTCAGAAATATACCTTGTTATTCTTGTAGCAGTATCAAGAGTTGTTAAAACAAAACTATTTATTATAACAATTGCCAGCATAGTTCCAAATTTTGAACCAAAAATTGGGGATGTTACCTGTCCATATCCAAGTGCAAATGTTCCTATCCAGTTCCCCCCTTTCATAAGAGAGGGATAATTAAGTAAAGAATTTGGTTCATTCCAATAAAGACCCGCAGTAACACATATTAAAGCAAGAATTGATAAAACCCCTTCTACAAGCATAGCCCCATAACCAATATTTTTTGCATATTTTTCATTATTAATTTGTTTTGAGGTTGTTCCACTTGAAACAAGAGAATGAAAACCACTTATCGCACCACAGGCAATAATAACAAACATCATGGGCCAAAGTGGACCATTTGAAGAAGAATATGAAACAAAGTTTGGAGTGTGAATTTGTGGATGTGTAATTACCAGTCCTAAATAGCCAAAAAGCAAACCAAAAAATAAAAGGAAAGAAGAAAGATAATCTCTTGGTTGAAGTAATAAATTAACAGGTAATACACTTGCAATAAGAGAATAAAGAAGTAGAATTACAATCCACGCTTTTGTTGCATAGGCAGGACTTATAACAACAGGATACCTGCTTCCTAAAAAGAAAAGTAAGACATAAAGAATAAGTGAAATTAAAGTTGCATGAATTTGAGGGAGATTAAATTTATAAACAGCAACACCAAAAAATATTGCAATTATTAATAGAGAAAAAGTTGGTATAACAATTTTTGGTTCTTCAATAAATGTTGTAGCAGTAACAGCAGCAAAAACAGCCACAACAAGAATAAGAGTGAACCATAAAAAAATAGAAAAGAAAATTTTCCCTCTTTTGCTTATTACAGAAGAAGAAATATCTCCTATGGATTTTCCTTCATTTCTTATACTCACCATTAAAGAAGAAAAATCATGTACTCCACCTAATAAAATTGAGCCAAAAACAATCCATAAAAAAGTTGGACACCATCCCCAACAAACAGCAGCAATTACAGGTCCAAGAATAGGGCCAGCCCCTGCAATTGAACCGAAATGATGTCCAAAAAGAATAGACCAGTGTTTTACAGGAACATAATCAACTCCATCTTCTTTTTTATAGGCAGGTGTTTTTTCATCAGGATTTACTTCCCATAATTTTTCTAAATACCTGCCATAAAATACATAAGCAATGAGAAAAAGAAAAATCCCAATTCCTGCAACTAATAGAGAGTTCATTTCCCCCTTCTTCTTTTTGCTTGTTTTTTTATATTTTTTTAATTATTTTTATTTTAACTGACAGAAGAGTAAAAATCAAATTATGTTTTATTAAGTGCTGTTTCAATGTGCTTATTGTCTATTTTTACTTTTTCTACAAGTTTTTCATCCTTGAATATTTCTATCAGATGACTTACCATTTTACTTTATTTGGTTAAAAAATAAGTATAAATCTTGTGCATATAAAAAAATTTCTTGTTTCTATACTAATCTATCTTTTTAATTAGAATCTATTCAGACCTTTTTAGAAGTGCTTCCCATCTTTTGTCAATTTCTTGTTGTATTTTGTCAAGGAGTTCTTTATTTTCTGGTTTTAGAAGGTGAGAAAATCTTCTTTGCAGTTTAAACCACTCAATAACTGGTTTTTTCTCTTTTGGCTTATATGTCAATTTGTATTTTCCCTCAACAACTTCATAAAGTGGCCAGATACATGTGTCTGCTGCAAGACGAGAAATTTCTAATGTAAGTTTTGGGTCATGAGGCCAGCCAAGTCGGCAGGGAGAAAGGATATCTATAAAGGCAAAACCATCAAAAGTTGTCCCTTTTTCAACTTTATTTACAAGGTCATTCCATTTACCGGGTATTGATGTTGCAACATAAGGGATATTATGAGCAACCATTATTTCAGGTAAGTTTTTTTGCCATTGTAATTTACCGGGAATAACTTTACCAGAAGGAGAAGTGGATGTATGTGCCCCAAATGGAGTTGCAGAAGACCTCTGGATACCTGTATTATGAACTACTATTCCATCTGCTATAAAATTATGTTCATCCTCAACTCTTAAATCTAAAGTGGGTTCTTTCCCAACAAATTCTATACTTCTTACTTTTTCTATTTCAAAAAATTTGTTCTCTACTAAAAAATTCTGGTATCTATATTGGTTTCTATATTTTTCTGTATTCCATTTTCTTTTTTTACTAAAACATATATATCCAAATTTTGTATCTTTTAGAAGTTGCCTGTTTACACATTTTGTGCCTTTTTCTTTAGTTTGCCAGTGAATATCACCAACTCTATAATTTGTAATTTGTAGTAATAATCTTAATCTGTTTAAAAGTTCCGAACTTGAAGAAACATATCTACAACTATTTCCTGTTTTATATCCATCAGAAAGCATCAAACCCTCAATAAATTTCTCTCTTTCTTCTACTGGTAAAGTAAATATCCATGATGGGATTGTTTTATTTTTTGCTCCTTTCCCAAATCCCAATGAATCAATAAATCTTGCTAAATTTACAGAATTTGCATAAATATATACTTTGTCTGTTCTTAAATTTCCTCCGCCAAAAATACTTTTATGCAGGTATGTCATAACATCTCTACCTTTACTACCTTCAGGCAAAGCAAAGCCAACTTCTCCTTTTTCACTTCTTACCCATCCATCACCAACATATAAACCTAAATATTTCATTAAGTCAGGACTGGAGTGTTCAGGGATATTTATATCATTAAGTTTGTTCACCTTATAATCGCCCTTAGAAACCTTTGTATAATTAAATTCAGTTGGCTTACCTGGATTTATGTTTTTTAAAACAACAACTTCATCACCTACTTTAATTTCTGATAATGTTTTCCAGATAAAGGTATTCTTCTTTCCTCTGCCATTTCTTTTCAAAATCAGGAATGGATGATTGGATGTTGCCTTTATTGAATGGTGTAGAGTTTTAAGTTGGTAGACATCTTTTATTCCATTATCAAAAACACCAGTGCATTTTTTTGCAACTAATTGATATGTTTTCTGGTCAAAAGCATAAACGAGGTCTCCTTCTTTTATTTCTGTTATTTTTTTAGGTCCTTTTTTTGTCATTATAATAGAGGATGTGCTTAAACAGTTCATATATGCTTCGTTATTGTAGCATATGTAAAGGATTTTATGCCCTCTTTCTGCTGCTCCACTCAATGCTTGAAGTCCTATGTCATAAGTTCCTCCATCTCCACCAAAGGCAACAAAAACAACATCTTCAATATTTATTTTCCCCTGTTTTTTTAATGACCTATATGCTGCCTCAATTCCACTTATTGTTGCTGCAACATTTTCAAAAGCAGAGTGTATCCATGGAACATTCCATGCAGAAAATGGGAAAATTGTGCTTGCTACCTCTAAACAGCCAGTTGCATTTGCAACAATTACCGGTTTGTCAATTGCAAGCATAACCTGTCTTGCAGTAATACCTGCTCCACAACCAGCACATAACCTATGTCCTGAAACAAATTTTTCATTTCTTTTTGAAAGTTGTTTTAAACTTGGCATTTTTGCCTCCTATTCTCTTACTCCAATGTATTTTAATGTGAATTCTTTTTTCCCTGTACTTGAAATTTTTAAAAGTTCATCAAAAATATCTCTTATATCCTCTAATTTTACATCTCTTCCACCTAATCCATAGACAAAATTAACCAGTGTTGGTCTTTTTTCATAATGATAAAGAGAAGATGAAATTTCAGAATAAAGAGGTGAAACAAAACCAGACATTCCTTCAACTCTTTCTACAACTCCAAGAACTTTTAATTTAGATAGAACTTTTGCTATTTCTTCTGCTGGAAAAGGTCTATAAACTCTTAATTTTAAAAGTCCAACTTTTTTCCCTTCTTTTCTCATCTGGTCAACAACTTCTTTTGCAGTTCCAGTAGTTGAGCCAATTATAACAATCCCAACTTCTGCATCATCCAATTTGTATTCTTCAAAAAACCCATAATATCTTCCAAACTTATCTCCAAACTCTTTCCCTATTTCTGGAATAATTTTCAAAGCATTTTTCATTCCTTCTGCCTGTTGTCTTTTATGTTCAAAATAATAGTCCTGTAAGTCAAGAGCACCAATTGTTATTGGTTTGTTTTCAATTAAACTCTTAATTAAATTATCCCTTTCAGGAGGGATGCCAATAAATTCTTTAACCTGCTCATCTGTAAGTATCTCCAATGTTTCTAAACAATGACTTAAAATGAACCCATCAGTAGTTACCATTGCAGGAAGTTTAACATCAGGATGTTCGGCAATTCTTAATGCCTGAAAAATATTATCATATGTTTCCTGAACATTTTCAGAATAAATCTGTATCCATCCAGAATCTCTTGCTCCAAATGTATCTGAGTGGTCACAGTGGATATTTATTGGGGAAGAGAGAGTACGATTAACAACTGCCATTACAATTGGTAATCTCAATCCAGAAGCAATATAAAGCATTTCCCACATTAAAGCAAGTCCCTGTGAAGAAGTCCCTGTCATTGCTCTTGCCCCAGAAGCAGATGCACCGATACATGCACTCATTGCAGAATGTTCACTTTCAACTGCAACAAATTCCGTATCAACAAGTCCATCTGCAACAAATTGAGAAAAAATCTGGACAATTTCAGTTGCTGGAGTAATTGGATAAGCAGCAACAACATCAGGATTAATTTGTCTCATACCTTCAGCAAATGCCTCATTTCCTGTCTTTGCAACTATGTTTTTTGTTTTTTCCATCTCTTTCTCCTTTTATTTTCAAGTCAAAACTGTTCTATTTCCATTTTTCCCTAAATTAAACAGGGTTTTAAAAGAAATGAGATAATATGATTTTGATATATATTTTTGATAAAAGGATATAATAAAACTTTTAATTTGTCAAATTTTTAGATAAAATAGAAGTATGGAAAAAGAAATAAAAAAAGTTATTGAAGAAATTGAATTATGCCTTGCGAATATAAAAAAAGAGTACTTTGAAATTTTAGAGAAAAATTTAAAAGAAAATAAAAAGATATTTATATGTGGAGTTGGAAGAAGTGGACTTGTTGGGAAAATGTTTGCTATGAGATTAAGACAAATTGGATATGAAAGTTATGTAGTTGGAGAAACAATTACTCCATCATCTTCAAAAAATGACTTAGTTATTTTTATTTCTTATTCAGGAGAAAAACAATATAATATTGAATTAGCAAAAAGAATAAAAAAAGAAGGAACAAAAATTTTAGTAATAAGTTCCCAGAAAAAAAGTTCTCTTTCTGAAATTTCTGACTTTAAAATTTATATACCGAACAAAAATTCAGTCCAGTTTGGAAATTCTCTTTTTGAACAATGTGTTTTTATTTTCTTGGAGTCATTTATTCTTTATTTAAGAGAGAAATATAAAATAAGCGAGGAGAAATTTAAAAAAGGGCATACAAATTTAGAATAAATTATGATAAAATTTTGAAAATGAAAATAGGAATAATTGGTTTTGGTAATATGGGCAGTATTTTTGCTGAGAGTTTTTGTTCATATGGGTATTTTAAAAAAGAAGATATATTTGTTTCTGATAAAGATAAAAATAAAATCTCAATTGCAAAAAGAAAAGATTATAGAATAGAAACAAATACTGAATTGGCAAAAAAAACAGATATTATTCTTTTAGCAATAAAACCAGATGATATAGAAAAAGTTATTGAAGAAATAAGTGGATTTCTGGATAGAAAAAAACTCTTAATTTCAATAGCAGCGGGAGTAAAAATAAAAAAAATTGAGGGGAAATTAAAAAATAAAAATCCTGTAATAAGAGTTATGCCAAACTTAAATATAAAGGTAAAGGCAGGAATAATTGTCTATTGTAAAGGGAAAAATGCAAAAGAGAAAAAATATGATGTCTTTCTTAAAAAAATTTTTTCTCCATTAGGACTTGTTTTACAGATGCCAGAAAATAAATTTGATACAATAACTGCTATTTCAGGTAGTGGTCCTGGTTTTATTTTTTATATTGCGGATGTGCTTACAAAAATATGTGAAAAGAAAAAAATAGAAAGAAAAAAAACAATTTCTCTTGTGAAAACGCTTTTTTATGGAAGTGGGAAACTACTTTTCTATTCAAATGAAACACCAGAAGAGTTAAAAGAAATGGTCTGTTCTCCAAAAGGAACAACCATAGCGGGAATTGAAATTTTTGAAAAGAATAAATTTCCTGATATTTTTCAGAAAGTAATAGAGAAAAGTGAAAAAAGAAGTAAAGAGCTTTCAAAGAATAGTAAAAAATAAAATTTTAGTATAACAAAAGGGGAAAAAAAATACTCCTTCCCTTACTAAGGTTTACCCGTCTATCTTTGTAGAGGGGAAGGTTAGGCTCGCCCGTTGGGTCCTCGCTTTTGGCTACGGATCCTGTGGACTATGCCCGAGGGATGGATTTATTTAAATCCCCCTTCATCCCCCTTTTTCAAAGTGGGAAGTATCACTCCTTCCTTTATAAAAGGAAGGACGGGATGGATTGTCTTACACAGAAGGGTTTAGAGTTTTGCTCACAGACCATCCCTACACCGAAGCGATAAGTTATGCTTACGGGATTTTAGAAGAGGTATGCTTATACAATTTTGAGAGAACTTTTAAAAACTTATCCAAAGGATCCTTCGGATAAAAACTTTAATCAATTTTGGTAAAACCTATTATAACATAGGGGGAAAAAATGAGTGAATGGGAAAAAGTTAACAAGGCAGTTGAGTATATAAGGAGTAAAAGTAAAGTAGTTCCTGAAATTGGTATAATACTTGGAACTGGACTTGGAGAATTTGGTAAAACAATAGAAGATGTAATTGTAATTCCATATAAAAACATACCTGATTTTCCTGTCTCAACTGTTGAATCACATGAAGGGAACCTGTTAATTGGGAAAATAGGAAATAAAAATGTTGTTGCAATGCAGGGTAGATTTCATTTGTATGAGGGATATAGTGCAGTTCAAATATCTTTTCCCATAAGGGTAATGAAACAATTGGGTATAAAGACATTATTTGAGTCAAATGCTTCGGGAGGGTTAAATCCTTTATTTGAAAGAGGGGACATTGTAATAATTACAGACCATATAAACCTTACAGGATATAATCCATTGGTAGGTGAAAATGATGAAAGATTTGGACCAAGATTTCCTGATATGAGTAATCCTTATTCAAAAAATTTGATAGAGTTAGCAGAAGACATAGCAATTGAAAATAAAATTAAAATTAAAAAAGGTGTGTTGGTTGGACTTTTAGGACCCAATTTAGAAACAAAAGCAGAATATAGGTTTTTAAGATTAATTGGGGCAGATATGGTTTGTATGTCAACTGTTGTTGAAGTTATTGCAGCAGTTCATTTGGGATTAAATGTTTTTGGCGTTTCTGTAATTACGGATATGGGACTACCTGATGCTTTAAAACCACTTACTTTTGATGAAATAGTTGAAATAGCAAATTCTTCTGAACCAAAGTTGACAAAATTATTTAAAAACATTATAATAAATTATTAAAATGAAAAATAAAAAAATAGAAGAAAATTCGAAAAAGAAGAAAAGAGTTACAATAAGATGCAGGAAATGTTTAATTATTGATAGTTATGATGAAAATGAAAAATGCTGTCATCATTGTGGAAGTATCCTTTTTAAAAAAGTTGATGAGGTTTAGAATCTTATTGAAAGAGAGGTGAAACAATTAAATGAGTGATTTTGACAGAATTTTTAGACAATTTAAAAGAGATGTTGAAAAAGAAAGAATAATTAAAGAGGTAAAAAAGAGAGAATTTTACGAAAAACCAAGTCAAATAAGAAGGAGAAAAAAAGCAAGAAAACACAGACCTCAATCACAATATTCAAGACAAAGAACTTATTAGACAGGTAAGAAGGAAAATGATGAGTGAATATTTATACATTGACTTTAAATCCAAGTGTTGATTATTCTTTTTATGTTCCCGAAATAAAGTTTGATGATATTAACAGAATAACTCACCAGAGAATTGACCCGGGAGGGAAGGGTGTTAATATAGCAAGAATGCTTTTAAAATTAGGTGAACAATCAATTCCTATAACTTTCTGCACAAAAGACAATTCAAATATATACCCAAAAATTCTTGAAAAAGAAGGACTTATTCCTATTTATATTAAAATAAAAGAAAAAATAAGAAATGTTTATAATTTTATTTCTGAAAAAGGTGAAATTTTAAGATTTAATGAAAAAGGGCCAAAAATAAGTTATGAAGAAAAGAAACAACTCTTTAAAAAAATTATGTGCTTGAATTATAAAAAGGGAGATATAATTGCAATTAGCGGGAGTTTACCATCTGGTTTTAAAAAAGATACATATAAAATAATTTTAAATAAGTTAAAAAAATTTCAACTAATAACTTTTGTTGATGCAGACGGAGATGTTTTAAAGTATGCTGTTGAAAGCAGTCCATACATAATAAAACCAAACTTATGGGAATTAGAAAGATGTATGGGTGAAAAAATAAAAAATGGGAGAAAATTAGTCAGTGTTGTTGGTAATTTATTAAATAAAAATATATCAATTATAATTTTAACTCTTGGAGAAAAAGGGACTTTTGTATTTACAAAAGAACAAATACTTTATGGGAATGTGCCAAAAGTTAAAGTTAAAAGTTCGGTTGGTTGTGGAGATGCTTTTATTGCTGGATTTTTATTTTCTTTGAAAAACAATAAGAATTTAAAAGATTGTTTAAGATACGCAATTGCATGTGGAACAGGTAAAGCAAAACAAGAGGGAACAAAAATGCCAGATAAAAAGGAAGTTATGGGTATATACAATAAGACGACTATTTTTGATGTTGATTATGACTGGGTTTTGAAAAATTTTGTCCCTTGAAAGTAAGAAAAGTTATATAACCAATTATTGCCTGTATTATAATAGAAAACAAAACAATTAAAGAAAGGGCAAATGCCTTTTCTTCTCCTAAATAATTTTTAAAAAAGAAAACATATGTAAATTCTCTTACTCCTACTCCACCTATTGAAGGGATAATTGTAGAAACCCAGATAAGAGGAGTATAAATAAAAAATATAGATAAAGGTAAATATTCTTTAATTAAACCAACGGCAACAAAAAAATTTCCCACCACTGAAAGAAATTGGAGAAAAAAACTCATAATAAGTGAAAAAAATATTGTCTTTTTTTCCTTGAAATAAAAATTAAATAGCGAATAAGTAGTCCTCAATTTTTCATCAAAAGATGATGGAAGTATTTTCCCAATAGGGTTATAAAGTTTTTTAGCAAAATTTCTATAACTCAAAAAGAAATAGAAAAAAAGTGTAATGCCAGTCAGAGAAAAAATGAAAATTTTTACTCTCTGGTCATTAATTTGTGAAAAAAATAAAGCAAAAGTCCCCATAGTTAAAATTGTAATAGCACCAATAAATCTATCAATAAGTACTGAAATTGCAGGCAACATTTTTTTCTCATCGTCCTTAATAAGGTAGAAAATTTTAACTGCATCTCCCCCAGATGATGTTGGTAGAAACATATTGAAAAAAAGTCCTATCATAGTTAATTTCCAGATATACATTACAGGTTTTTTCTTACCTAAATAAATATTAACAATTAAAAAATATCTAAAAGCAATAAGAAAGGAAGTCCCAATAAAAATAAAAAGTCCTGTTAATACAAGAAAATTATTTGAATTTTTAAAAATTTCAGAAAGAAGTGAAAGGTTTATTTTTTTAAGGACAATAAATAAAAAAATACCACTTATAGATATTTTTAATAGCAGTGAGATTACTTTTTTCATTTGTATATGTTCAATGAATTCCGTTAGTAAGGCACAGAAATTAAAGATATTTCCCCTCATCTTTCTTCTCCCCCAGAGGAGAAGAAAATAAAAAAGGCAGTAAAATCCCCTCTTTCCTATCTTTTCCCTCTCCCCTTTGGGGAGAGGGAAAGGGTGAGGGGGGAATGCACCAACTCAGAGGCACAAGGAAGTATCTTTAGTCGGTTTTACAAAGAAAGGGAATAAAAATTCTATCCTTTGTTAACTGATAAGTAATTCCCCTCTTTAGGGGGGCTTTTTTCAGCAAACACTACTGGAGTTAAAGTGAATTTTGCTTTGTTTTACCTCTGTGCCTTTGTGTCCAATGGATCCTGCGATTTATCCCTTCCCTTGATATTCTTTTACTTTGTGCTTTTCAGACAACATAGTTGACTGAGTCTTTTATTTAGATTTAAGCAATTTCAGATATTTTTCACCAAATTCATTTGCAGCAGCAGGACCATTTCCTGTAATTATAGAACCATCAACTTCAACATTTTTATCTGACCAGACCGCTCCTTTTTCTTTTAATGTTTTTTCATAAGAGGGCCAGCATGTTGCTTTTTTACCTGCAAGAAGCCCTGCATTTGCTAAAATTACAGGTGCAATACATATTGCTCCAACAATCTTGCCTTTATTATAAAATTCATTTGCTATTTTTAAAGTTGTCTGGTTATTAAAATATACTGAGGCACCACTTCCTCCAACAAAAATAACCCCATCATACTCATTAACTTTAACATCTTCTAATGATATATCAACTTTTACTTTACTACCAAGCATACCTTTTGCAATTCCAGTTTTATATGAAGCAACAACAATTTTATAACCACTATTTTCAAGTATTTTTCTTGGTTTTGCATATTCCTCATCCCTGAACTGGTCAAAAGCAATTATCATTAAAATTTTATTAGTTGTTTCTGAATGCAAAAATGAAGTAAGAAAAAGAAAAACAACAAACATTCTTAAAATTTTCATTTTATCCCCCTCTTTTTGGCGGCGGTTCTACCAAAATTGGTTAATATCTTTTATAATGCCTTTCTTTGTCTTTTAATGTTTTTATAAGTATTTATTTATATCCCTTCCCCTTTTTTCTTTCTTCCCTCTCCCCTTGGGGGAGAGGGAAAGGGTGAGGGGGGCTTGTGTTCTTTCTTCCTCTTTTATCTTCCTTTTATAAACCGACTAAAGTTGCTTACCTTGTTTCTCAGAGTTGGTGCTTGATTTCCCCCTTTGTAAAAGGGGGTAGGGGGATTTTTATTTCCCATTTCTCTTTCATCTAATTTTTTGATACTACCTAAAATTTTTATTGTTTTTTTATATTGTCTTTTATTTTATGTAATACCCCATTTATAAATTTTGGTGAGTCCTCTGTTCCATATTTTTTTGCTATTTCTATTGCTTCATTTATTGAAACCACAGCAGGTATTTTTTCTTCAAAAAGTAATTCATAAGTGCCTATTCTTAAAATATTTCTATCTATAACACCCAATCTATTAAAATCCCAGTTGACAATTGTAGAAGAAATGTTTTTATCAACATTTTCTTTATTTTCAAAAACCCCTTTTACAATTTTCTCTGCAAAATTTTTAACATCCTGTTCTTCATCCCCATTCATAAGCCAATATTCATCAATTAAATCAAGCGGGTTCTCATCCCTTATATCAGCCATATACAAAATTTTCAAAGCATGCTCTCTACCTCTTCTTCTTTTCATTTAATTTTCAAGTTTTCCTCTACACAAGGTCCTCCAGACCAGGTCTGGAGAAAGTATTACTTAATTTTTGAAGATAGGTCTATCATTTCAATTGCTGAAAGTGCTGCTTGCCATCCCTTGTTTCCCATTTTTGTTCCTGCTCTTTCTATTGCTTGCTCTGTGCTATCAGCAGTTATAACTCCAAATATAACAGGGACTTTGTTTTCCATATTAAATTGGGTTATTGCTTTTGATATTTGTGATGCAACATAATCGAAATGAGGTGTTTCCCCTCTTATAACAGCAGAAAGACAGATTATAGCATCATATTTTTTTTCGGAATTTAAAATTTTACTGATAGCATATACACTTTCTACTGTTCCAGGAACCCATATAACTTCAATATTTTTTTCATCTCCATTATGCCTGACAATACAATCAATTGCGCCATCAAGCAACTTTTTTGTAATAAACTCATTAAATCTACTAACAACAATCCCAAACTTTTTGTCTCTGGCATCTAAATTCCCTTCTATTGTTTTCATATCTCCCCCTTTCTAATTTTCAGGTTCTGTCAAAATTGGCTATAGCTTTTATAATCCTTTTCTTTGTCTTTTAAGGTTTTTATATGTCTTTATATTTCCCCTCATCATAATCTTCTCCCCACAGGGGAGAAGAAAAAAGGAAGGGAGCATTTCCTCTCTTTCCGCCTCTCCCCTTTTTCTTTCTTCCCTCTCCCCACCGGGGAGAGGCTCGTTTATGAATCTACGCCCGAGGGGTTAGGGTGAGGGGGGTTTTCATCTCTTTTTTCATCTATTTTTTGACACTACTAAATCTCAAATGATTTTTTACTTCTTGTTTTCTGTAATTCAATATCTGTTTTTCTTTTCTCAAGTATTGAAAGTGAAAGATTGATATCTTCCTCAACTTCATATTGACTCATGCATCCAATTGTCACCATATCAATATCTCTTATCGTATTCCATACAAAAACAAGTCCTGGAAAAGGAGAAATTCTTCCTGCTGCTAATGGTTTTATGGTCATAACCGGCTTTTTTGCTTCGTGTATGATGTTATGAATCCATTCAATTTCAACCTGACACAAAAAACCTAAAACATTGTAAAGCTGGATATAACTTTCAACATCAATGTTTTCTTTGTCAGCATAGAGAATTGTTTCTGGTGTATGGGTTGAAAGACCTGGTATCATATCAAATTCCCTTATTTTTTTAAGCCAGACCTCAATTCCTTCCATAGTCTTTTTTTCTCTATTAACAAATGTGTCAGTAACTGATTGATGTGGAAAACAAAAAGTTGCTCCATTTTCTTTTGCCCATTCAACTTCTTCTATTTTCCCGGGAGTACAAATATACATTATCTTTTTCCCACTTTTATTTTCTGCTTTTTTTATACATTTTACAAGGAAATCATTTGGTGGTCCCATAACTGCATCAATATCATACTTTAAAAATGTCATAAAAATTTCAACAACTTTTTCCTCATCCATATATTGTTTTATAAAATTATTTTGTCCAGAACTTGTATGAGAATAACCTAAAAGCCAATTAGTTCCACATATTAATCTTGGTAAAGAAATACCACCTACTATTGTTCTTGGAAATTTATTCATTTTCGTCTTCTCCTTCTATTTTTATTAGATGTCCCATCTTTTCTTTTTTTGTTTTAAGATATTTTTCTGAATATTTTGTTGGTTCAATTTCAATAGGGACCCTCTCAACAATTTCAATCCCATAACCTTTCAGTCCTACTATTTTTTTGGGATTATTTGTAAGTAATCTAACTCTTTTCAGTCCTAAATCAACTAAAATTTGTGCTCCAATTCCATATTCCCTTAAATCAGGTGGATACCCCAATTTTAAATTTGCCTCAACTGTATCAAGTCCTTCCTTTTCTTGAATATGGTATGCTTTTATTTTATTTGTAATTCCAATACCTCTTCCTTCCTGTGGTAAATAAACAATTACACCTCTGCCTTCTTTCTGAATCATTTCCATTGACTTATAAAGTTGTTTTCCACAATCACATTTTACAGACCTGAAAATATCTCCTGTTATACATTGAGAATGCATCCTTACAAGAACACTATCATTTTCATCTTTCAATTTTATATCGCCTTTCACAAGAGCCATATGGTTTCTTCCTTCAATTTTATCAGTATAAAGGTATAAAATAAAATCACCAAATTCAGTAGGCAAAAATGTATCAACAACTCTTTCAACAAGTTTCTCTCTTTTTCTTCTGTATTTAATTAAATCCTTTATAGTTATTATTTTTAAATTATGTTTTTTAGAAAATTCAACAAGGTCAGGCAACCTTGCCATTGTGCCATCTTCTTTCATAATTTCACATATAACACCTGCTGGATATAATCCTGCAAGACGGGAAAGGTCAATAGATGCTTCAGTATGACCTGCCCTTATAAGAACTCCTCCTTCCTTACCTCTTATTGGGAAAATATGCCCTGGTTTTACAAGGTCAGATGGTTTTGTTTTCTTATCAACTAAAAGTTTAATAGTAAATGCTCTGTCATAAGCAGAAATACCTGTTGTTATTCCAGAAGAAGCATCAACACTTACTGCAAAATCAGTCCCATGTAAAGCAGTATTTTCTACTGCCATTGGAGGTAGATTTAATTCCTTTAACCTTTCGGGAAGAAGGGCAACACAAATAAGACCTCTCCCATATTTTGCCATGAAATTTATATCTTCTGGTTTTACTTTTTCAGCGGCAATAACAAGGTCTCCCTCATTTTCTCTGTTCTCATCATCAACAACAATAACAAATTTCCCTTCTCTTATATCCTCAATTGCTTCTTCAATACTTGAAAAAATTTTTTCTTCCATTTTATTATTTTACCACATTTTTATAAAAGAATTTATAGCAAAAGTTCAAAATCTCCCCTTATCCAGTTTTGTCTGTTAAAAATTCCATTTATAAAATCCCCCCTCACCCCCACCTTCTCCCCATAGGGGAGAGGCTCGCCCGTAGGGCTACGCCCGAGGGGAAAGGGTGAGGGGAAAATATTTACTCTATATCCGTTGTCAAATTGGTATTAATCTCTTTAAAAAGCGATTTTTTTACTTCCTGAATTTCTTTTTTAAATTTTTCAACTTTGTTAAAATACCCTGATTTTTCATAGTGGAGGAGAAGGTAGGGATGGATTTTTATTTATTGTCTCTCTGTGCCTTTGTGCTTTGAATTCATTTCTTATCCGCCACACTACGAGTCGGACACTAAAATAAGCACCTTGAAATTTTTGGACTTTGTGCCTTAACTCTTTTTATCTCGCTACTTTCTACTCTCTGCCTTCTACTTCAAAGAGTACCTGTTAAAGGAATTTAACTTTTCCTGTCTGTAAGTAAAAACCAGTATGAAAAAAGTTCTTTTTCTATTTTATCTGAATTCTTGAATTTCTTTTTAATTATGTTATAAAATTCTTTATTATGTTTTCTGTAAATTCTATGTAGTACTTCATGGAAAACAATATACCTAACAAATCTTGTAGGAAGAAACATCAATAATTTATTGATAGTTAAATTCCCATCATAACTACAACTTCCCCATTTTGTTTTCATCTTTCTAAAAAATATTTTATTTACATTGACAGTTAAGTCACTTGAATATTCTTTCGCAATTTTTTCTACTTTTTTAGTAAAAATTTTCTTATCTACCTTTGACTTTAACTCTAACTTTTTTGCTTCTTTTAATGTCTCTTCAATAAAACAAAATTTTTTAAAAACCCATTCCTTATGTTTTTCCAGCAATTGTTCTTCCCCATAATAATTTTCAGGTAATATGACAGATAAATTTCCTGTTTTGAATTCTAAACGAGGATACTTAACTTTCCTATAGACCTTTTTGTATGGTATTTTTTTATCCTTTATTTTTATCGTTTCCATATTTTATCTTCCCTTAACCACTTCATATTTAAGTAGAGAGAATAACCTCTTTAAAATCCCTCTTAATCTCCCTCTCTTTTCCCCCTCATCCCTCGGGCGTAGTCCTGAGGGGATCCGTAGCCAAAAGCGAGGACCCTACGGGTGAGCATAATCTTCTCCCCTTGGGGGAGAAGAAATAAAAAGAGGAATTTCAATGGTGGAACAATAAAATTGGGCATGAACCCCAGCGGAGAGAAGAAATAAGGAAGATCGCATTTTTCTTTTTTGTTCCCCCTCTCTTTTTATCCTCTCCCCAGTGGGGAGAGGGTGGGGTGAGGGGGTCTTTACTTTGTGCCTGAAATTAAATCTCTTCCTTGGGCATACTCCAAGAACGAGCATAATCCCTTCCTCCAAAGTGTGTGTCGGACAGGGTTTTAAAAAAGAAGGGAATTTTATTGTGTTGTCCTTTATTATCTCTGGTGTCAAATTGGTATAAGTCATTGATTTTCATGCACTTGTTAACTTCGTAAGTTAACGGAGGGCATCAATGTATTTGGCGAGGATGTCTATTTCTATGTTTACTATGTCCCCTGTCTTTTTATATTTGAGGTTTGTGTTTTCTATTGTATATGGGATTATGTTCACTTCAACTCTGTTTCCCTTTATTTCTGATATTGTTAAAGAGATTCCATCTATTCCAATACTTCCCTTATTTACAAAATATTTTCTGTAATTTTGAGGAATATCCAATACAATTTTGCCTGTTTGAGATGATTTTATAAATGAAGAAATTTTTGTTTTGAAATCAATATGCCCTGTTAGAAAATGGCCACTGATTTTATCTCCTAATATTAAAGGTGGTTCAAGATTCACAACATCCCTTATTTTTAGTTGTCCTAAATTTGTTTCGTTTTCTGTGAATTTTGTTATGGAAACAAAAAGGCATTTTTCTTTTTTGCCCTCAATTGTAAGACAAACACCATTTACTGCAATACTATCACCAATTTGGAGTTTTTCATATAAAGGGAAGCATTCAATTTCAAGTTCTGTAATATCCCCTTTCCCTCTTTTATTTTTTATAGTTCCTGTTGCCTGAATTATTCCTGAAAACATACTTTCCCCCTTATTAAAATATCATCATCAAAAAATTCAATTTTCCTATTTTCTAAATAAAAACTTTCACTAATTTTTTCAATATCTTTTCCACCTATTACATTTATTGAATTTTCTCCACCTATTATCTTATTTCCTATAAATATTAAAAATTCATCAACTTTTCTGTTTTCAAAAAACCATGTCAGGACATTTTTCCCACCTTCTACCATTATAATACCAATTTCTTTTTTATATAATTGGCCCAGAAATTCATCAATTTTAAATTTCCCATTTTCCGTAGATAGACAAACAAATTCAAAGTTTTCTTTTTTCTGGTGATAAAAAGATATTTTTTCTTTATCTACTTTATCTGAAATAAAAATTAAAACTTTACTTTTTTCATTTTTCCATATATTACTTTCAAGAGGTGTTTTTAAATGTGGGTCAATTATAATTTTATAATATCTTTTTCTTTCAAGTAATTTTTTTTTTACTTCAAATTGAGGAGGAATATAATCAAGAAAAGGGTTATCTGCAAGAACTGTATTTATTCCAACTACAATCCCATCTATTTCAAATCTTTTTTCTCTGACGAATTTTCTTGCTTTCTCCCCTGTTATCCATTTTGAATCACCTGTTTTTGTTGCAATTTTCCCATCTATTGTTTGAGCCCATTTCAAAATTATGTAAGGTCTTTTTTTTGTTATATATGTTATATATGGCTGGTTTAATTGAAAAGCCCCCTCAACAGGGAAGAGTCGGACTTTTATTCCATTTTCCTGCAAGATTTTAAATCCATTTCCATTTACTATTGGATTGGGGTCTTTCATACAGGAGATAACTTCTTTTATTCCTGAAGATATTATTTTTTCTGTGCAGGGTGGGGTTTTTCCCCAATGACAGCATGGTTCAAGATTTACATATAAAGTTGCTCCAATTGTATTTTTTCCTGCTTTTTTTATTGCTTCAACTTCTGCATGTGGCATACCAAAACACTGATGATACCCTGACCCAACAATTTTACTTTTCTGGACAATTATAGCACCCACCATAGGGTTTGGACTTACAAGCCCTTTCCCCTTTTCTGCCAATTTAATTGCCTGTTTTAAAAGTTTTATATGGTCAACCATTTATTTCAATAACACATTTTAGAACTTCACCTTTTCTTACTGCTTTTATTCCATCTGTAATTTTTTCAAGTGGAAGGGTCATTGTAATAAATTTTTTTGCATCAATTTTCCCTTCTGATATTAAGTTTAAAGCAGTTATATAGTCCTCTCTATTTGAAGCAAAGGAACCAAATACAGAAAGTTCTTTATAATGAATTGTGTTTGAGTCAATTGTAATTCTTGAATCATCTTTTGGAAGTCCTCCAAAAAAACTTATTCTACCTTTTTCAGCAAGAAGTTCTATTCCATCTATCTGTGCTTGTTTTGAAGGACAGGCAGTTATGACAACATCCGGGCCAACATTATCAGTAATTTGCATAATTTTTTCTTTAAAATTACTTTTCCCATCCAGTAAAATTATATCAGGAAAACTCTTACCGAATTTTTCAAGTCGTTCATAAGCAGGGTCAACAATTATTACTTTACTACCTCCTTGTGCTTTTGCTAAAACAGAGTGCATAAAACCAATAGGTCCACCTCCAAAAATAACAACATTATCTCCATCATTGATATTTAAGTATTTTTGGCCATTTATACAACAGGAAAGTGGTTCAATCAAAGTCCCTTCAATAAGAGAAACATTATCAGGTAATTTTAAAATTACTTTCTGTTTTACTGCTTCTTCTGGAACAACAAGGTATTCAGCATATCCACCCTGATAATAATACCCAATTGCTTTTGTATCTGGACATAAATTATAATATCCCTTCTGACACATTTTACATTTTTTACATCCAATTGATGTTACAAGGGTTATCCTATCTCCAACTTTAATTTCTGGATAATTAACATTTCTACCGATTTCTACTATTTCACCTGTTATTTCATGACCAATTATTGCAGGTGGATTTACTTTTTTATGTCCAGAGAAGTAAATTCTCACATCAGTTCCACATATTGCACAATAGTGAACTTTTATTTTAACTTCATTTTCATTACAAGTTGGTTCTTTAAAGTCCTCTATTCTAATGTCTTCAATACCATAAAAAACAGCCGCTTTCATTTTTTCCTCCCTCCTTATTTTCTGGTACTGCCCAAATTGTCTAATCAAATTCACTCCACACTTTCTCACAAAGACAAATGAAATGTGAAAAGTAAGATGTGAGAAGTGGAAATCTCCCTCAATCCCCGTTGTGCCTATTGAAATACATTACGGCACCAACTCTGCTTGTAAATCTTTGCTACCTCAGTCGGTTTGTTAAAGGGGGGAACTTATACTCCTTCCCTTTCCAAGGGAAGGATGGGATGGATTTTTATTAAATTCCCTCTTAAAATCCCCCTCAATCCCCCTTTTTCAAAGAGGGAAATTACTTACTCCCTTTTATTTTATCCTTTTATTACAGCAATAGGTATCATTTTTGCGACTTTTTCTGATATTCCTGCTCCTTCAACAACTTTTATTACTTCATCTACATCTTTATATGCTTCTGGCATTTCCTCTGCAAGTCCTTTTCTACTCACTGATTTCGCTATTATGCCTTTTTTACTGAGTTCAACATCAATTTCTCTCCCTTTTGCCTGTTTTATTGCCTGGTGTCTTGATAATGTTCTTCCTGCTCCATGGCAGGTGCTACCAAATGTTTCTTCAAGTGCTTTTTCAGTTCCTACCAATATATATGAAGCAGTTCCCATTGTTCCTGGAATTATAACTGGTTGTCCAACATCTTTATATTTTTCCGGTAAAGAAGGGTGTCCTTTTGGGAATGCTCTTGTTGCCCCTTTTCTATGAATAAGTAGTTTTTTCATTCTTCCATCAACATTATGTGTTTCCAGTTTACAAATATTATGAGCAACATCATAAACAACAAATAATTCTTGCTTTTCCCATGGCTGTTTTAAAATTCTTGAAAATGTCTCTCTTATCCAGTGAGTTATTACCTGTCTATTTGCAAATGCATAATTAGCTGCTGCCTTCATAGCAGAAAAGTATCTTTTCCCTTCTGGTGAACTAAAAGGAGCACAGGCAAGTTGTCTGTCTGGAAGTTTTATCCCATATTTAAGAACGACTTTCCCAAATTTATCTAAATAATCATCACATATCTGGTATCCAAAGCCACGACTTCCTGTATGAACCATAATTGTAATCTGTCCTTCAAATATTCCAAACTTTTCTGCTATTTCCTTGTTATAAATATTTACAACCTGTTGTATTTCAAGAAAATGATTTCCAGAACCTAAGGTTCCTGATTGTGGTAAACCCCTTTCGTATGCTCTATTACTTATGACTGATGGGTCCGCTCCTTCCATACACCCATATTCTTCCATATTTTCCAAATCATCTTCTATTCCATAACCATTTTTTACTGCCCATTTCGCTCCTTCAACAATAACTTTCTCAAGTTCTTTCCTTTTTAGTTTTAATTTTCCTGTTGAACCAACACCAGAAGGAACATTATAAAAAAGGCCATTTGCCAATTCAGAAAGTTTATCTTCTATGTCATCTCTTGTAAGATTACTCCTTATAAGTCGTAC
>Ga0208825_1000264_pt1 | contig 53800 bp, 31 predicted proteins | sample AD_UKC113_MetaG_FD_184450 | JGI IMG/M metagenome (GOLD analysis project Ga0208825, IMG submission 184450) | Active sludge microbial communities of municipal wastewater-treating anaerobic digesters from Hong Kong - AD_UKC113_MetaG (SPAdes)... | ecosystem: Engineered > Bioreactor > Anaerobic >... | reverse complement strand
CCATAGATGCGGAAGGCCTCCAGACATTCGGGCTTGAACGTCACCGGCAGTGCCCTGGCGCCGGCAACCAACAGATCTAATTGCACAGCCCCTCCCCCAGAACTCGCCTCACGCTCGGCAGTTCACCATGCGCCTGCCGACGTGTCGGCGTGTTGTCCCATTTCTGTATCCTGATGTTCCCTCTCGCTCTTATTATAACCCAAGTTGCTATTGCGGCATTGGCTTGCAGCTCGTGGACTTGACAACCCCCTATCGCTGTTTACAATGAAACGGCGCTGCGCCAGGTGCACCATCGAGGTGTGCGGCACTGGTTTTGGGGGAAATGATGACCGATCAACACGGGTTAACGCTGGGACAGCGGGCCATTCTGATCATCCTGGCCCTGGCTGTGGTAGGCGTGTTAGGGTTCATGTGGCAGACGATTCGGACAACGCAGCGAGGCCTGGCTACGGTGTCCCTCCTGCCGACCCCCACGCCCGGCCCGACGGCCACTTCCACCCCCACTGCCACCCCTGCGCCTACCCCGACCCCCGGTTTCACCCTTTTGACGGCGGGGACGCTGGCCCGTGAGGTCGCTGCCGCCCGGGGCTTGCTCTCGCGCTGGGAGACGCCCCTCACGCCCGTGGACGCTTATGATCTCAGCGTGGTGCTTTATCGCCGTTATCAGGCGCAACCGCCTTTTCCCCTCTCGGAGCGCGCGCTTTTGGAGAGCCTGGAGCTGTGGCCGGCGGACCTGGAGCCGGCGCTCGATCCCGTTGCCCAGGCGCAGCTCGCGCCGGCGCTCTATTTCCCCGATGAGGAACAGCTGTACGTGCGACGCGATTGGTCCGGCGAGATAGCCACCATGCGCACGCTGGTCGCTTACAGCTATGCCCGCGCGCTCGCCGATCAGTACGGCAATTTCCCCCGTCTGGAGGCGGAATCATCCTCGCTGGACCGGCGGCTGGCGTTGGAAAGCCTCGCGCAGGGGGACGCGCTGCTCGCGCTGTGGCTCTACGCCGGTGTGACGCCGGGCTCCCCGGAGGCAGACGCGCTCACCGAGACGGTCGCTGAGATCATCCTGCCGCAGTGGCGCACGCCCGCTCCCCTCCTGGAGCGTCTGGCGCGCCTCCCGCTGGAACTCGGCAGCGCTTTTGCGATCACCCAGTACCACACCGGCGGCGTCGCTGCCATGGACGCGGCGGTCCATCGGCCCGCGCGCGCTACCCGGCAGCTCCTGGAACCGGAAAGTTACGCTACCTGGAACGCCTCGCAGGTCTTCGATCCCTTGACGGTGGATTTGGGGCGCGGCTGGAGCGCGGGACCTGGTGAAACGGTGGGCGCGGCGCTGATGGCGTTCACCTTCGCCGAATGGGGTGGGGAGACCTTCACGCCGACGGTGGCTGGTTGGAGCCACGACTTGCTTCAAACCTGGGAGGGGCCTGAAGGCCGGCGAGTGGTCCTGTGGCAGACGGCATGGGATTCCACTGCCGAAGCCACCGCCGTCTTTGAGAGCCTGGTGCGTCTGGCGCCCACACGGCTTTCCGGCGCGGTGACGCTCACCCTGCGTCCGTCAGGTGTGAATTGGGGCCGCTGGTGGGCCAACGACGGCGGCGCGGTGTACCTCTACCGTTCGAGCGCTCGCGTCTGGCTCCTGTGGGGCGATGACGTCGCCGCCGTAGAAACCGTTGCCAGAGCCCTGCAATAGTTGAAGTTGGCGTCATGGCCGTTTTTGACCGAGCGAGATGAAAATGCGAAAATCAACACGCTGGATCTTGAGCGTCCTGGTGGTCTTGCTGGCGGGAGGCGTTTCCCTGGGCCTGTGGACGTGGTGGACGCTCCGCTATCGCTACCGCGACAGCATCTATGCCGACGTGGAGAGCGTCCCCTCGCGGCCGGTGGCGGTGGTCTTTGGCGCGGGTTATTGGCCCAACGGCACGCTCAGCAATATCCTGCTCGATCGTGTGGAGACGGCTGTGCGCCTTTACGAGACGGGCAAGGTCGAAAAATTGCTCTTCAGCGGCGATAATCGCGTGGTGGAATACAACGAACCGGCGAAGATGCTGGAATACGCCCTTTCACGCGGCGTGCCCCGCGAGGACATCGTCCTCGATTATGCCGGCCGTCGCACTTACGACACCTGCTATCGAGCCAAAGAGATCTTCCAGGTGCAGGAGGTGATCCTGGTGACCCAACGGTACCACCTGCCCCGCGCTTTGCTGACGTGCCGGGGCCTGGGAATGGACGCCATCGGCGTCAAAGCCGATCGGCTGGCGTATATCCGGATCTTCTGGTACTGGGTGCGGGAGATCCCGGCGCTGTGGCAGGCGTGGTTCGATGTTCACATCGGCCATCCCTTGCCGGTGTTGGGGGACCCCCTTCCCATCTTCCCGTAGCAACGCCCCCCATTACCCATCACCCCATTGCCCCCTTACCCATTCAAACAGGAGCTGCGTATGTTTCCGACTCGTGAAGATGCCTGGCAACTTTTGACCGAGTTCACCCAAAATCCCCCTCTCCTCAAGCACGCCCTGGCCGTGGAGGCCGCTATGCGCGCGTATGCGCGGCGCTTCGGCGAGGAGGAGGAGCCGTGGGCCATCGTGGGCCTGATCCACGACTTTGATTACGAGCGCTATCCCGACCTTGGACCGGAAGGGCATCCCTTCAAGGGGACGCAGATCCTGCGCGAGCGCGGCTGGCCTGAGACGATCATCCGCGCGGTGCAGGCGCACGCGCCGGAGCTCACCGGCGTGACGCCGACAAGTCTCCTGGAAAAAAGCCTCTATGCCGTGGACGAGCTCACCGGCCTGATCCTGGCAGTGGCGTTGGTGCGGCCGAGCAAATCCATCCTCGATGTGCAGGTGAGTTCGGTCAAGAAAAAGTGGAAGGATCGCGCCTTTGCGGCCGGCGCGAAGCGCGAGGACATGGAACGGGGCGCCGCCCTGTTAGGCGTCCTCCTCGACGAGCATATCGGCGTGGTGCTCGGCGCCCTGCAGGGAATTGCGGCGGAGCTGGGCGTGGCCGGTCCCGCCTAGCGGGATGTGGTGGAATCCGCCCGCGCCAGCTCGTAGGTCGCTTCGGCGCGAACTGCCAGCTCCGTCCAGCTGAAGCGCGCGCGCACCGCTTCGGCAGCGCGCGCGCCGAGCGCTTGCGCCTGCGCCGGATCGGCGAGCAACGCCAGCAGCGCCTGCACGAACGCCTCCGTGGCGCCGGGCGGGACGAGGATCCCCGTCTGCCCCGGCTGGATGAATTCCTGGAGCTGTCCTACCGCCTCGCCGACGACCGGCACCCCCGCCGCGAGCAGGTCGAGCAGTTTCACCGGACATTTGGTGCGGTTGATGAGCGTATCGTCGAAGGGATAGAGCGCGACGTGCGCCTGGGCGAACAGCTCCGGCAGGCGCTCCGGCGCCACCCATCCGGCATAGACGAGGTCGGCGTCCGGCGGCGCAGCTTCTCCTTCGGCGACCTGCCAGCCGGCATCCCGCGCCAGCTGCAGGAGCGCGACTTCCTCCCCAAACAGCCCCTTTCCCACGACGAGCACCCGCGCGGCGGGGCGCGCTTCGCGCACCCGGCGGAGCACGTCCCACAGACGGCGCAGGTCGAACTCGAAGAAGCGCGTGTAGAGCAGCAGGGTGGGACGCCCGCCGGGGCTTCCCGACGCCCGCGGGGCCATCTCCACGACGCCATTGGGCAGATAGGTCACCCGCGTGGGAGGCACTCCTTGCGCCCACACGAGCGTTTCCAGGGCGCGACTGGCCACAGTCACCGCGGCGGCGTGACGCAGCCCCCACCGCTCCTGCCAGGCGAAGAAGCGTTTGAGCGGCGGGGAATAGGGGGCCAGCTCGTTCCAGCCGCCGGGACCTTCCCAATCGTCGGTGTCCACGACGACGGGGAAGTGCCGTCGCAACGCCAAATGCGCCAATCCCGCGTAGGCTTTGGGTTTGAAGGCGTGCACGACGTCGGGGCGCAGCTCGCGCGTGCGTCGGGCGAGCTGCTGCGTGAGTCGTAGCTGGAACCAGCCGGGGATGCCGCGGGGCAGCGGCAGGTTCTCGAGGTGCACGCCGCGCTCTTCCCAGACCCGACCGGCGTCTTCGGGGTTCTGCCAGGGGGGGAGGAGCAGCGTCACGGCGTGTCCGCGCGCGGCGAGCGCCTCCGCCAGCGGCAGAGCGCGCACGCTCATGGTCCCGCGCGGACGCAGACCGAAAGGGCCGAGCATCACGATCTTCATCGCATCACTTCGCCGCGTTCCTCGTCTCCCAACGCCGCGATCGGCGCGAAGGAGCGCCGATGGAGGGCGCACGGTCCCCGCGCGGCGAGGGCTGCCTGATGCTGGCGCGTGCCGTAGCCCTTGTGCTGGGCGAAGCCATAGCCGCCGAAGTCCGCCTCCGCGCGTTCGCGCATCCACCGGTCCCGGCTGACCTTGGCGACGATGCTCGCCGCCGCGACGGTCAAGGCGAGCGCATCCGCGAAGGGGAAGCTCTGTTGGGGCAGGGGAATTTCGGGCAGGCGCAGCGCATCAATGAGCAGCGCGTCCGGCAGGAGGGGCAGCGCTACCAGCGCGCGGGTCATCGCCAGTCGCGTCGCCGGCACGATGCCCAGCGCGTCAATCTCTACCGCTGAGGCCCATCCTACCGCCCAGGCCAGAGCCGTCGCCTGGATCGCGGCGAAGGCCGCCTCGCGCTGCGCTGGCGAGAGCTGCTTGGAATCGCGCACGGCGGATAGCTGCGGCGCCGGCAGCTGCGGCGCGAGAATCACCGCGCCGGCGTAGACCGGTCCCGCCCACGCGCCGCGTCCCGCTTCGTCGAGGCCAGCGACGGCCCGGTAACCCTGTTCCCAGAAGCGGGATTCGTGTTCCAGCGATGGTTTTTTGCCTCGCAGTTGAGCGCTTTGCATCTGCCTGAGTCCACTTGGAAATTTGTGTCCGTCCTCAAAGCCGGCGCGCCGGGCCTTGACCTGGAGCGCGGTGCGCCTTCATTTTCTCACAAACACCGCGCTTGCCAAACGGCGCCGGCGGCTCAAAGTGGGAATTGCACAATCTTGCTGTGAGGCTATAATCAGGTCATGCAGGAATTGTGTTCACGTTAAGGAGAGAACCTTTGTTTAGACGAACGGGATTGGTGTTGATGAGCTGTGCGCTGGTGATGAGCGCGCTTCTGGCGGGATGTGGGTCCGCGACGCTGACCGTGCCGCCGCCCCCCACGCGGGCGACGGAGACGGAGACGCCGGTGAGCGCGGTTGCGCCTTCTGCGATGGGGACCAGCACGCCGGAATTCACGCCGACGCCGGAACCGCTGGCGGCGCTGGTGAATGGGGAACCGATCACCATGGCCGAGTTCGAGCGGCAGGTCGCCAGCTATGAGGCTACGATGAGCGCCGAGGGGCAGGATTTCTCCTCGACGGCGGGGCAGGCAGCGCTTGCCGAGGCCCGTAGCTGGGTTCTCGATATGCGCATCGAGCTGCTGTTGATCAATCAGGCCGCCGCACGTGAGGGCGTCACCGCCTCAGATGAGGAAGTCGAGGCGGCGATTACCGGCCTCGTCAACGACATCGGTCAGGCGGCGTTGGAGGAGCGGCTGGCGCGGGAAGGGCTGTCCCTTGAACAGATGCGCCAGGAGCTGCGGCGGGAGATGGTGGCCTCGCGGATGGTCGAGCGCGTCATCGCCGCCATCCCGACGCATGCCGAACACATCAACGCGCGCCATATCCTGCTTTCCACGCAGGAGGAGGCCGAGCGGGTGTTGGCGCAGCTGCAAGCGGGTTCGGATTTCGCGGCGCTGGCGCAGCGCTACTCGCAGGACACGTACACGCGCGATCGCGGCGGCGACCTGGGCTACGTGCCTCGCGGCATCCTCACATCCCCGGAGGTGGAGGAGGCGGCCTTTGCGCTGCAGCCGGGCCAGATCAGCGGCGTGGTCCACAGCGCTTTGGGCTATCACATTGTGCAGGTCGTGGATCGGGTGCCCGATCAGGAGATCTCGGCGGAAAATTTGCGCCTGCTGCGCGACCGGGCCGTGCGTGAATGGCTGGACGGCCTGCGCCAACAGGCCGACATTCAAATTTTCGTCCCGTAAGCTTCATTCCGTATTCTTCATTCCGCAACAGGAGGCAGGATGCGACGTCACGCGCGGTTGTTCAATGCGCTGACTGTGGTGATGTTGGGGTTGACGGTCGTGGTGCTCGGCTACTATGTGCTGATCCTCCTCAATCCCTACACGCCGCTCAATCCTTTCCCGCCGGCGACGCGCGTCGCGTTGTTGCTTCTTCCCAGCGCTACCCCCACGCCGGAAGGCGTTGCGGCCCCGCCGACGTGGACGCCGACCAGCACGCCGACGATCACCCCGACGCCCCCGCCGACCCTCACGTCAACGCCGACCCTCACGCCAACGCCGCGTCCTACGTACACGCCGCGCCCGACGGCCACCTTCACCCCGCGCCCGACCCGCGCGCCCTATCCGTTCAGCTACTCCATCGAATATCAGACGCCGTATTACGGCTGTAATTGGGCGGGTGTGGCGGGGTTGGTGAACGATCAGGACGGCAAGCCGCTTACCGGGTACGCGGTGCGAGTCTGGGGCGGCGGGTTGGACATCGCAGTGCATTCTGGTGACGCGACCATGTACGGCGAATCCGGTTGGGAGCTGTTCCTCAACGACCACCCGATTGCGGAGACGGGGGAATTCAAGGTGCAGCTGCACGACCGTGAGACCGGGGTGCGCGTCTCCCAGGAGATCACCCTTGATTTCCAGCCGTTCTGCAGCAAATCCATGGCGTTCATCGTGTTTACCAGGAACCCGTGAGGGGGAGGGGATGCCTTGCGCAGCTCCGAGCAGCGACACCGCGAGCCTCTCTCAGGGCGGTCAAGGGGGAAATGATGACCATTGAGCGTGTCCCCACCGGCGTGCCGGGCCTGGATCGCATGTTGTGTGGCGGGCTATTGCCCGGCACGGTGGTCCTCGTGCGCGGGGCGCCCGGAACCGGGAAGACTTCGCTGGCGTTTCAATTTCTCATCCACGGCGCACAGCAGGGCGAGGGCGGGCTTTTCATCACCTTCGAGGAATTTCCCGAATCGCTGTACCGTGACGCGGCCTCGCTGGGGCTCGACCTCCAGACGCTAGAGCGCGAGGGGAAACTGCATCTCATTTTCACCTCGCCGCAGGTGCTGTTGGAGAGCCTGCAGGATCCGCACAGCCTCATTTACCGGCGCTTCATGTCGGCGGACGTGCGCCGGGCCGTGCTCGACAGCGCGACCCATTTCACCCGTCTCACCAATGACCGGCTCGAACTGCGTCAGTATTACACGACGCTGGTCAACAGCCTGCGGCGTGAGCGGATCACGACGTTGTTGCTCGCGGAAGAAAATCGCACGGAGTATCAACACGCCGGGCGCGGCGCACTGTCGTTTCTGGCCGATGGCATCATCCTGATGCGTTATGTCGAGATCGAAAGCGAGATTCAGCGCGCGATTGTGGTGCTCAAACTGCGCGGCAGCGATCACGCCCGCGAGATCTGCCACTATCGCATCACCCAGGGCGGCCTGATTGTCGAGGGCGCTTTCCATGGCCGGCAGGCCATCCTCAGTGGGATTTCCCGCCGCAGCTGAGAGCGACGACTTCGACTATGGGCACCCTCTACGTCGTCGGCACCCCCATCGGCAACCTTGAGGACCTCACCTTCCGGGCGTTGCGCGTGTTGGGTGAGGTCGCGCTCATCGCCGCCGAAGACACCCGCAAGGCGCGCATCCTGCTTGACCATTACGGCATTCACACGCCGGTGACCTCGTTTTTCGAGGGCAACGAGCAGCGCAAGCTCGAGCCGCTGCTCGCGGCGTTGGAGCAGGGCGATGTGGCGCTGATCTCCGAGGCGGGGATGCCGGGCATCTCCGATCCGGGCTTTTCGCTGGTGCGCGCGGCGCTGGACGCCGGGGTGACGGTCGTGCCGGTGCCGGGTCCGTCGGCGCTGCTCGCGGCATTGGCGGCGGCGGGGTTGCCGACCGCGCGCTTCTTGTTCCTCGGATTTTTGCCCCGCAAAGTCTCCGAACAGCGCGCGGCACTGCAGGAAATCGCCGCCGTGCGCGCGACGCTCGTCTGCTATGAATCCCCCCGCCGGGTGCAGGCGACGCTGGCGCTGCTGCGCGAGGTCCTCGGAAACCGGCCGGTGGTGTTGTGCCGCGAATTGACCAAGCTCCACGAGGAGTTCTGGCGCGGCGATTTGGAGGGCGCTCTGGCATTTCTGGAGGCTCATCCTCCCCGCGGCGAGTTCACCCTCGTCATCGGCGGGGCGAATCCTGAGCCGGCGGCGTGGGAAGAATCGCGGGTGCGGGCGGCGTTGGCGGAGAAACTGCGGGCGGGACTTCCGCGCTCGCAGGCCGCCCGCGAGGTCGCCGCGCTTTCCGGCTGGCCGCGTCGGGACGTGTACACGTTGGCGGGGGAGATGGGGTGAGGGGAGGCTCGGATGCTTGCGAAGATTGGTAGCGCCGCCGTTGTCGGATTGGATGCTCAGCCCATCGAGGTGGAGGTGGACGCCCGACGCGCCGGGCAGGGCGGGACGCTGATCCTCGTGGGATTGCCCGACGCCGCCGTGCGCGAGAGTGGGGAGCGTGTCCGCGCCGCCATTCGCAACAGCGGGCTGAACTTCCCCAGCGGGCAGTACATCACTATCAACCTCGCGCCGGCCGATCTGCGCAAAGAGGGGCCAGCCTACGATTTGCCCATTGCTATCGGCGTCCTCGCCGCCAGCGGGCAGGTGCCCCTTCCCCGGCTCGAGGGCGCGGTGATGTTGGGGGAGCTCTCGCTCGACGGCTCGCTGCGGCATGTGCGCGGCGTGTTGCCGGTGGCCGATATGGCCCGCCACAATGACGTCAAGGCCATCTACGTGCCGGCGTGTGACGCTCCCGAAGCCGCGCTGATCCCCGAAGTGTCGGTCTATCCGGTGGAGACCCTGGCGCAGCTCGTCGCCCATCTCCAGGGGCTTCAACCCCTGTCGCCCTTGCCTTCCGGCGCGCAGCTGGCGCCGCAACCCCCGCCTCCCGTCGTGGACTTCGCCGAAATCCAGGGGCAGGAACACGCCAAACGCGCGCTGGAAGTGGTGGCCGCCGGCGGGCACAATCTCCTGATGGTGGGGCCGCCCGGCGCCGGGAAGACGCTCATGGCGCGCGCCGTGCCCGGCATCCTGCCGCAGCTGTCCCTCGAAGAGGCGCTGGAAGTGACGCGCATCTACAGCGTTGCCGACATGCTGCCGCCCGAAACCCCGCTGATCCAGCAACGGCCCTTCCGCGCGCCGCATCACACCATCAGCAATGCGGGCCTCGTGGGCGGGGGACACTGGCCTCGCCCCGGCGAGATTAGCCTGGCGCACCGGGGGGTGCTCTTCCTGGATGAGATGCCGGAGTTCAACGGCCAGGTGCTGGAAGTGATGCGTCAGCCGATGGAGGACAAACTCGTCACCATCAGCCGGGCGCAGGGCAGCCTCACGTTCCCGGCGAATTTCATGCTCATTGCGGCGATGAATCCCTGTCCGTGCGGCTACTACGGCGACCCGGAACGCGCCTGCACGTGTTCGATCGGCATCATCCAGCGGTATCGCAAGCGCATCTCCGGCCCGCTGCTGGATCGCATTGATATCCATATCGAAGTGCCGCGCGTCCCCTTTGAGAAACTGAGCAGCGCGACGCGGGGCGAGTCTTCCGTCGTGATCCGCGCGCGCATCGAAGCTGCCCGCGAACGACAGCGCGCCCGGCTCAAGGGGACGGGCCTGGCCTGCAACGCCGACATGGGCCCGGCGGAGCTGCGTCAGTTCTGCGCGCTCCGCGACGACGCGCAGGCCCTCATGCGCACGGCGATGCGCCAGATGCACCTGAGCGCGCGGGCCTACCATCGCGTGCTGAAGGTCGCCCGCACCATCGCCGACCTGGAGGGCGTCCCTAACATCCAAGTGCACCATCTGGCCGAAGCGCTCCAATACCGGACGCGCGTGCTGGACGTGTGAAATGTCGGTGCGTGGGGGCTCCCTTGTGAGGCCGTTTCGGGCCGCGAGGGGGATCTCAGGCAGGGCTAAGCTTGGGGACGGCCATTGTTTTGCAGCAGCGCTTGCGCTTCCTGCCAGTCGTGGGTTTTCCACCCTTCCGTGAACCAGGCGCAGGTCTCTGTGAGCAGTCGCCGCGCCGCGTCGGGCTTTTCGGTGTGCCACAGCTTTGCCAGGCTGATGGCGGCATGCAATTCCAGCGTGTGAGCTTCTTGCTCGCGGGCGATGGCCAACGCCCGTTCGAAACTGGCCTCGGCGGCGCTCCGGTCAGGGAACTCTTGCAGGAGCAGCAGTTCCCCGTGCACTCGCTGGAGCTGGGATAGACCAATGGCAATCCCGGGCCGGATAGGCGCTGTCAGCGCCTCAGTGGTGATGGCTAATCCCGCCGCGCTATCCCCAGCTTGCAAGCAAGCATCCGCCAGGCGGACAATCCACATACCGTAGCCGGTATATGTGCCGGTGGATTCCCACAGCTGCATTCCACGCCGGATCAGTTCCAGACTGGAGGCGGCTTGCTCGCTGCCCGGTTGGGTCTGGGTCGCCTGAGCGTATCCTTTGGCGGCCCATCCATACGCCAGGAAAAAACGCAGTCCCTTTGTCTGTCCCACGTGCAGCAATTCATCGGCCAGGGCCTGCAGGGCCGCGCTGTCCCCGCGTAAGATGGCCACTTCACAGGCAAAGATGAGCGTCGTTCCCAGGGCCGAGGTATGCCGGATGCGGCGCGCGCGGTTCAGCGCCTGCGATATCTCCACCCAGGCCTGGTCGAGGTAGCCGGATATGGCCAGCACGAACCCGAACACCGCCCTACAGCCTGCCTGCAGATCGTTTCCGATCCAGCGGAAGGTGGCCGGCTCTCCGATAGCGGCATATATGGCCAGAGTTTCCTCCAGCTGCCGGCGCGCCTCTGGAAAATTTCCCTGAAACAGGCGACTCATCCCCAGGATGCGGTGGGCCAGTACTTGCGGCAGGCGCGCCGGTTCGCTGGTCAGCGCCAGCATTCGCTCACCGAGCTGGGCAGCCTGCTCCAGTTCCCCCTGGCTGAGCAGCCAATCGGCCTGCGTGTAGAGCGCCAGGAGCAAGGCATCCCATTCGGCCACGGGCCGATGATCGTCTATCCCTTCCGCCGCTTGTAGCAGTTCCAGCGCGCGCCAGATCGCTTCCCCGCGTTCCGTTCCACCCCACCCGTTGGCCGAAAGGAAGGGCGCTCCCAAGGCCAGGTACAAATGGATCTCCAGCCGGTCACGTTCCGGGGTGTGTGGCCGGTCGGCCAGCAGGGCCAGGCCGTGCCGGTAATGGCTGATGGCAACCGGGGGCGAGGCCAGATACACGGCCTGCTGTCCGGCTTCCAGGTAACAGGCAGCCGCCTTTTCTGGCAGTCCACCGGCCTCAAAGTGCCGGGCCATCTCGGCAATATGGCGAGCGCGCGCTTCTGGCTGTCCGGCATAGAGGTCTTCCAGGGCAAATCCGACCGCCGCGTGCCGCCGTGCGCGCTCCGCCGGGTCTAACTGTTGATACAGGTAGACCTGAAACAGGATGTGCCGGAAACGGTAACGCGATAGCTGGCGGGGCTGCCCCCCTTCCTCCAACCAGGACGTGCCTTCGCCCTGCACCAGTCGCCGCGCGCCGCGCCCCATGCCCAACGGCCCGCTCAAATCGCGCAGCAGCACCGCGACGTCCAGGCCATGCACGCGCGCCAGCACCTCAGCGGTGAAGCTGCCACCCTCGACGCTGGCGGTGGTAAGCCAGTCGCGCCATTGGTCGGGCAGATGCGCGACCCGCCCGGCGATGGCAGCTTCCACACGTTTGGGCAGTTGATCCCAATTCAGGGAGGAGCTGCTGACCCAACTGCCGTCGGCGGCGCGCTGGATTTCGTGGCGGGCTTGCAGGCTGTGCAGCAGTTCGATGGTGAACAGGGGATTCCCACCGGTGCGCTGCGCCAGGGCCGAACAGAACGCGGCATCCAGGCGATTGGGTTGGAGCAGAGGGTCTTTTTCCAGGAAGGCCGCAACGAAGGCAGTTTCGTCCACGTGATCCAGGTCCACGTGGATGTCCCCGCCGTAACGCTGTAATTCAGTCACGATGCCCAGGAGCGGATGCTGGCCTGTCTCTCCCTGGCGGCTGATTTCCCCAGGCCGGTACGCGGCCACGATCAAGAGTCGGCTGTGGGCCAGGCGGCGCATCAAGTGAAACAGCAGCGCCGCGCTGCCGGAATCAATCCACTGGAGGTCATCCAGCAGCAGGATCAGCGGTCGCTGCCGGGACACCACACTGAAAAGACGGGAGACCTGTTCAAACAGCCGTCCGGGTTCCAGTCCCGCCGGCGTAGCGGGGGATGGCGCGCCGTTGCGCAGCGCTTTGTACCAGGCCGGCGACGGGGAGGTCAGCTCGATCTGAACCTGTACCCGTTGGGCCAATGCAGCGCGATTCACGATGCGGTCCAACAGGTCCGGCGCGATTTCGACCAACGTTTGTGCCATCTCGGGGATGGCCTGCCGCAAGCGTTCCGGGGCTTCTGTGGGGAGAAGCTCCACGCAGGGTAACATTTCGCATTCACCCGACAGCATCTGCACGCACTCGATGAAGGGCTGATAGGGTTGACCTACCCCGGCGTAAGCATCGCAGCGTCCCTCCACCACAAGAAGGGTGGGGTGGCGAGCCAGCGCCTGGCGCGCAAACGCGCTCAACAGGGCGGTTTTGCCGCTGCCGGCCTCGCCGGTGAGTAGGACGATTTGCCCTTGCCCGGCCAGCGCCCGCTCCAGGGCCGTGGCCAGCTGCGCCGACTCGCGCTCGCGAGCGACGAAGGGGGCAGCGGCCGGTTCCTCTGTTGCCCCTGTCGTTTCTTGCTTGATGTGTTGATACAGCGCGTTGGTGGCGCGTCCTGGTTCTATCCCCAGGTCGCCTAGCGCCCGGCAACAGTCCGCGTACTGCGCCAGGGCCGCGCCGTGTTGGCCGTTGGCGTCCAGCACGCGCATGACACATTGATGGGCCTGCTCGTCCCAGGGCTGAGTGTCCAGGATAGTGCGATATGTGTCTGCTGCCTCAGTATAGTTCGCGGCCGCTTCCTGGGCGGCGCCGAGGAGGTACAGCAAGCGCAACCACTGGCGTTCGAGTTGTTCGCGCGTGCGCAGCGCCCAGCTCTCGAAATCCAAACTGTCCCCCAGGTTGAAGCCCTGTAGAAAAGGGCCCCGGTACAGCGTCAGAACCTCGCGCAGGGCCTCCGCCGATGGGGTCGCCTCACATGCGGCGGCCCTCTCGCGGAATGCCGTAGCATCTACCCAGATCCCCGCCTGCGGGTTCAGTTGCACGCAAGAACGATCGGTCAGTAGAAACGGGATGGCGGCGTCCCGATCGTGCAACACGCTGCGCAGGTTCGACAGGGCAAAGCGCAGGGCGCTCAATGCCCCGGCATCGGTGCGCTCCGGCCAGAGCTTCTCGGCCAGGAGCTGCCGGGGATGCGGGTGAGCGGTCTCCATCGCCAGGTAGGACAGCAGCGCGCTCGTCTTGCCTGCTGTCAGGGGCAGGGGCGGCTCGTCGTCCAGGCGGAATTGGACGCTCCCCAAGAGATAAATCGTCAATCTGCTCAGCGTGATGCTCCCTCTGTGTTGTACCTGTGGCATCGTGAGGCTGTGGCGCTGAATTCATTATAAATCCAAGCCCAGAATATGCTCAAACGCACGTTTGACGCACGCTCGCGGCGTATTATGGCAAGCATGACGTTAGCACCTGGCTATAAATCCTACATTTTGCGTGTCTGGCAGGTAGAGCGGGACGACCAGCCGACGTTGATCGCCGTGTTGGAAGATTGCCAAACCAGTCAACGTCAGACGTTCCCTAGCCTGGCGGCGCTGGTGGAATTTCTGGAGGCGGGTAAGTTGCCCACCCCGTTAGCGGCGCATGAGTCCCAGTTGGCTGTGTTCGATGACGCCTGGACAGACGGCGAAGCGTAGCCCGCTGTCAGGCCTGGGGTGGAGGGAAGTGCGGTTTGACTTTCGACTACTTACGGAGGATGAGATAATGAAGCGCTGGCATGAGTCATTAAGCCGTGTGTTGATCGTCGTCGGCATGTTGCTCACGGTGATGGCCGGGGGGCTGTCTGCTGTCCGGGCAGCCGATGCCGGTGATCCGTTGCAGGCCGTGCAAGAGGCGTGGGCGCGGGCCGCGCAAGCCGGGGCCTACCAGTTCCGCACAGGAATTGTCCAGACGACCTACCCCGCGCCGGCGCTCGCGAATGTGGGGCGCAGCAGCCGCGTGGAAAACGTGTACCTCGAAGGCCAGACCGACACGGCCCAACGCCAGTTCCTGATGACCTTGTGGAACGAGGGCGGCAACGCGCTGAACGGGCAGGACGGCGTGGAGATCCGCCTGGAGGGCGACAAGACGTATGGCCGCACGAGCGGCAGCGAGTGGCAAGAGATGCCCGATTTCGCCGGCGCATTTGCCCCTGGCAACGATTTGATGGCGTATCTGGCCGGCGTCAAGGACGTGGTCGAGATGGGCGCATCGGTCAGTCTGCCAGATTCGCCTTATGCCGTCTACGCCACCCAATATGCCTTCACGCTCGATGGGCCGAGTCTGGCGCGTTATGTGCGCGATCAACTGGAAGAGGAACTGACGCGCAAAGGGGAACTGCCCGCCGGGATCACGCTGGACGTGTCTAATGTTTATCACGAGGCGACGGGTGAGGGCATGGTGTGGATCGGGGCAGACGGCTTGCCGCTGCGCCTGGCGCTTCATATCCTATATCCGCCCCAGGCCAATGGCGAGCAGATCGAGGCCGAGCTGCAGACCGATTTCAGCGCTTTTGCTACGGTCCAGGCCCCCGGGGCGACGAAGGCGCTCGCTGCCGCTCTGGGCCTGCCGCGCACGGTCAATGACTGGCAGACCGCCGGGACCCGCAGCGGTCTGTGGCTGGGGGTGTTCGGCATGGCCCTCGTGCTCGTCACGCGCCGCCGCTCGCGGGTCGTGTATGCGGCGATTGTGGTGACGGTGGTCCTCTCGATGATTGTTGGCCCGCTGTTCAACAGCCTCCAGGCGGCGGCGTTTATGGATGAGCAGGCGACCCGGCAAGCGGCTTTTGAGCAACAGCAGGCCGAACAGACGCAATATGCCGAGGCGCAGGCTCAACAGGCCGACCCTGCCTGGAATCCCAACCAGGACCCGCTGCAGAATATTGAACAGCCGGTCGCCGCGCCGCCCGCATCGCTCCCCATGAAGGTCACGTTGACCCAGGCCAGCGCGGAAGACGATCCCTACAGCCAATGTACGGATAAAGAGAAGACGACGGACTCAGACAATGACTTGCTGACCGATTGCCAGGAAAGCGTGATCGGCACCAGCCCCACGAATCGGGATACCGATAGCGATGAGCTGTGGGACGGATGGGAAGTCCTGCGCCTCGGCACTTCCCCCACCGACCTCGATACCGACGGCGACGGCATCAGCGATAACCTGGAAGTCGTCGGCTTTGTCTATCAGGGTAAGCGCTGGTACAGCAATCCCAACAAGGCGGACACGGACAAGGACGGGCTGGCCGATAACCTGGAATGTCCTGAGCGCCGCACGGTCAACGGCGTGACCCCGGGCGTGGACACGGTCTGCCGCGATACTGACAACGACGGCGTCCCCAACTTGTTCGACCTCGACAGCGACGGCGATCAGGTGCCCGATCAGGTAGACCTATCGCCGCTCACCGTGGTGGGACAGACGACGCCCTTTGGCCGCACGAATCCCTTCCAATGGAAGGCGAGCAATTTTGGGCTCAAAGCTGGGACGACGAGCTACTACCCCGTCGTGGCGGATTTCCAGTTGCGCCCGGTGGATCCGCAGCACCTGACGTATGTGCTGAACGTCCTCGATTGGCCGAGCGGCGACGAGCAGGGGCAAATCCAACGGCGGACGGGCAACGACGCCACCTTCGCCGATGCCATGTCGGCGGCGGAGCGCGCTGTGGATCCGCGCGCGCAAAATGGCGACGTGCGCCTCGTCCCCATGCTCGAAGTCGAACTGAGCGGCGCCAATCTGCCGCTCCCCTTCACGACCGCGATGCAGACCCGCGTGCAGCTTCAAGGCGTGGACACTTCCTGGCCGGTCAGCACGACGCCGCCGGTCTTCACCACCTGGCTGTCGGCCACGTTGAATTTTAAGGCGGGCGGCACCTCTTCCGCACCGGCGACGGTGGTGGAAGTGCAACGCACCTCCGGCAGTTCCTTCAAGTGGATGGGGGTGTACGCCGGCACGTGCGGCAGTCCAGGGGACAAGGTGGGTGAAGTGACCGTCACCAACCCGCCGAACCCCTCTACGTGGACCGTGAACAACGTTCGCCTGACCGATATCGCCGATGGCGATCATTTCGTCATCATGTCGGGGGCCGGCCACACACCGGCCTGTGCACAAATCCCCGACCTGACGACCGGCGGCTATACCGACCGCATGGTGGATCCCGTGCCGTTGGCGGCTTACGGCGTCACCGCGCGCGACCAGGGTGAGTCCGGCGCTGTGGCGCTGTACGTGCCGGTCAACGTCGTCCCCGACGCCTCGGGCGGTGGCCGGGTGGCTTTCTCGGCGCGCATGCCCTATTTCCCCAACAACGGCAGCCTGGGCAGCGCCGCGCAAAAGGTGCGCCTCGTGTGGATGGTGCAGGCGCTGTCGGACATGTGCAAGCCCATGCCGGCCGGCGTCACCACTCAAGCGGCTGAAAAATGGTGCGATTATCGGGAGAGCTGGGACCTGAACGTCTCCGAGGTCGTGCACATGTACAGCGACGAGTGGTACCTCACCGGCCTATCGGTGCGCGAGGATCACGGCTTCAACATGGCGATTGTGTGGGAAGACCCCGCCGCCAAGGTGGCGCCCACAGACAACTGGTTGTGGCCGCTGTCGGCGGGCCTGGAAGAGGTCTTCCTGTCGGGCCGCGACGCGAACGACAACGACGTCCGCGACCTGGGTGTGGCCACGACCTTCGACGGCGTCACGGTCGCCGATGACACGATCAGCCGGCGCTTCGACGCACCGTTGCCCGCGACCGTCACCGAGACGCTGCGCTGGGGGATTCCGACCACCGCCACACTGCAGGTCGAGACGGTGACGTATCCCACTCAGGATCACGTGGCCTTCGTGATGATGACCGACACGCTGCGCATCTTGAATACCAACTTTGCCGCTTATACCGACACGACGCCGAGCCTGTTGTTTGCCCGCGAGGAATACTATCGCGGCGCCAACCTGGATACGCCAGCCACGCGCACCATCGTCAACAATGGGGTGACCTTTAACCTGACCGGCCAGCCGCTCAACACGATCGCCGCGATCAACTGGGCGCCGTACCGCTATCACGACGGCGCGTGGGACTCTTTCCCGATGGCCGAATATTGGGACCTGTTAGGGGTGCGCCTGAAGGCCGGCCTGCCGCTGGCGACGGACGCTCCCGCCGATATCGCCGCAGAAATTCGCGACGGGATGATTGCCGTCGCCCGCTCGTATTACCTGGCGCTCAACCAGGGACGGACGAGTCTGGTGGCGGTGGGAAATACCCCGCTTTATCCGTACAACCCGCTCCAGGGCGACGGCTCGCTGACGATGACCCTATCGTACCTGGCGACCCATTCAGTCTATGGCGGGATGACGGGCGGAATGTCGGGCATCGCGACCGTCACCGAAATGATCGTGGACGCCGCCTATCGCGCTTACAAGATCGAGATGAATTATGTGGGCCTGGGAGGCAGATTCTCCAAGGCGGGCATCACCGGGCCGAGGGACGTGTTCTGGCTGATTGGCAGCGGCATCAAGAACACGGCGACTGAGAAGCTGAACAGCCTCTTCGACACTCTCGCCGACACATTGAACAGCGGCAAAAAGTTCGGTACGGCGGTCGCGCTCTCCATTGCCGGCGCCTCGCTGCTGATCATCTCGATTGTCGTGGGCTTTGCCTTTGCCAAAGTCGAGCTGATGCTCAGCCTGGTGGTGTCGGTCACCCTGGCCACCGTGCAAGTGGTCCTGGCCATCAAGACCATCTATGAGGCGGCGACCAAGACCCTGGCGGAACTCAGCCGGGCCGCTGTGGTATGCACCATCATTGGATTTATCATTGGGGTGGCGGTGGCCTTTGCGGGCGCGATTGTCACGATTGTCGCGGGGCACCTCGAGCTGAGCAGCGTCGCTGCCCACGCCGCGATCGCCGATTTCATCGCCTACGCCATCGTCGCGACCCTCATCCTGGTCATCTCCTTAATCCCGGTCGTGGGGCAGATCATCGCCGCCATCATCGGCGCCTTTGACGCGCTGGTCCTGGCGATCTGCGGTCTCGCCTCCGTCATTGTGGGCACAAACGTGCAGAAAACGTATGTCGGCCAGTGGCTGTGCAAGGGCCTCACGGGTTGGGCGTCCGAGGCGATCAAGTGGTTCATCTTCAGCGCCCGCGCGCTGACCGACCTGCAAGACCCGGAGCGGCTCCAATTTGGCCGTTTCGGCTATGACCTGGAAGAGCCCGATGAGGGCCTGGCGGTAGGCAACAATCTCTACCTCACCCTCGATCTCACCAGCACCATCAAGCTGGTACCCGTCATCCCGCCCACCGACGAAATGATCGAAAACTGGAAAAGCGGCACGAATTTGATCCCGGTGGACTGGAAGTCCCTCTCGTACTGGTGGCAGTTCTCCGATAGCAATGTGAGACGCTCGACGTTCAGGTACGAAATCCAAAACGAGGCCGCCGATCTCGAGGGCGTTGACCTGGATCAGATGAAGAACGAGTGGCAGTCGGCCGGCGCGGCGCACACGTTCTATGCCCATCCCACGCCAGCGAGTGAGGCGATTCCCCTGGACACGGCCGGCGTCAACCAACCCATCCAGGCGACCTTGACCGAGGGGGCGGATGTGGCGACGCAGGAATGTTGGACCGTCCCCAATCCGCTCACGGTGTGGATGGGAGTGTGCGCCATCCCTTATGTCTGCTTGATCCCCGTCTGCGCCATTCGCGGCAGCGACAATTCGACCCACATTGATCTGGGTGGACGTTTTGTGCTCGACGTCTTGCCGTTCACGCTGGATGAGTTCTACGCGGCGGTGGAGCGCGACGGCGGTTACAGCCTGGCGTGGGGGCAAGGGAACACCCTCACGTTCCAACGGCAAGCGGACTTTGACGGTGACAGTTTGCTCGGACGCGCGGATGGCGGCGCCGACCCCGACGACAGCCGCTGGGACACCGACGGCGATGGGCTGGCGGATGATTGGGAGCTGTCGCATGGCAGCGATCCTATGCGCCAGGACAGCGACGGCGACGGTCTGACGGACGCTGAAGAGGGGGCGCGGCACACCGATCCTATGCGCCAGGACAGCGACGGCGACGGCCTGACGGACAAGGAAGAACTGACCGGTTGGGAAATAGTCTATGCCATTGACGCGAGCGGTAGCCAGCGCTACACCTGGGTCACGTCTGACCCGTTACAGCCTGATGCGGATGATGACGGCCTGAACGATTTCAAGGAGAGGACCTTCGGCTACAACCCCTATGTGCCCTCCGACCCGAGCGTCCTCACCATGGCGGCCGGCGTGCAGGAAACGAGCGCTCCCCTTCTGCTGTTGCGCCTGGATGAAGCCGCCGGCGCGCAGACCTTCCGCAATGAGGCCAACCTGACCGACGCAGCCGTCTGCGCGCCGGGCGCCTGTCCCGACGCCGGGGAGGACGGACGTTATGCCTACGCCGCTCAGTTTGGCAGCGGCGATTCCTTGAGCCTGCCCAACGGCCCGGTGAATCGTCTGAGTCACAACTTCACCGTCGCGGCCTGGGTGCGCCCGACCAGGGTTTCCGTTGATCAGAACATCCTGGCCACGGCCCAGATAAATACCGCTGCCGACGGCTTCGCGTTTGGCCTGTCGAGCACGGGCCTATCCCTCAGAACCTATGGCGAGACCACTTACTATGCTTCCGTCGAACTGCAAGCGAACCAGTGGACCCATGTGGCAGCCGTGATGGACAGCGCGAACGCCGTGTCCTTTTACGTGAATGGGGTCTTTAAGCAAAGGCTCTCCTACCCCAGGCCGGCCCGGCCCGACACCGATGATGTGTTAGTGATCGGTGCCACGTCTGCCGCTGATAGTTTCACCGGTCTGCTCGATGACGTGACCGTCTTCGACCGCGCGCTCAACACGAGTGAGGTCCAGGCTGTGATGCAAGGCCGCTTCAATCTCAACGATAGGGTCGTGCAACCCGGGCAGACATTGGCCTATACGGCTACCCTGTCTAACAAATTGCTGGGCCGTTACGCGCAGGGGCTGCTATCATTCGACAGCGCACCCGCGCTGGCCGTGAGAACACCGGCCCCACAGACCTTTGTGCTCCAGCCGCTCGCGGAGACCCGGGTGGCCGGCAATCTCACCGTCGCCCCCCAGAGCACCCGACCGATCAGCGTCACCCAGACCGCCGAGGCACTCATCACCGATTGGCGCGAGGGCTCCAACTACGCTCAACTCTGGCTGCCGCTGGACGAAGACGCCACCCAAACCGTGTTCCTGGATCATTCTGGCACCCTGCCGGCAGCCAATGGCGTGTGCAGCGAGACGACATGTCCTACCCGCGCGGAGCCGGGTTACTTCGATTACGCGCTCAAGTTCAACGGCGGCCAATCCGTCACCCTGCCCGCTGCGGACCGCCTGGGTCTCACCGATTCCAGTTTTGCCGTCTCCGTCTGGGTCAACACCACCGACCTGACCGGCGACCGGAACATTCTGAGCATGGAGGGCACGCCTCGACTGCAACTGATGTTGCGCGGCGGCAAGCCGGCGCTGGATTTCGGCGGCAATGTCCTCTCCAGCCCTACCCAGCTGGCGGCGAATCGCTGGTATCATCTGGTCTTCTGCTATGACAAGGAAACCGCGGAACAGGCCATCTACGTCAACACCGAGCGGGTTGTCAGTCGCACTGGCGTCGCGGCTTTCAGCGGTACCGGCGCCGTGACCCTGGGCGGCGCGTGGAAGGGGTGGCTGGACGACGTGCGCACCTACAACCGTCCTATCACGGTGAGCGAAATCCGCGAGTTGTATGAGCGCCCGGTCTTGCACCTGCAGTTTGAGCGAGTCACTCACCCGACGCCGTCACAGACGGTCTTCGCCGACGACTCCGGCTTGAGCAACGGCGGCTCGTGCACCGGGAGCGCCTGCCCTGCCCGCGTCCCTGGCGTGACCAGTCTGTGGGGCGGGAAGTTTGATGGCAACGACTATCTCAACGTCTCCGGCCGCCCCAGCCTGGACCTGAGCGATGGCCAGTTCACACTCTCCGCCTGGGTCAAGCCCGCTCCGCAACCGGAACCGGTGGATCCGGCATGTCCTTTCACGGCCGGCTATTACCTCGCCTCGACGCCGGTAAAAACTGGCTGCGCGGGGTGGGATGGCTGGATGGATCCCGCCAGCGGCCTGATGTTGGACGTCACGACCCCCGCTGGCGGATATAGCCGTTACTACTCGGGGGATTTCAACTTCCCGGCGGGTTACTATGACTTCGCGCTGCGGACCGACCTCCAGGGCAAGGCGAGACTCTATGTGGATGGCGTCCAAATTGCCTCCGCAGATCCATGGGAAGACAACGCTTCTTATGTGGAGTATTGGGATCGCACAGCGACCAACCTTCATTACCACCTCAGTGCGGGCGTCCACAATATCAAAGTCAACGTTGATTCGGTTTACGGCACTCGGGTTCAGTTCACTTTCAGCCCGCCCTATGCGCAGGGCATCCTGGGCGAGCAGAGCGGCTCAAAGAACGCTTACCCCACGCTGCAGATGGTGGGCCGTCACGTCCGGGTGGGTTTTGGCACAGGCTCCACGTGGGTCTCGCGCACGACCTCCGACGCGGTATTGACCGCTGCGGCCTGGAATCACGTCGTTGCTACCTACAACGCCAGCGAGTTGATCCTCTACGTCAACAACGCGCGCGTCGCCAGCTGGAACCTGAATGGCGCCAGGCCGACCAATGCCACGGCTCTGCGCGTGGGTTCCTCAGGCCAGCGCGGCAGCGTCTGGATTGACCAATTGCACGTCTATAACGCGCGACCCGGCACCAGCGGCCATATTTTGAAGGCCGACTTCAAGATCAAATGGAACGGCAGCGTGTGCAGCGGGTGCTCTTGGGACAGCCTCGGCGATGGCGACAATGTGGATGTAGACCTCTTGAAGAACGTGGACGGCACCGGTACGCTGGGGGTCGTGCACCGCTATCTTTCGACGGACCACAACCTCTGCCTGAAAAGCACGGACGGCTCGGAGACGTGCGACAGCACCTACGACTTCGACACCAACGCCCCCGGCCTGCGCTTTATGGCCTTGAACGATAAGGATCGCTACGCCGGCCTGTATCTGGGCGACGACACCCATTGGGCCTTCTACAACAACGCGATGCCCTTTCGCGGCGTGTTAGACGATGTCGCCATCTACCGGCGACCGCTCTCGACCGAAGAGATTGATGAGCTGTACCGGGCTGCCGGCCTGGCGTTGCACCTCAAGTTGGACGAAGCGCCGGGGGTGTCCACCTTTGAAAACTCGGTGGATTTGAGCCAGCAAAGCAACGCCTTCTGTGCCAGCGCGGGCGGCGCCTGTCCCACGACGGGCGTGGCCGGGCGCATCAACCAGGCCGCGCTGTTCGACGGTTCGAGCGACTGGCTGAGCACGACGTTGACGCTCGATACGTCGCAGGGCGGCGCCCTGATGGCCTGGGTGCGGCCCGTCGCATCCGGCAATACCACTCGGGTCGTGCTCAGTACGGGCAACTGGGCCATCGTGCGTGAGGGCCTGCGCTGGAAGGTGTTGAACGGCGCCACCCTGTTCGATACCGGTGCCGCAGTCACGCCCAATGAGTGGCAGCACGTCGCCACGACCCTGGAGCAGGGGCAGGTCAAATTCTATTTGAACGGTCAGTTGATCACGACCACAACGGCCAGCTCGTTGACCGCTCAGCGCCTGGCCGTAGGCCGGCATCCTGCCGGCGGCTCGTACTGGGCCGGCAACATTGACGACGTGCGCGTCTTTACGCTCCCGCCGTCTGCATCCGGCCTGCAAGCCATCTACCAGGAAGCGCCCGTCGTTCATCTGCACCTGGATGAGCTGTTGGGCGCGACGCAGTTTGCCAACATCACGGGGGCGCTCCCTGGCACGTGCACGGCTTGCCCGATGGCCGGTGTCGCCGGGCAAGCCGGCCAGGCGGCTGAGTTCAACATGGCGCCCGGCCACACGACGGACCGGATTACGATTGCGGCCAACGCGAGCCTCGATTTGCCGCATTTCAGCGTGGGCGCCTGGGTGCAGCCTGCGGCGATCAAGAACAGCGAGCAGGTGTTGGTGAGCAAGGGCAACAACTACCAGCTCTCCATTCCGGCCGGCGGCCTCACGGCCACGTTGACCCTCGCGCCTGCGTCAGGCGGCGCTTGCGGCGCAGGGATTTCGGTCGCCAGCCTGACGCAACTGTTGCCTGACCAGTGGAACTACGTGATGGGCACTTACGACGGCAGCACGGCCCGCATCTACGTAAACGGGTACGAACAGGGCAGCGTCGCCCTGAGCGGCGCGGCGTGCGCCAGTACGGAGGCCGTCTCGATGGGCGGGTCTGCCACGGGCTATCCCTTCTATGGCCGGCTCGATGAGGTGACGCTGTACGATCATGCGCTCAACGCCTACGCGGTGCGGGACATTTTCCGCTACCAGGGCAAGCTGGTTCACGAACGCCGCAGCGACGCGCTGTTGGTAGACGCGACTGCGCCTGCCTCAACCCTGCGTTCCTACAATCCGGATCTGCCTTATCTGGCGAACCAGGACGTGTTGATGTACGTCGCGGCGCAGGATGGCTACGCCGGGGTGAGTCAGGTGGAACTGCTGGTCACCAAAGCCGGCGGAAGCCTGACGACCGTGGCGGCGCCGGCATGTACGGATTCGCTGGGGGACACAGCCTGGTGTCCGTTCTTCAAGCCGAGCGGCGAGGGCCAGTATGTTCTGGCTACCCGCGCCACGGATTGGGTCGGCAACCAGGCGACCTCGCCCAACACTACCTTGTATGTGGATGCGACGCCGCCTGTGGCAACCCTGGGTCTCCCTTCTGATTCCCTGCTCTCTGCGCGACTGCACCCCACGCTTTCCAACGCCTGGTCGGTTGACTTGAGCGGCAGTGTCTCTGATCCCAACATCGCCGGTACGTCTACACCCGGCAGTGGACTCCAACTCGACAGCGTCCGGGTGGCGCTGCTGGACGCGAATGGCGCGGTAGTCGGCGGGGAGGCGCAGCCCGCCACCCTGGCCGGGAATGCCTGGTCGGTCACCTACACCATCGCGGAGGCGCGCCCGACGGGCCGCTACACCGTCCGTCTGGAGGCCGCCGACCGCATGGGCAATCAGGCGCGCCTGGCGCTTGGCACAATCCTGGTGGACGCCGCCGCGCCCGGCGGGGATGCTCACCTGCCGACGACGGCGATCACGTCCACACAGACGGCGCAAGGCACGGTGAGCGAAGCGCCGGCCCCGCGCGATACGGCGCTGCTGTTGCACCTCGAAGAAAGCGCGGGGGCCACCCTCTTCTATGATAATGGCGGCGCGTTGCTCCATGCCACCTGCCTGGGCGCCTGTCCTGAAGTCGGCGCGACCGGGGTCTACGGCGCTGCGGCGCGCTTCCGGGGCGCGCAAGCGCTCCAGGTCGCACATAGCCCGATCAACGAGCGCACGGCCGGCCTGTCTGTGGCGGCCTGGATCAAGCCTGAAGCGTTATCCGGCGTCCAGCGCCTTGTGGCGACGGCCCAGACTCACAGCGCCAACGGCTTTGGCTTTGGGTTACAGAATAACCAGCTGCTGTTTACCGCTCTGGGGAGCAGTTCACGCCCTTATGTCGCCGGTGTGCTCCAAAGTAACCAATGGGTGCACGTAGCGGCAGTGGTCGGGGATGACCACACCGTGGCCCTGTACCAGAACGGCGCATTGCAAGCCGTCTTCACCGCCACCACGACCCTGCAACCCGACCTGGATGACCTCCTGCTGATTGGCGCGGGGACCGACGTCGGTGGCACCGCGCTCGCCGAGCCGTACATGGGCTACCTCGACGAGCTGGTGATCGTCGAGCGGGCGCTGTTGCCCGAAGAAATGCGCGCTCTGGCGCAACCCAAAGTCGCCGGGCTGAGCAGCGCGCAAGTGGCCTGGCGGCCCACGCTGCCCGGCTCCGCACTCTATAACGAAACGCCCCTGGCCGGCGAGACGCTCCATCTGGCGCTTGACGACATGCCTGACCAAAATGGCAGCCTCACCTGGCAGGATATTTCCGGCCAGGCGCATCACGGCACATGCACGGGCGTGGGATGCCCCGGTTATGGCGTGATAGGACATGCCGGCAGTGCGGCGGCTTTCGACGGCAAACAAACCACCGTCGCATTGCCCAATTGGGGTACGTTTACCAACGTTACGGTCTCCGCCTGGGTCAAACGCACGGGCGGGACCGGCACGCGCGAAACCATCGTGTCCTACAAAGAGGCGGCCGGCTGTGGCCTGACCCTCTCCCTCAACGAGAACAAGACCGGCCACTACCCGCGCATCTGGGTCAAAGTGGGCGGCAGTTGGAAGTATGCCGAACAGGCCGTGACTGTCCCGCTCAATACCTGGGTTCACTTGGCCGCGACGTATGACGGCGCGACGCTGCGCCTCTACCGCGACGGGCAATGGGTCGCCAGCACAGCAGTAGCGGGCAGTATGGCGCAATGCAGCGGCGTCTCGGCAGTGGGCAGCCGCTCGGACGGCGTGAACCATCGCTTCCCCGGCGTCATTGACGACGTGCGGATGTTCGACCGCGCCTTGTCCGCCGACACGCTCCGCGAGCGGTTGTACCTCGGCGCTGAACCGGTGCTCCGGCTCACACTGGATGAGACGTGGGCCGCAGACGGCGTGACCCTGGCCGATGCCTCCGGTTGGGAGCACGACGGTGTGCTGTATACCGGGGCGGACGACACGAACAAAGCCGCCGCCGGCGCGGTGGGCGGCTCCAGCCTCTACCTCGACGGCGTGGACGATTACGTCGCCGTCGGACCGCAAGCCGGCCTGCTTCCCGGCTCGCGCTTCAGCGTGGCTGCCTGGGTCTATCCCTCCCCGGAGGACGTGAACTCCTATCCCATCTTGGGTAGCGACGCCTACACGGACACGCGCTATACCTATCCTGCCCTTCAGGTGATCAACCGGAATGTCCTGGTCGGCGGCTTTGGCAACGGGACGCAATCGCTCGTCACCTACACGACTGCCGCACTGACGGAGAATGCCTGGAACCACGTGGCGGCCACGTTCGACGGCGTGACCTACAGCCTGTACGTGAACGGGGAGCAGCGCGCGAGCACTACGGCGTTCGCGGGCCAGCATCCGACAAGCCCCTCACGCTTCGACATTGGACGTGGCGAAGCCGTGGCTGGCTGCGTGACCTTTGCAAATCTCACCCTCACCCCGCTGAGTATGGGATATTATGACGTGATGCTGGAGGGTCAGTCTCTTTATCATGGAACCAGCCAGGCCACGCCGTATGTTCCCATCAAGCTCAGCGTTCCCAACTCTTTCTGCTCGCAAATCACGTTGCAAGTCTCGTACAAAGGATCTATGCCTGCTACCAATTGGCAGCGGAGTGTGACTCTCAATCCGCAGCCGGGAACAGGCAGCCAGCGGCTTTCCCATCCTACCTATTCCTACATGGCGGACCTGGCGTGGACGCTGGCGGCGCAGCCTGCCAGTATGCGCTACTGGCGCGGCGGCGTGGACGATGTTCGCGTTTACGCCCGCGCGCTGTCGCCGCTCGAAGTGGCCGCGCTCGCCCAGGCCGGCTGGCAGGCGGCCACGCTGGCCCAATCCGGCGCCGGCGTCAAGTTCTCCAACTGGAGCGCAGAAGTGCCGGATGGAGTGGAAGGAGCCTTCGCGCTCGACTTGCGTGGCACCGACACCGCCGGGCACGTGAGCGCGGCGGATCTGGCCGCCCAGACGTGGAGCGGCAATCTGGACACGCTGGCGCCGCGCGTGGCTCTCACCCTCACGGTCGGCGGCGGCAAGTATCGCTACACGACCGTCGCCGAAGACTTCAACCTGTGGCGAAATGGTTTCTCCTCGCCGTGCGGCGCGGGCGTGATCAGCAAGACGGACTACTTCCAGTCGCCATGGTATCTGGCGACGGTGGGCCAGTCGAGCCTGGCCCACAAGGTGTATCGTTTGACCGCCGACTGCACGATGGCGACCGTCTATGGCCTGTCCGAAGTCGGAGCCTGGACGGCCCGCTCGGTCGCCAGCAATTTTGCCATCGTGGACAATCAGGCGTATGTGCCTTCTGGCGCGCTGTGGCGCGTGAGTCTCTCCAACCCGGCGCTCCCCGGCGTTCTGAGCTCCTACAACGCGGCCGGCGACGGGCGCGGGGTTGTCGTGGTCGGCAATCGGGCTTACATCGCCGACGGCAACCTGGGATTGACAGTGATTGACCTGTCGAACCCGTCTGCCGCACCGGGCCGCCTGGACACGCCGGGCACGGCCACTGACGTCATCGTGCAGGGCAATTACGCTTATCTGGCCGATGGCGCAGGCGGTGTGCGCGTCATCAACATCGCTGACCCGACCAGCCCGCAGCTCATGAGCGCCTATACCACGCCGGGCAACGCGGCAGCGATTGCGCTGGCGCCGGCAGCGTCGCTGGCTGGCGTCAAAGCGCAGCCCGCGCCAGCGTCGTTGCGTCTCTCCCCGTTCTACGCCGGCAACGCGGCCTTGCAGTCCCCGGGTCACCCCAGTGTGGCGCTGCCGGATGCGGCGCAGCCCAGTCCGTTGGCCGAAGGGACAGCCGTCTCCCTCACCGTGCAGCCGGGCGGCGTCCTCTCGCCCACAGCGGGTCAGACCGACCAGCAATTCGGCGCGGCGCTCGCGCTCTACAACGACTATCTCGTTACCGGCGCACCGTATGAAGATGGCGCGGCTGAAGATAATGGCATCGTGTACCTGTGGCGATACCAGCCTTTGTCTGGCGTATGGACGTTGTCCACCACGCTGAGCGCCAGTGGGTGGTACATGGGCGGCGAGCACTTTGGCTCGGCGGTCGCTATCAGTCACCTGTCGGGCAACCCGGTTCCCGACATCCTGGTCGGCGCCCCGGACGAGACGATGTCTTCGGATTTCAGCGGGGTCGCCTACCGTTTCCGCACCACTGAGCCATGGAATCCCGACAACGGACAGTGGGTCGTCACGCAGACCGTCCAGGGCTCGACGATGCAGGACCACGCCGGTTACGCGGTCGAGCAGCTCGGCCCGAATGCGTTTATCGTCGGTGTGCCGGGCAACCCCGCGTTTGGGGGCGGGGGCGTTCGCGCGGGCGATACTTACCTCCCAGACTCCGTGAGTGGCAGCTTTGGGGCGGCGCTGGCCCTCAGCGGCAATACGCTCGTGGTGGGCGCGCCGAACTGGGACAACACCGATATGTCCATCCCCATGGGCGCGGCCAAAATCTACACCTACACCTACGACGAAATGGCGATGCCTCCCTATACCTGGACGGCGCTGCCCGTCACGTTGACCCACCCCATGCTCCCTTATGAACCAACCCGCTTCGCCCGAAGCGTGGACATTGACAGCGACACCATCGTCATCGGCAGTGACGCGGGAGCAGCCTACGTCTTCCTCCAGAACGAGGGCGGCGACAACGCCTGGGGACAGGTCGCTACGCTGACGCCTACCGACGTTCTGAGCGACGGGTTCGGCGTCGCGGTCGCCATCGCGGGGGACCGGATCGCCGTCGGCGCGCCGCGCACCGGGGTCGGCGATCACGCCGAACAGGGCGCGGCCTACGTCTTCTTGCGCGATTATGACCCGAACAATCCGGGAACACCCGCGCCGGACAACTGGGGCCTGGCGGAGGTGATCACCCGCACCGACGGCAGCGCCGGCGATCACTTCGGCGCGGCGCTGGCCTTGTATGGCGATACCCTCGTCGTCGGCGCGCCGGATGTGGCAGCGTCAGGCCGCGCCTACGTCTACTACTTTGATTTTGGGGCGACCGATGACAGCTATGCGACGGATGAAGACACAGTGCTGAACGTCGCCGCGCCGGGCGTGTTGGGCAACGACACGCTGGGGACACGGACATCCGTGACGGCGACGGTCGTGTCCGCCCCGGATTATGGCGACGTGAGGTTGCGGCCCGACGGCGCCTTTGTCTATACGCCGACGATAAACTACCACGGCGAGGACCGCTTCACCTATCGCCTCCTCAGCGAGTTCTCCAGCTCCAATGTCGCCACGGTCACACTCACCGTCCAGCTAGTCAACGACGCGCCTTCGGCAATCAGTCTCTATGGGGTGACCGAGGAAGAGACAGCGAAGTGGATTCCCTTGCTCCCCCAGTTTGTCCATGACGTGGACGGCGACCCGCTCATCATTGCCAGCGTGAGCGCACCGGCGCACGGCCTGGCTACGACGGACGGCGCAAGCGTGATCTACACGCCAACGCTCAACTTCGTCGGAATTGACGCTTTCACTTATACCGTGCGTGACCCCGGCGGCCTCCAGGCCAGCGCCTGCATCACCATGACGGTCAACCCGGTCAATGATGCGCCTGTCGCGAACGACATCTCGATAGCGACGAACGAGGATACGCCAGTAGAGATTGCCCCCTTCCCGGTTTATGCGACCGACGTGGATGGCGACCCGCTGACCGTGAGTGGGGTGGGGAGCCCGGCCAACGGCGCGGCCACCACTGACGGCGTGACCATCATCTACACACCGACGTTTGACTTCGTCGGCACCGATCCTTTCACCTACACGGTGCGCGATCCCAGCGGCCTGGAAGCCGCGGCCTGGATTACCGTGACCGTAGGCGGCGTGAACGATCCGCCCGTCGCGGTGGATGATACGGCGACCACGGACGAGGACACGCCGCTCACCCTCGCGGTGTTGAGCAACGACAGCGACCCTGACGGGCAAACCCTGTTCTTGATCGCCGTCGGGACGCCCCTTCTGGGCGAGGTCACGATAGCGGGCAGCACCCTTCGTTACACGCCCTGGCCCAACCTCAACGGCATGGACACGTTCACCTATACGATCAGCGACGGCGCCCTATTCGACACGGCCTGGGTCACTGTCACCATCCAGCCGCTCAATGATGTGCCCACCGCCGACGACATCCCGGCCTTCACCGCTGAGGAAACACCAGTTGAGATCGCGCCCTTCCCGGCCTACGCGAGCGACATAGATGGCGATACGCTGACCGTCGTGCGCCTGGGCGTGCCCTACGACGGCATCGCCACGACCGACGGTGCGACGATCATCTACACGCCGACCCTCAATTTCTTCGGCGCCGATACCTTTACCTACACGGTGCGTGATCCCGATGGCCTGGAAGCCTCCGCCTCGATCAACGTGAGAGTGGACAATGTCAACGATCCGCCCATCGCGGTGGACGATACGGCGACCACGAACGAGGACACGCCGCTCACCCTCATGGTGCTGAGCAACGACAGCGACCCTGACGGCCAAATCCCCTTCCTGACGGCAGTGGGAACGCCGCTCCTGGGACAGGTCGAGATCGCGGGGAATACCCTGCGCTACACGCCGACGCTCAATCTCAACGGCGTGGACCATTTCACCTACACCATCAGCGACGGCGTCTTGGAGGCGACGGCCACGGTGACGGTGACCGTGAACGCCGTCAACGACGCGCCGACGCTGGACAGCATCGCCGCCCGCACGGTGGACGAGGACGCGCCGCAGCAAACGGTGACCCTGACCGGCATCACCAGCGGGGCGGCCAATGAGACGCAGACCTTGACTGTCACGGCGCGGTCGTCGAATCCGGCGCTGATCCCCACCCCGACCGTCACTTACGTCAGCCCGCAGACGACCGGCACGCTACGTTTCACGCCGGTCGCCGATCAGTGGGGCAGCGCGACGATCACCGTCACCGTCAGCGATGGGGTTGCGACCACGGCGCGCGCCTTCCTGGTCACCGTCAATGCGGTGAACGACGCGCCGACGCTGGATGTGCTCGCCGCCCGCACGGTGGACGAGGACGCGCCGCAGCAAACGGTGGCCCTGACCGGCATCAGCAGCGGGGCCGCCAATGAGACACAGACCTTGACGGTCACGGCGCGATCGTCGAACGTCACGCTGATCCCGACCCCGACCGTCACTTACGTCAGCCCACAGACGACTGGCACGCTGCGTTTCACGCCGCTCGCTGACCAGTGGGGCAGCGCCACGATCTTCGTCACGGCGAGCGACGGCGTTTCGACAACGGTGCGCGCCTTCCGGGTCACCGTCAATGCGGTGAACGACGCGCCGACGCTGGACAGCATCGCCGCCCGCACGGTGAACGAGGACGCGGGGCAGCAAACGGTGGCCCTGACCGGCATCAGCAGCGGGGCCGCCAATGAAATCCAGACGATCGTGATGACGGCTCAGTCATCGAATGAGCTGCTGATTCCCACACCCAGCGTCACCTACGTCAGCCCGCAGACGAGCGGCACGCTGCGCTTCACGCCGGTCGCCAACGGGTGGGGCAGCGCCACGATCAGCCTCACCGTCAGCGACGGCGTCTCGACGACGGTGCGCGCCTTCGTGGTCACCGTGACCTCGGTTGACGATCCGCCAACGCTCGATCCCATCAGTGACGTCACGGTAGCGGAGGATTGCGGCACGCAGACCGTGATCCTGACCGGCGTGAGCAATGGCGCGCCTAACGAAGATGATGGATTCGGGATTCGGGCCTGGTCCTCAAGAACGGGCATCATCCCCAATCCCACCATCATTTACACCCCTTCGCAGACGACTGCCCTGCTGCGCTTCACGCCGGCTAAAGACCAGAACGGGACCGTGCAGATCACCGTTCGCGCTTACACGACCCATCCGTCTGCGCTGGTGGAGCGCTTATTCCAGGTGACCGTCACCCCGGTCAATGACCCGCCGACGTTCGATCCCATCCCTGATGTGGTCATCAATGAGGATGCAGGTGCGCAGACTGTCGTCGTCACCGGCATCAACGGTGGCGGCGTTAACGAAGAACCGCCGTGGCTGCAGGTCCACTCATCGAACACGGCCCTGATCCCGCAGCCGCGCCTTTCCTATGCGTATCCGCCGACGGGCCGGATCTACTTCACCCCCGTTCCCAACAACTCGGGCGTGGCGACGATCACCGTCACAGCCGGCGATTCTGGCGGATTGACCTTTGTCCGCACGTTCGAAGTGACGGTCGTTCCGACGAACGACCCGCCGACGCTGAACTCGCTGGCGGATTTCGAGATGGGGCAGGGCGCCTCGCCGCAGAGCATTGCCTTGAGCGGCATCAGCAGCGGTATGGACAATGAGGTCCAGACTTTGACCGTCACGGCGCAGTCGTCGAACCCGGCGCTGCTGCCGCCCCCGGACGTCATCTACGTCAGCCCGCAGACGACTGGGCTACTCCGCCTGACGCCGGTGGCGGGCCAGACCGGCTCGGCTACGGTCTCGGTATCCGTCTCCGACGGCGTCACGCAGACTACCCGCGCCTTCCAGGTGACGGTCTGGCCGCTCGTCGGGCCGTTCGCCTGCGTGGCGCTGGGTGACAAGGACTTGCTCGTGCTGGACGTGGCCCAACCTGCCAGCCCGCACCGCATCAGCGGCGTGGCGCTGCCGGGCGAGACCAATGACGTGGTCGTCCGTGATTCCCAGGCCTTTGTGGCCGCCGGATCGGCCGGCCTGTTGATCCTGGACATCACCGCTCCGGCTAACCCGCGCGTGCTGGGCAGCCTGGATACGGACGGCTATGCGATGGGAGTGGCCGTCACCGGCACCATGGCCTACATCGCCGATGGCTATGCCGGCGTTCGGATGATCAATATTTCGAGCCTTACCACTCCCACTCTGCACGCCACTTACAACACGCCCGGCTATGCCAGCAAGGTGGCGGCGATGGGCCGCTACGTGGTCGTGGCCGACAGCGACGGCGGCCTGCGCATGTTGGACACCCTGGCCCTGGGCGGACAGGCGACCGCCTGCGATATGTTCGGCAACTGTACGACGGTGACGCCGGTGATCGTGGCCGCGATGTCCGCCCTCGACATGGAATCCGGCCTGAGCGTCTCGATCCTGGACGCGCCGCCGGTGTTGGACAGCCGTGATCCGCTCACCATCACCGGGGAAATCGCTGCGGGGATGGCGTCCCTGCACGCGCTGACCGTGACGGTGGACAGCAGTTTGCTCTACACCGCGACCTGGGCGCAGGATGCACTCACCCGCACTCTGTGGAGCGCCGTGTGGGATCCGTCCGCGCTGGCCGATGGGGCGCACGCGCTGGAAGCGTCCCTCACTGACTGGGCCGGTGACGTCGCGACCGAAACGCTATCGGTTGTCATGGACACGCTCGCTCCCGAGATCGGCGTCACGCCGCTGATCACCGGCGCGAACTTCCACGCGCCGGGGCTACTCGACTTGACCGGTCTCATCACTGATGCTGGCGGCATCAAGAGCCTCGAAGTTGACGTCGCCGGGGAAACGCTGCCGGGGACAGTGGTCGGAGGAGCGTGGCGCGCGGCCTGGCCGCTTGCTGGACGCACGCTGTTCGATGGCGACGTGCTTACCGTCACTGCCCGCGCGCTCGACGTCGGCGGGCACACGGCGCTCGTGACCGGCACGGTGAGGGTGGATTTGCTGCCGCCCGCCCCGGTGGTCTTGACGATGACGAGCGCTGGCGCGGTGATTACCCCTGGCCTGACGCTGCGCGGCCTCACGCCCACGTTGGAACTTGCCTGGACGGAGAGCCGCGATGGCAGCGGCCTGGCGCCCTATCGCGTCGAATGGACAGCAGCGCTGACCTCCACCCAGCGCACCGTCAGCGGGACCTGCGACCTTGACCGCACGGCGACCTTCATGCCTGCTGAAGGCGAACAAGTGTGGGCGCGCGTCGCCAGCGAGGACGTCTACGGGCAGCAGAGCTGGCAGAGCAGCGGCCCCTTCTACGTGGACAGTCCTACCACGCCCGATCACACCATCCTTGAGCCGGGCACGCAACCCTATCGCGGGTGGATGGACAGCGGATGCTCTCGGGTCGGCGTGGACCGGCGCTTGAGCCGCCAGGCGTCGCCGGGAGCCGCCCTCAGCGCGGAACAGGCGCTCTACGCCTCGTGGGACGTGGAGGCGCTGCGCCTGGCCTGGACGGGTGCAGACTGGCGCACGGACGGCGACCTGTTTGTCTATCTCGACATGCGGGACGGCGGGACGTCCACGCTCTTCAATCCCTATGCGGAGGCGACCTCGACGATTTACCTGCCGGGCATCACTCCCACCTCGACCGTCGGCGCGATGGCGGCGGACTACCTTGTGTGGGTGCGCGACGCTGACACCGCGCTGCTGCTGGAATGGCAGGGGGACGCCTGGAATTGGGCCATGACGCTAGACGAATCCCAGTATCGCTTCCAGCTGTCCGCGCCAGGATACCCTGTTCCCCTCACCGACCTGCGCCTGCCGTTTGCCCTGCTCGGCATCACCGATCCGGCAAACACGACGCTGGAGATGCTCGCGCTGGCGAGTGAGGAGAACGCGCTACGCCTGTGGGCGACGCTGCCCGACACCAATCCGGTCAACAGCGCTCGCGTGGCGGAAACGCGCGCCGAGGGCGAATTTGCCCTGAGCCAGTCTTACACCTGGCCACAGCTCTCCGGCGGCGTCTGTCCCAACGGCAGCGACGGCCTCTCGGCAGTCAACTACCCCGACACGGACGTGCAGGTACGTCTCGTGGTTGAGCCGGCCGGAATCGTGTACAGCTACATGAACGACGCTCTCTTCGGCCTGTGGGCGACGCTGTTGCAGGGCGAGACCCCTGACATGAGCTTGCAGCTAGGCTGGTTGAGCGCTGATCATCCCCGCGTGGGCGCTAACCAGACCTTGACGTACACCATCACCTACCGTAACCTGGGGATGGACACGGCGCGCGGCGTGTGGGTTGAGGTGCAAGCCTACTATACGCTGCGCTTGAGCGGCGGCAGTACCCACCGGACGCTGCTGCTGGGCGATCTGGCGCCGGGCCAGGAAGGGCAAGTTTCCTTTATCGGCACGATTGACCTGGCGGCAAGCGCCCTGCCGTGGGCAGGCGTGCTGGCCCGGGTGTACGACGAGCAACATCCCCTGTCCGGTGAGCCTCTGGAACGTATCTGGGCCGACCATCAGGTAGATCGCAGCGGGCCGCAGTTCCTGGGCATCCAGGAGCCTGAGTATGTCCTGCGGGCGGGAAGCAACGTCTTGCGCGGGTACGTCTACGACGAATCGCCGGTACCGGCGGTGACCCTGGACGTGCCAGGACACAGCAGCGTCACATGCCCGGATCCCACGCCTTTCGATGGGGCGTGGACGTGCGCGTTGGACACGTCGGGCGCTGCCGACGGCGACATCATGCAAGTGACGTTGCGCGCCACCGATAGCTTTGGCCAGTCCGGCACGACCGGCGCACCCCAAGCCTTTGTGGTGGACACCCTGCCGCCCACTCTGAGCCTTGACCCGGCGTTGTCGCAGGCCGCGCCGGGCAGCCTGGTCCAGGGAAACTCGGTCCGGTTGAACGGGCAGGCGGTTGACAATCACGGTCTGAGCCACGTAGAAGCGTGCGTGGATGGCGTGTGTGCGTCGCTTGGTCAGCAGCTCGCGACGCCGCCGGGCCAGTACGTGTATGACGACGTGCCCGCCGTTCCCATCAGCCTCACCGCCGCCTGTCTGGTCCGTACGTTCAACGTGACCGAAAGCTTCACCCTCGGTTCGGCGCAAGTGGGCCTGATCGCGGCACATGCTCACCGCGACGACCTGAATGTCGAACTCAAATCGCCGACGGGGGTGCGCGTCCTGCTGCTGGCCGACGATGGCGTGTCGGGCACGGCCGCGCGTCATTACAACGTGCTCTTGAATGACGCCGCTAGCAGCGCTTACAGTAGCAGCGGCGACGACGATCCGAGTGTGGCCGGCGGGCTGTTCGCCCGCCCGGCGCGTCCGGCTGAACCGCTGCGTGCTCTGGTGGGACGGCCCGCGCAGGGCGAGTGGACGTTGACGGTGTGCGACACGAATCCGGCGGCGGACAACGGCGACTACCGGCGCAGCCGGTTGGTGCTCACACCGCAGGCCGGGGACGCCATCCCGCGTCCAGGGGACTGGTCCTACACGCTATCCGGCGCTGATCGGGTGGATTCCGTCGAGCGCGAGGTCTCGTTCTACGGCGTGGACCTGGCCGGCAATCGCTCGGCTGCTCTGACCGCGCGCTACGTCCTGGATAACGTCGCGCCGGTGCTCAAGGTCACCCATATCGTGGATACGGCGCCCTACACCACCAGCCTGACTGTGCTCGCCGGAACTGTCACTGACGGCGGGGCGAGTGCGAATGTGACGGTGTTGGTGGAAAATGCGGAGGGGATGACCTATCAGGATGTGGCCGTGCTGGAGGGCGACGTATGGCGCTACATCCTGCATCCGATGGCGCCGGGCCGCTACACGTTGTGGGTCAGCGCTTATGACGCGGCCGGGAATGTGACGAGCCGTGGGCCCTTCACGGTAGAGGTGCAAGCCCCCACTTGGTACACCCTCTACATGCCGCTTGTGACGCGCGACTATGCGCCAGGTGATTAACCGCTCTCGCCGCTGAGGTGAAAAGACACTGCGCGCCCTCTCAAAACTGGAGCCGGGCGCGCAGTGGTTTTATGCCCATTCGCGTGTGTTGGGGGCGTTTACCCAAATTGCCGAATTCGTGTACAATGGCCCTGGCGCGCGGATGGAGGTCAGCGTGGGGTCATGCCGCCTCATCTGCGACGGGGTGTACGATGGGTCACAGGGCTGATTTACGGGGAGTTGAATGTCCATCCTACAATACCAGGACCTGCATGAGTTTGTCGCGCTGCTGGAAGCGCGCGGGGAATTGCGGCGCGTGACAGCGCCCGTCGCCGCCGAGCTGGAAATCACGGCGATCGTCGAGCGCTTGAGCCGGGGCCCGGCGGCGCAGAACAAGGCGCTGCTCTTCGAGAACGTCGCCGGCTACGAGCTGCCGGTCCTCGTCAACGCCTTCGGCAGCGCGCAGCGGATGGCGTGGGCGTTGCATGTCGAGGAGCTGGAAGCGCTCAATCGCAATCTGGCGCGCTTGCTCGACTTGCGCCTGCCGTCGAATGCCGGCGCGGCGCTGGGAAGGGGGCTTTCGCTGCTGCAGGCGCTGCGCGCGGCGGGGGTCAGCCCGCGGCGGGTCAGGCGCGGCCCGTGTCAGGAGCTCGTGGCGACGGATTCCGCTTCTCTGGATGGGATTCCCATTCTCACCTGTTGGCCAAAGGACGGCGGCCCCTTCATCACTTTGCCGCAAGTGGTGACCCGTCACCCGGAGACCGGCGTGCGCAACGTGGGCATGTATCGCCTGCAGAAGGTGGATTCCCGCACCCTGCTGGTGCACTGGCAGCGGCATAAGGGCGGCGCGGAACACGAGCGCGTGGCGCGAGAATCAGGGGTCAAAGATCAAGGGCCAGAAACCGGCGTTCTAAAATCCAAGCTCCAAAATCCGAAATCGGTGATTCCGGCAGCGGTGGTGTTGGGGGGAGACCCGGCGTGCATCTGGGCCGCGTCCGCCCCGCTGCCCCCCGATATTGACGAATATCTGCTGGCGGGATGGCTGCGCGGCAGGCCGGTGGAGTTCGTGCGCTGTGTCACGCAGCCGCTCACCGTCCCCGCCAACGCCGACATGGTCATCGAGGGCTACGTAGATCCCGCCGATCAGCGCCCCGAAGGGCCATTTGGCGATCACACCGGCTATTACACGCCGGTGGAGTTTTTCCCCGCGTTCCATGTCACGGCCATCACCCGTCGGCGCGACGCCCTCTATCCGGCGACGGTCGTTGGCGTCCCGCCGATGGAGGATTACTGGATGGGGAAGGCCACGGAGCGGCTGTTTTTGCCGCTGTTGCGGCTGTTCCTGCCCGAAGTGGTGGACCTGGCGATGCCCGCGCCCGGCGTGTTCCACAATCTGGTGCTGGTGAGCATCAACAAACGCTATCCGGGGCAGGCCCGCAAGGTCATTCACGGGCTGTGGGGGCTGGCGCTGCTCAGCCTGACGAAGGCCGTGGTGGTGGTGGATGGGTGGGTGGATGTGCAGGATCCCATGACAGCGGCGTGGCAGGCGTTGGGGAATGTGGACTGGTCGCGGGACGTGCTCATCGGCGATGGGCCGGTGGATCAGCTGGATCACGCCTCCTATCAGCCCGCATTTGGCGGCAAAATCGGCATTGATGCGACGGCCAAATGGCCCGAAGAGGGCTACACGCGCCAGTGGCCCGAAGTCGCGCGCATGAGCCCGGAGGTCACGGCGCGCATCGCGGCCTTGTGGGAGACCCTGGGGCTGTGAGGCGCGCGGCCATCCGAAATTTACAACGCTGGAAATTCTATGATCCGCTATCTGCTCTTCGATCTTGATGACACGTTGTACCTGGACACCTCGGGGCTGTTCTGGGAGGTGCGACAGCGCATCGAGGCCTGGTTGACGCGGGCGCTGGACATCACGCCGGAAATGGCTCACACTCTGCGCCGCGAGTATCATGCCCGTTACGGCACGACCATGGCCGGCCTGCTGTACCATCATCCCGAGGTGGACGTGGAGGACTACCTGGAGGACGTGCATCGCGTGGATGTGAGCCGCTACCTCGTGCCGGCCCCGGCGCTGAGGGCGATGCTCGCGCGCTTGCCGGCTGCTAAAGTGGTTTTTACCAACGCCATTGCCAGCTGGGCCGAGCAGATCCTCACCTGCATGGACATCCGCGAGCACTTCGAGCGCATCGTGGACGTGCGGGATTTGGGGTATCTGGCGAAGCCGCGCCCTGAGGCCTATGCGCAGGTGCTCGCCCTGCTGCAGGCGGAAGGTCCCGAGTGCGTGCTCCTTGACGATCAGCGTCCCAATTTGCAGGGAGCGGCGCCGTTTGGAATCCGCACCATCCTCGTGCGGCCGGATGGCGTGCCGGGAGACGGTGCAGAATTCGCCGCGCCGACGGTGCTCGATGCCGAGCCGGTGTTGTGGCGGCTGTTGGGAGGAGCGGCTTGAGTGGCAACCCGGCCCTGGGGGAGAACAAAAAAGAGGACGGCGCTTGTAGCCATCCTCTTTTCGATTATAATGCCGGAGGTGGGAGTCGAACCCACACGGGGATCACCCGAACGATTTTGAGTCGTTTGCGTCTGCCGATTCCGCCACTCCGGCCTGGCTGTGAGTATAACCGGAATTGGTGTTTCGTCAAGTGCAGCGCAGAGTGCCGTGAGCAGAGAGTAGTGAGCAGAGAGTAGTGAGCAGAGAGCTGTGAGTAGTTCCGCGTAACATTTCCCTGCTCACCGCTTACTGTTGACTTCTCACTGTTTTCTGTTCACCTCACTGCTTTGGAGAGCAGGTATGGAACTGACCGATGCCGCATCCTGGGACGAGACGGCCCTCGTGTACACCGCGCAACGAGGGAACCTGGATGCGTTTAATGAGCTGCTGCTGCATTATCAAACTCAGGCCTACAACCTGGCCTACCATCTGCTGCAGGATCCCGCCGCGGCGGATGATGCCACGCAAGAGGCCTTCATCTCCGCGTACCGCAGCCTCGCGCAATTCCGCGGCGGCTCGTTCCGCGCGTGGTTGCTGCGCATTGTCACCAACGCCTGCTACGATGCGCTGCGCCATGCTAAACGTCGTCCGAGTGTCTCGTGGGAAGCCTTCGGTGACCTGGAGGAAGAGGCCAATCCGCATTTGCGGGATCATGCGGAGCTTCCCGAAGAGGCCGTCGAACGAGACGAGCTGCGGCAGCTGCTGGAAGACGCCCTCGCCAGGCTGCCCGAAGATCAACGCACGGTGTTGGTGTTGGTAGACCGGCTGGGCCTTTCGTACGAGGAGGTGGCCGAGACGCTGCAGATTCAATTGGGGACGGTAAAATCGCGGTTGGCGCGCGCTCGCGGCAGGATGCGAGACCTGCTGCTCGAGCAACGGGAACTTTTACCATACCGTTATCGTCTGGACAACAGGGTATAGTGGGAGGCGATAACTCATGGGAAGGCTTTGGACTGAAGAACAACTTTCGGCTTACCTGGATCAGCGGCTGTCGCCTGTGGAGCAGCGCGCGCTGGAAGCCGATCTCGCACACGATGCTGAATTACAGCAGCGTGTGGCGCTGTTGCGTCAGACGATTGCGCTGCTGCAGGCAGCGCCCCTGCGCGAGCCTCCCCGCAATTACCTGTTGACCCCCGCGATGGTAGCGACGCCGACGGCGGCTGCTCCGGCGCGCCCGCGCCGCAGCCCGTTGTCGCTGTGGGCGATGCGTTTGGCGACGGTCGTGAGCGCTGCCGCTTTTGTGGTCGCTGTGGGCCTGAACCTGACCCCCGTGGCTGTACCCGTAGGGCAGCGCGAGTCGGCGGCGCTGTTACCAGAGACGCCGGAAGCCATGCTGTATCAAGAAGCGCCGATCACGGAGACTCAAGCCTTGAGTCGGTCGGCGCCTGCACCGCTGCTGCAGCCTACGGTCGCTGCGGAAGAGCCTGTCTACGGCCTGGGCGGCTTCGAGGAGGGGTATCTCAGCGCCCCGCCGGGCGCTGGCGGCCTTGGAGGTGGAGAAGAGGGAGCCGCGGCCGCACCGGCCATTCCCGAGGCGACGGCTACCCTCGACGCCTGTGCGGCGGACGGCTCCGGCGAGTGTGCGGAGGCGACCGCAGACGTCACGATGACCTTGAAGATGGTCGCGGCTTTCTCGGAGACGGCGCCGCTCACCGTCACGGCGGCGCCTGAAGAGCCGGCGGCGACGCTCGAAGCCCCGAAGACGGAGACGCCGTCCCCTCAGTCCACGGTTCCCCTGTGGGTGACGGGCCTGCTGGGAGTGGCTACGGCAGGGCTGGGCTACAGCACTTGGCGACTTTCCCGCCGTCACTGAACGCGTCGGCGACCATTCCGCGCGTCCGGCTCAGGAGACGGCGTCTCCGCAGATTGAAGTCCTCTGGAGTGGGAAAAGCCTGTCCCAGAGTCTGGCGGGTGTCCAGGGCGCCGGTTCACGGCGTCTTGACACGGCCTCTGAATGCAGTACGATAAACGGGCCATGGAAACCCATCACCTGCCCCAAATTGAGCCGCACCAGGTCTCTCAGACCCTGGAGCTGAATTTTTGTCCCCGCTGCGGACAGGCCCTGGAAGATGCTTTTGTCTTTGGGCGGGTGCGACGGGTCTGCCCGGCGTGTGGGCTGGTGGTTTTCCGCGACCACAAAGTCGCTGCGGCGGCGCTTGTGGAGGACGCAGCCGGACGCGTGCTGTTGGTGCGGCGCGCCTGGGAGCCTCAACAGGGCTATTGGAGCCTGCCAGCCGGTTTTGTGGATGAGGACGAATCTCCTCCGGAGGCTGCCCTCCGCGAGTGCCGGGAGGAGACGGGCCTGACGTTGGCGGCGCCGGAGCTGTTCATGGCGGTGTATGGCCGCGAACACGCGCGCGGGGCCGACATCGTGCTCGTGTATCGGGGGCGCATCAGCGACGGGGTGCTGACGGCGGCGGATGACGCGGCCGAGGTGGCGTTCTTTCCCCTGGAGGCGTTGCCGCCGCTGGCTTTTCGCGCGACGGAGCAGGCTTTGGCGCGGCTGAAACAGCTGCGGGCCGGAACTGAGGACGTATGAAGCGCTTCAAGTGGTTGCTGTGGCTGACGCCGTTGACCCTTCTGTTGCTCACCCTGCCGGTCACCGTGCCGAGCCTCACTGAGGCATTCTACACGCCGACGCCCACGGCTACGCTCACGCCGCTCCCTTCGCCGACGCCGACGGCTACGGCGACCCCGACGGCTACGGCGACCCCGACGGCCACGGCGACCCCGACGGCCACGCCGACATCAACTCCAACGCCGACCCGAACTCCGACGCCGACGCCGCGGCCTACGCGGACTCCGACTCCCGCGCCGACGCTCACCCCCACGCTCACGCCCGCGCCGACGCCAACCTATCCCCCACCGCCGGCAGCGCTGCACGTGCCGATTCTGATGTATCATTACGTCTCGGAGCTGCCGCCCGATGCCGATGGCATTCGCCGCGGGCTGACGGTGACGCCGGAGCTCTTCGAGGCGCAGCTGCGCTATCTCCAAGAGCAGGGATATCAGACCGTGTATCTCCGCGATCTCATCGAGGCGCTGAGCGCCGGCAAGCCGCTGCCTGCAAAGCCCATTGTCCTCACCTTCGACGATGGGTACCAGGACGCTTATACCACGGTGTTTCCCCTGCTGCAGCAATACGGCTTTGTAGGGGAATTCTTTGTGCTGGCGACGCCGGCCCATTTCGAGGCCCCTGCTTATATGACCTGGGCGGAGATGCGTGAGATGGCGGAAGGCAGGATGTCCATCCAGGCGCACGGACGCGATCACTACGACTTGCGCAATCGGGACGTGGATTTCCTCGTCTACCAGATTTTGGGGATCAAGCAGGCCGTAGAGGCGCACACGGATCAGCCGGCGCTGTTTTTCTGCTATCCCTCTGGACAATATGATGCGCTGACGCTCAAGGTGGTGGAGTCGGCCGGCTATTGGGGCGGCGTGACGACCGAGTGGGGGGCGACGCAGCGGTTGGACAATCGCTATACCTGGCCCCGGTTGCGCGTCCATGGCACCTGGTCACTGGAGCGGTTCATCGCGCTGCTGGAAGAGGAGGAATGGTCCACAGAGTAGTCTGGAGAAGTAACGTGCGAACGTGCGCACGTGGACACGGGTTCTATTTTTACGCATCACGCATTTTTTTTGAGGAATCCTGATGCCTGAATCCGAACTTGAGCGCTGGTTCCCTCGCCCGCCAGCGGTGACGACCTCGCCGCTGGGGGTGGTCGTCTCCGGCAGTCTGAGCCGGGGGCTGGACGCCAAACTCGCTCCCGATCGCCTCATCGAAGGGCTGGCGGTGGGGCGCTATGTGGTGATCCGGGGGCAGACGGAGCGCCGCTTCTTCGGCATGATCACCGACGTGGCGCTGGAGACGCAGCATCCGGAGGTGGAGCAGTTCCCCCCGGCGGATCCGGACGGCTTTCTGGCGCGCGCCTACCGCGGGACGCTGACCTCGGGACGGGTGCACATCACGCCGATGCTGGTGCTGGAGAAGGGCGAGGTGCGCCCGGCCAAGACGGTGCCCGCACATTTCACGCAGGTCTACGACGCCAGCCCGGCAGAGGTCGCCGAGATTTTCGGCAACGCCGACGAGGCGGGACATTTTTACATCGGTGAGCCCTTGGAGATGCCTGACACGCGCGTCGCGTTGGATCTCAAACGCTTTGTGGAGCGCTCCAGCGGCATTTTCGGCAAAAGTGGCACGGGCAAGACTTTTCTCACGCGGATGGTGCTCGCCGGCATCATCCAGGAGCGCGCGGCGGTCAACCTCATCTTCGATATGCACAACGAATATGGCTGGAAGAGCCAGGACGAGTCGCGCCAGGACGTGAAGGGCCTGCGGCAGCTCTTTTACGATGGGCGCGTGAGCGTCTTCACGCTCGACCCGGAGTCCTCGCGCCGCCGGGGCAGCAAGGTGGACTTCACGGTCCGCATCGGCTATGAGCAGCTGGAGCCAGAGGATTTGGAGATGCTCGCGCCGCTGTTCGGTTTCACCGAGGTGCAGACTAACGCCCTGTATATGCTCCGCCGTCGGCTGGGACCGGCCTGGGTGCGCCGCTTGCTCTCCGATGAGCCGGATGAGGGACTGGCGGCATTGACCGAGGACGGGAAGCAGATCCACGAGGGGACGTTGGGCGCGATTCAGCGGAAGCTGGCGCAGCTGCACCGCTTCGGCTTTTTGGTGGACGAGGCCCCGGATGATCCCATCGGGCGGATTCTGGATTACATCAACAGCGGCAAGAGCGTGGTGCTGGAATTTGGACGGTACGGCAACGCGCTGGAAGCCTACATCCTTGTGGCGAACTATATCACCCGGCGCATTCATCAGGCGTACGTGACGCGCAAGGAGGCGTCTCTGGGCGGGCAGGGGCAGGAGCCGCGCCCGTTGGTCATCACCATCGAGGAGGCGCACAAGTTCCTCGACCCTGCCATCGCCAAACACACGATTTTCGGGACGATTGCCCGCGAGATGCGCAAGTACAACGTCACCCTGCTCGTCGTGGACCAGCGTCCCAGCGGCATTGATCCGGAGGTGATGAGCCAGATCGGCACCCGGATCACGGCGCTGCTGGACGAGGAAAACGACATCCGCGCGGTGTTCACCGGGGTGGCGGGTTCGGCGGCGTTGCGGGAGGTGCTGGCGCGCCTGGAGACCCGGCAGCAGGCGCTGATTTTGGGCCATGCGGTGCCCATGCCGGTGGTGATCCGCACCCGCGATTATGACGATCTGTACGGCGAGATTCAGGGTCACGCCGTGGACAGCGCCGACATCGCCTCAGCGCTGTATCCTTAGAAACATTACTTGCGAAGAACGTGGGGACATCCAAAACTTTGCGCTCTCTGCGGTAAAAATCAGCACAAGGCGGCTAAATTGGAACAGGATGTCTTTGCGACGCATCAACGGTTGGCGGCTTTCCCCCCGGCGAAGCTGGTCTACATTATCGTCCGGCGCTTGCGGGAGCAGGGGCTTTCTTCCACCTGGCTGTGGGTGTGGGACAAGCTGGTCTCGCTGACGCAGGGTGTTTCCCCCAAATCCGTGAGCCAGGTGCAGCCGTTGCTGTTCGTGGGAGGACAGCATCGGCGCCGGGGCTTGTCCCGTATGCGCGCCTGGGGCATTGGGGCCGTGGTCAACCTGCGCGCTGAGTCGGATGACGCCGCGCGGGGCATTGCGCCGGAGCATTATCTCTGGTTGCCGACGGTGGATGACGCCGTGCCCTCGTTGGCGGAGCTGCAGCGCGGGGTAGACTTCATCACGGCGCAGATTGCGGCGGGACGCGGGGTCTACATTCATTGCGCGGCGGGGGTGGGGCGTGCGCCGTTGCTGGCGGCGGCGTATCTCGTCTCCACAGGGATGAAGCCCGATGAGGCGTGGGCCGCGATCCGCGCGCGGCGGGTCTTCGTGCGTCCTACGCCGCCGCAGACGGCGCTCCTGGAGCAGTTCAGCCGCTCTCTCGCGTGAGCCGGCCTGGCGCGCGGGGAGGAAGATGAGGGAAGTATGAGAGGGTTCAGGAAAATCATGGGGGGCGTGCTGTTGCTGGGGCTGTTGGCGGGCTGCGAGTTGCCGGCGGGCGCCGATCCTGCCGACAAAGACGGGGTGACGCTCACGGCGGCGTTCACTCAGTCTGGTGCGAATGGCCCAGCGTTGGAGGCGGAGCTGGTCGCCGCTATCGAAGCCGCCGAGGCCAGCATTGACGTGGCGATGTACGAGCTGGATCTGCCTTCGGTGACGGAGGCGTTGGTACAGGCGCATAAACGCGGCGTGCAGGTGCGCCTGGTCACCGAGGGGACGTATCGAAACGAGCGTGGTCCCGTGGCGCTGCAGCAGGCGGGGGCGCCGGTCGTCATCGAGCGCCGCGATCCCTTCATGCATGACAAGTTCATCGTGATTGACGGACGCACGGTCTGGACCGGCTCGTGGAACTTCACGTACAGCGAGACGTATCGCAACGACAACAATGTGGTCATCCTCACTTCGACCGCGGTGGCCGAGGATTACACGACCGAATTCGAGGAGATGTTCACGGAGCAGCTCTTCGGGCCGGATTCGCCGGCCAACACTCCCCATCCGCAGCTGCCGTTGAGCGATGGCGTCCTGGAGATTTATTTCGCGCCGGAGGACAAGCCGCAGCCGCAAATCGTGGCGGCGCTCGAAGCGGCGCAGTCCAGCATCCGCTTCATGGCGTTCACTCTCACGGACAACGACATTGCTGGCGTGCTTTCCCGCAAGCAGCAAGCGGGGCTGTTGGTGGAAGGGGTGGTCGAAGAGGAGCAAATCACCGCTACTGGCGCGGATTATGAGGCGTTGCGTCAGGCCGGTGTGGATGTGCGGCTCGATGGCAATCCGTATACCATGCACCACAAAGTCATCATCGTGGATGAAGCGGTCGTGATCACCGGCTCCTATAATTTCACCCGCAGTGCGGCGGAGAGTAACGATGAGAACGTGTTGATCATCCACAGTCCGGAGCTCGCCGCGCGTTATTTGGAAGAGTTCTCAAGGGTATATCAGCAAGCACAGGAGTGAGGCAATGAACGGCACAAATAGCACCAATACCTGGAAGTGGGTGGGACTTGTCTGTCTGTTGTTGGTGGTAAGTGGGATGTGTTGTCTGATGGGGCTCTGTCTGGGCGGTGTGGTGGGATTGGTGGCGGGGCAACGTATAGAAACGGGGTCGTATTCGGAGGACGGATACGAAACGCCGGAGTGGGAGCCGTATGCGCCGGAGGAGTCCTTGCGTCCCTGGTTGGGCGTCTACTTTCAGATGACGCCTGAGGGAGCGCTGCTCACCGACGTGGTCATAGATAGCCCGGCGGAGCGCGCTGGCTTGCGGAGCGGCGACGTGATCATCGAATTCGATGGACAGGCGGTTACCGAAGAGCAGCCCCTGGATGTCATTGTGGCGCAGTATGCGCCCGGCGATGAGGTGACGGTGGTCGCGTTACGGGGCGACGCGGAGCGCGAGTTTACGGTGACGTTGGGGGTGTTCCCCGGCATGGAGTTGTTGCCGGCTCCCGAATACTTTGATGTGCCGCCCTTCGATGAGGGGTAGGCACCTCACGGGGCGAGCAGGCGACGGTAGAGGCGGTACGTTTCGGCGGCGGCGCGCTCCCAGGAGAACGCCGCCGCGCGGTGTAGACCGCGTTCCCGCAAGTCGGCGCGCAGGTCGGCGGCGGTGAGCAAGCGTCGCAGTCCCTCGCGGATCGCGTCCACGCTGGTGGGAGACACGGTCAGCGCGGCGTCGCCGACGACCTCTGGCAGCGCGGAGGTGTCGCTGCAGAGCACCGGCGCGCCGCAGGCCATCGCCTCCAGCGGCGGAAGCCCAAAGCCTTCGTAGAGGCTGAGAAAGGTGAAGATGCACGCCCCGGCGTAGAGCGCGGGCAGGTCCTCATCCGCGACGTAGCCGGTGAAGCGTACCCCTTCGCGGGCCGGCGAAGCTTCCAGCGCGGCGTAGAAATCCTCGACCAGCCAGCCGCGCTTCCCCACGATGACGAGCGGCGGCGCCTCCCCGGCGCGATAGAGCGGCTCCCAGGCATGGAACAGGCGGGTGAGATTCTTGCGCGGCTCGATGGTCCCCACGTAGAGCAGGTAGGTCTCCGGTAGCTGATAGCGCGCGCGCGCGGCGGCGATGCGTTCTGGCGGTTGCGGCCGGAATTGCGGATCGGCGGCCTCATGGATGACGGTGATTTTCTCCGGCGGGAGGCCGTAGGCGGCGATCACGTCCTGGCGGGTGGCCTCGGAGACGGCGATGAGGTGCGTGGCGCGGCGACAGTAGAGCGGCAGCGTGGCATTGAGATACCAGCGGTTGAGCCGCTTGTGATGTTCCGGCAGATGGCGGAAGATGAGATCGTGGACGGTGAGGACGGTGGGGATGTGGTGTAGCGGCAGGAGCAGATGCTCGGTCGCGTGGAAGAGCGTCGCGCCGGGCACGAGGCGGTTGAAGGGGAAGTGCGCTAGCTGTCCGGCCCAGACCAGCATCCGCCAGGGTTTGTAGCCCAGCGCGACGGTGTGAGTGGGGAGCTGTTCCAGTCCGGCGAGGGGGCTGATCCCTCGCTCCGCGTTGTAGAAGAGGGCAAGCTCCTCAGGCTCGAGAGCAGCGAGTGCGCGGGTGAGACTTTCGGCGTAGCGGCCCAGTCCTGCCCGGTGATGCACGGCGGCGGAAACGTCGAGGGTGAAGGACACGCTCAGGCCTCAGTCTCGCGGGTCAGTTTTCCCAGGCGTTGCAGGAGCACGGCGTCGGCGTCCATTGAGCCCTCTTTCCTTGATTCGCTGCACGATGTCCTGGTAGCAAAAGGCGTACATCGGCCTCACGTCCTCGTAGCGCTGTCTGGCGCGCACTTCAAAATCCACCCGCGCCTGGCGGTCGGCTTCGTAGAGGCGTTGACCATGCCGCAGCACTTCGTATTGGAGCAGCGACGAGGCGGTATTGAGCAATACCACATCCACTTTATGCCCCCGCAGGAGATGTTGGATCTCGCCCATGAGGTACAAATAGCGGTCTGCACGGAGGTCGGGCTCTAGATTGGCGGAGAGCAAGAGCGCCAGGTCAACATCCGAGCCGGGATGGGCCCGGCCTTGCGCGACCGAGCCAAAGAGGTAGGCCGCGACCACTTCGTCTTGCGTCGCCAGGAAGGCGCACAGAGGTTGGAAATCTAGCGCCGGCGGCGAGGGCATCATGGTGACAGCTCCGGATAACAGGTAAAGCCTTGCTCGGCGAAGTGTGGGTCGAAGGTGAAGACGCTGCGCAGTCCCAGGGCGCGCATCAGGGTGAAACTGGTGCAGTCCACGAGGCTGAGCTGGCGGCGGTTGAACATGATGAGATCACGCACCGCTGCTTCATGCAGCGCTTCTGAAATCCATGCAACGTGCACCGGCGCCAATACATAGCTGTGAAAGACATTGGCCGCTTGCATTCCCAGACGGTGTTGAATGACCGCTGTCGTTTCGATCACGATGTAATTGCTGGTGCAGAGGGGAATGGCGTCGGTATTCCATTCTTCCCACAGCTTGCAGGCCGCCGCATGGGTGTTTTCGTGGCTATTGAGAATAGCGATGAAACCTGAAGTATCAAGGAAGATCGTCTCGAGGTTCATAGTCGGCATAAATCTCGGCCAGATGGGCATCGTGATTGGCGGCTAAGTCGGTATAGCCGGAGCTAAACATGCCGTCCATTTCGCGGACTACGCTCAGGGCGCGACGGCGCCGTTCCTCCATGTTCAGGTCGCCATACCGGGTCAGCCAGTAGTCCACTGCCCGGCGGATGACTTCGGCCATGGAGAGATCTTCTCGCTCTGCGACTTCTTTGATGCGACGGGCCTGTTCCTCAGTCAATTGAATCTGTGTACGGATCATAGGTGGGTCCTTTCCTGAGTGTTATCACTCCTACCCTTATGATAACATAGATTTAGAGATTGGGGATCCCGAATGTTGATCCGAGCCCACTGCTTCCAATAAGGCCACGAGAGTCCGCGCCTGGGCCTGGCGGGAGTAATGGGCTTCCACAAAGGCCCGGCCATTTTCGCCGAGGCGGCGGCAGGCGGCGGGATCATGGGCCAGCTGCCTGATGGCCTCCGCCAGCGCTTCGGCATCCTCTGGCGGGAAGTAGACGCCTCCCCGGGCCTGTTCCAGGACGGCGCGCGCCTCACCCTCGATGCTCAGCAGCACCGGGCAGGCGCAGGCCCACGCATCGAAGAGCTTGGAGGGGAGAGCCCCTTTGAAGAGTTCCAGACGACGCAGGGGGACGAGCGCCACATTCGCCGCCGAGAAGTACGCGGGGATCGCCTCGCGCGGTTGGGCCTCGAGCAGGGTGACGTTGGGGAGCGCCAGCTGGGTTTTCAACGCCAGCAGGTCGGCTTTGCGCGGCCCTTCGCCGATGAAAAGGAAGTGCAGGGTGGGTTCGGCGCGCAGGCGGTCGGCGGCGAGCAGCGCCGTCTCCAATCCCTGGGCGATGCCGTGTATGCCGGCGTACACGATCAGGAATTTGTCCTCCAGCCCCAGCGTGGCGCGAATCTGTTGACCGCCTTGCGGTTGCGGTTGAAAGAGCTCGGTGTTCGCGCCGTTGGGGATGAGGGCGAGTTTGGCGGCGGGAATGCCGCGTTCGATCAGCCGGGCGCGCATCCCTGCGGTGACGACAACGATGCGCCGCGCGCGACGATAACAGGCTTCCTCGAGGACGGTGGCCCAGCGGATGAAGCGCGGGTTATGGAGTTCGCCCAACGCTACGGCGGATTCGGGCCAGAGGTCGCGCACCTCGAAGACGAGGGGGATGCGGCGCAAACGACTCAGGGCCAGGGCCGCGCCTCCAACGAAAAGCGGCGGCGAGGTGGCGTAGATGACGTCGTAGCGTCCGCGCGCCAGGAGCAGTCCCGCCAGCAGGGCGTTGAGCATGTAGCTCAGATAGAATGTCATGCGGGTTTGGAAGGTCTTGGCCGGCGCGGTCTTGACCCAGACGCGGATGACGTCAATGCCGTCGAGGGGAGCGCGCGTCCAGAATTTGCCCCGGTATTCGGGGCGGATGACGCCTTCGGGGTGATTGGGCACCTCGGTGAGCATCGTCACCTGGTGGCCGGCGCGGAGCAGGCCCTGGGCCATTTCGTAGGCGCGGGTCTGGGTCGCGCCGACTTCAGGCGGAAAGTATTGGGAAAGGTAGAGAATGCGCATAAGGTCGGCTCACGAATTTACACGAATGAACGCGATGTTCTTCAAATAAAAAATCTGTGTTCATCCGCGAGCCATGAGAATTTCCGCGATGCGGTCGGCGGCGTGACCGTCGCCATACAGGGGCGGATGTTCGGCAGGCGGTGTGAAGTCGCGCACGGCGGCGCGGATGCGGTCGGGGTTGGCGCCCGCGAGGATGTTCCATCCCGTATCGAGCGTTTCCACCCACTCGGTCTCCTCCCGTAAGGTGACGCAGGGGACACCGGCCATGTAGGCCTCTTTCTGCACTCCGCCGGAATCGGTGAGGATGAGTCGGGCGCCGCGTTCGAGCAGGAGCATGTCGAGATAACCCACGGGTTCGATCAATTTTAGATTTTTGATTTTGGATTTTGGAGCAAGCGCATGGAGCTCGATCCGCTGCCGGGTGCGGGGGTGCAGGGGCAAGACCACGGGCAAGGGGAGTTCTGCCAGTGTGTCGAGCAGGGTTTGCAGCTGCGCCGGATCATCGGTGTTGGCGGGGCGATGGAGGGTGGCCAGATAATACGTTTGCGGTTGCAGGCCCAGGGCGTCCAGGATGGTAGAGCGCTGTTCGGCCAGGGCGGTGTTGTAGAGGAAGGCGTCCAGCATCACGTCGCCGGTGAGATGGACGCCGTGCGTGATCCCCTCGCGCGCGAGCAGGTCCACGGCGTGCGGGGTGGGGCAGAAGAGCAGGTCGGCGGCGTGATCGGTGAGGACGCGGTTGTGCTCTTCGGGCATGGCGCGGTTGAAGCTGCGCAGGCCGGCTTCGACGTGCGCCACGGGGATGTGGAGTTTCACCGCCGCGAGTGCCCCCGCGAGCGTGGAGTTGGTGTCGCCGTAGACCAACACCCAGTCCGGGCGCTCGCTGAGCAGCACTTCCTCGATGGCGATGAGCATCTCGCCGGTCTGTTTGCCGTGTGAGCCAGAGCCGATGCCGAGATTGTAGTCGGGTTCGGGGAGTGCGAGCTCCTCGAAGAAGACGGCGGACATGCCGTAATCGTAGTGCTGGCCCGTGTGGACGAGGAGCTCGCGGGCGGTGCGGCGCAGGGCGCGGCTCACGGGCGCGGCTTTGATGAATTGCGGGCGCGCGCCGACGATGGTGAGGATGGTTAGCATGGGGTGGCCTCCAACAATTGCAGATAGAAATCGAGTAATTTGGGGCGTTCCGCTTCCCAGGTGTAGTGCGCGAGGACCATGGCGCGTCCACGCGCGCCCATGGCGCGTCTCATGTCGGGGGCGGAACGGAGCTCTTGAATCGCTGCGGCGAAGGAATCGGCGGTGTTTTCCACGATGATCCCGCAGGCGCTTTCTTCGATGAAGGGGCGGGTGTAGGTGTAGTCCACGCTGATGAGGGGCAGGCCGCACAGCAGATATTCGAAGAGTTTGGTCGAGAGCGCCGGGCGGGTGTATTGCCGGGTGGGTTGACCTGGAATGAGCCCGATGTCGGCATTGACGAGATAGTGTTTGAGTTGGTCGTGGGGGATCGCTCCCAGCCAGCGGATGCGTTCTTCCAGGCCGTGGGTCGCTGCGAAGGTCTGTATCTCACGGAGGTAATCCGCCGAGGTCTCCGGCCCGATGAGAAACAGGGTGACATCTGTGATGCCGTTGGCATTCAGCTGCTGGAGGGCCTGCAGCAACGTTTGGATGCCGCGTTGCGGCAGGAGCAGGCCCACGTAGATCAGCCGCAGCCCTGGCACATTCAGCGCCGGGTGGGGACGGGCGTCTGCGAAGATTTCGGCAGCGGGCAGATTGCGGAGCACGGTGATCGGCCCCTTGAAGCGCGGATAGAGCTCCCGCTGTCCTTCCACTGCCAGAAGCAGCCCGTCAACGCCGCGTACCAGCCGCTGTTCGAGCCTTCCTGCAATCCACGCGACCAGGGGACGCAAGCGGGGGGGAATCCAATGCTTGGCGGCGATGGCGTCCACAAAATATTCGTGCACATCGTAGATGATTTTCACGCGCCGCCCCCACAGCAGGCGGAACCACGGGACGAGCAGCAGCAGTTCGGGGTCATGGAAGTGAATGACAGCGGGATGCAGGCGCCGCGTTTCGCGCCACAATTGCCTCCAGATCAGCGGACGCTGCCAGCGATGGCGGACGCGCGAGATGCCGATAACGCTGACGCCGTCGCGTTCCTCGCGGCGGAAGGTCGCCGGGGCGAGCAAGGTGACCTGGTAGCCGGCGGCCGCTAAGGCGCGCGCCTCGCGGTGAAAGATGCGCACGTCAAAGGGCGTGTGGACGGCGGTGAGAAGGGCGATGTGAGGAGATTGCGGGGAAGGGTCTAGCGACATAATGCCTCGTAGAGCTGCTCCATTTTTTGCATCTCGATCTGATGATCGGCCCGTGAATGGATGATTTCCTGGTTGCGCTGGCGGAATTGCTCTCGCAGGCGGGGTTGTTGCAGCAGCCGCACAATGGCCGCCGCCAGCGCTTCGGGATCTCCTACCGGTACGAGCAAACCGTTTTCCCCATCCGTAATCCATTCCCGCAGAGACGGCAGGTTGCTAACGACCGGCGCGGCGCCACAAGCCATGGCTTCGAGAACGGATACGGGGGTCCCATCAGAGGAGGGAACTGAGACGGCGATGTCCGCCAGACGATTCAGATCCGCAACCGCTTCCCGGCTTGTTATCTCGCTGAGCCAACGCACTGATGTCTGTAATGCCTGGTCGGCGATTAAGTTTTCCAGGTGCGCCTTGTAGGCCAAATCAGTATTGTAGTCCAGAAATATAAATGTTACTTGTGGAAACGCCAGTTTTACTTGGGGAATTGCACGGATAATGGCGTCAATGTGGTAGATGGGGGCAATTCCGCGTGGGCTGAGGATGACAGGACCGGGGTTGACGTGGAGCTGGGCGCGTAATGTCGGCTCGGGGACGCCGGGGTAGAAAATGGCGGTGTCAACGCCCCATTGAATCAGCTGAGTCTTAGACGGTTCACTGCCGAAAAGGAGGGCTTGTTTAGCCAAATCGGCGGAATCTGCCGTCACCAGATCGGCGTGCGTTAGAACGTGCTGAGCGAGCCGCCGAAATATCCTTGACTGATAGGGATGAACATATAAGTCAGTTCCCCAAGGTGTGACCACAAAGGGGTGAAAGCCGGAGAAGGCCCCTAACCAGCCGGCGCCATTGACTCGATGGGCATGGACAATATCTGGGCGCCAACGGCGAATAATCTGACGGGTCCATACATTCCAGATGAGGTATTTGAGAGCGGTGGTGTTGAAACGTGCGGGGAGGTCATAGATGGGGATGCCTTCCCAGCGCTGTTTGAGTGGGTTATCGGCTATGAGGCAAACAGTATGTCCGTAGTTGGCAAACCAGTCTACCCAGCGGCGGGTGTGGATGCTATTGGGATTGGAAATGAAGCAGAGTCGCATGAATGTCATTCCCTCTTTATTGGGGCTTTTGAAGCAAAGCCAGGTAATGCGTCTTGCGTGGGCCGGGGATGAGAGTCCACTCTATGCCGTGCAGATTTTCCGGTCGAGCGCCGAGGCTGAGCAGGAAACGCAGCCAATTGCCTTTGCCGCATCCCACGTCTAAAATCATCATCTGCTCCAA
>Ga0208825_1000263_pt1 | contig 53841 bp, 44 predicted proteins | sample AD_UKC113_MetaG_FD_184450 | JGI IMG/M metagenome (GOLD analysis project Ga0208825, IMG submission 184450) | Active sludge microbial communities of municipal wastewater-treating anaerobic digesters from Hong Kong - AD_UKC113_MetaG (SPAdes)... | ecosystem: Engineered > Bioreactor > Anaerobic >... | reverse complement strand
GCCAATAATCTTGACACGGCAAAGGAGTTTTATAAGAACAAACTCGGGCTTGACATTAAGTTTGACTTTGCAGACAAAGGGATGACTGCTTTTAAAGTTGGCGACAATGAACCCGCAATTATTGTAAGTAATTTGCAAAATGCCACACCTGCAATCTGGTTCACGGTTGACAATGTTGGACAAGCATATGAAGCACTAAAGCAAAAAGGAGTTGAGTTTTTAAGCGAACCTTTTGAAATTATGACTGGATTTTCGGTTGAGTTCACCGACCCCTTTGGAAATAAATTGGGACTAACTGACTATTCTAAAATGCCTCATCTTCGCGGACAAAAAAAGTAACATCGGCGATGACTAATGACAGCACAACTACTGCCAACAGCCGTTTGCGGCAATGGTGGCTGAAGTGGTTAATTCAGGTGCAGGGTTTCTAACAGTCCTGAAAGCTTTCGCGATGCCTGGTTGACCAGGCAGGTTCGGGACTCCGGAATCGCCCACTGCGGCAAGCTGCAAACATTACCAGGCATTTTAGTCCCAGCTGCTGAAATACTCTGCATGAAAAAATATCTGCTTCCATTCAGCTTATCTGCTATCACGACAGCTTCCTGCTTCCAGGACGAAATGAAAATTTGGAATGAATTTCTATCTCTGGTCAGAAACAATAAATTGACCACAGACAGGATCAGACCACATGACCAGCTGGTGGGCAAATTCAAGCCTGTTCATATCAACTGCCCGGACAGCGCCCGTATTCAGGCTTCTCCTTCAGACCCGACAAACACTCCGGAGGTTATAGAAACAGATAATCGGATTCAGTATCTTTTACCCTGGTCAACCCGTGAACAAAAGACTGCTTACTGTTTTTCCTTTGTAAAAGCAATCACCCCGGGTTATCAAAGTTGACTGCCACTGCTTATTTTTGTTATCTTCTTCGATCAGGTTTTCTTATTGTCAAGATAAAATGCATACTAAAATGGCAGAAAATATTTCTTTAAATCAGATCCCCGGGCAGGTTGCGTTAAAATGGATAGAGGCTTACAACGGTCACAATACGGATACTGCAATTTCACTTTATGATGAAAATGTACTAATACACAACTTCCTTACGGAAAGACGGTACAAGGACGTGAAGCAATGATAAAGACTTATGAAAACATATTTCGGGCTTTTCCAGACATACACATTGAAGCAGAAAACATTATAGAACAGGATTCATGGGTTGTTGTTGAATGGATTTTCAGCGGGACAATGAAAGGAGAATTTGCCGGACACGCTCCAAATGGCAATAAATTTCATATGCGTGGTTGTGAAATATTTCAAATTGTTAACGGAAAGATATTTATCCAACATGGATATTGGGATAAAAACATAATGTTTAGTCAATTAAAATTAATTGGCAATAAAGCTTGATCTGGACAGAGCATTTTTAATGGAGATCTGAAAGTATAACACGATAAACAAACCAGATGCCGCCGCGCTGGTGTAATATCAAAACAGCTTACAACCAAATTATTGATAATTAAATAGAAATATGCATTATGATTCGACTACTGGATTTACAAGATTATGATGTCTGGATAGAACTTGCCAAAGAAGTTGAGCCTTTATTCGGACCAATGACAGATTCAAAAGAATTTCAAAATGGTATAAAAGAGTGCATACTAAATAATAACGCATTCGGCTATGAAGATGAAAAAGGCAATCTGACAGGGATTGTCGCTTTAGACAGGGCAAATAGTGAGATAATCTGGTTAGCCGTAGCAAAGAAACACCGGGGGAAGAATTATGGAGAGGAATTAGTAAAAAAGGCAATTGAGGAACTGGAAGGCAATGGGGACATTTACGTTCAAACCTTTTCGGAGAAAGTCGATATAGGTAAAAATGCCAGGAATATTTATGAAAGGAATGGATTTGCAGACCTCAAAGATGCTGGCAAAAACCCTGCTGGCATTGAAACAGTGATAATGATAAGAAAGAAAACACTGCTCCCGGCAAGCGGTCATACCTCTTAGTGGCTTTTGCAATAAATCAGTCGTTTCAGATAGCATCAATGTCGTGCAAGAGCCTTATGTGATCACCCTGATCAGTTTGCCACAATCAATTGTCGTTTTTACAGAATGGAGTGTGAAGGCCATAATATGCAATCATATTGCACAATCGGTGTTTTGCGCTGTCTCCTGCCGAATAAGATATTACTGATTTATTTTGATTAAGCTGAGTGTGTTACAGGCAATAAGCCATTTTCAGGAGAACCCGGGCGCTTTTGCCTGTCGTTCTGCCGCATTCAAAATGACAAACTGCTATCAGGATAATATAAAAAATCGGAATATTTTGTATTATTAGGAACATTTTTAAAACATAAAGGATTTTCATACCATGAGGCCGGTAACTAAAATTAGTATCGTTATTTTAATAACAGCTGAATTTTGTTTTACGGGTTGCAAGCCAAAAACAAACAAAAATCAGGAGCCGGTTGTTAAAACCACTTTTGGTGTAATATCTGGTAGTTTTAACAATGACGTTTATGCTTTTAAAGGGATTCCCTATGCCAAGGCTGAAAGATTTATGCCTCCGCAGGATCCAGATTCCTGGAACGGAATTCGTGAATGTAAGAACTTTGGACCAGTAGCCAGACAAATAGTTCCATGGTATCCCGATTCCATTCAAAACGAAAAAGAACTTTTTAGTGTAAATGTCTGGACTCGTGGAATAATGGATGGTAAAAAGCGTCCGGTGATGCTCTGGTTACACGGCGGCGGATTTCATGTTGGCGCCAGTAACGATCCTATGACCTATGGAGAAGCTATGGCAAAAAAAGGGGATATAGTTTTGGTGTCGGTAAATCACCGGTTGAATATTCTTGGTTTTCTTGATTTGTCGGCATGTGGCGAAAAGTATGAAAAATCGGCAAATGTGGGTATGCTTGACATTGTGAAAGCCCTTGAGTGGATCCGGAAGAATATTGAGAAGTTCGGCGGCAACCCTTCCAATGTGACCATCGTGGGCGAATCGGGAGGCGGAGGAAAAGCAGGAACGCTGATGTGCATGCCGGCGGCCTCAGGTTTGTTTCACAAGGCAATCATTCAGAGCGGAACGCTGCTCAATGTAATGACCAAAGAAAAATCAAAGTCTCTTGGTTTAGCTGTACTTGAAAATCTGGGACTAACACCTGATGACGCAGAAAAACTGGATACAATCCCTTACATGGATCTTGTAAAAGCAGGAAATGAAGCAATAGAAAAAATTTCCGGTCCGAGAAAACCCGGATCACCAACAATGTTTGGCTTTACACCTTCAGCCGACGGTGTCGTTCTGCTCCAACAACCTTTCAGCCCGGGATTTGCCGATATTTCAAAAGATATACCCCTGATGATCGGTACAACACTCAATGAACTGGTGAGCACTGCTTATTCCGAAAAAGACCTGACAATTGAAAAGGCAAAAGAACGGCTGGCAAAATTATATGGCGACAGAACCGATCAATACATTGAACTGTTCGCAAAGGCTTATCCTGATTATACACCTCAGGATCTTCTTTCGGTTGATACTGTTTTCAGACCTTTTACCATAAGGACTGCAGATGCAAGAGCCGTACAGGGAAATGCACCAATATATACCTATTTGTTTGCATGGAAAAGTCCTGTCGACGGTTCATCAAAAGGTGCATTTCATGGTTTGGACATTCCGCTTGCATTCAATAATGTTGACCTGAGACCAGACTGGACAGGCAATTCAGAAGAAGCCTGGAAATTAGCTGACAAAATGAGTTCTGCATGGATTAACTTCGCAAAAACAGGAAATCCTAATGTTAAAGGTTTACTTCCAAAGTGGGAAAGTTATTCCGCGGAAAACGGGTCCACAATGTATTTTGACAATGTTTGCAGAATAGTAAATAACCACGACAGAGAATTGATGAATTTCATTAAACCCTTGGCATATTCTGCCCGCCAATGAAACAGATAAAACATTTATGCCGGATTCAACTTTACTACTGCCCGGGTTTGCAATATTGTTCTTCATCATTTCCTGCTGACTTGTACTTCCGGATACCGGGATATAAAAAATTTTGACAATATTGTAAACACATAATTTAAGGCATCGGATTGTTATCTGATTTTTATTGTATACCATTGTCAGATTAAACTTCAATCCGGCCACTTATACTGTGTAACCGTTTCAAAATAACAGACTAATTATGAGAGTTCGAATCAAAATTTGTTGTATCAGCAGTGTTAATGAAGCGCTGACGGCTATTGAATCGGGTGCTGATGCAATCGGATTGGTGGGCAAAATGCCGAGTGGCCCTGGGCCAATCCCTGACGATCTGATAAAACAAATTTCCGAAGCAGTGCCTCCTCCGGTAGGTACTTTTCTTCTTACAAGTGAGACGTCTGCTTCCGCGATTATAAAACATCATCAGAAAACGAATACAAACACAATCCAGATAGTCGATTTGCTATCAGAAGGCACTTATTCGCAAATCAGAAATGCATTACCATCAGTGAAAATAGTACAGGTAATTCATGTCATCGATTCAAAGTCTGTTGACCTTGCTCTCAGGCTTTCTGAAAAAGCGGATGCTTTGTTACTTGACAGCGGGAATCCAAATCTCAAGGTAAAAGAACTTGGAGGCACAGGCAGAACACACGATTGGAAGCTAAGCAGACAGATACGCGAAAAGTCAGTTTGTCCGGTATTCCTCGCGGGAGGATTAAATCCTGATAATGTAAGAAGGGCTATCGAGGAAGTTCAACCCTTTGCTGTTGATGTATGCAGTGGTGTAAGGACCAATGGTGCCCTTGATATAAAAAAATTAAGTGCTTTCATAGAAAATTGCAGGGGCCAATGAAACATAATCTGTCAATCATCAAAAAAGCTTTTCGTCTGACAATTAAATTGATAATCAGCTAAATACGTGAAATGACTTTATAAGGCACTTAACCTTTGTCATCGTCAGAATTGTATCTTATGGCCGGATAAAAGGACTGGCCATCAGAAAAATGAAAGTTTGAAAGTTTGTTTCCGGACAGAATAGTCAAAAACCACTTGCTTTGCGAGTATGGATGCACCATATTGATTAAATGTTTAAAGGGAAATTAGCATCATGGCACAGACTTTTATGAATAGAATAGTCCTGTTACTTCTGACATTCGGATTCCACTTCTCTATTACAGAAGGGCAGATTAACCTGTCAAAAACAAACAGGTCACTTATTAAAAAGATAGAATCGACTGATGGATTAGTTTCGCTTTGGAAATTCAATGAAAAGGCTGGAAAAGACAGGAAATCAGCTGTTCATAAAAGATTCTCATTAAAAGAGTCAAATGGTACTGTCGCCAGAATCAATGAAGGCCCGCTTTCCGGATTTTCCATTTCGCTTGATGGCACAAACTATCTGACGTTAGACCATTCACAAACCGGACAACTGAATATTTATGGAGAGCGTTGTGAAATCACCATGGTGGCATGGATAAAATGGACAGGAGTGCAAACAGGATTTGTTGGTGGAATGTGGAATGAATATCAGGATGGAGGTAAAAGACAGTATGGCCTTTTTATATCTCTTCCACATTATAACGGGAAGGATAAGGTATGCGGACATATTTCAAGAACAGGGAAACCTACTCCCCCATTCCCATACTCCATTGATTATTCGGCAAGCAGACAAGATGTGCCAAAAAATGAATGGTGCACCGTTGCGTTTACGTATGATGGCACATACATAAAATCATATTTAAATGGAGAATTTGAAGCCCGTGAGGCTGAACTGATCAGCAACACTAAAGGATTTGACGGATATCCCGATGGGCTGGTTCAAATCAAGAACCCATATTTCTTTCCTTATGGAATCGGCAACAATGGATCTGATTTTACTGTCGGAGCTGTTCTGCTTAAGTCCGGCATGGGAAATTTCTTTAAAGGACTTATTGGCGGACTTGCAGTTTTTAAAAGAGCCCTGTCAGAAAATGAGATAAAAAGCATTAGTTATATCAAAGATCTATAGGTACATCTTAAATTTCAACATCTCACCAGCAGTAGCCACGCCAAGGTAATATAGTCATATTTAGTGTTTTATGCAGGTTTTGTCTCGGGAGGATGTAATTCTCTAAGCCGAGCAGGGACTTCCAGAGTGATCAGATACCTGACCTGTTTATAAACCTTCCTTGCCATCGTCTGTCGAAGACAACAAAGTGGGACGAAAATGAGAAAAATAATTGTTTTGTCCTTCATTACATCGGATGGTATAATGCAGGCACCGTGCCGGCCTGATTGAAATACGTCGGGTGTTTTCAGTATGGTGGCCGGGTTGAGCCTTATTTTGCGAATATGCGGGAGAGGCAATGAGAAAGCAGATGAAACCTGCCCGCCTTCTTTTGGGCGGACCTGTTGCACTGATCATTCTAAACCATACCTGCCAGGCGACGGAAAGCATGAGAACTTTTTTCCCTTTTCGGTTGTTATCATGTCATAATTTTAAAGGAAAATGTTGTTACTATGAAGAATATTATGAGATTTTTGCTGATTTTTGTTTTGACACTCTTTTTTGCCAGTCACGAAAAGACAAATGCGCAGTTCACGGTTGATCTGGAATCAGGAATTTTGGCCACAGGTTATAATGATGTCAGGATACCGGGAGACGCGGGTACTTTTTTTTCGCTGAAGGACGATTTGAGGCCTGATCCAAAGATTTTCCTGAGGGCGAGACTCAGTTATACTATAAAATCGAGACATACTCTTTCACTTCTTTACGCACCGCTTACGGTATATTCGAAAGGACGGATTCCTGGCAATATTTTGTTTGAAGGAGAGGAATTTACTGCAAATACTGAGCTTACCGGTAAGTATATGTTTAATTCGTACAGGTTCACTTACCGTTATACAATTATTGACATGTCAAAACTGGAATTCGGTCTTGGTTTTACTGCAAAGATACGCGATGCAAGTATTTCCCTTGAATCATCAGATAAGAGCTCGGTGAAAACAAATGTCGGTTTTGTGCCTATAGTGAATTTCAGGCTTTTATGGAAGGCAGATGATAAATTTGGACTGCTCCTTGATGGTGATGCTCTGGCGGCCCCTCAGGGTCGGGCTGAGGATGTACTTGTTGCAGCTTCGTACAGGATCTCGGAAAATCTTGGGATAAGGGCTGGATACAGGCTGCTGGAAGGTGGTGCAGACAATGACGAGGTTTATAATTTTGCCTTGTTCCATTATGCCTCTGTTGGTCTGTCTCTTTCATTCTGAAATTACTCTTCTGATGTCAGCAATAATAGTCCGGGACAAATGATACAAATAGAAGTCGGTGACAAAATCCCTGATTTTTCACTTCCTGACCAGGACGGCAGGATTGTTAATATCTCTGATTATCTTGGAAATAAACAGTTGGTAATATTCTTTTATCCTCAGGATGGGAGTCTGAGCTGCACTCGCGAGGCATGCTATTTCCGTGATCTGATGGATGTTTTCGAAGAATCAGGAGCAGAAATTATTGGAATCAGCGGACAATCGGTTGAAAGTCATCGTAATTTTGCCCTTGCAAATAATTTGAAATACAAGTTGCTCAGTGACAGCAAAAACGAAGTAAGAAAACTTTTCGGAGTTCCTTCTCGGTTGTTTGGGTTGATCCCGGGTCGCGTGACTTATGTTGCAGATCGTGATGGCAAAGTAAGGTTTATCTTCAATTCACAGTTTGAAATACAAAGGCACGCTGATGAGGCTTTGAAGATCTGTTTGCTTATCAAGAAAAATTATCAGACTTGAAAAGGATTTTTGAAGCAGGACCCGTCAGGTTGTTGAGAAGTTCACAGAATTAAAAAAGCAGCTTTTAGGCTGCTTTTTTTGTGTGATTCCGGCGCGATTCGAACGCGCGACCCACAGCTTAGAAGGCTGTTGCTCTATCCAGCTGAGCTACGGAACCATTATTTCAACTCTGCTGTCACATCCCGAAGCATCGGGATTGCTCTTTCCGGTTGAGTTACGAGTCAGGATGACGGGTGCAAAAATATAATTTTTTTCGATATTGTGTCAGACTGACTTCATATAATTCACAAGCCCCTTTTTATCGATTATTTCTTTAAGCTTTGCCGGCAAGGGCTCAAACCTGAATAACTTATCCCCAACAATAATTTCACCCCTGTCAAAACTGAAAGTAACTTTCATCCCTGGTTTATAGGCTTCAACGGCCTCTTTGTGTACAATGAGGGCGAGTCCCTGATTGATCGAAGACCTGTAGAATATCCTGTTTACAGATTTTACGATAACAGCAGAAATCCCTATATGAGCAAGGCCCACAGAAGGGTGTTCGCGTGAACTTCCGCATCCGAAATTCTCACCTGCAATGATAATATCGCCGCTGCCGGCATTTGAATGAAAAGCGGGGTCGAAATCTTCGAACAGATGTGGAATTATTGACGCTGGATCAGAGCTTAGAACATTATAAGTATGTTTTCCTGCAAACATCTGGTCAGTATTCAGGTTATCAACATCTGAATAATCCCATACATTACCGTGTTTCCGGTTCTCGCCCTGAGCTATAACAGATGTTGAGCTTTGGGAAACCTTAAAGGGATACTTTTGCTGTTTTGTATTCCCATCCGGTACGGTTATCACTCCCGTGAGTGCCGACATTGCAACCGTAGCCGGCGAGGCAAGATATATAGAGGCTTCCTTGTTTCCCATCCTCCCGATGAAATTACGGTTGGCTGTTGAGATTACTGCATGTCCGCTTGCAGGGATGCCCAGTCCGGTCCCGAGACAGGGTCCGCATGAAGGGGTGAGGATATTTGCTCCTGCTTCGATAAGATCGGTGATGATTCCTTCCTTTATCCCCTGGAGGAAAATCTGATCGGAAGCAGGAATGACATTAAGCTGGAAACCTTTCTTTATTTTTCTCCCCTTAAGTATTTCCGCCGCTATTCTGAGATCTTCGATCCTGCCGTTTGTACATGTGCCGATTAGTCCCTCATGTACAACTGTACCTGCAGCTTCGGCGACAGTATTGACATTATCGACGTTATGCGGAACCGACAACACAGGTTTTATTTCAGAGAGGTCAATGTCAATGATTCGGTGGTACTCTGCATTTTCGTCGGCCCAAACCGCATTGCAATTCTCCCTTTTCGCTCCTATGAAATCAAACAGAATCTGGTCGGGTGGAAAGACGGCGTTTTTCGAGCCCATCTCGGAAGCGAGGTTGGCTATTGTCATGCGGTCGGAAACGGAAAGGCTTCTGATACCGTCGCCATGATATTCGACAGACATATAGTTTGCACCGTCTGAACCAATCATGCCTATTATCCATAATGCAAGATCTTTTGCATAAACTCCCGGCCTCAGTCTGCCCGTAAGGTTTATCCTAAGAGATTCAGGAACCCTGAACCATGTCTCTCCCCTTTTCCATATCCCTGCAGATTCAGTACGATCGATCCCTGCTGCAAAAGCGTTGAAAGCTCCAGCTGTCGAAGTATGGCTGTCGCTGCCAACAATAAGCATACCGGGCAAAGCATGATATGACATAATCTGATGGCAGATTCCCCTGCCGGCATCATAGAATTTTCCGATCCCCTGTTCAGCTACAATATTTCTTATTTCCTGATACTGGTTGGCGAGCTTTGAATCGGGAGGAGGTGCATTATGGTCGAGTACAACAAGCATTTGTGAAGGGTCAGCAACCCTTACTCCTCCCATTTTCTGAAAGGTTTTGAAAATACTTGCCGTATTGTCGTGTGTAAGTATTATATCGGGCCTGGCAAAAACAATTGCTCCTGCAGGAGCATTGAATATCTTTTCTGCGAAAGTCATTGGTTCCATTTCTGCATTCTCTGATTAAAAAAGGCCTCCATTTTGATAAATCTCATACTGCACTTCTGAAAAAGGATCTGCAAAGAGAGAAAGTCCGGTTCTCAGGTTGGTGATTTCGCCCGTAACAAGATCAATTTTGATATTATCACCATCATTCAATGACAGATCTGAGATATTCCGGCAGGTTATAACAGGAAGTGCAGCATTTATTGCATTTCTTTCATATATGGCACCAAAAGATTCTGCCACTATCGCCGCGATACCCAGCGATATAAAGCAGTCAACTGCCTGCTGACGGGAGCTTCCTGATCCGAAGTTTTTACCTGTTACAATAATATCTCCCGGAGAAGCTTTTTTAGCAAAATCCTCATTCCCCTCCAGGTTATCGAAAGTATACTGACCCATTTCCCTGATATCCGTTATGGCAAGGTATCTGTTATGAAAGATCATGTCGGTATCGATATTGTCTTTTCTTATCAGCCATATTTTCCCTTCTATGATCCTGTTCTTTACCGGTACGGCTTCACGTTCCTTTTTTCCGGTCTCTTTTCTGACTGTTGCAACTGCTGGTTTAAATTCAACAGGTTTGTCAGGGATGTTGCCGGGATCTGTTATACATCCAGCAACAGCCGATGCGGCAACAATTTCAGGCGATGCAAGGTAAACACTTCCCTTTCCCTGTTTTCCCGGGAAATTACGGTTTCCCGTACTGATTGTAATTTCTCCCTGTCCGTTTTGTCCAACCTGGCCAGCAGCACATCCTGCACATCCGGCATTTGACACGAGGGCGCCGGATCTTTTGAAAATATCCAGAAGGCCCGACGTAAGGCACTCTCTCCAGATTGAGTCAGTTGCAGGCACTATTTTAAGGACAACACCCGGTGCAACCCTCCTGTCATGAAGAAATGCAGCGGCTTTTTGCATATCTTCAATCCTTCCGTTTGTACAGCTTCCGATAAAGGCTGAATCAATCTTAATTCCGTTTACCGACTTCAAATCAGCGGTATCATGAGGTGCCCCTGGACGTGACACCATTCTCTCAAACCGGGAGACATCGATATCCTCGATCAGGCTGTATTTTGCATCGTTGTCGGCATAAACAGGTCTGAAGGGTTTTCCTGATTTCTTTGTGCAATAATCAATTATATTCCTATCGGGTGGAAAAAGTATTATTATTGCTCCCATTTCAGTTGCCATTGATGAAATTGTAATTCTTTGGTCAAGAGAGAGCTTATCAGCGGCATCGCCATATATTTCAACTGAAAACCCGAGCAATGAATTTGCCCCGTACCTGGATAGAAGGTTAAGAGCCAAATCCTTTGCGCTAACTCCTGCAGGAAGGGCACCTGTCAAATTAATCCGCGCGGAGGGAGGAACCCTGAACCATATCCGGCCTTTGCTCCAAGCCGCTGCAATATCCATGTCGCCCATCCCCTGGCCGAAAGCTCCTATTGCCCCAAGAATATTTGCGTGAGAGTCGGTGGATACAGCTGTGGCGCCAGGAAATATTAAACCTTCATCGATAGCGATATGGGTTCCGATACCTGAATCGATGTCATACACTTTTATTCCGTTGTTTCTGGCGAATTGCCTGCAAATATGCTGGTTGACGGCATATTTCTGATCAGATCCTCCGGGATTGCAGTCGAAAGTAAAGAATGTGCATCGCGGATCATCAATGCCAAGATTGTGGTCAAGGATATTTTTTACGACATTAGCTCCGCCAAAATCGCGGGCAATCCTCACGTCTATTTTTATATCAACAATCTCGCCAGGTTTCACCGAATCATATTTTGAATGGCTGGCAAGTATTTTTTCTAACAATGTCATTGACATGGAATATACGTTTTTATTTCATCAGAAAACTGTTTTACAGGAACTGTGCCCTGTAGGCTTTAGGAGATACTCCTTCGGTTTTCCGGAATTGCTTATTGAAATTGGAGATGCTTGAAAAGCCGCATTCGGTGGCCACCTGCCTTATTTGGTATCGGGTTTCACGAAGCAAATGGCATGCCTTTTTCATTCTTACCTTATTAAGATATTCAATAAATCCGGTTCCTGAATTCTTCTTAAAGAAACGGCTGAAGGCAAAAGGACTCATGTGTGCAATTTTGGAAACCTTCTCCAGTGAAACAGGTTTGTGAAAGTTATCCCTCACAAAAGTGTAAACATCCGTCATCTTCCTGTTCCCTCTTTCATCATGGGAATGCCTGTAATTCTCGGAACAAAGTGCCGTCTTTCGTTCGGAATCAGATAAAATCTTAAGCACATGAAAAAAGTTGATCATTTTTTCCAGTCCTTTTGTTCTTGTCATTTCCTTGAGAAAAGGCTCAACCATTTTTGCATCCTCGACTGAAAACACGATTCCTCTCTTTGATTCCAGAAGAAGGTTCTTTACAGGTGTCAGTTCATGCTGTGACAACAGAGATTCACCTATCGAGCAGAGCTTGAAATGAAGCATAATACCCTGATTTTCCCCGGTAAACGGTGTTTTCCTGTAGTAATTCCAGCAATGAGGTATGTTTTCTCCAATTAAAACAAGGTCATACTCGTCGAAAATTTCGACACTGTCGCCAACAATTCTGGTACCGTTACTTTTTGTGTTCAAAGTAATCTCATATTCAGGATGAAAATGCCAGAATCCGTTTATGTCAGTTACATACTCAATCCTGAAACCTCCTGAATCATCGAAATTTAATTCTTCCAGTCCGGCAATCATATAAATGCTAATTATTAATGCTCAGCCCATTATCAAATTTAATTATTATTTTATCAAAACCTTTAATTATTTCATCAATAAATAAACCCGGTTTATCAATAAAAACATATGCCGGTTTTTAAATATTCCGTTTATAGTTTTGATTATATATATATTTTTTTTATTTTTGTTTCAAGCTCATGCTATTGGTATAAGAGGAGAAAAAAGGGTTGTGAGTGAAAATCATCAGGATTGTATTGCAGACATTGACTTTCACATCTGGAACCTAAGGATTAGCGCCAGCTTACCATGGTTCCGTCCTTTTATCAGACAGTAGACACGGGAATTATCTCACTAATAAAGCCCGCTCCCTGATTTTCACAACAGCCCTTCCTCCTCTTTTTTTTTGAATATACCGGAATGAAAACCTATATCAGAAGAAGAGAGAAGAACAAGGACCTGGTTGTATTTTACGGAGGATGGGGATCTGACGAAAACGTTTTCACTCCTCTCTGCAGTGATGATTCAGACTTCATTTTATTTTTCAATTATTCAGCTGATGAAGCTCTTGTGCTCCCTGAACCAAAGACTTATGAATCCATAACACTGATCGGCTGGTCGCTTGGGGTCTGGGCAGCAGAATATCTGTCGCCAAAGACCGGGATCAAACCTGATCTTGCAATTGCTGTAAACGGGACGCCTGTCCCCGCCGATGACCATTATGGGATCCCTCTGAAAATATTTGAAGGCACCCTTAACAATATTTCCGAAACGAATATGGAAAAATTCTACCTCAGGATGTTTGGCGACAAGAAGAACTACCTCAGGAATATTGACAGAATTCCCCACAGATCGGTAAAGTCGCTGAGTGATGAACTGAGATGGCTGTACAACAGGATAATGGAACAACCGGAACCCGGATTCAGATGGGATTATGCTGTGACAAGTGAAACTGACCGTGTATTTCCTGCAAGGAACATGAATGAGTACTGGGAAAAACACAGCGAAACAAAGCATATTTCACTGCCTCTTCCTCATTATTTTTTCCATGAATGGAGATCATTCACTGAATTCATAAAATTCGTGAAGGAATACGATAAAAAAATATGACCCTTTAAAAAAGATCCTTTACCAGGATATTGGATTCTGATTCAGCGATAATCCTGTCGTATTTCTCAAGCATTGAATTCACTTTATCATATTCCTTGCTTTTTGAGAATACCATATGCTCTGATCCTTTATTGTCGAGGCGTTTAAGGATAAAACTGACAGAGAGCCTGTTGATATCCATAGCTGGCTGGTAAAGCCATTCCTTGTGCTCATTCTCATGGATCACGGAAACAAGCCCTGATTTATTGAGATCCTCCAACAGATCCCTGACAAGTCTGACAGGTATTTTCAGTGAAGAGGAAATCATCTCGGCGCTCACGGGCTTGTCGCCTGCAGAGAAATTTCTGACTATCATGTTCATTATCATGAGCGACAAGGCTCTCTTCTGATGCTGGCTCACATTTAGCGATTCGGATTCAAATTCGTATCTCGATACATTCTGGTTCGCGAATGACAGCTCGGCACCCAGCAAAAGTATGATCCAACTGCTCTGAAGCCAGATGATGAAGAGTGGTATGGCGGCAAAGCTTCCGTATATTGAGCTTAATTTCGATATCCCAAACTGAAGGTCGATGTAAAGCCATTGCAATATTTGCAATATAGTTCCGGCAACAATGCCGGAAACCAGGGCCGGCTTGAATTTTACCTTGGTATTGGGCATTATCATGAAAAGGATTGTCAGTGCAATCCATGTTAAGATATATGGGGCAAATTTTATCAGGAAGCTAACAAGCGGCTTTAGTGAGTCGAGAATTGATGACTTTGCTATCAGATCAGAAAGGCTCGTGCTAACCAGTACCGTAATACTGCTTGAGAGTATCAGGAAAACAGGCGCTATAAGCATTATTGTAATATAATCTGTAAACTTCCTGTACCAGGGCCTTCCTGAAGAAATCTGCCATATATGGTTAAAAGAGCTTTCAATCTGGTCGAGCAGCGACATCACTGACCATATCAGGATTATCACCCCAATCCCTGCAATATATCCGCCCCGGGTTTCCTGGAGTGCAACTGAAGCTTCATTAAGCACCCAGTTCAGAACCTCAGGTTGTGTCTGAAATTCTTTGGCAAGAAGATCCTTAAGGTTCTGGTCAAGGCCAAACCCCTTGGCAATTGCGAAAGCGATGGCAGCAACCGGAATAATCGACAGGAGGGAATACAGTGTAAGAGATGCTGCCCTTAACTGGACCTTATCGTTCAAAAAGCCCCTGGCAGCAAGGACTATTATTCGCAACTGCCTGAATAAAAATGATTTGCCTTTTGAAATATCCGATAATGAAGTATGCCAGATGGCATCATTCAGAAGCTTTACCTTGCTTATTACCCACGATAACGGACTTGCCATTTTTCTGTCTTCTCCGGTATCAAATATACAAAATACCTTAAATAAAAAAATTTGCTATTTTTCCGGCAAATCCCGGGTTATGAAGATTGATATTTTGGAATTTGCCGAAGGTGCGCGTAAAGCCAGGGGACTGACAGTTATCATCGATGTTTTCAGGGCTTTCTCCGTGGAATGTTATGCAATTGACTCAGGTGCTTTGAAGATAATTGCAACAGGCAGTGTTGAAGAGGCTTTCCGGCTTGGGAAAAATTACAGGAATTCTGTTCTTGTGGGTGAGAGGAATGAAAGAAAGATCGAAGGTTTTGATCTCGGAAACAGTCCGACGGAAATATTGCAGGCTGATCTGAAAGATAAGGTTGTAATTCATTCAACGACGGCTGGGACAAATGGTCTGATTAATGCGGTAAACTCTGACATCGTGCTTGCCGGAAGTCTCGTAAATGCTTCATCTATTGCCAGATACATAAAAGCCATGAATCCCGGGACAGTTTCACTGGTGGGAATGGGATACAGGGCGACCGAATCTGCTGATGAAGACATACTTTGCGCCGAATACATAAAAGCCAAGATTGAGGATCGGGATGTTGATTTCACTCAGCGTATTTCGCACCTTATGCAGACATCGGGAAAAAGGTTCTTTTTACCTGAAAATGCCGGATTCTCACCCCCATCTGACTTTTTCCTTTGTACAATTCCTGACAGGTTTAATTTTGTACTTAAGGCGACAAAAAGATTTGACGGCAATATTGATATGGAAAAAATAGAAGTTTAAATGATTTCCGGAGGTATCCTGAATATTGGCAGGAATTTCCTTCTTCGGTGAATTTCCCTGAATGTACAGAACATGCTGATTTTATAAAACCAAAACAGGAACAGTGAGATTTTTGAAGATTCGAGACGCAGTTCCATTTGTTCCCTGTATTTAATAAATATTCCGGCCAGGAGGCCCCTGAGCCTTAAACGCCTGATCCACATGAACGATCTGAGAAGGCTGACGGTTTCGGAAAAGGTCTTCTTATCAGTCACATTGTCATACAGTCTGCTCAGGTTTTCGATACTAAGTTTTACTTTTACCAGGTATTCCTTGTTCGTTTCAAGCCCTTCGTGAATAAGTCCGTTATCAATATGCTGAACATTGATGCCTGCTTTTTTAAGCTGGTAACTGAACAATGTGTCCTCATGACCATACTGTTTCAGCTCTTCATAAAACCTTATCTTGGAGAATACTGATCTTTCGATGAGGACATTGAATGTAGAAAAGCTGGAATGCGGATGTTTGGTTCTTTCCTGTGCTTTCTGCTGTTCTTTCAGCCTTCCGTATTTCCATCTGAGCAACTTGTCGGGATCACCCGGAGGATTGTCATTATAGAGGATCCCGCCGAAAATGACCCTTCCAAGGTGTATGTTCTCGAGCCATTTGGCAAGATAATTTTCAGCAGTACCCCTAATCATCACATCGGCATCGATAAACAAAAGATAATCACCTGCCGCTTCATCTATCATCCGGTTTCTGATAGCAGCTCTTCCTATATTCCTTTCAGATGAAATGACTTTTACCTTTTCTCCTGCGAGCGACTGATATTTTTTCCTGAATTCCTCAGAGGATCCATCATCACCAATGATTATTTCGCAGAATTCCGCCACATTTTCCATCCCTTCCTTCATGCTGTGTACAAGCGCAATAATATCATAATTATTCACCGGGATCAGTATGGAAATCTTCATTTTCTTGTCGGAATCAGGATTAGTTTTCTCAAAAGTACAACATATTTCCAATATTCGAACGTTTGAATTTGGCAAAGAAATTGCATTCGCTATTTTTACTGCCAGGTTTCAACATTATTTTGAATATGCAAAGGTTATTTTTCAGTATTATAATGATCTTACTGACTTTCTGTTCCAGAGGCCAGGAAAAGCCGGGATATGAGGTGAATGTCACTATTAAGGAACTTAAGGATTCGACTGTATATCTTGGTTATCATTTTGGTGATAAACAATACATCAAGGACACACTGAAGCTCGATTATACAGGAAAAGGGACCCTGTCGGGGACAGAAAAACTGCCCCAGGGTATTTATATGATAGTGCTTCCGGGAAAGCAGTATTTTGAAGTTTTAATGCCTGAAGATCAGCGTTTTTCAATAACATGCTCATATCCTGATTATTATGGCACCCTGAAATTTTCAGGCTCGGACGAGAACAACGCCTTTGTAAATTATCAGAAGCACTGGATGGAGCTTCAGAAGCAGGCCTCCGGAATAAACAGCAGGCTCCAGGGCAACAGGCAGAACCCCGACTCACTTAATATCCTCTCGGGTTTGCAGAAGAAACAGGAAGAGCTGATGAAGTCGTACCTCAGGGAAATGATAAGGGAGCATGAGGGCACGCTCCTTTCTGTCCTTATAAGAGCCATGTTACCGGTTGAAGCACCCTCAATAACGGTACCTTCGGGTACAAGAAATCCTGATTCTGTAAAATGGGTGAAATCATATATCTACAACAAGGATCATTTTTTCGATAATATAGATATTAATGATGAAAGACTTCTAAGGACTCCCATCCTGCAGGCCAGGCTGAATGTATTTTTCACCAATGTGGTTCTTCAGGCTCCGGATTCCATAAACAAGGAAATAGATAAAATAATGAACAAGGTTAAGGATAATTACAAGGTTTTCCAGTTCATTTCAGTCTATTTATTCAATCATTTCAGGGAAAGTGAAATAATGGGGCATGATGCTGTTGTGGTAAAACTCGCAGATGATATCTATCTTTCAGGAAAAGCCGACTGGGTTTCACAGGAATTCAAGGATGATCTTAGAAAACAGGTTGAAAGAATGAGACCCAACCTGATAGGTAAAAAGGCTCAGAATCTTGTAATGGATTCATATCTGGGAAGATTTGTCGCATTATATGATATTGAGAAGGAATTCACCATAGTCTATTTCTGGGAACCTGACTGTGGTCATTGTGCTGAAGCGACACCAAAACTAAAGGCATATTATGACAAAGTGAAGGATAAGGATGTTGAGGTTTTCAGTGTCTGTACAACAGCCGACAGGGCCAAATGGCAGAAATATATTGAGGAGCATAAGCTTGACTGGATCAACGGCTGGGATCCTGACAGGAGAACAAATTACGGGTACTATTATAATATTGAAGCAACGCCTACCATTTACATTCTTGACAGAGATAAGAACATAATTGCAAAAAAACTTAGTGTCGACGATATCCCGTCGTTCATTGACAATTACAGGAAATATTTCAGCAAATAGAGCCGGTTGTCTTTATCCAGTGGATAAGGTCATATAAAGAACCGAACTGTTTTGAAAAAGAGATTGTTTTAATATTCCATTTTAACGGTGTCGAACTTATTACTTCAATTACAGGAGCATCACCTGACCGGGCGATCCTGAATCCGGCCCTGATCAGGGCTTTTTCGGTCCAGAATTTCTCATGACCTGTCCCGGCAATTTTTACGGCTCCTTTTTCTTTGCTGCTTAATCTGAATGTACCGTCCTCAATATTGAATTTGACTTGTGAAGAATTAAAAAGTGATTCGAAAGCGCCATCAAGAACGAGGTCCTCAGGAGAACCGGTTTGCATTCCTTCATCGCAAAGCAGCCATATCTTGTCGGCGCGGCTTACTGCCATTCCAAGATCATGTGTCGAAAAAAGGATTGTCTTGCCTCGTTCTGCTGCAAGATCATGCATAATGTGAAGTATGTCGAATTTTGCACTTATATCGAGGAAAGCAGTAGGTTCATCCATTATCATAAGTTTTGCATCCTGTGCAAGCACCATTGCAATCATTGCCCTTTGGCGTTCTCCGTCTGAAAGCTGGTTCACAGGCCGGTGCACAAGATCCTTCAACCCTGTTTTCCCGACAGATTCAAGTATCACATGATCGTCTTTTTTCCCAATTCTTCCAAACCACCCTGTATACGGGAACCTGCCTTGTGAAACAAGATCATAGACAGTCATATTGCTGACTTTCACAATTTCAGTGGAGATATAGCCGACTTTTTCTGACAATTGAACCCTTGAATAATCACTTATTTTTCTTCCGTCAATCAGAAGCTGGCCTGAAATAACAGGCTGCAATCCTGCGATTGTCCTCAGAAGTGTGCTTTTACCTACGCCGTTTCTTCCGATAACAGCTATCAGTTCCCCCTCACAGGCTGTCTCGTTCAAAGGAGGAAGAAGGATACGCTTGGAACCGGAAGTTGCATATCCTATTTCCAGTCCGGCCAGTGACAGTATTATTTGTTGTTTGTCATCCATCAGAATATCTCTCCCGATCTTTGATTCCGGAGGATCACCCATATCACCACTGGTATCCCGATCAGGGCTGTTACCGCATTCACAGGCAATACTTTGTCGGAACCCGGCAACTGGCTTGCAATATCGCTTCCCAGCATTATTAAGCTTCCCGTAAGAATGGACGCAGGGATGAGAACCCGGTGATCGGCGGTCCGGAAAATAAGTCTCGCAAGGTGTGGAACAGCGATACCGACAAATCCGATCGGACCACAGAATGCTGTCACTGTCCCGGCAAGAATGCTTGTTCCTGCGATAATTATGTTACGGGATGTCTTAACCTCCAGACCTATGCTCAATGCATAATCCTCACCGAGCAGAAGGGCATTCAGCATTTTGACAGATATAAGACTCAGAATGGTTCCTGCAGCGACTGAAGCTGTCATCACTTTCAGCTGTCCTGAGGTAACGTTCCCAAGGCTTCCCATTGTCCAGATGACATAGCTTTTGAGCATTGTCGCGCTGCTGAAATACTGCATTATGCTTACCACCGCAGAGATGGCGCTTGACAGCATTATTCCGAGAATAAGCACAGTCATTATGTTTTTAACCCTCGCGGAGATCATCATTATCAGAAGCATAACAGACCCGGCTCCCAGCCATGAAGCTGCTGCGATAGCCCAGTTTCCAAGGCCGCCGGCATTTTCAGGGGAGGCGATCGATGAGAAACCCAGTATCACCACGGCGACACCAAAGCTTGCGCCGGAACTAAGACCAAGGACATAAGGCCCAGCCATAGGATTCCTGAATAAAGTCTGCATCTGCAGTCCGCTTACTGAAAGGGCAACTCCTGCCAGCAAAGCAGTTACTGCTTTGGGTATCCTGAACCGCATGAGAATTGTTTCTGTGACATTGCCGGCATCCCTGAAAAGAGCACGGAAAACCTCATGCGGACTGATTATCACTGAACCAAGAAACAGATCGAGTATAAAGAACAGAATAAGCAGAAAAAACAAGAAGACAAACAAGATTTTTGTTCGCTTATGATTTGATTGTGAATAATTTAACAATAACCCCTGCCCGTTCATCCCAATCAGATTCAGTTTAATTTCCTGTAGAAGTACAATTCCCTTCCGGGAAACAACTCAGGATGTAATATTGATGCCAAATCATCAAGAAGGATATGAGGACTGAGAGTACCGCTCTCCCAGTAATCGTTTCCCCCTTGTTTATTTGTTCTTTTAATGTTATTAAATACGTTTCCGTTCCTGTAACAGGGCAAACCGGCAAACCTGCTGTCAATGGAACTAACCTGGCTTAATGTTTCTGCTGTTCCGGTGTTCAGCCAGTAGTCAGCAGTCAATGCTTTAATGTAAACATTTTCCAGCCCCATCGGAATTGATTCATCCGATTCTGTATCGCTCCACAGGTATTCTCCCCCTGCATCCTTGATAAGTTCGGATATATAAGAATTTCCCGGCGAAATATACCACGTATCCCTGAACGGAAGACCCAGAAGAACCTTTGGATGTTCCTTTACATTTTTTCTTATGAAAGCTTCAGTATCTTTATAGTCATGTTCAATACACCTGAAAATGCTGTCGGCAGTCTCCTCCTTTGAATACAGGGCGCCGAACAATTTTATCCATTCGGCTTTTCCAAGGGGATCAGTTTCCAGGTAATCGGCGTTGAACATTACTTTCAGGCCCATTTCCTTCAGTTTGCCTGCAAAAGACGCCGACTCCCCTCCTACTCCGTACATCATTACAATATCGGGTTTCAGTTTTATCATCATCTCCTTGTTAAGATTGTCATCATAACCGATCTCATTAATGGTCTTGGCCGAGATCCTATCGTTGTATTCCTGTGAGTACAGAAGTCCCGTCCCGGAGAATCCTTTTACTGATCCGCTCCCGCCGATAGCTGATAGCATGGAAAGGTGTGTTGTGGATGTGCAAATTATCCTTTTCACCGGAACTCTTATGACCTCCGTGGGATTTATGAATGGTGGAATATCGGCACTGTCGCTTATCAGGAACCAGTTTTGTTCCTCACCTTTAGCGCCCTGCCATGGATTGATGATCCTGACCTGCGAATATGAGTCCTTTTTTTCAATTACAAGTCTCTTCGCATACTGAATGCCGGATTTTCCGGAAAGCTCGGCACCGGTCTCCGCCTTTTCCGTCTTTCCCTGGCACGACTGGATAATGACAGCGGATAATGTCAGTACTCCGATACTAATGGAGCGGATCAAACAGGATGGCTTTACAGTATTCATTATTCGCTTGTCGAATCGGTAAACTCCTTGAAACAGATAGTTCCCGGAATAATGCCGGCTTCGTATTCTGAGATCAGGGCACCGTTGTTGCGGTAACGTATGAGTTTGCCTTTGCTGACATAATCGACAGCATCGGTTACAAAAATCTCATTATTAAAAGGATTGATCCCGAGCTTGTAAAAAAGATGATCGAGCTGCGGAACAAGAGTCTGTGAGGGAAGAGACTCATCATTAATGGACATGCGTCTGACCCCGTTGAGGAGGAAATACAGCATCCTTCCCTCACTGTCGATTTGGAGACAGGTTGGTGAATCATTGATGGATGGGAACTTTAGTCTTTTAACAATCTCGTTGGTTCTTGTGTCAATTCCGATTAGTTCAGCAAAATGCTCACGCCTCCATCCGCCATTACAGAGCACCCAGAGTGTTTCATTCCAGTCAAGTGCCATGCTCTCCGGTTCATATCCCACTTCAATGGAATCAGTTACCATATCGGTGGCAGTGTTGATAACCATGATTTTGTTTCCTTCCGTCCAGCTGGCAACGTAAGCTGTGGAATACAGTGTCAGGATTGACTCGGAAGTCTTCTTTATGTTTATATATCCCGAGATTGAATTGGATGACAGGTCTATTATCGTCAATGAATCCGAAAAAAGGCTTGTAACATAGGCTTTTGAATCGCTGACAAATGAGATATACCTTGGCGAATCAAGGCCTGTAATTGTGGCTATTGACTTCATGTTATTCCTGTTGGCAACCTCAATTTTTCCGGAATTATTAACGACGATATAGGCCTTCCCTCCAAAAAATCCCATTGAATAGGGTATATCGCCCAGAGGCCGTCTGTTAGCCTCCGTGAAAACATTATTATAAAGCTTCACCGAGTCGTATGCAAAGAATGAAAGCGACCCGTTTCCTGCCCTGAAGTTACCTTCATTTATAACAAAAACGCCCTGTCCTGAAAGATAGGATTTATCAAGACCGTCAATAACGGGATTGACCTCCTTAACGCATGATGTGATTAGAAGGGCCAGAATGAAAACTGTAAATGATTTTTGCATATTTTACTTTTTTATTTGAAATAATACAGAGGCCGTAAAATTCCGACGCGGCATCGGATAATACGCAATATTCTGATAATCAATATTAAAAATATTCTCAACTCCCATTCTGATGTCTGTGAGTGTCTTTTTCAGGGTCAGTTTGATCCCGGCATCGAGATCAGTTACGGTATACGGCGAAAGATATATGGTATTATCGGCGTCAACGAACCTTTTCCCTGTATAATTGAACCTGACGGTTGAATAAAACTTTTTCCATTCAGCCCTGATAAACGTGTTGAACATATCAGCCGGAACATAAATAAGCTGAAGCCGTCTTCCAGAACTGCCAGTTGATTCCTTTCCATTTGAGCCTGAGATGATATGAGTGTAGCCGGACATCATTTTAAAATTATATGAAGGTCCGTGAAACATAATATTTATATTTGCCTCCATTCCTTTTGAGACCAGATCATCGACATTGTCAGCCTGCCAGTAAGAATACTCACCAGGACGCCATTGTATCAGGTCAGAGATACGGTTATGGTAAAATGTCAGGTCAGTTCCTATTTTGACGGATCCGGCCACCGTGGTGCTTAAATCCAGCGTTATTTCGGCAATGTAACCCGATTCGTTTCTCAGATCAGGATTGCCTCCGGGTGACCAGTAAAGATCATTAAGCGTGGCGATACGTGAATTTTTCGCAAAGTTCAGCTTTATGAAGTTTTCTTTAGTCCCGAAAGGTTTAATATCAGCTCCGGCAGAAAAATCAGGGGCAAGGAACCTGTCATCCTGAATTGTTTCCCTGAGGAGCAGGTTTGCAGATAACCATCTCATTATGTTTAAATCAGCGGCTGCATCAAACGACAAAACGTTTCTGGATTTGCGGCAGTCATAATTGTTTGTCTCCACAAGAGCAAGTTCATTGTCTGCTGCCAGCCTAAGATTCAGGATGTTGCTGATCATGCTGTTAAATGTACCTTTAAGTATTATCCTTTTCAAGGAGTTCCGCGAGTCGACTGAGGCCTGTTCATTCTTGTAATCAAGCCGGTCGGAAATGAAAGCTGATGTCAGGTTCAGACTGGTTTTATTCAACTGATAATCATATGCAAGCATGGATCGGAAAGACATGTCATTCTGCGTCTCAGGTGGATTAAGAGAAGGAACAATTATTGGAACCGGCAGTTTTCTGGCCGCACTCTGGTACCAGAAACGGGCAGATAATTCATGGTGTGATTTTCGATAATACAATTCCTGAATAAATCCTTCCTGGCTTACCTGGTTGTTTTCCCTGATTTCAGTTACAGGTGCATCGCCTGAAATTGAATTGAGATAAGGAAAATCATTTTCTGCTCCGAAGAGAAATGCTTTTGTGACCGACTGAAAGTCGGCGGTTCCTGTTCTGGCTTTAACCAGCAGTGACTTCCTGCCAAAGCACCCTGCAGCAGGATTCAGCATGAGAAGGCCTTTTTCTCCCCAATCGGGCTTTGTCTCCAGATTTATAAGTCCGCCCGCTGATCCTCCGCTTATGCTCATTGAATTTCCGCCGTAAAATATATTTATATCATCAGCCATTCCTGCCGGGATGATGGAAAGATCTGACTGACCGGTCATCGGACTTTCAATATTTATATTATTCCAGGCAACACCAGTATGCCCTGCAGTTGTCCCTCGGCATGAAGGAGAAGCAAGGTTTCCGGGCCCGTACGATTTAATATGCACTGATGAATTATCTCCAATCAGGTCTGCCAGAGAATTGCCATTATACTCCGAAATGACGGAAGAGTCGATTGAAGCACTCCGCGACCCCGAATAATGGCCGGTAAGCCTGTTGCCGGTAATCATTACTTCACCGATAAAGATTGTATCACTCTCAACTGAAAGTTGGCCGTTCAGTGGAATTGCAACCAGGACAAGCAAAAACAATACTGCTTTCTTCACAACTTTTTCATGTTATGCTGACGGGAAGCAGAAAGGAGGGAATCATTCACAGATTCTTTGCTTTTCTTCCCGAAAGCTTTGATCTTAATTGTCTGGCAGGTCTTCTGACTTATCCCGGCTTTAAGAAGCCTTCCCATCCTTTATTTCACGGACAGTGGCAGGTATTTCCTAAAACCATGATCACGCAATTTGGTGACCGGGCATCACAGCAGCGGGTACTGTCGCGGATTCCAACCGCATTCCCTTTTCATTACAATGAAGAAAGATCATTGTAACACCAAAACAATTCAAAGGTAAACGAATTTTCAATACGGGCAATCAACAGATATCAACAATTGTTAATAACCTGAAAAGACGGCAACATGAGCGATGGTTCATCGTGTTTCGTTTCTGAGCCTGATCTCCCTTGAGACATGTTCGCCCGGAGCAAGCCTGAAAAATGCCAGGTCAGCCAGTACGTTTCCACTGGCAAGTCTTCTTCCGGTTACTATCATGTAATCACCGGGGGCAAGGGCAAGCTCCTCAGAAAAATCGGTTATTTTTTTACCGTAATCGAAGTCAAGTGTCTTAAAATGTCCGTTTTCCAGTCTTGCAATGGTAAAATGTGTATAATATTCCGGAACGGGGTTCTTTTCATCAGAGACAAGTTTTAAGAAAGCCTTCCGGGCCTCCGGAGCTTTTTCATCAGCAAAATAAACATCCTTCCATTCCGAATTAAAATAATACTGGGGAACATTGCTTCCGGGCTCAAGACGTGAAGGTATTCCAAGGCTGCGGCAAACGGCGACAAAATAAATCTTCCGGGAATTCCTGTCTGAAATCTTCAACTCATGAACACCGATTGGCGTAAGCGGAGTCATGTAGTAATTCTCGGCGTCATTTACTGAAATTTCCCTATTTATATAATCAATAATAATATCAGGTGATTTTACGGCATCAGCCTTCAGGAAGGAAGGCAAAGCATTCCGGAAATAGCTCCGGTATGCAGTAAGCAATTCACCGGCAACACGTGGATTGAGGACACAGTCTTTAAAAAAACTGTCATTCGGGTCAAGCCTGAGAGGATTAATGGTATTTCGAAGATGATCAGATAATACCGCGGCGCTGATGTCCCTGAGATCCTTGTCGGGCAGAACCCTCAGGAGTGACAGAGCAAGTTCCCTTTCATCAGCGGGTGTTGAATCGAGAAAATGTTTTATGGCCCTCCAGTTTCCCATGCTCCTTGAAAATACATCAATTATGGCAGATGTATCGGCCTTGATCTTATTTGCAAAATCCTTTGCTTCTGAAGGTTTTATCCACGAATCCACATAGGCCTGGCGTATCCTGTTCTCCTCTTCAAAACGTCTTTTGTTGTTTTCAGCAAGATCTTCCGGCAGTGATGGAAAAGAATCCTGAACGGGAGGAACCGTTATGTCGAGGATCCCGGGATTATCGGGGTTGATTCTGTCACGAAGATTCATAATAACAGTATCCGTTCCCGGAACTGACACTAAGCGGTAATTGAACTTATTGTCTTTGCTGATCCAGATCAGCAGGTCGCCCATGCCTGTCTCAAGACTGCTCAGTCCGTTAACATCTGTCTGAAGAGATGCAAGTGAATAAAACTCCGCATAATTGTATAGTTTGTATTCGACCGTGGCATCGCTGACGGGATTATTCATATCATCAATAACTCTGACGAATATTCTTTTAGTTACGGCATATTTCGAAAGGTTATTTACTTCAGTGTAATACTTCATTTTACTGATGACATTTTCATTTCCGTAAGCGGCGCCGAATGATTTTGAATGCACCAGCATTGCCCTTCGGGCAGGTTCGGTGAACCAGCCTCTGTCGAGTACCGGTTCAGGTTCGCAGGCCCCCATATAATGCCATTCACCGTTAATCCAGACTTCAACCCATGCATGATTATCGTCGGTATGGGCCCATCGGGGAGTATAGACCTGACGGGCAGGTATCCCTGCTGCCCTGAGGGAAGCGACTGTAAATGTTGATTCCTCCCCGCATCTTCCCCGTGCAGAAAGAATGGTATTCATCGGCGACGAAGTGCGGATATCGGAGGGTTGGTATGTAACCTTTTCATGGCACCAATGGTTTATTTCGAGTGCTGCATCGGCAAGGCTGAGTCCTTTAATCCTGTTTCTTATCTCATCATAATATCTGAGCCTGAAGGAATCGAGATTTTCATTGTTTACCCTGTATGGAAGAACATAATGCAGGAAGATATCTTCGGGGATGTCTTTCCGCCAGGGAGACTCTTTTCTTGCCTTAAGGGCCATGTCGACGTTTGCAAGGAAGAACTCTCCGGAGTAATCAGCCATATCGCTGAGGGGCATATATGCATACAGGAACTTCAGAGCCTCCTCCCTGCTTTTGTCAAGATCCTGGTCGAAGACACCATATAATTGTTTGTCCCTGTTTGCCCCTGTCTTTCTTCTGGCCGAAAAATCTTTTTCAACTGTCAGACGATAGGCTTTGTCGTTTATGAGATGGTCGTTGGAGCAGCCGGCAGCAAATATCTGATATGTTATCAGTAAAGCAGCGAAGTACTTTTTCATTTGCAGAGATTTGGCATTCTTCAGATGGTACCGCAGGAATTTCGGATGACAAGTTCGGGCATTATGTTAACCTGACGCTTGTACTTGCTCTTTCCAGAGTTTTTCACTTCGGTCCATATCATATTTGCCACTTTCAACGCCATTCCCGTCAGCGGTTTTCGAAGGCATGTCACGGGTGAATATAACAGATCGAACCCAATTCCTTCTTCCAGTGAAACTATAGCGATATCCTGGGGTACACGCAATTTCTTTTTGCGCAGGAGTGTCATTACCTTATAAACCAGTTCAGAGTGTAAAACGATCATTACATCGGCGCGGAAAGGGGGACGCATTAATTTTTCAATCTGAAGGGGATCAATTTCATTTCCCGAGCCAATGTATTCGAATTCAACTGTAAGCGGTTTGTTCATTGAAGGTTTCTCATCAACAGCGGCTTTTATCAGCTCTATCAACGACTTGTCGCGTGCTGCCGATTCCCTGTCAGTTACTATCAGGATATTTGTATAGCCCAGTTTCCCGACATGATCGATCACCCGGCGTATTCCCTCGGCCATGTCGGTGCAAACAGTATTGAGGCGAAGCACCCTGACTGATTTTTCGAGCAGTACAAACGGATAACCTGATGACCGGAGTGATCTTACCGTATAATCATCTGCGGCCTCACCGACGAGTATAAGTCCGCTGTAGAATTTCTTAAAAGCACCGACAAGGCGGTTGTATCTTCCGTCATCCGGATCCTTGGTAATTATCGAGAACCCAACGCCAATGCTGGCGAATGCCTTTTGCAGGAAGGGAGTAATTTCATAAATAAAAGGATCATGAAGAGTCGGGACAATCATACCAATGACTCCCGGCTTCTCTTCAACCGGTGATGTTTCATTTCTTTCCTTTAAGAGTTCAAAATACCCCATCTGTCTCGCCAGTGCAAGAACTTTTTCCTGGGTATCTTTTCTGATTCCATGCTGGTCAGCCTTATTGTTAAGCACCAGAGATACAAGCGTACCAGATACGCCAAGCCTTTCGGCAATGTCTTTGTTCTTTACTTTTTTCCCCATTCCCCCAAAAATTTAGAAGGAAATAAATTTATATATATTTTTTAAAGAAGCATATCTGTTTAAGAATTTTTAACTTAAAAAGATATGGCTAAAATATCTAAATATCTATATAACCTTATTTCCTGTATAAATGCTTTCCGGGGGCAATTAAAAATTATCTTTTAGGAGGTTTTATCCCTCGTTGTTTTGCAGCTTCCTCAAGTCGCTGCTGCCATTTTGATTTTTTCAGGGGTTTCTTCCTGTTTTCCTCAAGTGTGGCAAGAACCTTATTGGCATCAATAAATCTCTTCATGATAAAGTTCTGGCCGATTGTGAGCACGTTTGCGAGGAAATAATAATAAGTCAGACCTGATGAAAGTTTATTAAGAACGAACATAAACATTATCGGCATGGCATACATCATCAGCTTCATTCCCGGCTGATCCTGGCCTGTTGTTGTCCCGCTCATCTTTGTCGCAAGAATTGTTGAAATGGTCATGAGCAGTGTAAAGAGGCTCACATGATCACCATACATTGGAATGGTGAAGGGAAGATTGAGTATGGAATCATATGTGGAAAGGTCGGTTGCCCAGAGGAACGGTTCCTGGCGAAGCTCTATTGAAACCGGGAAAAACCGGAACATAGCAAACAGTATTGGCATCTGCAGAAGCATGGGAAGGCATCCTCCCATAGGATTGATTCCGGCCCGCTTATAAAGGTCCATCGTGGCCTGTTGTTTTTTCATCGCGTCTTCCTGTCTGGGGAACTTCTTTGCCAATTCATCGACCAGTGGCTTCAGCACCTGCATTTTGGCTGTTGACTGATATGATTTGTATGTAAGAGGCAGAAGAACGATCTTAATAATAATGGTAAGGATAAGTATTATTATCCCGTAGCTGGAAATATACTTTTGGAGCCAGTTGAAAACAGGAATAATTATAAACCTGTTTATCCAGCCCGTGATGTTTTTTCCCAGGAAGACAATCTGTTCAAGCTGAAGTCCCTCTTTTTTAAGTGTCGAAATATGGTTAGGGCCGTAATAAAATTTCATCCCGATATTAGATTTATCGGATGATTCAAAAGGTACGCCGACTTCAGCGGTATAATATCTTATGTATTTAGGTGAGGCAGGTGTTTTTGTGGACGTAACAACGCCATTAAGGAAGAAATCCTTACTTATCAGAATTGATGAAAAAAACTGATCCTGGAATGCGATCCAGCTCAGTTTTGTCGGCAGATCTGCCTTTTCCACTTCCTTCTGCTGGCGCAATCTTATGCCTTCGACATCATCCTGATAATATTTATATTTTATTGTTGTGTAATATTCTTCATTCTGCCGCCCTTTTTCTTGTTGCGGCAGATACATTCTCCAGTCGAGGGTAAGGCTGTTCTGGTTAGAGCCGATAACACTCTTCAAGGATTTGAATGTAACATCAAAATCAACGATATATTTATCAGGGGCCAGAGTATATTTATATTCGATATAACTTTCGTCACCGGCTTTCAGCCTCATTACAAGGCTCTGTGGTTCATTTGTCACAATTACCGGCCCAGTACCGGAGACCGGCTCAAAAAAGAGATCATTTGTACGTATTGCCTTATTGTCAGCTGTATAAAAATTAAACCCAAAGACCGTGGAATCGCCTGAAAACAGGATCACAGGCAAAGAATCATATGTCTGATAATCTTTGATCCTGGCCGAATAGACTCTTCCGCCTTTAGGGGATATTTTAAGTTCGATCTTATTATTTTCAAGGGTAATAAGCCCGGTATCCCCGCGAACAGCCGAGCCAAAGGCTCCATATTTTACTGAATCGGATACAGAAGTCTCAGCGGTTCGGGAAACAGAATCGGCACTGACAACGATTTCAGTCTTGGCTCCTGTTTTCCCGGCTGATGCAAAACCGAGTATCCGGTTTATCTCATTTACCTTTGCCACCGCTTCGGGCTGGTTTGGCTTGTATCTCAGGGCATTTATGTATTCAGCCCTGGCATTTTCCATATCACCGGCAGAATAGAGTGAGTCAGCGACTTCGATAACTTCCTTGTATGCTTTGGTCATCCGGTTGTTGTTGTAAATGCTGAACCCGATGAAAATTGCAAAAATCAGAATTATACCTGTAATTGTATTTTTATCCATGCTACACTATTAATATTATTACATATTGATTTCCCTGTTCAGTCAATACAGGCTTTAATAAAACTCACGAAAAGAGGATGCGGGTTAATAACGGTGCTGCTGTATTCCGGATGAAACTGCACACCAATGAACCACTTATGCGAAGGGATTTCCACCATTTCAACGAGGTTTGAGTCGGGATTTATGCCAACAGGAACCATACCTTTCCCCTTAAACTCTTCAAGATACCTGTTATTGAATTCATACCTGTGCCTGTGTCTCTCAATAATTTCTGTCCGGCCATAAATCTTATATGACAGGGAATTTTTGCTTATCACGCATTTATAGCCTCCCAGTCTCATTGTTCCGCCCTTGTCGGTTACACTTTTCTGTTCTTCCATCAGATCGATAACAGGGTGTTTTGTCTTGTGGTTAATTTCTGTTGAATGGGCCCCTTCAAGATTCAGTACATTCCGTGCAAACTCAATGACGGCACACTGCATCCCGAGGCATATGCCCAGAAAAGGTATATTGTTCTCCCTTGCATATCTGGCAGTGATTATTTTGCCCTCAATACCCCTCGAACCGAAACCAGGTGCGACCAGAATACCTTTAAGACCTGCAAGTCGTTCATTCACATTGTCATTCGTGATTTCTTCCGAAGGGATATATTCAACATGAACGTCACACTCATTTACGGCCCCGCCGTGAATGAATGACTCGGAAATCGACTTATAGGCATCCGGAAGTTCAACATATTTACCGACCAGTCCGACCCGTACTGAGTGTTTGGGATTTTTTAGTTTATTAAGAAACTCCCGCCATTCTTTCAGTGGTGGCTCCTCATTCAAGGGAAGGGCCATTTTTCTCAGGACGGTCTGATCGAGTTTTTCATCAAGCATTTTTACCGGGACCTCGTATATGGTTGAGAGGTCAACCGATTCGACAACAGCATTTTCCTCCACGTTGCAAAAAAGGGCCACTTTTCTTTTTATATCACCGGTAAGGTTCTTTTCAGTGCGAAGGACCAGAACGTCGGGTTGTATCCCGTTTTCAAGAAGTACCTTTACCGAATGCTGTGTGGGCTTTGTTTTCAGTTCTCCGGAAGCTGATAGGTACGGGACAAGGGTAAGGTGAATTACAATGCAGTTCTGTGGTCCCAGTTCCCATTTAAGCTGCCTGACTGATTCTATATAAGGAAGTGACTCAATGTCACCAACAGTTCCTCCAATTTCGGTTATTACAATATCGAATTTGTTTCCCGACCCGACAAGCTTGATCCGTCGTTTAATTTCGTCGGTAATATGTGGAATTATCTGGACTGTTTTTCCGAGGTAGTCACCTTTTCTTTCTTTGTTAATGACAGTCTGATAAATACGACCTGTAGTAACGTTATTTGCCTGGCTTGTAGGAACATTCAGAAACCTTTCATAATGTCCGAGATCGAGATCTGTCTCGGCGCCGTCGAGGGTTACATAGCATTCCCCGTGTTCATAAGGGTTCAGAGTTCCCGGATCAACATTTATATAGGGATCGAGCTTCTGAATTGTGACTGAATAGCCTCTGGCCTGGAGAAGTTTTGCAAGTGATGCAGAAATGATCCCTTTACCCAGAGAGGATGTCACACCTCCGGTCACAAAAACATATTTTACGTCAGCCAATTTACCGAAAAATTTAAGTTTAATTTTTTCAAAAAAGAAGATTATTCGTCGAGACCTGACTGGTCAATCATTTTGACTTTCTCCTCGAGTGTTTTGATCATCTTCTTCGCATTTTCAATTTTCTCCTGCACTTCCCTTATCATAGTTTCAGCATTCGGTGATTTTGCGAAGAAGCCTATATTGTTTTCCCAGAGAACGATATCATTTTCAAGCTGTTTTATCTTTGTGAAGAATTTATCGCGCTCGTTCCTCACTTTACGTGAAGCTTTTGGATTTGATTTCAGATTGTCAAGTTTTGTCCTGTATTTAAGAATACTCTTATCCTCATCGGCAATTTTAAGCCTGTCGAATTCCTTGTTAAGGGCATTGCGGTATCTGTTTGTGATTTCCTCTTTTTTATTGAAAGGGACAAAGCCTATTTCCGTCCAACGTCTCTGAAGTTCCTTAAGTCTTTCAAAGGCAGCCTGAACATCTGATCCCGGTTCAAATTTCTCAAGTTCTTCTATGATAGCTATTTTGGCTTTCAGGTTATCCTCGTAAGATGAATCAAGGCTGGCAAAGAATTCAGCTTTGCGGTTAAAAAAGTGGTCACAGGCTCTTCTGAATCTTTTCCAGGTCTTTTCAGACTGTTTTCTTGGAACCGGACCGATTTCCTTCCATTCCTTCTGCAGCCTTATCAAAGCATCGGAAGTCGCCTTCCAGTCGGTGCTATCCTGAAGGGCCTCTGCCTGAACACATAATTCCGTCTTGAGCTGAAGATTATTAAGCTGGATTTCCTTATTGTCGGTGTAGAATGACCTTTTTTTCTCAAAGAATGCATCACAGGCTTCCCTGAATCTCTGATAGACCTTATTGTTCTGCTTCTTTGGTGCAAAGCCTATTGTCCTCCACATCTTCTGAAGGGCCACTATCTTTTCGGCTTTCTCATCAAAGTCCTTGAAACTCTTTATTTCCTGAAGATTTATTGCCTCTACCTCCTCGCAGAGTGCTATTTTGGCATCCAGGTTCTTCCTCTGGTCATCCTTCTGCTTTTCGAAATACTCGTGATGTCTTTTGTTTATCTGCGACGTAGCCTCCCTGAATCTCTCCCAGATCTCATTTTTTGATTCCTGGGGGACAGGGCCTATTTCCCTCCACTGGTTGTGGTAATCCTGAAGAGACCTGAACGCATTTACCGGATTGGGCTCCAGCAAAAGCTCTTCGGCTTTTTCGCAAAGAAGAACTTTTGCCTCGAGGTTTTTCTTCAGATCGAGGTCCCTGAGTTCCTTGTTAATCTTTATATAATCGTAAAACACTTCCACGCTGTGGTGATAGTTTTCCCACAGGTCCTTCAGGGAAGACTGGGGCACGACACCGACTGAGTGCCACTCGTTCTGGAGCGCCCGGAAATCATGGAAAGTTTTATTTATAGATTCCTCGCGGTTAACAAGATCTTTAATCTTGTCAATTATTTCATATTTCTTTTTGAGGTTCTCGTATTTTTCAGCTTCCTGAACCTTTGTATAGTCATTTTTCTTCTCCCTGTATTTTTCAAGAAGCTCTTTTACACGGTAATCGAGAGGATCGACCCAGATTTTGTAATCTTCAGGTTTCCCTCCCTCTTCAAGAAATTTTGCTTTTCGTTCTTCGGCTTCCTGCTTAATCTTTTTGCTGAACAATGTTCTTATCCGTTCAACATCGTCACGTATTTCCGAAGGAGGCCTGTTTTCTATAATGAGGGCAAGAGTTTCGACAAGCTCATTTTTGGAATAGCCCGAATAGTCGACCGGAGGAAGTTCAATTTCATCAAGCGCCTGAATTTCCTCGTCCGTTTGCTGATTTATTCCCGTAACCGCGACTTCCTTTTCAGCTTCCTCATCCACTGACTTAGCTTCTTCAGTTTCCTTCATTTCCTCCGCTGATCCGTTTTCAGCATCTGCCACAACTTCATCTGTTTTCTCAGATCTAATAGCATCTTCAGTACCGGCAGCAATTTCTTCTGCTCCGTTCTGTTCGTCCCGAACAGAGTCTTCCGGATTTTCCTTAATCATAATCAATCCCTTATGGTTCAATAATTTAAATAGAAATTCTTCCCATGATTTATCCATGGGTTTTCAGAGTACGAAAATATTGAATTATTTATTAAAACTCAAAGTTTTATCCAAAATATGAGTCGGAGAAATTCCGGAATCAGATAAGTGGATAGCCGGATTTCCAAATTTTGTGTGCTTCATTTATGACAGATTTTCAGAAATGTCCGACATTTGCTGATTAAATAATATATTTGACAGATGATTGTTAAATAATTAACAGACCACATATTTATAAAATGAAAAATTCAGATATTGTTATTTTTGCAATAGCGTTTGCAGCCCTTTCATTCAGTTTATACAGGAAATATTCTAAAAGAAATCAGACGGGGCATAAAAATGAAGGGAAAAGTGTCAGTTCAGGTTCAGTGCATTCGGTAAAGGATGATTATGAGCCGTATTCAGGTAAATAGGTCATTCCCTGTTTCTTGAAACAATATATCTCAACGGGTTTACAATCTTCTGAAGCAGACGGGTATTATCTGTCATAATTTCTGCCATACCTTGCATGTTCTGTGTGAATTCAAGCTTTTTCCCGTAGAGGGTGGTCAGTCCGGAAGGGAGCCTGAGTTCAATAATATATGAATCACCGGAGGGAACCAGGGATTTGGATTTTATGACTCCCCTCACCATTCCGAATTCAAGATAAGGGAATCCGCTCAGCTTTATATTTACTGTCTGACCGGCATTCACTTTTCCCGACCTGTTCATCTTAAGATTTATCCTTCCCACATAATCACCCGGATCAAGAGGAATGATGCTGAGAACCGGTTCGTCCCTGGCCACAGTCTGATTCTCACTCCAGTACCTGGTAAAAGTAACCACTCCGTTAACAGGAGAAACGATGGTATAAGTGTTTTCCCATATTTTAAGCTGTGCAATAAAATTAAGGAAGGATTCATTAAGGACAGAAATATACTTCTCCCTGTTTTCAGCCCTGCTGATACTATAATCCTGAAGAAGCTGCTTTTTCTCGGCAAGTTCTATTGATTTTGCGGATTGATCGAGCCTGACCTGCTGAAGTTCAATATTTATCTTAAGCAGAGACTGAAGAGATTTTTCCAGTTCACTTTCGGAATAGACTCCGGTGGCATAAAGAACAGAATCTCTTTTGTATTTTTTTGTTTCTATCCTTTGATTTTCAGCATACAATCTCTCTTTTACCTCTATCCTGCCTATATAGGCTTTTATGCCATCTATTTCTTCGGAAAGCGATTTAATCTTGTTCCCATAAAAATCATTCACAACAAAATTGTTATAATCTGAAAGGCTTTTGCAAAAAGCGCCCCAGTAATTCTGGATTTCTCCCAGCCTGTCAAGCAAGGGAAGAGATGAAAGCTGAATAGTTTCAGGCCTGGTTACGGTATCGGTCAGTTGTCGCAGCGTTCTGACCTGATCCACGGAAGCTGTTGTTTCCAAGACTGCAATTAGCTGACCTGCCTTTACCTGCTCCTTATCCTTTACATACAGCCTCTGTATCCTTCCCGTAATTTTCGAGACCATTGTAACCGGGGGATTCACAGTAGTGACTTCCACAGGTGCCGTAATGATGTCGGGATACTTTACAACCCACAGGAAGATTATAAAAATGAGAAAAACTGACAAAATCACTGTGTTTCCCCGCTTTACTATTGATGACGGGGGATTTCCCATTATATCGTTGACAGATTCTGAATAAGCAATATCGTACTTTTTTTTGTCCATTTTCATTCAGTTTCCAAGTTCAAGCTGGTTTTTGACGAGATTGTAATATTCCCCCCGTTTTTCGATAAGACTTTCATGAGTGCCGGTTTCAACGATCTCTCCCTTGTTCATTACAACAATAAGGTCTGCATTTTTCACTGTGCTGAGCCTGTGAGCCACGATAACGGCGGTCTTACCTTTGAAGAATCCTGAAAGGTTCTCGACAATTGCCCTTTCAGTATTTGCGTCAAGAGAGTTTGTTGCTTCGTCAAAGATCAATATGTCAGGATCCTTATAGACAACCCGTGCAATAAGCAGTCTCTGTTTCTGGCCCTCACTGAGTCCATGCCCGTTTGCGCCGATTTTTGTATTATAGCCAAGCGGAAGCGATTCTATGAATTCCCTGATATTGGCGATCTCGGCAGCCTTTATCATACGGTTTTCATCAACCGGTTCCGAACCAGGAGCAATGTTTCCGGCTATGGTATCGGGGAACAGGTATCCATCCTGCATGACTGCACCTACTTTTCTTCTCCATAGTTTAAGGCTGATTTTCGAAAGGTCGACACCTCCCACGCTGATTTTGCCACCGACAGGTTCGTAGAAACCAAGTATCATTTTCAGCAAGGTTGTTTTTCCGCTTCCGCTAACACCAACAATTGCAGTAGTTTTGTTTTCCTCAATAAGCAGTGAAGTATTTTTCAGGGCATAGGGAGATCTTGGTCCTTCATACTGGAACGACAGGTCTTTAATACTGATGGTTTTTTCTGATGGCATCTGTGTTACCTTATTTTCGGGTACCGGTTCTTCATCCGTCATACCGTGCACTTCTGCAAGCCTGTCAAGGCTCATTGATGCATCCTGGGCTGTCCGGAAAAAGCCTATTATCTGGCTTACCGGAACATTCATCTGCCCGATTATAAACTGAACGGCCAACATCATACCCAGTGTCATATCCCCTTTCAGAACCGCAGTTGCCGAAATAACAGTAATCAGAATATTCATCATTTCATTTATAAGGGTCGCACCGGCCGACTGATACTGAATAATCCCAAGACTTTTGACTTTAAGTCCGAACAATGCAGCCTGGTTGTTTTCCCAATCCCAACGCTTGCTCAGCTCACTTTGGGTAAGCTTGATTTCCTGCATGCCGTTTATTAAGTGGATAAGTTTCGAGATTGCAGCAGACATCTCACGAAATCGCTGGTTATCAAGTCGTTCTCTCGATTTCATAAAAAGCGAGACCCAGGTTACATAAAGAATGGTGCCTGCAAGAAAAATCAGAAATATCTTCCAGCTGAACATTGCAAGGACAATGCCGAAGACAAGAAGGTTTACAAATGAAAAAAGTATACTGAGACTGGCCGAAGTAAGGAATTCCTCAATCCTGTTATTGTCTTCAACCCGTTGCAGAATATCACCCGTCAGTTTTGTATCGAAAAATGCTATTGGCAATGACATCATTTTATGAAGAAACCCCGAAACGATTGCCACATTAACTCTTGAACCTATATGCAGAAGTATCCATCCCCGTACAAACTCTACCGACATTCTTCCCAGAACGAGCGACAACTGTGCAAAAAGGATGAGGTAAATAAATCCAATGTCGCTATTGTTGATCCCGACATCTATTACCGAACGGGTGAGAAAGGGTATTATAAGTTGTATAAGGCTGCCGACAAAAAGACCGATAAAAAGCTGTCCTACATATTTCTTGTAAGGCCTGAAATACTCAAGAAGGAACCTGAATCCGCCCTTTTTCTCAGGCTGGTCGTCTTTTTCATACAGTGCAGGTGTAGGTTCCATGACCAGTACGAGCCCGGTTTTCTTGCCGTCAATAACCGAATGTGACCAGCCCTTTTCAAAAGTCTGCCTGGTGTATTTTACCAGACCGGAGGCCGGATCAGCAACCCACACCTTGCCATTCTTTATCTTATAAACAACAATAAAATGCTTTTGCTGCCAGTGAACAATGCATGGAAGTGTAACTTTCTGCTCTAGCAGATCAAAATCCAATTTTGCGCCCAGAGTTTTAAATCCTATTGAATCAGCTGCTTCCGACAATCCAAGGAAAGACACTCCCTCACGTGTTATAAAGCATCTTTTTCTGAGAAAATCGAGGGAGAAATTCTTTTTATAAAATCCCGCGATCATTTTTAGACACGCGGGACCACAATCCATGGCATCGTATTGTTTTACAAATGGGAATAACATTTTCCGGTCTCTTTCCGTTTTAGTTAGATTAGTAGGTCATAATGATAAGTAAAGATATTTATTTTAAGATAACATTGTATTTCGTTGATGACATGACTGACTGAGATTTCAGTAAGACATGCATCCGACGAGAAATATTATATTTGTCAACTTATTACAGGAAACACAATCAGCCATTGTTCCGGAAATTTTCAGATAGCGCAATAATTGAAGGTATCCGCCGCCAGGATGAAAAGATACTCAACTGGCTTTATGACAATTACATGGAGCAGGTGCGACATCATGTTCTTCGCAACAGCGGCTCTGAAGCAGACGTTCATGATGTTTTCCAGGAGTCAATAATAGCACTTTACAGACAAATCACTGAAAACCATCTGAACCTCACAACTGATCTCAAGGGTTATTTCTTCGGAATTGCCAGGAACATCTGGAGTTCACAGTTGAGAAAGAAGATGCCAAATACAGCAATAGATTCAGATACGCCCGACAACTCGGCCTTGGATGAGGCCGGGGACAAAATCCTTGAAAGGATCATAGCAAGAGTATTTAACATGCTCAGCGATGATAACAGAACAATTCTTACGCTTTTTGCAGAGGGTCTTTCATTTCAGGAGATTGCCGAGGAAATGAACCTCAAGAATGAAACATATGCAAGAAGAAAGAAATACCTAAGCAAGGAAGCCTTACTCGATCTGATGAGGGAGGATCCTGAATACCTTGATTATCTGGGCTTGATGTAGGTAAACAAAATTGTGGCGACGATCATTAAAGCAAGGGCAATATAAGCTATTGAAAGGCCTTTGTTTTGGTACAGTGGGGCATTATCCCCGTAAATTACCAGCGACGACCAGAAATAGGGATGGGATCTGAGCATATCGGCTTTCTCAAGATAATCGAGCCGGGCTTTCCTGAGGGCATCACTTTTTGACATCCCACGTTTAAGCCGGGTGTAAAAATCCTTTATGATCTCTGTACCTGACCAGTCTTCAATTTCCCATATTGACATTATAACTGACTGGCTCCCCGAATAGGCAAACCCTCTGGCCAGGCTAAGGATACCCTCTCCTGAATGGAGCTTACCATTTCCTGTGTTGCATGAACTAAGTATGACCATCCTGGCTTTCAGGGGCAAGCCATAAACCTCCCATGTATTCAGGTTTCCGTCATCAGCCGAATCACTTACCTGGTAAAAAAGCATCTTTGAGTACATAGGATACTGATCATTCAGGACTGTATGCATGGCGAGATGTATTATGTCATAGTCTCCGGCAACTGATTTGAAAACCGACTCAGTTGCTTTGTCATTTATATATAGCTTTCCTTTAGTAATATCGGCAACGTATTGTGCCTCTGTCCTCGCGAATGGAAGATCGGAAAGGGAAGACACACCGGCCTGCCGGCTTCCAAGTATTGAGTCGACGTCAATAGTGCCCGTGTATATAGGGGCAAAAGCCACAACCTTATTCCGAGAGGAATTGTCTTTGGTTTTTGATTCGGCAAGGTAGGTTGCCGAATAGGTGTATGAAATCCTGTATTCATTTAAGAGGTAGGATATACCGCTGAATTGTGAAGAAGCTTCCGGACTCATTCCGACAGGTATGGCCTCAAACGGCAAATACGACAGTATGTTATCAGGTGATATCAGAAGCCTGTCGGAAATGAAATATTTTTTAACCGGTTCAACAAGAGTATTGAAAAGAATGCTGCCAGCTTTCATGAACCTGTTAAAATCCGATTTTGCATTATTTCCGGGAGATGATACCAGCTCACGGAATTCTGTGACATTATTAAAGAAAGCAGTATCAATCGGGACAGTGACCAGCTGCATGTACTTTTTGTTTTTAAGAAATATGTAAAGTACACTGTCGGAAACGACATAGCTTAGATAAGTTGTTCTCCCTCCCATGATATCAGGAACCTTATCGGAACTGACAACGCTTGTATTGTATTTAATCATGTAATAATCAGGATATTGCTCCTCCAGAATTTTTACAAGTGAATCACGTCTCTTTATTGAATTCAAAACCAGGTTCTTCCATTCTGTCACCATTGCCAGATCAGGATTTGAGATGGAATTCTCCTCTTCAATCCTGGCCTCATAGAAGCTTATTTCAGCTTTCAGCTTTCTTTCAAGTTCGGCAATGTCGGGGGGAATATGAAACTGAGTAGCCTTCAGCTCGCGTGTGGAAGCCAGAAGTCCTGCCACCTTGCTCTTTTCGGAATAGACGAAAGCCTTTTCAAGAAAACCTTTGTCATGTGTCAGCTTATAGCAAAGATCGAAATCGCGCATTGCATAAAGATATAAATCGCGAAACCGGTCACCAAGGATAAGACGGCTTTCATCCTCACTTATATTGATCCTCACCCTGTCGATCAGTCCGATAACTGCTTCTGCTGTAGCGGCAGCTGCAAAAAGATACTTCCTTTCCGTCGTCTTGGTATAGATATTCCACAGGGCGTTGTATTTTGCCCTGAGTAGTTTAATTGACCACTGAGTCGCTTCAACAGATGTGAAATCAGGGTTTTCTGTTTCAGGGACATAATTCATTCCGGCAACTCCGCGAAACAGAAGACCCTGAATTAACTTCAGGGCTTTCTCCGGAAAACCATTATCGTCAAGAGCGAGGGCATATCCAACCATGATCGAATTAGAAAGCTGAACATCATCCGGATTATTAAATGCATATACGGAACATTTTTCGTAAAGCTGAAGTGATTTCTTAAGATCTATACGGTAGTTTCGAAGATAATCGGCGTAGTTTTTAAGAACCTCAAAATAGCTTCTTGACCCTTCACCGTAAAATGATCTTGCCTTACTCAGGGAACTGAGAAGCAATTTATTTCCTCTGTCAGTTTTTCCGGCATCGCCCAGAATAATGGCAAAACTGTTAATTAAATTTAAGGCCAGTGTTGAATTCGAAGATTTTATTTTACTGAAGCCCCTGTTAAAATACTCTTCTGATTTTGTTTCCATCCCAAGAAAATAACAGGTGGCTCCGAGACTGTTAAGAAGGTTAATGTAATTTATGTCTTCAGAAAGATGGTATTGCCTGTAAAGCGATTCAGCCTGTTCAAAATACAGTTTTGCCTTGGAATAATCCGACAACCATGTATAACATACTCCGATATTCATATAAAGGACGGCAACATCCGGGATCTTGCTTTCATCAGCCTTATTTGTAAGATTCAGGGCCGCATTGCCATATGAGATAGCTTTACGGTAGTCGTTAAGATTGAGATATGCAGTTACAAGTGATGAGAGTCCGCTTATAAGACGGGGATCATTAGTCCCGAACAATTTTTTCTCAATCTCCAGGGATCTGAGAATTGCTTCAGCCATACGCCGGTAATCTCCTATTGAATAATATGCCAGGCCCATATTAAAAAGACACTTTGCCTGGATCTCATCATCGGTCTTCATTTGATCCCGAATTGAGGAAGAAAGCCGGAACCAGTTCAATGCCTCGCCTGCTTTGTTCTTTAAAAGGTAGTATATCCCAACAGAATATTGTGCTGTCGACGTTTTAAGATTGCTGTGATTACCTGCCCTGAGTTCTTCCAGAATCTCGTTCAGAAGAATACCTGACTTTACTGAATCTGCTGAATTAAAGGAAATCAGGATAGCTTTTATAAGGTTATCCAGACGCTCATCTCCTTTAGTGCCGGGATCAGTCTGGAACATTTCCGTGTTTAAAGAGCCAGGTGCCGCGTCAGTACCAGGTGCGGTGTCGTTCACAGCACTGACTGTCATCACATTGCTTAAGCAAGCCAGCATTATCAAAACCAATCTTCGTCGAATTTCCGGCATCGTGGTGCGGTTAAGCTGATTTTTCATTCCCCTTCCCAGAACGCAAGTTTACAAAAAATGTCAAAATAATTAATTATACGACTGAAATTTACTTTTTGTAAGTGACTGATAATCTTTATCTAAGAATTTTTTTAAAAAAAAGTTGATTTTTCATTGTCACAAAACAGCCTTTTCCGACATGATACAGAAAATTGAGACTTTGAAAATGAATTACCCGATTTAATAATATCAACGATTAAAAACAGAAAAAAAATGAAAAACATGAACTTAAACAGCATCGAAGAGAGTCTTAACGCTTATGCTCTTACAGTTGAAGAAATGATATGTGTAAAAGGCGGTGACATGGGAGAACCTATAATTCTGCCATCAGTTCCTCCGGTTAAAATCTGAAGGTTGTTGTCAAAAACATAATTGTTCTTTATCAAAGGATAATATCTGCCTTATTTGAAAGGTTTTCCAAATAACTGAGTATTTCTGTCGTTTATCAGAATACTCAAGGGTTGATGGCTAAAAGAACCGCTGTTGCCGGCTGATGCCTGCAATTCGGGAGAAAAGTAATGATATCATCATGACTGCCTGATTGTATCACGTGATATTATTACTTGTATGACGACATAGAGATTATATTGTGCGGAATTTTTTTGCATTCTGATATCGAGGCTCAGGTTCATGACATTAAATTGTCGGAAGGCTGGTGGGATCGTTGATACGAGTCGGAATATCATGAGAGTGTGATTTGTGAGCGGGTTTTAATAATCGCTTTGTAGTAAAAATATCTGGTTTAGCGGATATTAAATTTGAAATACATTATATATGAAAACGATCGATTTTTCTTATTTCATCGAAAGGTACATTGCCGGAGAGATGGATGAAGCTGAAAAGGAATGGTTCAGCAAAGAGCTCGAGGGCAATAAGGAACTGAGGAAGGAAGTGGATCTTCGCCGCAGGACTGATGCGGTGCTGCAGAATCAAAACATCCTGAATCTCAGATCGAAACTGGCGGCAATAGAAAAGCAGCGGGCGGAACGGGCAACTGAAATATCCGTAACAAGACGCAGATCAGGAATAAAATACGCTGCTGCAGTTGCCACGCTGCTGATTACCGCAAGCAGCATTTTATTGCTGCAGCCAAGAAGAATGACAGGTTCAGAAATCATCGAGAAGTATTACAGGCCTTATGAAGCTTCATCAACAACAAGATCCGGAGCCCTTGTGTCGTCCGAAGATTACAACACAGCCCTGGAATATTATAAAATAGGTGATTTCAGGCAGGCTGCGGTTTATTTCAGCAAAGTCCTGAACAGTGAGCCTGCCAATATGGGATCTGTATTGATGAATGGAATCTCAAACTATGAAATTAAAAACTATCCTGAGGCTGAAGGCTCATTTAAAAAGGTCATTGCCGATGATAACAACTATTTTGTGGATCATGCCCAATGGTATCTGGGCCTGTGCTATATACAGACAGGAGAAACACAAAAGGCCATGGACCAGATGTCAATAGTTGATAAATCCAGAAGCATTTATTCCAAAAAAGCAAGAAAAATACTCAGAGCTCTTAAATAAGAAATTAAAAGAAATAGCAATGTTTGACGTTTCCGGATATGGTGCTGGAGTACAACGTGAGCCAGCTGATCAAGCCAGGGAGCCTTTCAGAAATGACGACGCGTTCATGCAGCGCATCTCTGATTGCCCTTCGGTTCTTTCAGGGCTTTCACGGGAAATGAGAACCAGAATGAACGCTATAGTCGCATTTTCGTTTCTTTTGAAAAAACCTGACGCTACGACAAAGGAAAGAGAAGATTTCAGCAATATGATCTTTGCATCGTGTGAACAGATAATATCCATGTTTGACAATTTTCTCGATTCGGCAATCATTGATGCAGGTAATTTTAAAGCCGAACCGGTAATATGCAATCCCGATCAGTTGTTCAGCGATATTTTCAGGGAATTCCGGGAAGAGATAAAAAATGAACCCGGCGAAGATCTCGTCTTTTTGTTTGAAACACCTGAAATTCAGTGTGGCAATTGTCTTATTGATGCAAACAGGTATTCGAGGATTGTACGGAGTCTTTTTCACCTTGCACTGTATAATACAAAATCAGGCTACATAAAGGCAGGTTATTATCTAAGGGATAATAATCTTACCTTTTATATTCTGGACACTGGCCAGGGCTATTTCAAATGCAGCGAATTCTTTAGCAGTGAGAATCTTACAAAATCGATGGCTAAATACAATGATGTGGTTCTGGCAGTGAATATTTCCCTTGTACGAAAACTTCTCCGGATTATGAACGGATCGGTCGTTATTGAAAGCAACAGGCTGACAGGATCAGGCATTTATGTCTCAATACCAGTTTCAGGCTCCTGTAATGAAGACACTGTAAATAAACATCTTAACACCATTAATACTATCTGATACCAGATTATCTTCCCAATCAATGTCTGAATTCCAATAGTGAGTGGAAGCAGCTGCCTCGTAAGGCAGCTGCTTTTTTAATTTCCGGAGTATTCGATTATCTTGACTTCAGTCCTCCTGTTAAGTGCCCTTCCCTCCGAAGTTATATTATCTCCCACAGGAGAAGCATTTCCGTATCCCTTGTATGCGAGCCTTCCGGCAGAAACACCATTTGCGACCAGATAATCCACGACTGAAAGGGCCCTCTTTTCCGATAACATAAGATTATGTTCGTCAGTACCTGTCGCATCGGTATAACCCGATATTTCCACTTTCAGCTGTTTATTATCTTTAAGAAGGCTGCAAAGCCTGTTCAGTTCGGTCAGAGATTCTTTTTTAAGCTGCCATGAGTCGATCTCATAAAACACATTTGAAAGAAGCATCTTCTCTCCCACCCTGAATGGACTTAAGAGTATTTTCTTTATGAAAGGTTCCATTGCCGAATGTTTTCCTTCAAACGTAAAGTTCTCAGAATAGAAAAGATAGCCTTTTTTGCTTACACTTAATCCATAATTGAACCCTGATGGCAGACAAACCAGAAAGTTTCCGTTATCATCAGTTGAATTGCTGACGACAGTTTTCCCCGAGGAGAGGTTTACCAGTTCATATTCAGCAATCAGCATTTTCCCTGTCACTTTATCAGTGACATTTCCTTTGAGATAAGCAACCGGATCGGGCCTGACTGCATCATAAAGCTGGAAAGTGTATATATTTTTCCCTTCATTTGCTTCTCTTTGAGATGAAAAATATGCTTTCTGACCGCCCGATTCAATTGTCAGTCCCATCTCATCATTGTAAGTATTGATTGGATATCCGAGGTTTACCGGTTCTGACCAGGTGGTGTCGTCATTCATTCTTGAAAAGTAAATATCCAGTCCACCCATGCCCACCCTTCCGTCTGATGAAAAATACAGTGTCCTGCCGTCGAAATGAATAAAGGGGGAGATCTCGTCACCGGATGTATTAATGGTATTTCCAAGGTTTTTCGGGACTGACCACTTTCCGTTCTGCTTATAAACCGAATACCACAGGTCTTTTCCCCCTGAACCACCGGGCCGGTTACTGGAGAAGAAGAGCATTTTGCCGGCTGCATTTACCGAAGGCTGTGTCTCCCAGTATCGGGTATTTACAGGGCTTCCGAGGTTAACAGGAATTGACCATTTCCCGTCATGCAGAGATGAAAAGTATATGTCGCAGCTGCCGAGTCCGCCGGGCCGGTCACAAGCCGTGAAATACATATAGGTTCCGTCTGACGAAAGACTCTGTGCCCCTTCATTCTGGCTGGTATTCAGCGGAGCACCTGCACTGACAGCATTCTGCCATTTTTTGTCCTTAAGGTAGCTTATATAAAAGTCTTCCTGCGAGTAATTACCCCTGCCCTGATTGGATTTTTCCTGCTTTATCTGCCGCGTGAACATAAGTGTCTGTCCGTCAACAGTTATTGATGGCCAGTATTCATCATCAGAAGTATTAATGCCGTCGCCTACACTCACCGGGTTGAAAGGAACGGGGTTCTTCATAGCTGTAATGGCAAACTCACAGTTCTTAACGTTCTTCTCTGCCAGTTCCCTGTTCTTTTCAAGGATGTTTTTCTGTTCCAGATATACTTTGTAATGCACGAGAGCCCGTGAGTAGTCACCTGAATAAAGTTCCGAGTTCGCGAGTGGGAAAAAGACCTGAGGCCAGGCGAGCGAGTCTAACCTTACTGCTTTCTGATAGTTTAGTGCAGCCTCATTATAGCGCTTTTGCTTTGCCAGCAGTTCTCCAAGCATTAAATAAGCTTCATAAAAATCACCATCAGCCTGGATGGCCTGATTGAAAAAATGTTCGGCATTTGCATAATCGATGTAATCGAATGCAGTCTGGCCCATTTTGTACGCCTTGAGAGCTTTGGAAGAAGTAGTATGGTATTTTTGTGAAAACGATTTCTCCGTGAAAATAAAGGTCAGAATTAACAATATGGCGGATATCATCATTTTTCTCATATGATCAGGGAATATGCATATATTTATGAGCCTGAAGCGATATTTTCCACCAGGGATTCTTTTTAACATATTCAACAATTTCAGGAACAATGATATCGAACCTTCCCCATTCCGGCTGCAGGAACAGCCTGCAAGATGGTCCGACCATTTTTCTATGCCTTTCAGCCCAATTAAAGTCATCCCTGTTTTCAATAATTACTTTTAGTTCATCAGCTACATTACAGATGTCGCCGACAGGAGGCATATTCTTTTTCGGGGAAAGACATATCCAATCCCATGTCCCGGTCAGCTGGTATGCACCTGACGTTTCAATAAACGTGCAGATTTTATACTTTTTGAGTCCCGAGCATAAATAATCAAGGTTCCAGAGAAGTGGTTCCCCTCCGGTGACCACTACAGATTTCGTGCCGGATCTGACCGCATTGTTGATGATCTTATCTGTTTCGACCAGTGGAAACATATCAGGATCCCATGAAAAGCGTGAATCACACCAGTTACATCCAACATCGCAGCCGCCAAGTCTTATGAACCAGGCCGCCTCTCCGGCATGATATCCTTCGCCCTGAATTGTATAGAATTCTTCAACAAGAGGCAACATAAAACCCTCAGGATAACTTTTTTCCCTTAATTCCATGTTTCAAAACGTTTTATTAAATCATTTATTTTCCGAACAACAGATCATAATCGACAGATTTGGCCTTACTTAACCATTCTTCAGGGATTATCTTCCAGTTGTTGTAAGCAAATGGACGAACAGTGCCTTTTTTCTCAAGATCTTTCAGGATGTAATATCTGAGGTCCTTTTCGGTTGATTTGACAAGACGCCGTGGAAGTTCCTCCCCTGGGATACCCGCACCTGCTGTCAGATGACCACCGCCTCCGTTCCCGCGGTATGAATTTATTGCAACAGAATAAACCCTGTCATTTTCAAATGGTCTGCCATCTGAAAAAGATTTTATCACAACTCTGGTTCCTTCTTTCCTTCTTACATCCACAGTGTAATCGATTCCGACCGCTGAATCAAAATTGTACGGCTGATTCCTTAACCATGCCTCACCGTTCCTTATGACAGGCCTGCCCTTATCATCGAGCCTGAATTTAAGAAGATGATCATCAGGGCCTTTCATTGTATTGAGCCAGTCAGCATATGAAAACTCAAGATATCTTTTTATTTCGGAACCGCTCATTTCCATCGTGTACAGAAGATTCTCAAACCTGTATAGCTTGAACATATCACCAACAGTTACAGGGCCGGCAGTAATGCTTACGTCAAATGAAAGAGGGGCTGCAAATGAAATATCGGCCCCGGTAATGGCAAGTTGTATCGAATGAATCATGTCGACAAATGGAGATGATCCAAAGTATGATTCTCTCGTACTTATAGTTGCCTCAGAGACGGCAATCTTCCTGTTCACGTAATCGAGCAGGGTGTTCTTCTGTCCCTCAAATTTCTTCACGAATCCCGGATCAGGTCTGAAATTTCTGACATCAATCAGTTTCCCCGTGATTTGTTTTCGGAGATGTCCGTTTCTCTTATCCTTTGAAAACCGAACATCAGCCCGTCCGATCTTCTCAGCTCTGCTTCCGGCTTCAAGAACCATAACCGAGTCGCCTTCAGAGTTGACTATCTTTCTGTTTATTACATTATGGTTATGACCGCAGAGGATAATATCAAATCCCGGGACATCATGGGCTATCCTGTACGCGCCGTTTTGCTCATTATGGCTTCCTGCATTCCCGCCGTTGTCCGGTTCATCCCAACCGGTATGGAACAACCCGATAACAATATCCGGTTTTTTGCTGCGTATTTCGGGCATATACTGAATTGCAGTTTCATAAAGATCCCTGAATTCAATCCCTGAATAAAGTTCGGGAGGAAGCCATCCGGGAATTCCGGTTGTGATCAACCCAAGGACTGCTATTTTCATTCCATCCTTTTCGATAATGGTATACGGTTTGAAATAAGGCTTGCCTGTTTCGGTGTTTACAGCATTTGCTGCAAGCAGCGGAAATTCATATTCGCCAGCGAGCCTGTCGTAGACCGGATGGCCGGCTTCAATATCATGATTGCCCACAGTTCCTGCATCATAGCCCATGTAATTCATTGTTCCGGCATTAATGTGCTGCGACACCGTATCAATGAAATTGGAATAATATACAGTTGGTTGTCCCTGAAGATTGTCGCCATCATCAAGAAGTATAACCGTTTTGTTCTCCTCCCTGACTTTCCTGACATACGATAAAATCCCGGCCAGAGAGACATCTGTTTCCTTCTTCTCGATAAAATCGTAGGGCAATATCACCCCGTGGACGTCAGTTGTATAAAGGACAACGACTTGTCTGTCGGGCTTGACAGAACACGATACAAGGGTCGTGAAAAATAAAAATATGATCAGATATTTCAATTCGGCTTTCATGTTTATAAAACTTTAAAATCAGACCTGAATTAAGACCGTAAACATAAAAAAGAATATTTACTTTCGGTGTCACAATTTAGTGTTAAAGATCAATTAACGGACCATTGTTCAAAAACAGACAAAAACGGATAATACATGGTACTTACCGGATTGGAACAGATCAGAATGACCTTTCCCTCAGAACTGAAAGGAAAGAATGTCGGAGTTTTATGCCATGCTCCCAGTATAACATCCGATTTCATACATATAACAGACCTGCTGATAAGCAGCAGGGAGTGCAGGCTCGTTTCAATTTTCGGACCTCAGCACGGACTTTTCGGGCAAACGCAGGACAACATGATCGAATGGAGCAGCAGTATTCATCCCGAGTTCGGAATACCGGTTTACAGCCTTTACGGGGAGCACAGGAAACCGACCGGTGAAATGCTGAACGGCCTTGAAGCATTTATTGTGGACCTTCAGGATGTAGGAGCCCGGTTATATACATATATTTGGACTGTCAAACTATGCATGGAAGCCTGTGCAAATGCCGGCATTCCTGTTTGGATACTCGACAGGCCCAATCCGGTGGCAAAGCTTCCGTTCGACGGTCCGGTGCTTAAGGAAGAATATTTCACTTTTGTAGGTGGAGCCTCAATTCCACTCTGCCACAGGATGACAATCGGAGAAATGGCTTTGTGGATAAAGGGAAAGTACCTTCCGGAATGTGATCTCAGGATTGTCTGGATGAAGAACTGGCATAGAAGTTCTTTGTTCAGTGAAACAGGTCTGCCCTGGGTCCTTCCTTCACCAAATATGCCGACACTTCAGACAGCTCTGGTGTATCCGGGGACTGTCCTTTCGGAAGCCTTGAATTTATCGGAAGGAAGAGGCACAACAATCCCTTTCGAACTGCTTGGAGCCCCATACGTGAATACATCCGGGCTTATGAAAAACCTGTTGTCAAGGAATATTCCGGGGTGCGCATTCAGAGTACATAATTTCATACCCACTTTCAACAAATATTCCGGTCAGTTTTGCAACGGATTTCAGATACACGTCACAGATCCTTCAGTTTACCGGCCTGTGGCAACGGCTTACGAGATCTTCGATGCAATTTTGGAGACCTCGCCCGAAGGTTCACTGAAATTCAATCCGCCTCCGTACGAATATGAATACAAACTTATGCCATTTGATATCCTCTCGGGAGATTCGGTTATGAGAGATTCCCTGGCCGGCCGAATCGATCCAAAAGTTGAATTTCAAAGGTGGGAAAGCGAGATATCTGAATTCACGGATGAATTCAGACAGGTTGCCTGTTATAAGGAATGATACCCATCAGTAAATACTGCCGGATTTCTTTCTTACCGAACTCACAAGCTTCTCAATAAGCTGCTGGGGAAAGATGGGCTTTACAATATAATCATCAAATCCCGAGGAGGCAATTTTCTCCCTGTCACCAAGAAGGCTATAGGCAGTCTGGGCTATAATTATGACGTCTTTGCGGAACTCTCTTATTTTTCCGGCGGCTCCGTAACCGTCGATGAAAGGAAGCTGAATATCCATAAGGATTATATCGATTCCAGGGTCAGATTTTGCAATATCAATAGCTTCCTTCCCGTCGCATGCACTCAGGAGAACGGCCCCTGTCCTTTCAAGTATCTTATTCAGATACAAACGACTGGAAACGTCATCTTCCACAATAAGGATTTTTTTGGTCCGGAGATATTCATTTTCCATATTGAACCGGTTTTATTCAAACAATCCTTCATCACGCAGAAGCAGCAATATTGCAGACTGAGGAACTACCACATATTTTTCCTTGTTGAACTCAATCTCAATAGCACTGTTCTGCAGATATACTGCCTGATCGCCTTCTTTTGGCTGGAGCGGAACATATTTGGGCTCATCGGCACGGCTTTTCCATGGCTCATCGCTGTCGTTGACAGTTGGAATAGGATAACCGGGCCCCACCTTAAGGACATATCCCACCTGTACCTTCTCATTCTCATTAACTCCCGGAGGCAGGAAAAGACCGCTTTTGGTCTTTGACTGCGGCACTTTGGGTTTTATCAGAATCCTGTCCCCTATCACGATCAGCTTCTGAAGGTCTTTTTCATCAAGTAATACACTCATTTCTGACATCCGTTTAGGCAAAAATATCATTTTTAACTTTAATCAGAAACCGTCTTTCAATATTTGGTTAATATTGCACACAGATATGAACGCCGGATCTTCATCTTTATTTTACAAATGGAAACCGATGCTTACCTGACAATAAAATCGCCATCTGAGGGTCTGTACAAGGAAAAAGGGAGCAGGTTTATCTCCTATGCATTCCCTGTTACAACACAGGAAGACATAAAGACACATCTTGAGACAATCAGGAAACAGCATCATGCGGCAAGACATCATTGCTATGCATGGATGCTTGGATGCAGCAGGGAGAACTTCAGGGCAAATGACGACGGTGAACCATCAGGAAGTGCAGGCAAACCAATCCTTGGTCAGATAAATTCATTCAATTTAACAAATGTCCTTATAGTCGTTGTAAGATATTTCGGCGGAAAGCTTCTTGGGGTCCCCGGCCTTATCAACGCCTACCGGACAGCGGCTGAATCAGCTATCAGGAATTCCGAAATCATAAGAAGTGTTGAGCTTGAACATTTTGAAATTGAATTTCCATATTCGTCACTTAATGATGTAATGAAAATATTAAAGGATGAGGATGTTGACCATGCAAAGCAGAAGTTTGAGATGGTATGCTCAATAACAGTGAACGTCAGGCCGTCAGAAACAGAAAGAATAAAAGGTCTGTTCTCAAGGATCGTGGGTTTAAAAATTCTGCCTTCAGGTGAAGGTGGAAAATGATGTTCCCCAAAAGTTGTTAATTAATTATCAACATGCCACAAACCGGAGCCATTTCATAAGTAAATTTGATAGTATTCGCAACAGGCCTTTTCAAAATCATATCATGATGAAAAACAAGAGTTTAGTATCGATCGATGATCTTACCACAGATGAGATCATGAAGATACTTGATGATGCTGCTGAATTCGAGAAAAATCCTGTCCAGGACCTCCTTCTCGGAAAGGTAATTGCAACTTTGTTCTTTGAGCCTTCAACCCGTACCCGTTTAAGCTTCGAAAGTGCAATAAGCCGCCTTGGCGGTAAGATTGTCGGATTCTCGGATGCCGGAGTATCAAGTGTCTCAAAGGGAGAAACCTTGCACGACACAATAAAAATGGTCAGCAGTTACAGTGATCTAATTGTAATGAGGCATCCGATTGAAGGAAGTGCCCGGTATGCAAGTGAGATCTCTCCTGTCCCCATCATTAACGCCGGCGACGGGGCAAACCAGCATCCTACCCAGACCCTCCTTGACATGTATTCCATCCGTAAAACCCAGGGGACGCTTGACAATCTTAATATTTTCATGGTCGGCGACCTCAAATACGGAAGGACCGTACATTCACTGATGATGGCAATGTCGAGATGGAATACGACATTCAATTTTATTTCTCCCGAGGAACTCAAAATGCCGGAGGAATTCAAGCTTTACCTTGACAACCTCGGATTGAAGTATTACGAACATCTTGACTTTACCGATATCATCTCAAAGGCAGATATTATCTACATGACCAGGGTACAGAGGGAGAGATTTTCAGATCCAATTGAATATGAGAAGGTTAAAAATGTCTATGTGCTTAAGAATTCAATGCTTGCAAACACCAAGCCCAACATGAGGATACTGCATCCTCTGCCAAGGGTCAATGAAATTCATACTGACGTTGATTCAAACCCGAAAGCTTATTATTTTGAACAGGCTTTAAACGGAGTATACACGCGTCAGGCCATACTTTGTTCACTTTTGGGAATTAAATAAAGCATAACATGAAAGAACCCAAACAGCTAAGCGTAAGCGCTATTCAAAACGGAACAGTCATCGATCACATTCCGGCAAAAAACCTGTTCAAGGTAATTTCGATCCTTGGCCTGGATCACATTGATAATCAGATTACTTTCGGCACAAATCTTGAAAGCAAAAAATTAGGAAGAAAAGCAATCATAAAGATCTCCGACAAGTTTTTTGAGGATGCCGATATAAACAGAATTGCACTGGTTGCCCCGGATGCAAAACTTAATATTATCAGGGATTATGAAGTCGTTGAGAAAAAGGTTGTTGAAGTACCTGATTCCATCGTCGGAATTGCCAGATGCATGAACCCAAAATGCATTACGAATTTTGAACAGGTAACCACAAGGTTCAAGGTTGTTTCAAAGAAAAATGTGGCACTCAAATGCCATTATTGTGAAAAGATTACAACACAGGAGAATCTACACATAATCTGAATTCAGCGAAGCCTGTCGTAGGAGCGGACCAGATCATCATCTTTTCTTATGCCCCGGTGAGCCAGCAGGCAAAGAACCGACACTGCAAAGGGTATAAACATCCTCAATCCCGGGATAACCGACACTTCATAGCGGCCGGTTATATATATTATATAAAATATTGTAAGAGCAGCCGAAGCCGCTGTCAGCAGGCAGAGTATTTTGGCAAGAAAGAGCTGGACCTTTCTTTTTCTATAGAGAAAAATGTCTGAAACAGAAATAATGCCGATGAAAATAAAAAGGATCGTAAGAATGAAATGATTCCCGGTCCTGACAAGTTCCTCGTCTCCCCCGGATTTCCACAAGCCACTGGAGTCCATCATTATTCTTGTTCCGGCATCATTGCCGAAATTAAAAAAATCACCCCCGAGGAATATTACAGACAGTAAAAATGTCAAAAGGAGATAAATGGATTGAATTCTCTGGATCATTTGTATTATTTTTTATGAAAGTTGCAAAATTAGCTTGTTTTATTGAATCCTTAAAAAACTTAACCATGAATATGATAAACCTTCCAATTTCCTCATTTTATGAATATTTAACAAATTTTCGGTTTTTCTGCCTCATCTTGGATTTTCAAATATTCTACATTTGTGATGATAAGTAAGGCAATGTTTATACTGAACTATCTGACACATGAAACGTTATTATCCAAAAAATCCTAACATAACATATTGATTTGAAAATGAAGAAGAATAAAAATGCCATCATTATTATACTACTGGTACTAGTTGCAGCGGTCATCGTTTTGTATCCGAAGTTGAAACCCCTTCTGGGCTCAGGCTCAAAACAGGGCATGCCGTCTGCCGGTCAGGGCGGAGGAAGAGGCCCGGGGGGGCAGGGAGGCAGACAGGTTCTTAATGTGAGTGGATTGCTGATTCAGCCAACTAAATTAAGCGATCTATACAGGAGTATTGGAATACTTAAGCCTGATGAGGTTGTTGAACTGGCGTTTGAAACATCGGGCAAGATCGTGGGCATTAATTTCACTGAA